>Ga0137391_10000484_pt1 | contig 27605 bp, 17 predicted proteins | sample 15con2h24BmetaG_FD_101399 | JGI IMG/M metagenome (GOLD analysis project Ga0137391, IMG submission 101399) | Vadose zone soil microbial communities from Angelo Coast Range Reserve, California, USA - 15con2h2.4B metaG | ecosystem: Environmental > Terrestrial > Soil > Vadose zone > Saprolite...
GCGAAGTTCTTCAAGCCGTCGCTCAGCTTCTGCAAACCACAGCGCCTCGGCATCAGTCTCGACTTCGTCATCAAGAGTAGAAACCAAACGCTGAGCAAGCTGCACACGATCCCTCAGCGGGAGTTTCATCGCATCAGCCGTGAGTTGATCTAAGTTGGTGCTCATACTGTTGGGAAGGATAACAGAATGCGCTCAGACTAATAAAGACTTGGGTGGTTCAGAACCGGGAGCGGTAGCGACCGGCTGGGGCCGCATCGTAAGTAGCCCGACCTGATGGAGGGCTTGATCGTCCACGGCCGACAGAGTCTGTCGTAAAAATACTTTTCATCGTATAATTCCTCTTGAATACTCATCGAGGTTTCGCATTCTCCGCGACCCGTAGCTGAAGGCCTTTCAAATGGCAATTCAAAAACTTCCGCCCGAACTAATCTCGCTGGTTCATCACATTGAACTAAACAAAGCTGGTTGGTGGGATAAGGCGTTAGATCAGTTGCTTATTACCGCAATATGGGTAGCTAGTCGAGATCAATCTGTTATTGAAATCCTTGCCCAGCTCAAGAAGTCTTTCCAAGTGGAAATAGACATCGAGCAGGCGCAGTCCCATCTGCGGGCGCTTTGTTCAAAACGCGTTCTCATGGCGATACCAGACGATCGCTATAAGATCTCTGAAGAGTACCTTGAAAAATACGACGATGATATACGCGAAGCTGAAGCTTTGGAAAAGGCGGTTGAAGAATCTTTCGTTAGAGCGCTAACCAAGTATTGTCCGGCCATCGACATTCATGGGGCTTGGAAAGATTTCAATGAAAGATTTCTGCTGCCGTTCGTAAGAGATGTGGGAGCCAATACGTACAGACTTCTCTCTGAGGGCGATCTCAGGATAACTCCCAGTCGATTCAAGAGATTCGTACGAACCTATCCAGAAGAAACCCACGAACCATTTGCGGATGTGGTCAAAGAGTTCTTGGATCCTAAGAATCTTCAACTGCGTCAATATATCTTACGTTCCCTGAATGCATTTTTCTTCATAGAGGCAGGCAGCCTCACTAAAGAAACCATCGAAGCTTTGACTAAGCTGTCGGGATCCCAACCTACTTTTAACATTTTCGTCGACACAAACTTCTTGTTTTCGATCCTTGGCCTTATTCCATCAGCGGCCGACGGTCAATCATTAGTTAACTTGGTATCTCGCGTAAAAGGGAGCGTCAACGTCAAGTTATATGCATTGCCTACGACTGTTGACGAAGCAAGAAGAAAGTTAATAAGCACGAAACAATTCTTGGCTGGCCTGAGAGTTGTCCCAAATCTCGCGGAAGCCGCTTCAAAAATGAGGTTAGACGGCCTTGCACTGAAGTTCTTTGAGGAATCCCCTAAGCGGGGACTGATGAGCGCGGAAGATTACTTTGAGCCGTATATCGCGGATCTTATGTCCATGATGAGAATGAAAGGAGTGGAACTCTACAACGAGGACATAGATCACTACAAAACGAAGGCGGCCGTTATAGACGACATAATGGTGCAATTGGAGTCTGAAAGGCGGAAACACAAAGAACGAGCTAAAGACTACGAAAAGCTAGAGCACGACATGGTCCTCTGGCATGTAACCCGCGACATGCGCCCTGTTCGGATAGAGTCACCTCTCGACGCGAGGTGCTGGGTAGTCACTATCGATTATCGAATGCTCGGATTTGACAAGTTCAAGAAGCAGACACTAAGGAGAAGTGGTGAAGACGGCAGCGTGCCAGTTTGTCTCTATCCAACGACTCTTATCCAGATGTTACAGTTTTGGGTACCGAGGACACCGGAATTCGAAGAAGCTATGCTAAGCAGCATGCGTTTGCCATTTCTGTATCAGGAATTTGATTATGCCGCAGAAAAGATCACCCTCGACATCCTAAGAACATTGGGTCAATACGAAAACATAGGCGACTTAAAGACAGAGGCTATTTCCTCGATTCTTCTAAGCAAAGCTCTGCGAAACAAAATGTCAGCAACAAAGGACGTAGAGAAAAAGGTCAAACTGATTAGAGAAGCCTTAGTCGAGCAGCACAAGAAAACCACTGCTGAACTTCAAACACTTACTGAACGCTTGAAACTGAAGGAAAAGGAGCTTGAAGAAGAGTCGGTAAGTAAACGGACTGCCGAACAACAGCTTGTTAACAAACACACCGAACTTGAAAGTCTCCAGCAGATGGTGCAAGAACTCAAGTCGACATCAGAAACAGAAAAGCAGGTACTTTCAGATAGAATAACTCAGCTTGAAGAAGCGGCGTCCGCGAAGGATCTTAAGAGCCAAGTTCAGCACGAGAGAACGGCATTCATGATCAAGTCGCTTGCTGCCCCGGTCCTTTTCATCATAGTAACCATGACAACAATCGCTCTTGTTGTCTCAATAGCAACCAGTTGGAAGTTATGGCAGCTGCTCGTCGGCTTTCACAGTATCGGCCTGCTAATTTGGGCTATTGTCTTTGATTGGTTAGGCTCAAGAACCTCAAACGTGAACAATTGGCCACCTTTCATCAGATTTAAGAAACTTCGGAAGTTAATCTTCGGGATATTGGGAGCACTAATACTTGGAGTAATAGCCAATTTCCTACACGATTGGCTCAAGCCATCCTCGCCGACGCATTAGCTGATTCCAGCTCACTTACACTTGCTATACCCACAATCCCGGCAAAAATCACAGCCACTCGCGTGCTCAAGTTGGCCGGAGCATTCGGGGCATTTGCCGATCATCGTCGACATGATCGCGCCGGTGACTTGCGTGGTGCTGGTGCCCTGTTGTTTGCCGAGGGCGCGGGCGGAATCGGGATGGCCTTTCAAGCGCCGGTTGGTGATCATGATGCATTCGGACACCGCTTGTTCGGGTGAAGTCAGCAAGCGCTCGTTGAACCAGACGGCATGTGTGCCGGTGACTTTGTTCAAGCTGTAAGAAACTTCCGCCGCGTCGAATCCGCCGCGCAGCATCTTGGAAGCGAGCATGCCCACGCCGCCGCTGATGGGGCCGGTGGCAAAGACTTCCTGAATCATCTGGTTATCGTGATTGACGGTGACGTAAAGATTCTGGCCGTCGAACGGAATCCGCCAGGTCGCGCCCACCAGTTCGCGTGGACGCTCGAGTCGAATCGCGCCCTGCTTTCTCGCTGCCGCTTCTGCTTCCGCCAATCTTCGGGCCGCTGCTTCGTTTTCGGATTCAGTGCCGCCCGGGACCGTTTCTTCCAGAGCCGCGACGACAGTCGTGGTGGTGACGACGGTGCCGGCTTCGTTCTTCGGCTCCTGCTTCATCGAAGTCAGCACCTGATTTTCGCGCGAGCCGTCGCGATAGTAACTCACGGCTTTGCAGCCCAGCTGTTGCGCCAGACGATAGAGATGATCGACGGACTCAACCGTGTCATTGACTGCGCCGTTGCAGGTCTTGGAAACGCTGTTGTCGACGTTCCGCTGCGCGGCGGCGAGCACGTGCACGTGCTGCTCTGCGCCGATGGACATCGCGGAAATGAAATAAGAAGGCAGTTCGTGCTCATGCTCGACGACGTAAGCCGCTGCCGCGTCGATCGAATCCGGATCGGTTTGATCGACATCCACGCCCAGCGCCTGTGCGGCGAGGGTGTGAACGTAGGTGCGCGTGCCGAGCGTGTCCTTGCGCACGTAGGCCCAAGAGAAGTTGGGTTCAACCCCCGAAGACGTTTCCGCCACCAGGGAAATCGTGCCCGTCGGCGCGATCGTCGTCACTTCATAGTTACGCGGGGTAAGCGGAACTTCACGTGAGATGCCAATTTCGTCGTATATGAATTTGGCGTAGGCTTCGCGATTGGGCTCGAGCTCAGGGAAAGTGCCGCGTTCAGCGCCGAGCCGCAGACTCTCATTCCAGGCTTCGCGGCGCACAAAGCCCATCACTTCATCCATCAAATCGATCGAAGCGGGCGAACCGTAAGTAATTTTCAGATTCAGACACAGATCGGCAAAGCCCATGATGCCCAGGCCCAGGGGCCGGGTGCGCTTGACGACGTCGTTGATTTCCGGAAGCGGCCAGGCGCACGTGTCTATGACGTTGTCGAGAAAGCGCGTGCACCAGCGGGTGCATTCGCGCAGACGATCCCAGTCGAGACGGTTTTCGCGGTCATAGAACTTGGCCACATCGATCGAGCCCAGATTGCACGAGTTCGCAAAGTGCAGGAACTGTTCGCCGCAGGGATTGCTCGCCATGATCGGGCCCATCGACTCGATCATGTGATTGTGGCGATTGACTTCGTCGATAAAGGCGATGCCCGGCTCGGCATAGCGATGCGCGCTGGCGATGATCCGGTTCCAGATATCCGGCGCATAAGCCATGCCCGGCGCCGGTGGCTCTTCAATCAAAGTGTCGGAAAGATCAGCCGTATCGAAGGCCTCTTTGTCGCGAAACGTGACGGTCGAGCCGTCCGGCCGGCGATAGACGACGTAATCGCGGCCAGTGACAGGATCGAAGATCGGATCGCTCCACGGCTCGCCACGAAACTCGAGCTGATACCACTCGTTGTGATCGACAGCTTCGAGAAACTTGTCCGTGACGTTGACTGAAATATTGAAGTTGGTCAGCGAATGCTGGTCATTCTTCGCATGAATGAAACGCAAGACGTCGGGATGCGTGACGCGCATCATGCCCATGTTTGCGCCACGGCGGACGCCACCCTGCTTTACGGTGTCGGTCGTCGTATTGAAAATGTTCATGAACGACACGGGGCCGCTGGCGACGCCGTGCGTTGAGCTGACCATCGCGCCGCTCGGGCGCAGCTTTTCAAAAGTGAAGCCGGTGCCGCCGCCGGTCTGGTGAATAATCGCGGCGTCAGTTGCGGTTTTCATGATGCCGGCGATCGAGTCGGGCACGTCCAGCACAAAGCACGCCGCCAGTTGCCCGTTGGGTTTGCCTGAGTTGACCAGGCAGGGCGTATTCGGAACGAACTCACGCGCTAGCATGATGTCGGACATCGTGTTGAAAAACTCGTCGCGCTTATCGGCGTCGGTTTCGGCGACTGAAACGTGCGCCACGACGCGCGCCACGATATCGCTCCATTCTTCCAGGCTTGTGCCTTTCGCATCTTTCAGCGAGTAGCGCTTGCCGATTACGCGTCTAGCGTTCAGGCCGAGGGGCACGATCTGGCGCTTGAAGGAAACCATCGATTGGAGGATTTCGTCTTGAGACACTTTTGTCATCTTCGCACCACTCGCCGTGTTCATCTATTCTACCTTTCCCGCGCGGAGAACCGCACGCGAGCCGATTTTGAGGAACAAAAATCCCGGGCGACACACGATCGCCGTTTCAAAGACTTAAGTTGTAGTGCAGATACTACGGTCGGTTTTGCGAAGTCACGAAATCCTTGCTGAGCCGGGTTTGGAACCCCTTGACCCGCCGCCGCCAGCCGCCTCACTCCGAGCAGAACGCACTATACACCCGGAAAACCACGATGTCAATATGTTGTGGTTATCTTTTTTTTCAACGCGATACAGTGTATTTCTTGAGGCGCTACTTTAACCCTAAATGGCTCGAAATCAGTCCCTTAGAATGGCCCACGCAAGCCGAAAACCCGACCGCGAAGGAGGGTGCTGATGCTTTTGACGGCTGGCACCCTCCCTGACGGTCGGGTCTCTGACTTATTTGCCGCTGGAGAGAAGTAAATCGAGTTCGCGATTCTGAGTGTCGAGCATGCCGAACGTGTCCGCAGTTTCTTCGAGCATCTGGCGAGTCATGGCGATTGAGTCGCTCAGCTCCTCGAAGTGCAAAGAAGAGACGCGTTCGGGGGTTGGCAGAGTAACCACCTGGTCATTTACCAGGCCAAAGAAATTCTCAATCGATTGTAATTGGCCTTCGACCAGACGCACGGAGCGTTCGAGATCGTTGAAGGCGGCCACCCGACGTTTGAGAATCTCGGCGTTGGCTTGCTGGACGCGCCTGGCACGATCGTCGGTTGAATTCTGGATCTGGTGTTCCGCCTGCTTCAGTTGATTCTGGACGGCCTGACGGTTGGTAGATCGCAAGTGATGCTTGCGGCGACGATACACGTCGAGCAGATCGACGAAGTCCTCCCAGTAGCGATCCAGAGTTTGCAGGTTCGCCGGGACCTGTTTGCTGGTGGTGAATTTTTTGTAGTTTGAATAAATCTGGTTCTTCATCCAGCGCAAATACTCGACGGCTTCGCGCTCGCGAGGATCGAACCCTTTGATAATGGTTTCGCGCTGTGCGTCGCGGAGTTTGCGGGCGCGCTCCTTCTCTCTGCGCTCGACCAGACGGCGATAAAATGGAGCTGCCGGAACCACGGCGAGATAGACGACCTCGGTTACCAGGGCGGCGGCCAGCGGTGTGACGTCCCAGAAGTATGCGGCTGTCATGGCAAAGCCGGCCATGCCCCAGATATTAATCGGCTCTCTGAATGCCTGCTTTAGATACCGAAAGTCGATCTTGGGCAATTCCATTTGGCGTACGAAATGCTCTTAAAGATTCGTCGGAAATCGAGTTCTTGGCGAATCGCCCCGACCTCGGTTTTTCAGCTTCGCTATTGTTCTCCGGCTTCGCTCTTAGCGGGCAGGGCCGCCTGTGGCGCACTCTCTTCTGTCCCAGCCGACAACAGGCCCATCTCGCGCTTATACGAGAGCAATTTATCTTGCAGTTGCATGTCCATTGCCTCGCGTTCGATTTCCTGCATCTGCGTGTCGACTGACGCCGTGCCAAGCTGCATCCTTGCTTCGGCAGCGGCCGCGCGCCGATCAATCTTGTCGCGCATCTCGTCGAAGGTCGAGGCGTCGTCGCCGATCTGGAAACTGGCCATCGTCTGAGCAAGCTGTTCCTGCAGCTTGGCCTGCTTCGACTGATTGATGAGCTGCATCGCCTCAGAGGTGCGCCGCTGCATTTGCAGGACATAGTTATCGCGCGCTTTCAGCGCCTGCTTGGAGGCGAGCTGCGCGTGCTCCAGCTGGTGCCCGGTTTTCTGCAGGTCGACCTGGGCCTGCTGGAGCTGGCCGATGTAGGCCGTCGCGATGTCGTCGCGGTTCATCTTGATCGAAGCCTTGATCTTCGAGTCAATATCCACGACCTGGGTTTCCAGCCGCTCCTTGCTTTTCGCCAGCAACTTCTCCGTGGCCATGACCTGAGCGACTGAATTGTTTAGATCGGGGATCCGGTCACGCATGTCGCGGATTGTTTGTTGAAGTATGAGCTCCGGATCCTCAGTCCTTTCGACGATCCCGCCAAAAAGCGCGCGCATCGAGCGCTTCACTCTCGTCCATAGTCCCATTTTTAACTCATCCTCCAGCGAATTCAGATTCGAAGATCACGGGTCAGAACTGCAGCGGTTATTAAACGCGAGCGCGCTCTCGATTGTACGAAGCCGAAGGGCCCACAGTTGCAAGTTACCGCCGATTTCGGCGTGAGTATAGCAGAGAACGGGCGGCAGTAAGCAGGAAGCCGGGGGCAGAAACCGGCGCGGAACCCGCCAATAGCTAGCCGATCGCTGATGTTTGACGCCTGGGCATTTGCCCGATATCGCGCCGGTAATGGAGGCCGTCCCAGTGGATGTCACCCACCGCCCGATAGCAGCGCGACAGAGCGAGGTCCAGAGTCTGCCCGGTCGATGTGACGCTCATCACGCGGCCGCCGGCGGTCAACCATTCGCCATCGGCGCCGCGCGAAGTAGCCGCATGAAACACGACGGCGTGATCGCGCCCGGCAGCGAGATCCAACCCTGCGATGCGCGCTCCCGTTTCCGGCTTGGCCGGATATCCGCGCGCCGCCAACACGACGCAGGCCGAAGCATCCTCAGACCAGTTGACGTCGAGCTGGCCAAGACGCTTTTCGCTTATTGCTTCAAAGACTTCCGTAAGATCGCTCCGGAGCCGAACCAGAATTGCCTGCGTTTCCGGATCACCAAGCCGCACGTTGTACTCGAGCACGCGCGGACCGTCTGCGGTTAACATCAGTCCGATGAACAGGACTCCGCGAAAAGGAAAGCTTTCATCGCGGGCGCCCTGCAGGGTTGGTTCAACGATTTCGCGTACTACTCGTTCAAGAGTTGCGCGATCCAGCACGCTCGCATCCGTAATCGAGCCCATGCCACCAGTGTTCGGACCGGTGTCGTTTTCGCCGACGCGTTTGTGGTCGCGAGCCGCCGGCATCAAGCGAAAGTCTCTACCATCGGAAAACAACAGCAACGAAGCTTCGGAACCGGAAAGCGCTTCTTCGATCACGATTCGGTGTGCAGCCTCAGCGCTAACCGTGTCTCCAGTCATCAATTCGCGCACAGCCCTGACCGCTTCGGCGCGCGAGCCGGCGATGATGACGCCCTTGCCGGCCGCGAGGCCGTCGGCTTTAACGACCACCGGTGCGTCCTTACCACCGAATTCGCCGCTTTCCAAAATCGCCCTCGCTTCGTCAAAAGACTCTGCGATTCGGTAGCGGGCGGTGGGCACTCGATGGCGAAGCATGAAGTCTTTGGCGAACGCTTTGCTGGACTCCAAGCGCGCGGCCTGGCTTTCCGGCCCAACTATGCGAAGGCCCCGGCGATTGAACTCATCAACGATGCCGACAGCCAGCGGCGCCTCGGGCCCGACGATGGTTAAATCAATTTTCTTCTCTTCAACAAGTTGGACGAGCGCCGGGATATCGTTCGCCGCGACCGGCCGGCACTCCGCGTCCTGGGCGATGCCGGCGTTGCCGGGTGCGCAAAAGAGTTCCAGCGGTCGCGTCGAAGTCTTTCGCAGGGCCCAGACAAGCGCGTGCTCGCGGCCGCCCGAGCCTATGGTCAGGATTCGCATTTATCGACGCGCGCTCCCATTCGATCGGTTGAACTCAGAGTCACGAATGCTATCAGTGAAACGCAAAGATCGAAAGTCGCAAGTCCGCGCTTCGTTCGGCGCAGAAAAATGCTTGACACGAGGTACGCATAGTCATATAAGGGCAGCCGCTGTGGCCGCGCTTTTGTAAACGCATTTGAGTTCGTAAGCTAACCAGCGATAGTTGGCCTCCTCGTCAGCTTTTTTTAGAAGTTACAACCGTAAACGGCTTTCCAACATTCCCTCGACGCAGACGAGCGGGGAGGTGAACTTCGTGCCAGACATTGAGTTGCAGGGAACGGCAAACGCCGAGGCATCTGAATTTGCAGACCGGTCGATCAGTTGCGTCGATTGCGGTGAACAATTCGTGTGGACCGTGGGCGAGCAGGTTTTCTTCCACGACAAGGGTTTGAAGAACGAGCCCAAACGGTGCAAGCCTTGCAAGCAAGCCAAGAACGACCGACTGGCTGCAATCTCCGCTTCGCAGGTTGCCGGAATTAAGCAGAAGATCGAAGTGAACGTGACCTGCGCTCAGTGCGGCCAGCAAACGACGGTTCCTTTTTACCCGTCCCAGGGGCGGCCAGTCTACTGTCGATCCTGCTTTGTCGCCGGTCGAACCATGACCGCAACTGCCTGATTTCCAGCCGGAAAACGCGGCGCCTAGTGCTCGAGATGATATGGGACGTTAGTAACAACGACTCCCCGCTTGAAGAGCAGGGCGCCCTTTAGAAACAAAGTATTCTGATTGTGCAGGAGGTTCTGCCACCATCGGGCCGGAACGAACTCCGGGAGCACGATGGTTACGACCTCGCCATGCGAGCTGCGCTTGACGCGATCGACATAGTTGAGCAGCGGCCGCAACAGCGAGCGGTATGGCGACGCCACCACCACGAGGTTCACTCCCGATCCCCATTGCTGCCATTTCTCGCGCAGCTTCTGCGTTGTCTCGTCGTCGAGGTTGACGTAAACCGCGGTCACGTGATGGGGCGCAATCGATTTCGCATATTCGAGCGCCGCGATTACTCCTCGATGCAATCCTGAAATCGGCACGATCACCTCGTGATGAATCGGACGCAATTGTCCCAGACCCTCGGTTGAAAGCTGTTGCGCGACGTCAAAGTAATGCCGGTGAATCCGCAGAAACATCAAAACCAGCAGCGGCACGAGGACCACGACAATCCAGGCGCCATGAATAAACTTGGTCGCGATAAAGACCATTAACACGACGAACGTGGCCACTGCCCCGACGCCGTTAATCACCAGCGACTTTCTCCAGTGCGATCCTTTTTCCAGGCGCGCGACTTGCGCCAAAGTCTTTCGCTCTATGCCGGCAACATCCTTAACATTCGCCGGCGCCTCGTTATCGATGGCGGAAGCGCGCATATTCCGGAGCGCCCTTCCTTCTTTCCACCAGTGGACGATCATTCCCGACTGCGACAGCGTGAACGAAAGAAACACACCCACTGCGTAGAGCGGAATCAGGCGGCTGGTCTCTCCGCGAAAAGCCCAGACCAGAATTGCTGAGAAGACGGCGAGCAACACGATGCCGTTTGAGAACACCAGCCGATCACCGCGATTTGCAAACTGTCGCGGCAAAAAGCGATCGCGCGCCAGCAGTGACGACAGACGGGGAAAGTCAGCGAACGAAGTGTTAGCGGCGAGGACCAGAATTCCGGCAGTCGTTATCTGCACCAGATAATAGAACCAGCCCAGGTAGCCCGTGAAAATGATGCGCCCAAACTGCGATATAACGGTCTCGTGCTCATGCGGATGAATCTGGTAAAGATGAGCCATCACGCTGGTGCCGATGAACATGGTGGCCAACAGCGCAGCCATCCAGGTCAGCGTCTTCGCGGCGTTATCTGGCTCAGGCTGCTTGAACGCCGGAATCCCGTTCGATATCGCCTCGATGCCCGTCAACGCCGCGCAGCCGTTGGAAAACGCGCCCAACAACAGGAATAGAGACAAATAGTGCGGCTGGTAACCTTCAGCGATCGTCAGATCGATGTCATTTGGAGGTGGAACGATTTCGGGATGCAGGTAAAAGCGAATCAGGCCATACGCAATCATGAACATGAACGAAACGATGAAGGCGTAGGTGGGGCCGGCAAACAACGCCCCGGATTCGCGCACGCCGCGCAGGTTCGCAATCGCGATGAAAGCAATGAAGAAGATGCAGAACGCTACCCGATGATTGTCCAGCCAAGCCAGCCGAGTGCCTACAAAAGTCGACGTGATCGCCGCCACCCCGGCAGCAACCGAAACCGAAACCGTGAGAACATAGTCAACCAGGAGTGATGCGGCGGCGATCAACCCGGGCATTGTTCCCAGGTTGTCTTTGGCTACGATGTAGGCGCCACCGCCTGAAGGGTACGCGTGAATAGTCTGCCGGTAACTAATCGCGACGATCACCAAAAGCGTGGCGATGCCTATCGAGATCGGAATGACTCGTGAGAACGCGTCAGCCTGGCTGATGGGCGCGACGTACGCCGCAGCCAGCACCAGAAGGATTTCCTCCGTCGCGTATGCGGTTGAAGAGAGTGCGTCTGATGAGAAGACCGCTAACGCGGTTTTCTTGGTTAGTCGCTCTTGTGTTAAGCGTTCTGTTCTGATTGGGCTGCCAACCAGCAAACGCTTTAATGAGGCCATTTTTTGGTTGCGGCAGCAAGGTCCCGATCGACTCGGGCGCGCAAAAAGATGCCACAGCGTGCAGCTTTCCAAAAGCGCCGACTGTGGCGAAGCACACCTATTGGTGGCCCTGCTGCTTCATTTCGCTCTAACGAGCCAACTCTCGTTTTCCGTGCCGTATATTATGCCACTTCTTTCGAAAGTCAATGCCACCGCCAGCCGAGCTGCTAATCCCGCGGGAGAACAATCTTCGAAAAATCCTTGCTAAAAAGTGGCCCAAAAAATAAAGCGGGCGGGGCCCTCCCACAAGCCCCACCCTAAGGCCACGTGTCCTCACCCCACGCGACCACTTCGCCCACCGGGGAGGCGGGCGCCGGATGATTATGCACAAGTCGCCAGAAAGATGCAACCAAAAGTAGACGTTTTTTCCGATGCATTCTGCGGCGTAAAGAGCCGGCTGGAAATGAAGCTTCTGACGAGCCGATCGACTAGACACTTGCGCGCGGCAACACCGACTCAATGCTATGCAACAAGATGATGATAAGGTCGCTGTCTGCACCCGCAGTTTTTACTTTCAGGGACACATAATCGTTAGTGACGTCGCTTATCGCGCCTTCGTAGACTCCGCCCGACACAGTCTTGATGGTCACTGACTGACCGCGAAAACGAATCAAGAGATTCTCGATGTGCTGATAGTTCATGTGGTGTTTCTCCCCGCCCGCTGGATGCCCTCATTCTTCCCAGGTCACAAAAAACAATCGATAACCATCCGGATCTTGCAAGCTTATGAATCGGCCGCCCCAACCCTCGTCTCTCGGTTCAGTGACTTCGACTCCGCCGGCTGTCAGCTTCTCGCAAAACTCATCGACGTTGCTGACTCCAAGAACGAAGTGGACGCCGCGTCCACGCTTCAGCATTGTCTCGATCTGTTGCACTAAAGTAATCCGCAAAGAGCCGGCGCCGACCGTTGCTATGGGCGGCTCGGCCGCGAGGTTTTGCGACACAGTCTCAAATCCAAGCCGCTCCTGATAAAACCGAAGCGACTCTTCAAGATTGTTAACTTCCAGAAACAGCAGGTCGAGGCCGGTCACCATGTTCTAATCTCAGATCACAGTCAGAATCACATACACTCCGTAGCCGGCGCCGCAAACAGCCAACCAAAAGATGACTTCCTGGGCTGCGCGAAAGCGCCGCGCCGGATGCGAGCGTCTGAGCGACGCGCGTGCACTGGTCATCGCCGAGTGCGCCATTAGCACTCCAAACAAGATCACGCCCAGAGACAAAATTGAGAGCGGCCAGAGAAACCATAGCCCGTTAAAGCGAACCAGAAGCAGCAGCATCAAGCCCAGCACCAGGCACAAGAGCGAGCTCAGCAACTGGCCATAAATGCCGACCTCGCGGACGGCCGGCTTCACGTAAGTTGCAGGCGCTTCGGCCACCGGATGCCGTCGCTGTAAGTCGTATTTACTCCGAGCCTCGTCGTCGCGCAGCACGCGATACGCTTCGTTCAGCGCCTTCATATCCTCCTCGTTGCCGCCGCGATCGGGATGCCGCTTCAGCGCGAGTCGCCGGTACAGACTTTCGATCTCCCGCCGTGAAGCGTGCTGTCGCGCGCCCAGCACCGAGTAGTAATCCTTGTTGGAATCGAATTGATCCAAGTGCCTTGCGATTCTAGATTCGTCAACCTGGATTTGCAATTGAGTTCTTCATTGGCAGGTGGGAAGTCCGGTGAACGAAGGGCAACTCATGCGCCAGGGGCCCTCCCTTACGGCCGGGCTTCTGACAACAGGTTTCGCGCGCAGCGAAAAGCTCGCTTATGATAATCTTCGCTTGACTCGCTTGACTGAGGGGGCTCGCAATTTCGATGGACCAGACTTTCAACCCGGGCGATGATCTGATCTTTCAACTCGAGAGCGGCTTTGGTTTGTTGCGCGTGCTCGCGATAGAACAAAGGAGCTCAGATCGGGTCTGGCATCTGATGGCTTACGAAGAATTGTTTCCCGATGTCGAGGCAGCCGAGCGAGCGCTGACCCAACCCGAAAATCTACACGTCCGAACCGCGCATATGGCGTTGACCGACCGCGCGTTCGAGCGCACCCCGGCGGCGCATCTGGGCAATCGCCCTATCATGAGCGAAGAGCTCGCCGCCTATCGACGATGGGTTGATGAAGCCGGCCACGTCTCGGATCGTTCGGCGCTACTAATGTTGGGACTGCGATAGAAACTTCAAGTGGTACATGGAAATGAAGTGCAAGATTAGAATTCCGACTTCAATATTCAGAGCTGCGTGTGGTTTGTTTGTGGCTTTCGTCTTCATCACGCCGGCACTCGCGCAACGGCGCGAGCGCTTGATCGACACATGGAAACCTCTGCACTATGACGTCGCAATTACTCTCGACGACCAGCTCACCGAGATCGCCAAAGCCCAAACAGAAATTACCGCGCAGATTCTCAAAGACAAAGTGAGCATAATCGACCTGGATTTTGGAACGCTGCCGATCGACTCTGTAGCTATCGGAGGTCAGCCGGCGCGTTATGAAAGAAAACCGGAAGTACTGAATGTCTTTCTCGGCCGCGCGGCGCACGCGGGCGATAAGGTCAGCATCGTGGTTACCTATCACGGCCACCCAACTGACGGTTTGGTTTTCGCAACCGATCGTGACGGCAAATCCTCCGCGACTGGCGACAATTGGCCCAACCGCGTTCATCAGTGGATTCCCTGCCTCGATCATCCGTCAGCGAAAGCTACCGTTTCGTTCACAGTCACTGCCCCGCAGCGTGATCAAGTAGTTGCAAACGGAAAATTAGTTTCGTTCACGATTCCTGAGATGGTAACGGTCCCAAATGTTTGGAAGTTTGACGAAGCGAAATCTATCCCGCCATATTGCATGGTTATCGCAGTGAATCAAGGAGCGATCATCGACTCGCCGGACAGGGCGACGACGAATCTGCTCTATGACGTTCCGCAGCGCGATCGCGCATTTGCGGCGAAAGGATTCTCTCCAGCCGCGCCCGCGCTGGCGTTCTTCAGCGAAACGATCGCGCCGTATCCGTATGAAAAACTTGCCCTGATCATCGGCGCGACGCGTTTCGGCGGCATGGAAAACTCGAGCGCCATCGTTTTCACCAGCACGCTCTTCGAGCCGCGCGCCAACGAGAAGATGAGCAAGCGGTTCGGCATTCCGGCTCGCACCGAAGACGTCGTCGCGCACGAAATCGCCCATCAATGGTTCGGTGATTCCGTCACCGAATCAACCTGGGCAGATCTGTGGCTGAGTGAAGGTTTCGCTACTTATTTCGCCGGACTGTTCATTGAAAAGTATGACGGCGAGGATGCGTTTCGCGAATACCTGCGCAACGCGGCCGAACGCTATTTTGCCTACGAAAAGCAGCACCTGACGCCGATTCACGACAGCGAAACTCAGGACCTGATGAGGTTGCTGAACGAGAATAATTATCAAAAGGGCGCCTGGGTGTTGCACATGCTCCGCAAACGTCTCGGTGACGAAATGTTCTTTCGCGGTTTACGCGCCTACTACCGAGCGCACGCGGAGGCGAATGCGACCACAGAAGACTTACGCGACGCCTTAGAGAAGGTGTCCGGACAGAACCTACACGATTTCTTCAAGCGCTGGGTTTATGGGACAGGTCATCCGATCTACACACTCACCTACCACTCTGCTGAGTTCAGTGGAGCCGGCGAGTTCTTGACGATAATACTAAACCAGACACAACCGGGTGAGCCTTTCCTGGATCCCGTGCCGATCGAAATAACGACTGCGGACGGCGCTAAGAAGCGATACGTAATCTTGCCCACGAACAAAACCGCGACCCTACAAGTTCATCGGGATACGTTTGCTACAGCCAAAGCTATCAAGCTCGACCCGGACGAAACGCTGTTGAAGGAGATCGTAACCAAGCCGTAAGTGCCTCCTGGTCTTTCACGGTCCGAATCTTTGCCGATACTCAGCGGAGTTAACAAAGCCGGTCACCATCGTGCGCGAGACCGCGCCTGAATCAAGCGCGGAAATCCAGTTCAGATACAGAATGTCGGGATCGCGTCGCAGATACCCGAAGTACTCCATCACCACAAACGCCTGGTTGTAGTATTTCTGCTGTACCTCGCCGCTTTCAGCGATCTCTCTCAGCGCTTGCGCCCGGGTTAGCGTGTTGTTGTTAAGCCCGTCGATCATCGATTGGCGGCTCGACAGCGTTACGCCCACCGTCGTCAACAAGGCATCGACAAAATGTTGGTTGTCGAGTGATCCGAATTTGGCCACGAAAGCTGGCCGCGAAGCGAAGCCGTTGGCAAAAGTCACCTTCGCAACTTCCAGTTGATCATTTGCTAAGAACCCGCTGACATTTGCCAGGTCGGGCACGAATTCCGCGTAGTCCGGCTTGCGACCAAATGCCGCTGAGTAGAATCGATAAACGAAATAGCCGCGTTCCTGAAACTCTGCCGATTTGAAAAACATTTCAGAAACGTGCACTCGATCGCACTGCGTCATATCCCCGCTACAAATATTAATCGTGTTAACCCAGGCAGCCAGTCCCGGTGGATCCGGATCACGAGTCAGAAAGTCGTGGTAATGCTGAGTAACAAAGTCTTCCACGTCGTCAAATTCACGAACGCGATGGATCCTCGCGGCGTCCAGCGTCAGGTTTGTTCGCTGTGTCCCGGCGACCACGACCTTGTCGCCAACTAAGATTCGGCCGCCATGCTCGTCATTGAATTGCGTCGCCGAACTCACATGAACGATCACGTTACTAATCATCCAGTCTCCGATGACTCCGCTGCTTGGCCTGCTTTGTACTGTCCCAAACAACTCAAAGAAGTTATTCTTCTTATTAAAGTCATTCGGCTGTCGCACTTCAATTCTTACTGCATCGATCGTTCCATCAGTTCGTAGCCCACCAAGTACAAGGACAAATGAACCTACGCTCAGGGAAGAAGGCCGATCGATCCGCGTGCTGCTGGTCACGTGGACGGTTCTGCCATTTACGTTCCAGTCGCCTGTAAACGGCGAGGGTGGCAAGGTCTGAACAACGCCAAAGAAAATGGCGAAGGGGAAGGGCCTTGGGACTTCCTCTTGCTGTTCCACTTCAATCTTGCCGGCATCGATCGAGCCATCACCTCTTGGGCAGCCCTCGGTCTCGACAAAGGCCCCAACCACGACGGCGCCTGACTCCACTTTGATTAGCGTCTCGGAAGTAACGTGAATTACTCGCCCGCTCACGGTCCAGTCCCCAATCAAACCCGACGCGGGCAAGCTTTCGATCACCCCGTCAAACTCAATACAATCAAGATGTTCGTTTTCTTTTACCTCGATTTTCGAAGCGTCGATCGAACCGTCAGTGCGGCGGCAACCCTCAACTTCGACCAGCTTTCCCACAGCGACGGCGCCCTCCTCGGTATCGATTGTTGTTGAAGGCGTCACATGAACAATGAGACCGCCTACTGTCCAGTCGCCGATGAAGCCGGCCGTACCAGGCAGTGCCTGAATGACGGCGGTGAACTCGAAACATTGCGCTGCCGGCTGCTCTACTTCAATTCCCGTGGCATCGACCGAACCGTCTGAGCGCAAAGTGCTCCTAATCTCCACCAATGCTCCGACGGCCACGACTCCATCTTCCTGATCGATTCTGGTAGTGGAGGCGACATGCACCGTGCGACTCCCAACCACCCAATCGCCGACGAAGCCTGGTGTGCTCGGTAGGGACATAATGCGACCTACAAACTCGAATTCATTTGAACTTGTCCCTGACTGGGACGCTGTCCGGAAGGTCGAACCTCCGAGCAGGGACAGCACGGCTAAACCGACGAGAAAAGTTCTAAGGTGGCTCATGGTTCTCCTCACTTTGAAATGTCGTATCTCTTGCTGGCACTATCTCGCCCGACAGTCATTTCGGACTGTTAAGCGCGCGTAATAGGAAAAGGGCAGGGGAGATTATAGGCTTCTGAAGTCAAGAATCATTTCGGCTGCATGAATGTTTCATTTCGTCTTCATTGCGGAAGCGAAGACTTTCGTCTGGTCCGGTCGGTCTGGGTGTCACGACGGCCCAAAGCGGGCGATATTCAATCGAATTCACAAACCTGGTAACAATCCCGCGCGAAGAACCGAGGCGGAATTCCTAGGATGGCAAAAACACTAACTCATCCCACTTAAAAAACCCGATCGAGACTTCAGGGTGGGCGGAGTCTACAAACGGTTCCCGGCGGATTATAAACTGTTTTTTTATTGGTTTGTCTCTGTCCTGCTTATGGCAGGAACAGCGATCACGGTCCGAATCGGTTGCCGTATTCCTGCGAGGTCACGAAGCCCGTCACCATCCCGCGCGGGTCGTTGGTTGTATCCAGCACCTGGATCCATTGCAGATAGAAAGCGTCCGGTTGCCGCCTGAGATAGCCAAAGTATTCCATCACCGCGTATGCCTGATGATTGTACTTGGTAGACACTTCGGTGCTCTCCACGATCTGTCTTAACACCTGCCCACGAGTCATCGTCGAGTTGTTCAGTCCATCAATCATTGCTTGCCGGCTCGACAACGTTACCCCCGCGGTGTTCAGCAGCATATCAACGTATTGTTGATTCGTGAGCGGGTTATAAGTGTTCGCAAACGCCGGTCGCGCCATGAAGCCGGCAATGAACGCAACCTTCGCGGCTTCCAATTGATTGGCATCCAGAAAGCCGCTGACGCTCGCCAGATCAGGCACAAACTCTCCGTAGTCAGGCTTGCGGCCAAAGGCCACTGGATAAAACCTATAGACGAAGTAGCCACGGTCCTGAAACTCTGCCGATTGAAAGAAGAGTTGCGACACATGGATACGGTCGCACTGGGTGGTATCGCCGGAGCAGTTGTTGATGGTGCTTACCCAGCCGGCAAAGCCTGGCGGGTCGGGTTCGCGGCCGAGAAAGTCGATGTACTGCTGGCGCACAAAGAAGTTCGTGTCGTCGATTGGGTTTGGGCCGTTCACAGTCTCGTTGTCGGTGATGGTCACCGTCGTCGCGCTCGGGGAACCAAGCGCGGTGCCACTTGGACTGCTGAGACTAATCGTGAAACTTTCATTGCCTTCAGCATAGCTATCGTCCACTATCGGCACCGAAAACGTTTTGAACGTCTCACCGGCGGCGAAGGTCATCGTGCCGAGCGTGTTGATGTAATCGCAGCGCGGTGAAGCAATGCCGTTAAAGACATTGCAGTTCTGTAATCCCGCGGCGTCATTTGTCGAATAAGTAACGCTGGCCGTGGTCGATGTATCGCCGATCCGCGTCACGGTGATATTCGCGCGGCCCGCGGCTTCGCTAACAAAATAATTTGCCGTGCTGAACTGGACGCTGCTCGCGGATGCCGAGGCGCCGAACTGGCCGCGAATCTCACCATTCAGGAAATTGCTGCTGTGAACGTTGATGTACAGCAGTCCGCTCTTCAGGTTTTGCACGTCGGTTGCGGAAAGTGAGATCAGGAAATCAGAGAAGCTGCCGTTCGGCAGTGGAAACAGAATGTTACCCGCTACGCCCGGGGCGGCCGGACCATGAATGTGCGCGTTGGTTTGAGCGCTCGTCAGGCCGCTAAAATTCAACGAGACGCGCGCCGTTTGCTCATCAGGACTAAGCAGCAACGTCGCGGTGCCGGTCGCAGTCGAATTGTTCGGCGGTGTTTCCTGCGCGCCATTCAGGTTGGCCACAAAAAGAGTCGGTTGTTTGCCGGAGACTTCGTAGACCGCGCCGTTGGTGTTCGAGACGATGTATAGATCGCCGTTCGGTCCGGTCTCAATGTCTGTGGTGATTCCGAAGTTCTGGCCAATCAGCAGGCTTTCACTTTCAGTGATATCGAATTTATCCAGGTTGTCGGCCACCAGATCGTTGAGCCGCGAATCGGTGAAGGCAAAGTGCAAACGATCCGGTGTCAGTTTGAAGCGAAATAGAAAGCCGCCCACCAGAAATGTGCGCGCCGCGCCTACAAACATGTCGCCTTCAAATTGCGGACCGAGTCCTCTGCCCTGAACAAAACCCAGGGGTGATACGGGGATTGCATATTTCCAGCTGAATTCGGGATCGTTGTAGTGCGCGCCGGGCAACATGTAGAGACGCGCGAGCGCCGCAGCCGGAGTATCAGCGATCAAAGAAGGCGGCCAGCGCAACTGCTGCAAGTCGCCGTTGCCGTAAGTCGTTTCGATCTGCTTGTATTGAGCGATGCGACTGACTGGTCCCATGATTTGCACCCAACCGTTGTTGGAACCCGCCGTGATGCGATTTATCTCGTCAAAGGTATCGTCACCGTTTTCCTCGTCCCAAAGATTGCCGGAAAGCGGGTCGAACGCCACGCCGAAGCTGTTGCGCACGCCGTAAGCGTAAAGCTTCTTGATATTTGCAGCGGCCTGCCCAGTGAGCGAGGTCGAGGCATTGAAGAAGGGATTGTCGACCGGCGTTGAGCCATCGTCGTTCAAACGCAAGATAAACCCGGTGAGGTGAGCGTCATCCGGCTCTGGCCCGCCAAACTGATCGTCGGGCACAGTCGGGCCGGGACATACGCTGGTCGGGCCACACGGAAGATTCTGTAACAAACCGCGCCGGCCGTTGTCGCCCATCAGGATGTAAAGCTTCCCGTCCGGACTAAAACGAAGAACGCCGCCATTGTGATTGCCGCGCAATGGCTGATTGGCGTCGGCTTGATAAGCATGCAGATGGATCAAATTGCGATCGAAGGTCAGCGTCGAGCCGTTCCAAATGTAGCGATCGACGCGGTTCCCGAGTAAGGCCACGTCCGCGAGATTTGTCGAATCAACTCCGGTGCTGCTTTCAGTCCAGTACAAATAGACGTAGCCATTGAGCAGGAAATTTGGATGGAGCGCGATCCCCAGCAAGCCGCGCTCTGAGGCGCTGTTGATCGCGAGATCCAGCACGGTGCTTTGCACTGCGCCATTTGTGACACGCTGAACTTTGCCGGTGTTTTTCTCGAGCACGAAGAAATCGTTGTTGCCGATGAAGGCCATGCTCGTCGGTTGGGACAAACCAGTCACGACTGTCTTCACCGAAAGATTTGGATCAAGCATCGAGGGACCGCTGGCCGGCGCATTTACGGTCGTTTGAATTGTGGTCGAGTTATCGTTCGTGTCCGGATCATTTTCCGTGGCCACAACGCCCGCGGTGTTAGTCAGCTGACCCGGCGTCTGTGGCGTTATGATGATGTTTACGATGGCGACCGCACCGTTCGCAATCGAACCGAGGTTGCATGTGATCGTCGGTGGCCCGCTGCACATTCCCTGAGTCGGTATCGCGGAAACAAAAGCCGGGCCGGCCGCCAACTGGTCCGTGACAATTACATTGGTCGCCGGTGAAGGACCATTGTTCGTCACCACGATGCGGTAAGTGAGATTGGCCAGAGACGTCGCCGGATTTGGGGAGGCTGTCTTAGTAATCGCCAGGTTGGCGCTCGCCGTTCCCGAAACAAAAAGTTGGGCTGAGCCGGGGTGCTGTAGGTTCCCGCTCGTCGTATTGAGGTTCAGTGCATAAGTTCCCGGCGGCGTCGCCGCGGTGGTAGTCACGGTCAGAGTTGACGACTTCGCTGATGCGTCAGTGATGACGATGGTCGTAGGATTGAAACTTGCGGTCGAATCGTTTGAGAAGCCGGATGCGCCCAGCGAAATCGTGCCGGTGAAACCTCCCGCGGGAGTGGCCGTGACCGTGTAAGTAGTCGCGCCACCGGGCACCACGGTACGCGAGGCCGGCAAAATCGAGATCGAATAATCTGCGGCGGGCACGGCGTCGGTAATCTTGACGAGAAAAGCATCCTGGCCTCCGGCGTTAGCAGGTTGTAGCGGCGTCGTCGTGGGGAAATTTGTGGATGACGTAAAGCCGGTAATGTAAGCGTTGCTGGCGTCGTCGAGCCCAATCGGATTCGTTGACGTAACTGCCGTGACATTGCTCTCGTTCGCACTGCCGCCAAAGTAAGTAGAATAGAGGAAAGCGCTGCCGGCGGAATTCAACTTCGCTACAAAGGCATCGAACCCTCCGCCATTAGCGATCTGAAGCGGCGTTACCGTCGGAAAATTTGTCGACGACGTAAAACCGGTGACGTAGACCTCGCCGGACGAGTTGACTTTGATGCCGGTGCCACGATCGTCGCCGGTTCCACCCAAATAAGTCGTGTAGATCTTCGTCCCCGTGCTTGAGATCTTGGCAATGAAGGCGTCAAACGACCCGCCGAACGCGGGCTGGGCAGGATTCAAAAGCGGCAGGTTGTTCGACGACGTCTGGCCGGTGACGTAGATATTATTCGCGCCGCTGTCGATGTCGATGCCGAAGGCTTTGTCATCCCCTGTGCCACCCAGGTAAGTACAAAATACCAGCGACGCGGCGCCGCTTGAGTTCGTGTCGATCTTTGCAATAAAAGCGTCAAAGCTGCCGCCGAAGGAATTCTGAAAGGCACTCTCCGTGGGAAAGTCCTGCGAGGACGTATAGCCGGCGATGTAAGCGTTGCCGCTCGTATCTATCGCGACTCCGCTGCCGCGATCAGTTCCAGCACCGCCCAGAAATGTCGAATACATCAATCCGGTGGCGGTTGAATTCAGCCTTATCAAGTAAGCGTCCGTGTCTCCGCTGCGGGTGAATTGAAAGCCAGTTCCGGTAACCGGAAACCCCTGAGACCTGGTGCCGCCCGTGAGGTAGGCACTGCCGGCAGAGTCGACGGCTACGCCCTCGGTCGAATCATTGTCCTCTCCGCCGATGTAGGTCGAATAGACCAGCGCATTCCCCTGAGGATTCAGCTTGAAGGCAACGCCGTCGAAATCTCCTCCTCGATATGTCGGGCCAATCACCCCCGGCGTAGTCGGAAAGTTAGTTGAACTCGAGTCGACTCGCCCGACAACATAGGCGTTGCCGCTGCTGTCTATTGCAATGCCATCGCCACGATCCAGACCGCTTCCACCGACATAGGTAGAATAGACAATGGCGCTGCCGGTGGCGTTAATCTTAGTCACAAAGATGTCGCTCAATCCGGCTTTGTTTGGAAAGGCAGGTCCCTGAGTCGGAAAGTTTACCGAGTTTGTGGTGCCGGCAATATAGACATTGTTGCTGCTGTCAATCGCGATGCTGCTGCCCAGATCGTCGCCGCTGCCACCAAGGTAAGTCGAGTAGACCAGTACCGGGTCGATTACCAGCGGCAGGGTCTTGTCGTAAGCCCCAACCTCAAAAGCAACTTCCCGCTTGCCCGCGATCAAGTAACGGCCTGAGACCGGTCGCCGCTCTCCGGCAATCTCCTGATAGAGAGTTGGATTCGGCTCGCGGAGTTCACCGCCCGCGAACCGCAGGACGAGATCGCCATTCGCCGCGATCCGAGGTCTCAGGTCGCGATTGAAAGCGAGCCTGATTGTCTTCGGATCTGCGCCGGGCGCGATCTTGAAGTCGTACTCAAGCCGATCCTGTCGCCCGTAATACAGAACGCTGATTCCTGGATAAACTTCGTCGTAACGAACTCCGGCGTAAGTCGGCACATCGGTGCGCCACTTTGAGCGATCGCTACCGATCAGATAGTTGCGCTTTCCGGGCAGTGGATTGATGGCTTCAGACTTCGCACTGACGTTCGCACCCTCGAGTTCCATGCTCAGGATTCTTTCGCGAGCGTGGTTGTCTACGGCGATGGTCGCTTGTGAAGGCGTCAGCATCAGCCGATAGCTGCTGCCACGAGCAAAAAACTGATTGGCGTCGGATCCTGGTTCAAAACTGAGCGGCAGATTGAGCAAGGCAGCTGTGGCCGGCGCTCTTTCCTTCTTATCATGATTACGACGATCGGAGCCGTCGCTTGCGGGATTCTTTTCGTGTTTCTGTCTGGTTACGACCGGCGCGATCTGACGAGAGGCTTCGCCCAAAAGAAACAGGGACAGAAATATAAGTAGGGAAAAAACGAATCGTGGCTTTCGGCGAGGGAAAAATTTCTTCGGCATCACCGTCCAAATCCTAACTCAGCCGCGGGTGCAAAGCTACGGCAAAACAAGAAGCCCAGCACAGTGAACGGCTTGTTCAATTGTGCTGGGCTGATTTCGAATTTGCGAATTCTAACCACGCACAAGCTAAGGCCCCAGGAATCCAAGGTTTGGCGTGGCAAACTTTGAGAGACTGGGGAATACCGTCGCTCTATCCACCGTTGACAGGCCATACCAATTCGCGAGCGTTGCCGCATACTGATCAATTGAGGTGGTCGGTATCCATTGACCTCGATTACTGGTGGTGTCATCCGGGCCGGCAATCTGTAACGCTGGAAAACCGTAGGGGAGACCGGAACCATCCGGGCGAGTTGATCCGTAGAACATGCCGCCCAAGACGGCCCCGCCCATAATGAAGGCGTGGGTGCCCCAGGCGTGATCCGTCCCGACTGAGCCGGCGCCTGAGCCGGAGGGTTGCAGCGTTCGGGCAAAATCTGAGAGTGTGAACTGCGTGACGTTATTGCTCAGTCCCTGGGCGACCATTTCGTCATAGAAAGCGCGCATGGCCTGGCTGACTTGTGTCAGCAAGCCGCCCTGAGTGCCAGACGCGGCGGCACCACCGGCCGGGTTCGTGGGGTTGCTACCTGTTTCGTTCGTGTGCGTATCAAAGCCGCCAACGTTACAGAAGAAGATCTGGCGCCCGTTCGCGAATCCCAACGTCGACTTGATCTTGAGTAGCTTGGCGATCTGGGCCAACTGATTTCCCAACGACGTGTTCGGGAAAATAGCGGTGAGGCTCGGGTTACCAGCTAAATTCAACGCGGCATCAGCCGTCAACGCTCCGCTTGTAATATCAGTGGAGGCTTTAATCAGCGTCGTGCCCTGGTCGAATCCCAGTAGCGTCCTGAAGCTGCTGCCGTTGGCGAACGGATCAGCTGAGGCCGGTCCATTCCAATTCAGGTTGAGCACATTGGCCAACGAAGTGGGCGCGGCGGCGATTGCTAGCTGGCGCGAGCTAACGCCGGTTGAAAATAGGTTCGTACCCGCAAGCGAAATATTCATCGGCAGCGCGACCGGGCCATTGAGCGAGTTCGTCTTATCGGCGATTCGACCGCCCCAGCCGGTTTGACCGGTAGTGTTGGCGATCGACGACATTTGCTGATTAACCTGGTCGGAGTGTGAAAAAAGTTGATACGGGTGTCCGATCCCCGCCGCGTATTGCGCGCGAGTGATCGGCTGCACCAGCGAACCGACATTGCAAAGCACTGCGAGTTTGCCGGCATTCCAAACATCCATGAAGCCCTTCGCTTGTCCGGCGTTATTCGCTTCCGGTGACAGATTCGGGTGAAACGCATACGCCACACTGCTGGTATTGGAAGGCGTAATCTTCGTGTTCGCCAGCGCTGATAAGGGCACTGCCAGGCCTGAAACGGTGCGCACATTGTCATATCCATTGGTAGATCCGCCGCCGGTCACCGTGTAGCCGTCGAAGGGAATGACCATGTTGTTGCCGTCCGTGCCACCCGACAGGAATATGCACACCAGCGCGCGGTAGTCCGACGCGACGTCTGGCTGCTGCTGATCCTGCGTCATCGCATTAATCAGATTGAACTTGTCCAGGCTGGCAATCATCGCGGCGCTGCTTAAGCCGCACGCGGAGGTTCTAATAAATTTTCGGCGTGATTCGTTCATCGTTTCTACCTCTCCACCTGATATTGCGCTGAGCTTGCGATTAAGTAGATCGCTGTGCGCGTCCGCCCTGCCGGATCGGCACTCGTAATCGCAGTGACCGCGGCGACGATGTTAGCGTTCATCGCGGGTGACATCGTGCCGTGCATCAGCCTGGCACTAAGAGCATCTACAAGCTGCTGCGGATTGCCGGCCATGGCCTGATAGGTTGCGTAATTGATTTGCGTACCCGCAGGCCGATTGGGATTGCTGATGGGAATACCGTTTCCGTTGTTCCCGAGAAACAACGTATTCATGAAGTTCGCCCGCGAATAAGTTGTGGAAGTGTCGAGAATCCCGAACTCCGGACCGACCAGACTGGTTCCGGGTAAACCGAAATCCGCCGGGAAGTAGCTGAACACCGTCGGCGGGTTGAATACATTCTGTCCCAAAGGCGTACTGAAACTGCCGCCAGTGCTCGTAACCAGCACGCCATCGGTGACGGCGTTGAACGCGCGCAGCAGATGCGTCATCAGCAGTACCGGCTCGCGCAGATGACCGTAGTTTGGATCAGTCTTAACATCACCGCGGGCTTCGGGATCAAGCAGGATGGCCGTGATCACGGCCTTCATGTCTCCCCGCACACCTGATCCGTTGTTAGCGAACGCCGCTGAGCAACGGCCCACGTAGGCAGGAGCGGGATTACTGGTAACCATTTGATGAATCAACTGCGTGCAAACATACGGCCCGGTGTTTGGATGATTGAACAGATTGTCAATCGCGGTGTTGAGTGAAGCTATTGCGTACGCCTGGGTATTCGCGAGATTGTTCGTGCCTCCCACCACACAATTCGCGCACGCGGGCACAACCACCGGACTCGCGTGATTGATGTCGGTCAACAGAGTCTTCGCCGCGATGTCGTATCGATTTGCGTTGCCGTTCGGCACCATCGGATCCAGGTAATTCGCAACCGTCGGCGTACCATCAACTGCCGAGTTCTTGTTCGGTCCGAGATCCCAACCCGTGAATACCCGCGCCAGATTTGCAATCGTCGTTTGGTCGTAGCTCGGAACTCGATTGCCCTGTCCGTCAAGCACTGGGGTTCCGTTCTGATTCAGCGTGTCCACGCCAATTGAGAACAGCTGCATTATCTCCCGAGCGTAGTTCTCGTTAGGAGTAGGATTGACACGGTTCACGACCGAGTTCCCTCTCATATTCAGGTATTCGCCCATCCCTGGATTGAGAGTGATCTCGAAAAGCACGTTGCGGAAGTTGCTAAACGAATTGCGATCGATTGTTTGCAAGTACGGCGCGTACCAGAATGCCTGGTTGTTGTTCAACGGCTGGCCGCCGACGACAACGAATTTGTGAAACGCAAACGATACCCGCTGTCTCAACTGATCCGGCTGCGTCAGAGCATTCAACATGAACTGCTTCTGAAGCGGATAGAGCGAGTAAAAATCCCGCACACAGGTGGCGTCGCATACCGGCGCTGGCGGGCTGGCCGGATAGAACTGTGGATAAGGCGCGGAAGCGGGATAATCTGAGGATAAAAGAAAGAGCGGATCAGACGCATCATTAAATTGCGTTGGCGTATTGAACTGCTCGTTCAGGTAAGCCGGGATTCCGATGGCGCGCAGATGATTAAAATCGCTGTCGTCGCCTTTGCCTCCCCAGCTGGCCTGCTCAAGGAACCTTCTTAGATCTTGATCGGACGGGAACGCCGGATTAGCGAACTGCGCCTGGTATTGTGCGATCGTCTGCGGATTCATGATCGGTGTCGGCGGTGTTGCCGGCGCCGGCGTTGGCACCGCGCCTGGATCGTCGGCCGGCCCGCCGCCGATTGCGCCGATCGCCATGCGCACGCGATTGCTCGACATCCCGTGCAGGTTCAAACGAAGCAACACGTCACCCAGATTGCTGGTCATCGAATCATTAAGCCGCACGATGACCATGTAGAGGCCGCGAAAATCTGTGGTGATGTTCCCCTGCGAATCCAACAACGGCGGCACCTGCGCGACGTATTCGACTTTCAACGAGTAATGGTTGTGGGCCGCGTCTTCGGCATCGACCGTGAGCGCATTCGGATCTCCTACCAGGATGTTCCCTGACTGGGACATTTCTCCGGCCAGGAAATCGAGACTCATGCAAAAGATCTCAATGCGGGTGCGCGGGTCGGCGGCGTTAAAGTTCCCCTCAGAGGAGAGCGAAAAAGGCTCAGCGTGCATCGTCACTGATTCGAGCGCGATGGCTCGAGTCGTAGTTGAGGTGCTAATCAGCGTCGGACTAATCTGCGGCGCGGCCAAGGCTGTGCTAAACAGGCCGCCGGCGAACACAACGAGTGTCGCGCATAACATCGAGATGAAGCGTCTGCGCAATGCAAAAGCACGATTTGTCATAAGACGAATGCCTCTCTGGTCAAGGACGACGTTAACCCAATCGATATGAGGCTTACCTAACTTTTGGTGGAGGGGCCACCGGGGTTTACCCTGCTTCAATTCAATATAGCACGGCCGGCAGACGTGCGGTCAACAGCTTTTTAGACGAAGGCTACAGGAATTTGGACGAACCTTTTTGACCGACA
>Ga0137391_10000528_pt1 | contig 26433 bp, 23 predicted proteins | sample 15con2h24BmetaG_FD_101399 | JGI IMG/M metagenome (GOLD analysis project Ga0137391, IMG submission 101399) | Vadose zone soil microbial communities from Angelo Coast Range Reserve, California, USA - 15con2h2.4B metaG | ecosystem: Environmental > Terrestrial > Soil > Vadose zone > Saprolite...
TCTCCGAGACCGAGGAGCAGGCTTACTTGATCTCGGGATACGAATGCGCCTTCGACTGCTCTGCGGGACGTAATCTTTTGGAGTTGCAATGGGCGTTGCAGCCGCGCTTCTACGCCGTCGACATCGAGGTGGACGCATTGTTTCGACGTGCGGTACCCGCAACAGTCGCTGGGCGGAAAGTGAAGACTCTTTCCCATGAGGATATGTTCGTCGTCCTGGCTGTCCACGCCGCGAAACACGTGTGGGGCCGGCTGATCTGGCTGTGCGACATCGCGCAAATCATGAATCTGCCGAATCTGAATTGGGACTGGATTGCGGATCAGGCAAGAGATCTCGGAATCGCCCGCATTCTCTCTATTACATTGCAGTTAACCGGTGCACTTCTAGAAGCGCCGCCGCCGCCTTCGGTAGAAAGCAAGTTACTGAAAGATCCGGTGTCGGTGGCGTTGGCAGACGAGATCCGCAGGCGTATTGTCAGCCGAAATTCGCTGAACCCAGAGTCCTTGGCTTACTTTCGTCTCATGATGCGCTTGCGGGAACGCAAAGCGGACCGGTTGAAATTCCTGCAACGCCTGGCGTTCACACCGGGGCCTAACGAGTGGAAAGCTGTTCGCCTTCCTGCACCGCTCTTTCCAGTGTATCGACTGGTGCGGCTTTCGCGGCTGGTCGCGAGGCTGGTGCGGGCGTAGAAAAATAGAAGCGAGAGTTCTGAGCCGGAAGATTCCACCTCTACGACTCAAGTTGTCCCGCGGGGGCCGATTTCCAGTTCGAGAAATACAGAACGAACATCGCGATGCCAGCAATGAGTGGAACTGCCAGGCCCACCTTAAGATTGGCGAACCGGTTGGAAGCGAACCCCACCAACCACGGCAGGCAAGAGCCCCCCAGGTTTGCCATCGTAAACATGACCGACCCCACTCGCGATGCCGCAGGACCAAACTCTCGAGATAAGAGCGAGATTGTGATCGGGTAGACAGCAGACAGGCCCAACCCAGCGACAATGGCGCTGCCGACGACGCCCGGCATTGCTCTCGACAAGACCAGTCCCGCCATTCCCGCGCAGGCGACTAATATTCCAGAACGCGCAAGTTTGACTTCGTCGATCTTCCGCAGGGTCAAGGGAGCAATCCATCTCCCTACAAGAAGCGCGGAATAAAAGAATGACGGCGTCATGACTGACCGCGCCAGCGGCATACTTCCCAGACTCTTTGCGTAGGAAGCAATCCATCCCCCGAAGGCATTTTCCGTCCCCACATAGAGAAAAAAGAGAGCCGACAGCACGAACAGAGAACGTGCACCCCAGTTAATCTTTGCAGGCTTGTTGTCGCTGCCGGTCAAGACAGGTTCGACCACACGCGAAGACATGCTCGCGATTCCAAGCATTACAAGGAGCAAGATACCGGCGACCACAATCATCAGAATCGCCACCCGATTGCTTTTTGCTGCTCCGGCCACAAGAAATGGACATGCCACAGCGCCCACGCTCCAGGAAAAATTCAACAGGTTTAGCGCCGCACTGCGCCGCTTGGGATTTACCTCCGCGACCAGCAGGTTAGCGGCCGGAACCGCAAGTCCGAGACCTGCCCCATACGCTGCGATGCACATCAATCCCCACAGGTGCGAACCTACTGACAAACCCGCTACGCCCGCGGCCATCACCAAGAGACCGGTATTCAACGCCAATCGAAATCCCCAACGTGAAACGAGAGCTCCGGACACTGCCACGCCCACGGTCGAGGCCAGGAATTGCGCGGTGAACAGGGAACCGGCCTGGGAGTAGTTGAGCGACCAGCGCGCCGATAGCGCTGGCAGCATAGGGCCCAGAAGCACCGTCACCACTCCGATGGGTACAAACGCTGCGTTGGCCGCGCGGGTCAATGCCCGGGAAGAGTCCGCTCGTGGTGTTTCGGAGAGAGGCATCAGCGATGGACGTGCGAAGCTCACAACAGGAAAGAAAAAGTGTTTAGGGTTTCGGAGCCCTCGCTGTTGATTCGCGCACCACCAGTTCAGGCTCGATGGCGATCTCTGACGGGTAGTCCTGCTTTCCCTCGATGCGTTCCAACAGGGTCTGCGCGGCGACCTGTCCCATGCGGCCGAGAGGCTGCCTGACGGTAGTGAGACTCGGGGTATTAAAGGCCGCACCCGAAATGTCATCGAAACCCATTACCGAGATATCCTCGGGGACGCGAAAGCCTGATTCCTGAAAAGCCCTGATCGCCCCAATCGCGGAAATATCATTGTATGCAAACAACGCAGTGAACGGCTTGTTGCGCGCCAGCAATTGCTTTGCAAACGGATAGCCCAGTTGTGGCGACGGAACGTCAATGTCGATTTGCACCGTCAGAGCAGGATCGATTTTCAAGCCGATCTCCCGCGCCACGTCGCAAATAGCCTGCCACCGGTCTTTCGAGTCCGAGCTCACCGGATTTCCCTTCATGAAGGCAATTCGTTCGTGGGAGAGTCCAACCAGATGGTTGAGCGCCAACGACGCCGCACGATAATGATCGAGAACGATATTGGTGACACCTTTCACTTTCTTGTGCCCGGCAACGGCCACAGTCGGTAGAGACGGCTCCTCGTTCACAGTCGTATCCACGGTGATGAAACCTTCAACCCCGCGCTCCGACAGCATCTGGGAATACCGATTCAGCAGCCCCTGATCATGGCGATGAACCACTGTAAGAAAGAAGTAGTCTCGCTTCCTCAGGTATTCTTCGATGCCGCTGATGACCAACGAGCCATAGGAGTCGCCGATCTCCTCCGCGATCACTCCAATCGTGTAGGTCCGCTTGTTGCGCAGCGTTCGAGCGAAAAAGTTGGGCCGGTAGTTCAACTCCTTGGCTGCGGCCTGGATGCGGTCCTTGGTCTGCTGCGGAATCGAGCGGGCAGATGGAGAATCATTCAGAACGGCGGAAACTGTTCCCGGAGTCAACCCTAAATGCTGAGCAACGGCCTTGAGTGTCATGACCGGGGACTTCTGGCCTGATCTCTTCTCTTGGGCCATAATTTAGCTGGAGTAATTCAGTCCTTATGAAAGGAAACCAGCGGGATGATCTTATACCAGATTCCACTGATCCGCAGTTTTCAATCGATACGCCAGCTCGGCGGAATCGTGCTTCGTCAGTTATGCGTGTCCGTAGCGCTCGCTATTCGGTTTTGATCCACTCAACGCGAAAAACAGGATGTACAGGTAGCAGATGACTGGCAGAAAAAAAGCATGATGGATACCGACACGATCCGCAATTGCGCCTTGCAAGACGGGAATAATAGCTCCACCGACGATCGCCATGATCATGATTCCGGAACCGTCACCCGTGAGCGGGCCAAGTTCAGCCACCCCCAGCGTGAAGATGCTCGGGAACATAATGGAATTGAAGAAGCCGACTAGGATGATGCTCCACATGGCAACTTGCCCACTGCTTAGCATAGAGATTGCGACAAGGACGCTAGTGGAAACCGCAAAGGCTCCGAGCAAGAGGCCCGTTTTCGCGGTTACCCGTCCACCACGAAGAGCCGCAGCAATTGTGGCGATAAGGGCTACAACTGCGACCAAAGCGAAGAGAGGGCGCGCCGTAAGCAAGACCCACACAACCTTCCAGAAGAAGGCCAGAAATCCGGCTTGGCCACCCGCAACAACGTGTCCGTTAATCAGGTATGAGATCACAACCAACAGGGCTGCAACGGCTGAAACCAGACCCATGTAAGCCGCTTTCGCTCCGCCCAAGAGTGCCGAACCGATGAAACGACCGATCATGGCACCGCCCCAATAAAAGGCGACGAAACTGGCTGCGACTTTTTCCGTGAATCCGCCAATCTCGGGCTGACTAAAGTAGTTCACTAAGAAACTCCCGATGGAGACCTCGGCGCCCACGTAGACGAAAATCGCGATCGCGCCAAAGATCAAGTTCGGGTGCCTCCAGATCGAGTCGTTCACTTTTTCGCCGACCTTGTGTTGAGCGTGCTCGATTTTCGGCAACTTGAAACTGCCAATCGCCGCCGCCAACAGCACCAGCGCAATGCCCAGGCCCACGTAGGGCGTCTTAACTGTTGCCGCTTCGTGAAGGCGATAGGCCTGCAGGGCATCGGGCGCCAACGCGTGTATCTCTTGAATAGTCTTAGGGGCTGCGCTCAGGATGAAAAGGCCGCCAAAGAAAGGTGCCAGAAAAGTCCCCAGTGAGTTGAACGCCTGCGTTAGATTGAGTCGGCTGGAAGCGGTCTCGGGTTTCCCCAGTACCGTGACATAAGGATTCGCGGCCACTTGCAGACACGTAATGCCAGCGGCAAGAACAATAAGGGCAAACAGGAATAACGGATACGACGGAACACTGGCTGCAGGCACGAACAGGAAGGCTCCAGCGCCCATGGTCAGCAGGCCCACCACCATCGAACGTTGGTAGCCGATCCAGTCAATGATCCAAGCGGAAGGTATGGAGAACAGGAAATACGCTCCAAAAAATGCGAACTGAATCAACATGACCCGCGTGTAATTCAGGTCGAAAATCGGTTTCAGGTGTGGGACAAGAATGTCATTGAGACAAGTTAGGAATCCCCACATGAAAAAGAGCGTAGTCACTACCATCAGCGGCCCCCGGTACGAGGACGAGGAGGTCGAAGAAACTGTTGTGGAACTGGCAGGCGTTGAGATCGACATGAATCCGATATCCACCCTTCGAAGAGTGTGATGAACTGGGTCGCTCCGGCATCATAGCATCGCCCGCTTCCCGTTTCGCTATTTTTCTTCGCCGGGGAAACGCCTTCCGATCCTAGAAAATCGTTTCTCTACTAACCTCTATCGAGTGCCGCAACGATTAGGCAGCCTTTCCCGACGGGGATTTAGCATTCACCGTTTTCGGCAGCCCGTGTGCCGGCCGATTGATTTCCTGGCGCTTCGTTGGCCGGCGTGCCTTGGACATTTCCGGCAATACAACCATTCTGCCCGTTCGAGCCGACTTATAGATGGCTTCGATAATCCTCACATCGGCCAGGCCCTCGTAGCCGGAGGGTTCCGGCTCTTTGTTCTGTAGGATGCAATCGGAGAAATAAACAAGCTCCGCTGCAAACTGATCTCGCTTGGGAAACTTTCTTGTCTTTGCTTTCTCGTGAATGGTCACGCGGTGCGATAGCCCCTTGGAGTATCCGTACGCCGGATCGGCCACCAGCGTCCCCTTCGTCCCCGCAAGTGTGTACTGACCCACCGGCGCGGCGCCGAAACTGCAAGTGAAGGTCGCCAGACGATCTCCGCCGAAGCACATGACCACTGACGTCATTTCCTCCGTTTTGTTGAACCTTCCTTCGCCCCTGTTGGCACTGAAAGCGAAAATCTCGCTGGGCTCCGCTCGGAACAAATATCGCGCCGCGTTAATGCAGTAGAGGCCCATGTCATACACCGGCCCGCCACCTTGTTCCACCGGCATGGTCACCCTGATATTTTCCGGGTCGACCTGCTGCGCGAATTCGGAGCCGAAAAATCTCAATTCTCCAAGCTTGCCGCTTTCCGCCAGACGAATGGCTTCCAGATTCGCTCTCTCGAAATGAAGACGGTAAGCGACCATGAGCTTAACGTCGTTCGCCTCAGCGGCGGCGATCATTGCCTCACAATCTTCCTCGGTGACGGCCATCGGTTTTTCGCAGAGGACGTGCACTCCCGCCTTCGCCGCTCGAATGGCGTAATCGCGATGAAGGTGATTCGGCAATACCAGGTAAACCGCGTCCACGCCATCAGCGAGACACTTCTCATATTCTTTGTAGGAGTACACCCTCTCAACTCCATATTTTCGGCCAAGCTTCTCTCGCTTTTGAGGATCATCGGAAATCAGGGCTACGAGCTCCGAATTTCTTGCACTCTTGAAGGCGGGGAGGACAGCGACTTGAGTGAGATGTCCCAGTCCTACAACAGCGTAGCGAATCTTATGTTTGCCTTTGGTCGGTGTTTTCATTGCTCCTCCTGGTGTCCGCCTGAGAATCGAAAACATTTCCGAAAAATAATTTGATGTTTCGATGCTGACAACTCGACTTCCGAGTGTCTATACAGCATTCGACGTATTGTTCCTTGCTGAACGAACGAACTACTTTCGGGTTAACGATGAACAATGAAGCGGGAAGCCGCATTCGAAAGTAGAACTCAGCTAAAGGAGATTGAAAAGATGCCAAAGGATTCATTGCGGGAACTGTATATCGATGAACTGAAGGACTTGTATAACGCCGAAACGCAGCTGGTGAAGGCTCTTCCCAAGATGGCCAAAGCAGCCTCGAACGACCAATTGCGCCAGGCCTTTGAAGAACATCTGCGCCAGACGTCGGAGCATGTGTCGCGCCTCGAGCAAATATTCGAAACGCTCGAAGAAAAACCGAGCGGCAAGAAGTGCCTCGGGATGGAAGGCTTAGTCAAAGAAGGTTCGGAAACAATGAAGGAGAACTACACCGGCGATGTAAAAGACGCGGCGATCATCGGCGCGGCCCAGCGAGTGGAACATTACGAGATGGCGGGGTACGGATCCGTTCGGGCCTTCGCCGAATTACTGGGTGAGACCGAGCATGTTTCTCTTTTGCAAGAAACCCTGAATGAGGAAAAACAGGCAGATGAGAAGCTCACGCAGCTCGCCGAAGAAATCAACGCTTCGGCGGAGCAGGCTGGGTCCTCAATGGCAGAACCCTCCCGCGAGACGTTTGCCAAGGGTAAGACGAAACGGGCCGCCTAGTCCCGTAAATGAAGGGCGCTCAAACGCGCCCTTCCCTATTTCTTCTCTAATTTCTCTCCTGCCTTCCCCTCGCCCCCAGCCTCGGTCACTACAGTGTTCACCCGATAGAGTCCCGGAGAAAAGGGTATTAGGGTGTGCTTGCCTATCTAATCCCTGCCGCGGGCGGCAGTCCGTACAAAGGTGCAAGGTCATGAATCAAGGCACGACCGCTTCCTTCCCCAGTGTGTCCAGTTGGCGCGAACTCTATAAAGCTGCGCTGTTTGAGACGAACCGAGACAAACTTCCTGAGCGCATCGCCAATGCCGAAAAAGCAATCGTAGCGCGTGCCCGAGAGTTGTTCGCCAGCAGTGCCGATACCATTGAAGAAGATCAGGCCTTGGACGATGCCCTCTACGCCCTGCGCGCGCTCCAGAGTTGTGTGAATAGTCAAACAGCAGCGGCGTAGGTGCGGCGATTCTGGAAAGCACTAGAGGGCACCGAGGCCGAGGGAGTGCGTCTGTCCTTTCCCAAGTCGTCACTGTTGGGGGATCTAGGCCTATTCTTCTTTCCCCATCCTCACGAGTTGAACACCTCAGGAGCAGACAAGTTTTTCCCCGGCTCGCTTACGGCAACCAGCCACACCGAGTAAGGAACCTTCTCGCCACCACCCGGTGCAACGCTGTATTGAGATAAAGCAGCAGCCATCTTAAAGTTGCGGAGAGTTAAGACACCCACAAAAAAGCGAGCCTTTCACCGTGATCAACAAATTTGCCAGCCAGGACGCGCCCTCCGCCAAGGATCTGCAACAGATGTTTGAGACTGCTGTGTGCGAGATTCAGCAGGTAGAGATAGCTGCCCAACCGGTTCGCCACCGGACTCCGATCGCCCCACGCATCCCTGCCACAGCGGCCACAACACGGGCCAATGCGGAGAAGCGTGCCGTATCCGATGCCGCCAGTGCCCTTGCCCGGCTGTGGAAAGTCTCCCCTCATCACGCTCGCTAGAAATTGCTTCGCGGCTTTCAGGCTCTCATTTTCACGGGGCTACGAAGACAAGTGTGCAAGCCACGGCTTTACGGGCCGATCCGAAAGTTTTCGGGTGCTCGCAGCCGCGCCTCGCGCGAAGGAATTGCCCACTCGATGCCCACCTGGAATTTCTCTCCAACCTTAGCGGCCAAAAAATGCAGGGGTGAGTTGCGACTTGACGTTGCCCTTCAACCCTGCGTCGAATCAGTGTGGAAAAAATTGCAGTTTACTCTCTGAAGTTTATTTGCGGTCCTGAGCTTCAGCGATGTCGATTCTTCTCGTGCGGTCTCGCGAAATCAGCACTAGAGCCCTTACCACAGGGATAACTATCAAATCGAGAAACTAGCTGGCCTCGCGGCGCAGCCGAGCCGCTTCCTCTTCCTTCTCCAGGGCCTCGTCAGCCTTCCGCTGCTTCTCGCGAGCTTTCGCGTCCTCGGCCACGTCCTTGCCAGCATCCTTCACCTTGCCCCATGCGTTCTGGACCTTGCCCTCGGCTTGTTTCGCGGCTCCATGCGCTTGCTTTTCGCTGTCGCCCGTCCACTCGCCAACTTGGCGTTCAACCCGACCCGCGATGTCTTTGACTTTGCCTTCCGCGCGATCCTTGTTCATAACTCCTCCGTATTTTGAGTTGTTCTGTCGTGCTGCTTGCACACGCCGCAGCTATTCGGTGCCGTCATACAGGAATCTCCACTGGTTTGGCGTTTCCGTCCCCCACGGGCTGCGCGCACAAAGTCCGGAACTCTCGTCGACTGCAAAGAAACCGCAATTCCAGCCAGGGAATTTCCTTCTTTGGTCGTGCCTATCCTCGAGACACTCAGCTTTTCAAACCACCGGGCTTCTTCCCTGAATCAGCCGGATCAACACCGCAACAATGGCCAACACAAGAAGAATGTGGATGAACCCGCCCAGCGTATAGGAGCTCACCATTCCCAGCATCCAAAGGATCAGAAGCAGCACTGCGATAGTCCAGAGCATGGAACCTCACTCCTTCAATCGGAAAAGTGATTGCCAACCGAAAAGCTGTGCAATCCTGATGTGAAGCTTAAGCACAACGGGCGGGTTAGCCCATCCGTTAGACTCCGTAAATCGATGCGAAGACCGCGTACTCGCAGTGCGGCTACCTACCTGAATCCACTTAGGTAAAACCGCCCGGGCACTGCCAGCACGTTGCCTGTGTCAGAGGGTTGTGGAGTCAGTAGATCTGAACGATGCCTTTCCGGATGGCGTACAACGTGAGGTCGGCTACGGAGTGAAGGTTTAGTTTTCTCATCAGGTTGGTTCGATGTGTTTCCGCGGTCTTCACGCTGAGGCGGAGTGCCACAGCTACTTCCTTGCTGGTTTTTCCTTCGGCGAGGAGCTGTATAACTTCGCGCTCCCTCGGGGTGAGCGTGTTTCTTGAGGACTGCTCTGTTTCGGTTTCCGGGTGCAAATATCCATCGAGCACCATTTGAGACACTTTAGTCGTAAAAAAGGTTCGTTGCTGGTGCAAAGCCTCAACAGCAGTCAGCAGATCGCGGCCGGCGTCGGACTTAAGCAGGAAACCTCGGGCCCCTGCCGAAAGAACCTCGCGTACCACCTGTTCGTTATCATGCATCGTTAGAATCAAAATGCTCACGTCCGGCGATGCAGCAAGTATTTGCCGGGCTGCGTCGAGTCCGTTGAGGTTGGGCATGCCGACGTCCAGTAAAATGACATCCGGCTTCAGTGTGCTGGCCATTTCGACAGCTTCTCTTCCGTCCTTTGCCTCACCGCACACTTCCCAACCGGGATGTGCCTCTAGCAGGAAGCGAATGCCGCGTCTAGCAACCTCGTGATCGTCGGCGATCAGGATCCGCAGCAGCGCGTTCGAGTTCACGTTTGACCTCCAATTTCTGGTCAGGAGGCCCGGGGCGGGCCCACCCAACGCATTTCATCCCCAGAAAGGTGGGCGAAATGAGCTGCTGTTGCCTCGCGGCAGGATTAGCCTGGTGATCCCACCTCCGGGCGAAGACACTTTTCTATCGAACCATGGCTGATAGAAAATCCAAGCGTAACCCATTGCGAAACATGAACTTGGTTGCGTACAAACTTGGAAACGTTGATGAATGTTTTCCCGATGGTGCGGTTCAGATTCCCCTAGAGGTTAGAGAGGTGGAGCAGTTTGCTGGCAAGAGGAAATCACGGGCGATAAACGATCTCGCATCGCCGACCACGTAAACGCTTTGTTTCCAGAAGAATTTGGGCTCCAAGTGGCAAAAGGCTGCTAAAATCCTGCCTTTTTGACAGTCGGACTTAGAACTTCTCATTCATCCACATACAGTTTTTATTTGGCTTACATACAGTCTTTTTGGTATTCTGCAAAAACTTTACTCACAGGCACGTTCGAAAGCACGAGCCTCCGGGGCTATACATCTGGATTCCAAGGGCACTTTCGGCCTAGCTCAACCACGCCACTATTCGTCACTTTGAAGGGCTCCGCACGCGCGTTCCCGCTAAACGCGCAAGTAATTCCAGGGAGCCCGTGGTTAGCAAGTCCCAGTAAGCAAAACCAATTTTGGAGCAGTGTTTCATGCAAAAATGTCTCTTGCTCGTCGTGTGCCTTTTGGCGATTGCGGTCCCAGCCGCCTTCGCAAGTGTCTCCGTTAGCGCTCCAGGCAACGGAGCCACCGTCCAGTCCCCCGTGCATTTCGTCGCTTCGGCCTCCACAACCTGTTCAAAGGGTGTGGCTTCCATGGGCATCTATACCGCTCCGAACAAGCTCGCCTACACGGTCAATGGGTCTAAGCTCGACACCAATCTGTACCTCGCATCCGGAAAATACTCCACCGTCGTGGAGGAGTGGGACTACTGCGGTGGAGCGACCACGACTCCCATCAGCATCACGGTATCGGCTTCCTCCGGGGTCCAGGTTTCAACGCCGGCCAATAACAGCACGGTCAGCTCGCCGGTGAATTTCCAGGCAACCGCCAGCTCCACATGCAGCGCAGGCGTCGCCAGCATGGGTATCTACACCGCTCCAAATCAACTGGCTTATGTAGTGAACGGAGCCAGCCTGAATACGAATCTCACGCTAGGTCCGGGCACTTACAACACGGTCGTGCAGGAGTGGGACTACTGCGGCGGGTCAGCTACAACCCCGATCACCATCACCGTGAGCTCGGGCGGCGCCAAGGTGTTTTCCAGCATACAGACGTGGAGTGGCTGGAACGGCTACATTGAGCTGCCGCCTAGTTACGGCATTTGCTCTTGGTGCAGTCCGAACGGACCACAGACTACCTGGTGGACGAAGCAGGGAGTAAGCTCGCCATCTCTGAGCGGCAAAGCTATGGAGTTTAATATCGGTGGGTCCACGGACTACTCCGATGTCCTTTGGAATGTGCACTTGGTGGGCGACGGCTCCCCGAACCTGGACTCGAACCACCTGATCGTCCCCAACCTTCACAATTTTATTTACGACGTTTATTTTTACAGCTCGAATCTGAATCCTTCGCAGGCTCTGGAATTCGACATCAACCAGTTCACCAATGGACTCTCATTCATATGGGGCACCGAGTGCACAATTATGGGTGGCCACAAGTGGGAAATCTGGGACAACCAGAATTACAAATGGGTCTCCACCGGCATTGCTTGCTACCCCAACAACAATTCGTGGAATCATCTGACCATTCAGGTGCAGAGGACGTGGGACAACAAACTGCTGTATCAGAGCATTACTCTAAATGGCGTGAAATCCACTTTGAATACCTACTATCCGCCGACATCGACGTCATGGTATGGCGTCACAGTCAACTACCAGATGGATGGGGACTACAATCAGGCGCCCTACAACATCTATCTGGATAACTTCAACTTGACCTATTGGTAGACGATATCCGCTGGGGGTAGTCCTCGCGAGAGAAGTGCCCCCAGCGCTCTCTTCTCTGTTCTCCTTCTACAGCCAGCATCTTAGTTCCCTCAGGTCTTCACCCTAGAAAATGCCTGGGGAACTCCGGATCGCTCCAGGCGTGTCTTGATTTGATCGCGGTGTAAATTCCTGAAAACGCGCTCGCCTTTAGAAGTTCTTCCCTTCGCTTCGGTCACCCACCTTCGTAAACGAATCGGCATCTAAGTTACTGGATGGAGAAACTCATGCGCTCTGCCGCTTCAGGGTCCAAGTGCTTTCCGTGGAGTATGGGCCTCATCGTTGCAGTCTTGGCATTAACGTTAGGATTGTCCGCCCAGACTACCTCAACGCCTCCCGCTTCAACGCCGCCCGCCACGAGCGGGAATCCAGACGCCTCCATAGCGCCCGACAACAGCAATAACACGCAAGCTCCGGCCTCGGGGCCGGAACCGGTCGGCCAGCAGCCAAGCAGTAACGATCAGGGCATGTTCGTTTTCAAGAAGCAGGTGCAAGAAGTGGTCCTGCATGCCACCGTGCTCGACGAACAACGGCACTTGGTGCCTTACCTCGACAAAAGCGCTTTTGCGGTGTTCGAGGCTGGAGTCCCGCAAACCATCACGTCGTTCCGCCGCGAAGACGTACCCGTGGCCATGGGGATTGTGGTCGACAACTCCGGTTCGATGCGCGACAAACGGGACAGGGTCAACCAGGCGGTACTGAATCTGATCCGAGCCAGCAATCCTCAAGACGAAATCTTTGTGGTGAACTTCAGCCAGAACTATTACCTGGATCAGGATTTCACTTCCGATGTGAACTTGCTGCAGACGGCATTGCACCAGGTTTCAACAAAGGGGAGCACCGCCCTCTACGATGCCATCGTCGCCTCCGCAGTTCATCTAATGAACAATCCTCGCCTGGATAAGAAAGTTCTTCTCGTCATTACTGACGGACAGGACAATATGAGCCAGGAAACCCTGGAAGAGGCCGCGCGCAAGTTACAGCAAGTGAATGGGCCCACCCTCTACGCCATCGGTTTGGTGGGAAATGGTATGAGGACTGGCATGGCTGGACCGGGACGCGAGGCACTGCAGACCTTGTCGGACCGGACCGGAGGTGTGGCGTACTTCCCGGATACTCTCGATCAAGTGAACAGCATCACACGGGAAATCGCACACGACGTCCGCAGCCAATATATTGTCGCCTACAAACCGCGCAATCAGAATGCGCGGCCCACTTACCAGTCGCTGCGGGTAGAGGCTCACGCCCCGGGATATGGCCGACTCACTGTACGAACCAGAAGCGGATACTACCAGCAGGGAAACAGTAGCCGGTAAGCCCCGCGGCCCAGAGTTCTCAGTTTAAGCCGCAGGGCTTCCGGTGGGATTTTTCATCTGCGGCGGCACATCGATCTGGATAATATTGTTCTTGATCGCATAGACGACCAGATCGCGGATCGAATGGAAACTAAGCTTTCGCATGATGTTGCTGCGATGTGTTTCCACCGTTTTCGTACTCAAATTAAGCAACGAAGCCACTTCCTTGGAACTCTTGCCCTCAGCCAGGAGCTGAGTGATCTCCCGTTCCCGCGCGGTCAACGTTGGCAAACTGGGCGGCTCGTTCCGCGAAATGGCGTGCCCCTTGTCCAGGAATCCCGCCAAAACCAGGTCATTGACGCGCGGGGTGAAGAACATTCGCTTGTGCTGTAGCGCTTCCACTGCTGAAACCAAATCGCGCGCTGCATCGGACTTCAGAACAAAACCGCGAGCGCCGGAGTCGAGAGCCTCTCGAATGACCTGGTCGGAGTCGGTGATCGTCAGCACGATGACTTTGAAGTTCGGGTCGTGCTGCATTAACTGACGCGTCGCGTCCAGTCCGTTAAGATTGGGCATCCCGACGTCCAGAATCACGACGTCTGGTTTCAACTGCTTCGCCTTCTCAACGGCGTCGCGGCCGTCACTGGCTTCGCCACAAATCTCCCATCCTTCGTGCTTTTGCAGAAGAGAGCACAACCCGCGTCGCACTATCTCGTGGTCGTCAGCTACCAGAATTCGCAGTTTCATGGGATCACCCTTTCCACTATAAGTCCCTGGAGTACCATAGCTGTTCAACATGAGCTCACCGAGTCCCGGCGATTCAGCGCCGTGAACACGCGATGCTGGCTTACTGCTTCGACTGCTTCTAACAAATCCCGCGCCGCATTCGACTTTACGACGTATCCGCGGGCACCCGCCTCGAGCGCCTCTCTCATCATCTGGGGAGAATCGTGCTGGGTCACAAACAGAATCTCCATCCCAGGCGCCTTCCGGCGAATCAAGCGGCAGGCCTCGAGCCCGTTCATCCGGGGCATGGTTACATCCAAGACCATGACGTCTGGCCGCAAACTGTCAGCCTTATCCACAGCCTCCATACCGTCTGATGCCTCGCCAATCACTTCCCAACCAGGGTGCCCTGCCAACAAAGTTTTCAACCCTTGCCGCACAATCGGGTGGTCATCCACCAGTAATATTCGAATTGCCATGATCTCCAACCAGCCTCGGGAGAGGCTGAGATACTGCTCGCCATAGTGTAGCTCGCTCCCCGTTCGAACTGCAGGGGCTTTTTTCCTTAGGTTTCAACAATTTCCGCTTACAACAACTTCGTAACGTGAACGTAACATGGTCCCCCAGCATGCCCGAATACAGTGAATCCTGTAGGCCCTCAAAATGCGTTTTGAAGCTCTTCAGGCTGTAGCCGACATATCCGGAAAGTAGGTCTGCTCATGAAGAAGCGCCTCTACCGCCTGCACGATCGAGCCAACATCAGTCTTGGCGCAAGCACCTCGGACCCCTACTCTCTTAGCCGCCTCGGCGAGTTGCGCGGACAGGTGGATCGTCACCAGAAGAATTGGGATCTTCGGAAAAAGCTGTGCAATCTGCTGGGCGACATCCAGCCCGTTAAGGTCAGGCATCTGAAAATCCATAAGGATCAGGTCCGGAGGTGGCTCCTTTCGCACCCTTTGCAGTGCTTCCCCACCGGTGCGAGCCTCGTCGCACACCTGCCATGCGCTTTGCTGCTCAAGGATCGCGCGGAGGTAATGCCTGACTGCCGGATTGTCATCTACCACGAGAATGCGGACCAAGGGAATCTCCATGCCCAGCTGAAAGACTTACGAGTTGAAATCACAGTGTGCCGTCAGACAGACGGCAAATGCCGTATAGCCAGCCCTTCCGTCAGGCGGTCCACTGCATTCCGCGCAGGAAGAATCTCCACGATACGCTCGCCGGTTCCCTCGGAGAATCCAGCGAAGTATGTATGTGCTCGCACAGTCACGGTTACGGGAGTCACTGTTACCAGATTCCTTTGTCACTGCCGGTGAGTTTGAGCTCCACTGCAGCTGCAGTGGCCAGACCCGGCAGCAAACTCAGGCGTAACGTATTGCGAATCTCACCGTTCAGAAGAAGCCGCGTCAACTCCGAGGCATAAAGTTTGGCCGAATGCGGCAAGAGCGGAATGCGAAGGAAGTTCCGCCGGAAAACAATCTCTTCTCCGCCGAATCGCGCCGCGGACCTTACCAGGTCTGGAAGTGGAAGTCCTTCGCCGCGATACAACTTGACGTAGTCGGAAATGATTACCAGATAAGTTGCCAGACCGTCCCACAGTCCTGCGGATTGAGCCAGGGAGCGCAAATAAAGATAATCCACCGCACCCGCCTCCACCAGCCGGGCATTGTCGACGATGTCGCACAAACGGATGTAAAAGTGGCGGTACATCCGCTGCAGTGTGCTGATCACCAAGCGCTCTTCCGGGGCAGGAACCTGAAATGCGTGCGACGCGAGTTGCGTTGGTCGAGAGCGCGCAACCAGGGACTGTGCAACGGCAATTTGTTCCCCAGTCTGGCCCAAACGGCCTACGTGCACTTCCACCAATTCGGGCAAGCCCGGGACCACGAAATTCCACTTGTTCGCCAGACGATCTCCCCAGCTGCGCTCGGCCAATTCTGCTTTGAAGCGCCGGCGCATGGTGGCTGCTACCTCCCCGCCTTCCGCGTCCGCGTACAAATCCAGGTCGCTCCCGAGATCGGGCCAATGATCGAGTGACTTGATGACAACCACTTTCCCGGCTTCTTCCAGGGCACGACAAATAGGCTCAAGGAAGGACAAAGCATTCTGGATCCGGGCGCGCTCTTTTTCGATCGCGTCCTCAACCCATTCGGCCGACTGCGAATTTCCCTCGAGCGTCATCATCTGCCGCAGGGCCGGGAACGTACGCATGGTCACGTGGTGAGAGTTCGCAAGAGCACTCAGTTCGAGCAACTCGTTCTGGCTCAGGCACGCAGCGACACGGGAGAGTTGTTCCAGAGCATGGCTTTCCCGTCTATCGGATGAGCTGGTGCTGCCGCTTCCCCGCGCCATCAGTATCTCGGAAAGAAGTATGAGGCACTTCGTGGAGTCGGTTACACCATTCATTTCGATTCGCTCGCTGTCAACCCTGATAGCTATACCCTTGCAAGTTGCGGAAAAACTTCGATCCGTGTCAGGTCACGGCTTCGATGGATTCGTATCAGGGCATGACTTCAGTCATGCCGTGAGTCGCTGATAATGAGTTCGGCTTCAGCCGCTGGAGGGAATTTCTCCGCTCCAGATGCTGTTATTGCAGCCATGCTTTGGATGTGAGAATCGGCGCTTTAGGTTGGCAATGGATTGGCCCGCGATGGTGTGGTCGGAGAATCAATCACCCTTTTGCACCAGGGACTGCCCGGTGCGGTCATGGCCATCGCCGCAATTGGTCACAGTTCGCCTTTCGATGGCTGTCCCTTCCTCGTAGTCGTTCCAGGTCTCAATCAACAGGAACGGAATCGGCGCAGAACTATCGTAGTAGCGGTGGTAAAAATTGAGCGTGTCGTCGAAGGTCTTTCCACACCGGCTCTGCATATGGCGGTTGAGTCCCCACTTTGCTCCAGAATCGTCGAAGCCCGGCCAAGCCCCTCCAATCACAATCTTGTCGGGGTACTTGTTCTTCATCGTTTTGTAGAAATTTTCCAGGTACTGTTGGCCCCAGTCGCTGCCGTCGGCGGACCATCCACCCTGCCCCGGCTGCACCCACGCATAAGCCCCGGCAAAATCGCTCAGATACTGCGCGGGCGGCACATCTTTGTAAATCAACAGCGGCCCTGCTTCCCAGTTGCTGCAATGCTCGCGTACGCGGTTCCAATCCACGTGACCGTGCTTGGGGAAAATGAAGATCATCGGCCGGCCGTCGTGGGTAAGGTAAGCGTCACGGAACTTCGCTTCCGGCCCAATGTAGGATCGATACGCCTTATCGAATGCCGCGATGGCATCGTCGGTGGCCTGCGCGTCCTCGTCTTCCGATTCGTTGTAAAGCAGCGCAACGTGAAAATGGTTCTCACTCGCAGCCTCTTGCATCAGCGCAAAATTGTGATCAGAGTACGGTCCTCTGTCTCCGTACCAGTCGACGACAAACCCGGAGATTCCCATGTGGTGTGCCTGCTGAATTTGCTTGCGGAGGACCGCCGGATCCTGGCTCGAATAACCAACATCCATGTGGCTGTGGTCCCCGAACCATGGCATGTAAACCGCCAGAACCTGGGGAAACGATGCTGGAGCCTGCTGATTTTGCTGCACAGCGCGCCGAATGCCGGGGGTGGTACAGCCGCTCGCGACGACGAAACACGCCATGGTGAAACATAACAAGGCCTTCGACAAATGACGGCTCCTGAAAAGTTGGATGCTCCGGGGGACCCGCCGGTTGGAATGCTGCTCCTGTGGACGGCCCATTGAGGATACGTACGCGTCCCCCCGCGCAACTGAAATCAAGCGGGATCTGATCAAAACTGTGGAACCGCCTGCAATTGTCGAATCACCCACCGGTCCGCGGCCGGATTCATGAGCACAACATAGTGCGTGACGACATGTTCGTCATGAATTGACTTGTTGCCGTCCATGACTTGCAACTGGTATTCCGCCGTGTCGTGCAATTCGATGACGTCGCCCTCGGGTGCGTAAAACACAGCTTGTACTTTGTGATTTTGATCCAGATAGTGGGAGCTCAGCCCGGTGCGCCGTTGGTTTGAAATTCTATCTTGCAGCTCTTTCTTTGCTACTCCAACGAACGGCCCTTCCAGCCGATCGAGCGTGTTGACTTCGAGAGCCTGCGCGATGCTTGCCCAGGCAAATCGGTAGTCGCGAAGAATCACTTGTTCTGTTTCGCTCTCGACTGCTCGGGGACCAGCCTTGCTCACGTCCAACTGTAAGCGCACGGAGGAATCAGCGGCGCCCGAGGAAAAAGAACCTGCAAGCAACACGGCCCCCAGCCCGAAGACTGTGGCAGCTCTGCGGAAATATTTCTCGGGTATTCGCCTGCTCATCATGGCTGTCCACCCACGCGGAGTTCGTTCCCCATCACCACACCGGATGCCACGGAGATTACTTGCGGTCCCGATGCCTCGATCTGCGCTCGCGCCACGCCTTGCTTGATGGGAGCGTCCACCGTGCTCCGTCCGTCTGCGCCCGCTGCGCTGAAGGTCACGATAGTCCCGTCGGGGACGGGATTCCCAGAACAGTCGCGAACCGGATCGGTTTCCACCACGATTCCCTTTGGCGTCCGCTGTCCTTTGATGCGCAGATTGCACGGGTCGGCAGCAACCTGTTGCACGGCGCGACTGGCAGACACAGTCCCGAGAGTCGCGACCACTTCCAACTTCCCAGCCGACTTGCCGGAGTTGGTTCGAAACCACGCAACTCCGTTTTGCGTACGAACCGCCCGCGACAAAAGTGATGCGTTCCCGGCAGTGAGCTGAAAGTTAACCACCACCGGATCAGGTACCAGATTGTGAAATTGGTCAAAGGGAAGCGCAACTCCGGTGATGGCTTCTCCTAAACCAGCCGGCACGCGTGAAGGATGCACGAGAAACGTCAAGCCCGCGGGCTGCGCCGCGGTGACGTAAAACGATGAGCTCCGACAAGTTTCTCCGCACACAATCGCCAGATAGTCTCCCGCACTCCGAAGATCCTGGGATCGCAGATGGATTTCTCCCCCCAGGCTCACTTCGCTCTTATTTGCAACGCCGGGCCCTAGCAGGTAGAAAGTTGCCTTCCCGCTGCCTGTAGTAGAAATTGTTGCCTCTTCGCCCGCAGACACTGAGGCAGGAACACGAAGTTCCTGCGCCGCGCCCAATCCAGCCAGACACACAACCCAAAGGACGCAGATGAGCCAGCCCGTCCGCATCCTAGGACTTCTCCAGGCTGTATTGGTTAACCAGGACATGAAAATTTTGCACCTTGCCGGCCAGGGCTTTCGGAATCTCGACTGCGAACGGCTCCGACGATTGCGGCAGCAGTGCTCGATCCACGTATCCGTCCGCCACCCAAACCACCTTGCCCGTGTTGTCGTAGAAACTTGCGATCACGTGCGGAATGTTCACGGTTTGGCCGCTCTGGTTCAGCAGTTCTCCGCGCAATACGGTCTTGCCTTGCGCGTCGGGATCGAGTTTCTGATTCATCACCCCAATGACCGGGTCCGCCGACGCCGGAACCAGCGTTACTTTCACATCCATGCGAACGTTCTTCACGTTCTTCAGGCTGATCTTCGGAAAGTCGACGCGATACGGGGAAACCTGCTTGGGTAACAGCACGTGCGCAATCTTGTCGAAGCTGCTCTCGTCATCGATCGCATTTCCCGCGGCGTCTACGAGCGTGGCGTTGACGTTCACGAACGCCGGCACGGTGTCTTCGTTTACTACTTCTCCCATTACCACCGAGCCCTCGGCGGAGTCCACTGCATTCATGGAAATGATTCGCACCCGTGGAGCGTCCACATTGTGCGAACCCCATTCGTCGTCAGAGCCGCCGCTCACCAGGTCCCAGCGCAAATAGGTAACCGGAACCACCTGCGCGGGAACGCTGGGCAATTGCATCTTGTGCCACACAATTTTCCAACCGTCCGCTTCATGATTCAGGTGAAAGTCGCGGACTTCCTCGACCGGCCCGACCGGCGTCGTCCAACGCAGGCGAACGCGCATATCGGCATCGGCATCCGTAGCGTGCATGGGGCGCACGTCGAATTTCTCTAAACTCGAGAATGTTCTCAGGCCCCCATTGGAGCCCGTCCATTCCTGCGTAAACGATTGTTGGTCAACAGCGCTCGTCTTCGATAGTGCTGCGTAGGCCCGGCCCCAGTTCCGGCGCTGCACTTCAGTCAGGAAATTCGTCGCCGCCCCTTCCGGGGTATCGGCCTTCGCAGGACCACTGAAGCCTGGCATAACCGTCCCAGTAGCGACGCCTCCACTAGCCTGGCCAACTCCAAAGACCGCAAGAACCATAAGCCCGGCGGTTACCGCGACAAGAATGATTGGCAGAATAATCTTCATTTCGTTCCTCAGGCGGCGTAGTGTCCTTCCGCAGGAACCTCAATCGGCACCGGCACGCGGCGTCCCACGGGCAACAACAATTCGAGGAAAATCGCAAGGAAACTTACACCAATCGGCACCGTGCCCCAAAGCAACCCTTCCCACGGGGGAGGGACAGCGTCGGATTCAATCTTGTGAGCTGGCGGCACGTCGTCTTTGGACCAGGCAGTGATTGCCCCGTTGTCGAAAGTTTCGATTTTTCTCCAGCCTACAAAGGTCAACAAGGGCTCGTAGTACGAATCGTGAACAAAAATGTATTTCAACCCGTAGCGGTTAGCATGGCCCAGCATCGAGCGAAGGGATGCCATTCCCGCAGCGCCGTAGAACTTGGCATTGGTAAGCTGGGCCGACCCGTAGCTCGTCATCTCCGGCAGCAGACGGGCAGAGTTGTAGTCTCCGTCCACGCTGCCCGCACTGGTGTAAGTCGAGACTCTTGCCAGTTCGCTTCCAAAACCCAAAGTTATATAGCGATACGCGTCGTGGCCATCGCGGTTGAGAAACGCGATCACCGGGGCAACATCTGCGGTGGAGGTAGGCCGGAACGGATTCGCCGTGAGCCATGCGAGTGCCAACCCCAACGTAGTAACGGCCGCCAGCGAAAGCCCTACAGCGGCCTTGGCGCGGAAACGATCCAACAGTTCCACCACCACCATACCAACGATCGGCATGGCCATTAACGTCGCCCAGAAGGTAAACCGTTCGAAGGTCAAGATGTCGAAGGCACGACCCAGCAGCAACTTGGGTAAGGGAGTCGTCCCGCCTAGTCCAAAGATAAACGTCAGCCAAAAGCCGAACAGCAAAGGCCGCAACCGGCGGGACGAAGAGCCGCGGATCAGAATGAACGGAAGCGCCAGGATCAAAGCTCCGTAAGGGATCACGAAATAGTTGACCGCCGTGACGGGGTTCAGCAAGAAATTGGCGCGGCTGTCGTGAGGAATCGGAATCTGGTGAATCGGATGCTGAATGATCGTGAGCCAATAAGGCAGAAGGATTACTCCCACCCCGAGGGCGACGACCACGCCAAACACAACTGCCCGTGAAAACACTCCTGCGACCGACCCTGCCACACGCTCATCCCGAGCGTCCACCCATGCCGCCCAAAGTACGGGGCCGGCGAAAAGTACTACGCCGAAGATGAGAGTTACGTGGTGCGCCGCCGCCGCTGCCCAACTGATCGCAACGCCCTTAATCAGAGAACGGCCGGAAGCTTCAGTAATCCACTCATAGAAGTAGGGAAGTGCGTTCAGGTAGAGCGCCGCGGAAGCCACTGTCGCCAGCTGCCCCGCCTGATAAACGAGGAATGCCAGCGCCCCAAGAAAAACGCTGCCGAGAGCCGCGTAACTCGCCGCACGATCCTCAACCCAAATCCTGGCAAATCGAAACACGCCCACCGGCAAAAGCAGGACGGCTATGAGCTGCACCAGCATGTAGGCCATTTTCAGACCGACTACATTCGATAGCAGAGCGATCCACTGGTGTGTCAGCGGTGGATACGTTGTTTGTGAGAACCCTGCGAACCACTTTTCATTCCAGGGGTCGAACCAATGGTGGACGTAATGCGAGGCAAAGAAAATGTGAAAATTCGTGTCGAAAGAACCAGCGGGCAGTTGCATCAGCAATAAAGGCCCATGCACTGCCAGCGCCACCAGAACAATCGCGAGAAGCGGAATTGGACGAGAGTAACCTTCGTCAGTACTCACTATTGTGTGCTCCAGTGCCCGTAGCAATGAACTTCGATTCCTAAAGTCGCTCTAAGGTTTATCCCTATTTCCGCCTTCGCCGAGGGGTGGGCCTGAGCCGTCAGTCGATTTCCCCCATAAAGCAGCCATAACGGGCTGATTGGCATCTGAAAGACACCGCAGAAATAGATGTGATGCGGGAGGTATCGCCGAATATTTGCAAAACCGTGGTGACTAAGTGAAAAGCCGACTTCCGCTCGCGAGCTTTTGCATCGTCGTGGCTCTTTTAAGTTCCGCCCTGGGTCAGACCTACGAGGTCGACAAACAGGGCGGTACTTCTACGCCTTCCAGCCAGAAACAGAAACCCTCGACGAACGACAATTCCCAAGGCAACACGATTGGCTGGGGATCAAGCATCGATGTCGCCCGTCAGGCGCGGACTGCCGACGCCGCGTTGAAAAGAAATGACTATGCGGCCGCCATGGCCTTCGCCGAGCGCGCTGCCAAGTCGGCTCCTCAAGATGCTGAATTGTGGTTTCTCTTAGGCTACGCCGCGCGCTTGAATGAGCGTTACCAGGTTTCCGTCGACGCCTACAACCGCGGCCTGCAGCTCAAGCCCAACTCGGTTGGAGGTCTCGCGGGGTTAGCGCAAACCTACGCCAAGATGGGCCGCGACGCCGAGGCGGAGCAACTACTGCGGCGCGTAGTGGATGCAAATCCCAAAGACGCGAGCAGCCTTCAGCTAGCCGGCGAACTGCTCCTGAACTCTGACCCAAAACGATCTTTGGATCTGCTGCAGCGTGCGGAGGCGGTGAGCCCCACGGCGCACACTGCCTTGCTTATCGCTCACGCCTACGAACGTATGAATCAGCCCGAGGAAGCCTCCCGCTATTTGACGCGCGCCAAGAATCTCGCGCCCAAAGATCCTGAAGTGTTACGCGCCATCGCCGGTCAATACCGCGACCAGGGGCAATACGATTTGGCGATATCTACACTGCAGGCCCTTCCCTCGAAAAACGTCGACGTCCAGGCGGAGTTGGCGTACACCTATCAAGTCGCAGGAAAGCAACAGGAAGCCGCAAACCTTTACTCGCGTGTGGCGAAGAGCGCCAAAGGCAATATCGGACTTCTGCTGAGTGCGGCGCAGGCCTGGGTCAATCTTGGTCAGCCCGACAAGGCTCGTCCTTTCCTGGACCAGGCGCGGCAGATCGATCCGAACAATTACCGTCTGCACGCCATCCTGGGTGCCAATGCCGAGTCGGAGGACCGCCTCGCGGATGCCAGCACAGAATACAATCTCGCCCTGCAGAATCTTCCCAAGCGTGTTTCTGAAGGGCCTCTCTATCCCATCGAGCTGCGTCTCAATCTTCATGAAATTGACGTGCGCCAGGACGATCAGGCCGCGGCGAAGCAGCAGCTGGATGCGGCGAGCGCGGAAATTAACCGGGTGAATGTTCCACAGTCTGGGCGCGCGGAAATGTTGCGCTTACGGGCCGCAATCGAAGCGGCATCTGGTAACCTCGACGCCGCCAACAAAGACTTGAAAGAAGCTTTGGCGCTCGCTCCTTCCAGCATAAGTTCGCTTCTGAATTACGGAAACTTGCAGTGGAAGCTCGGCCAAAAGGACGCCGCTCGCGACACCTTCACCAAGGTTCTGGAGCTGGACCACCAGAATCGAAATGCCCTGGCATCCCTCGGATACCTGGCTCGTGACAAGGGAGACACGAAGCTCGCGGAAAGTTACTTCACTCAGGCCGCCGCCGCCCACCCCAAGGACTACGCTCCATACCTCGCTCTCGGAGACTTGTATGCCGCCGAAAGAAACTTTCGTTCGGCAGAGTCGTACTATGAAAACGCATATCAAAGAATGCCAGGCAATCCTCTAATTGTCGCCGGAGGCGCAAATGCCGCGCTGGAATCGCACAATCTCGATCTGGCAAGGCGCTGGCTCGATCGCGCCACCGGTACTGCGAATGACAGCCCACAGGTCAAGCGCGAGCGCGAGCGCTATTTAACGCTGAAAGGCGATTACGCCGAGTCGGCAAAACTTGGCTATGAAGTTCTCGAGAAACTTCCCAATGACCGCGAAGGTGTGGACTACCTCGCCTACGACCTCTTCTACCTCGGCCGCTACGAGGAAGCCATGGCACTGGTGCAAAAGTACGACTCAATTCTCGCGAATGACAAAGATCTTCCACTGATCCAAGGCTACGTGCATGTCCACGACGGTAAATCGCGCGAGGCAGTGGCCGACTTTACGCGCGCTCTGGAACGCGATCCGAAGATGGCGACTGGATATGAAAGCCGCGGGTTCGTCTTAAATGACCTTCATGAAGGCGCAAAAGCGGCCCAGGATTTTCAGATTGCTCTCCAGCTACAGCCGGACTATCCAGAAGCCCACCTGGGGTTGGCCTATGCTGACCTGCAACTGCATCGTCCAAAGGCAGCCCTCACCCATTTGGACGCCGCTCAAAAGCTTCTTGGAAAATCTCATTCCTGGCACCTCGCGCGAGCTGAGGCATATCGCCAGGAACAGGACTTCAAGCATGCCGAGCCGGAATACCGCATGGCTTTTGAGGAAACGCCCAACGACCTCCCCACCCAGCTTGCCTATGCTGACACGCTGTTCCACATGCGCCGCTACGGACAAGCGATAGCGGCTCTCGAGGTCGCGCAAAAGCTAGCCCCCACCGATCCGGCGGTCTATGCCCTCAAAGCGCGAGTCCATGCCAAGGCCGGTGCGCGAGAAGAAACACTACGTGACATCCAGATGGCCGAGCAGTACGGCAAAGATCAGGTCGACATTCTGGTCGCCACAGGAGACGCCTTACTGACTCTTGGCGATCGCGATGCTGCCATGCAACGTTTCTCTCGCGCCTTGGATGCTCCGAAGGGCGATCGACTGGGAGTGCGCCTGGCAGTGGCTCAAGTCTTTCTGCGGCAGGGTCGCTTTGACGACGCCAGACGCCAGATCGCCCTGGGATTTGCCGAAGCGCGCGTCGATTCTTCGGCCGTCACGCCCGAGGACATCCTGGAGGCAGCCAACATCTTCCTGGCCATGCATGACTTCGATCTGGCTGAAACTTATTTCGATAAGGCGAAACTGGCAGGTGCGAATTCGCGGACGGTTACCATCGGTCTGACCAATACCTATCTGGCGGAAGGAGAGACTCGCAAAGCCGAAACGGAGTTGGCCAGCCTGGGATCGCCAGAAGATTTCCGCGACGATTACGACTACATGATGGCATCGGCGAACTTATATCGCCAGCGTCAGGATACAGTGCACGCGCTCTCGGCCTTCGCGCAGGCCAGCTCCGTCGCTGGGCAGGAGGACCAAGGCACGGCCCAGACCGCGCAATATGAACTCGCGGGCCAGGAGGGACGTCAGATCAACCAGAAGCTGAGTATCTTCCCGGAAGCTTCCTTCTCTCCGCAGTTGGAAGACATCAACGTTTACACGCTGGACGCGAAGATTCTGAACGTGACCAATCCGGCGCTGCTTCCGCCGCCACGGCGTTCTTTTCAGAACCTCGCGGAATCGCACTATCGGATACATCTCGACCACATACCCGTGATCTCGGGCTTCGTAGGCGAAAGTCTAACCACGGGCCGGTTCTTATTCCCCAGCATCAATGTGGTTCAACCTCGGCACACTTTCGACACACTTTTCAACGGCGGCATCACACCCATTCTTCACTTCGGCTCTAACACCATCGCCTTCAATGGCGGACTTCAGTACACCATCCGCCGTGACACCATTTCGCCTCTGTTCATGAATCAGAATCTGTTCCGCCAGTTTCTGTATATTTCGACGAGTTCATTCTTCAATTGGGTCTCCATCAATGCCAGCGCCATTCACGAGACGGGACCGTTCACCGATCAGAATCTCCACTCGCGCGATGTCGGTGCCACTCTCGAGTTCACCGTGGGCAGACCCTGGGGCAAGACTTCTCTGCTGACCGGATACTCGGCCCGCGATCTGCTTTTCCGCCCGCGGATTGAGGAGTACTTCAATACTTCAAGTTACATCGGACTCCAGCGCAAATTCGGCAGCCGATTCACGGCTGCTGTGCTGGCCGAGTATTTGCGCTCCTGGCGAGTACAAAACAGGCAGTACGCCATCGCTCAGGCATTTCTTCCCGGTGCGCGATTCGAGTTTCGCGCCAATCCGCGCTGGAGCGTGCAGGGCTCGTTCCTGCTCTCCCGCGGTGCCGGATATCACCAGTATGACAACGCGCAGAGTGAGTTCCTGGTCTCTTACATACGCCCAGTCCGCGGAAGTATGAAGGACGGAACCGGCGAGATACCCATCGCCTACCCCTTCCGATTTTCCATCGGCGTACAGCAGCAAACGTTCTACAACTTTGCCGGATCGGCCAAAACGACGACTCTCCTTCCGGTAGTGCATTTCACTTTGTTCTAAAGATTTCCTGGAAAGTATCGATGAACACCCGAGTGGCATAAGATGAACCTCCCAACGCCAAGCGACGTAAACAGTTCCTCGGTCGCAGAGAAGCCCATTGACAAGCCCGCCGCCGCGGCGACGCCGGCCAAGACGCTGAAGTCTCAGCTGCTCGGAGGCAGCCTGACACTGCTGGCGGGGTCGGGACTCGTCGGAGTTACAAACCTGATCTACAACGTAGCCACGGCCCGGCTTCTCGGTCCCACCGGATTTGCGCACGCGACCGCCGTCTACACCCTGCTCATGCTGTTGTCCGCGATCACACTTTCGTTTCAGGTCGTTTGCGCAAAATACGTGGCGAAGACAAGTTCTCCGGACGAAAAA
>Ga0137391_10000529_pt1 | contig 26420 bp, 25 predicted proteins | sample 15con2h24BmetaG_FD_101399 | JGI IMG/M metagenome (GOLD analysis project Ga0137391, IMG submission 101399) | Vadose zone soil microbial communities from Angelo Coast Range Reserve, California, USA - 15con2h2.4B metaG | ecosystem: Environmental > Terrestrial > Soil > Vadose zone > Saprolite...
TACAGGACACGTTCCGGGCGATGGGCAGTCAGTCACCGACCGAGCTCGACCTCCGGCCAGGCCATTTCGCCGCGTGGTTCCCGATCTCGGTCTTGTCGATCGTCGCGATCGGGGTGTGCTGGGCGGCCACCGTGTGGATACGTCCTTGGCGGCAGCGCCTGTTCCCGGACGTGCGGCGGCGCGAACAGGCGGCGGGTATCGTGCGCGGGTGGGGCGGCGACACCCTGGCACCGTTCACCCTGCGCTCCGACAAGGAATGGTTCATCACCGGGCAGACGCTCATCGCCTACCGGATGGTCCGCGGCATCGCCCTGATCAGCGGTGATCCGGTCGGGCCGGCGGAGGAGGCGGGCCCGTCGCTGGACCGCTTCCTCGCGCACGCACGGGCCCGTGGCTGGCGCACCGCGGTCATGGGTGCCTCGGACCGGTTGCTGCAGACCTACCGGGACCGGGGGTTGCGTCCGCTGTACCACGGTGACGAGGCGGTCATCGAAACCCAGCGCTTCACCCTCGCCGGCCGGCATATGCGCGCCACCCGGCAGGCAGTGCGCCGCCTGGAGCGCAAGGGATTCCGCGCCGAGGTGGTGATGGCCGGCGACGTGCCGCCCGCGCTCCGGGCGGAGCTGGCCGCGGTCGAGCGCGGCTGGCTCCGCGGCGGGGCACGAAAGGGCTTCACGATGGAACTCGACAGCCTGTTCCGCCTGGACGGCGACGACGCCGTGTTCGTGGTCGGGCGCGACGAGCAGGGCCGGATCAGCGGGTTCCTGCACCTCGCGGTGTGCCCGCCAAGCCGGTCGCTGTCGCTGTCCACCATGCCGCGGCGGCCGGACGCCCCGAACGGCTTCACCGCGTGGCTGATCACCGAAGCGGTCTGGTGGGCGCGCGGCCAGGAGCACACGCACGTCTCACTGAACTTCTCGCCCTTCGCGGGCCTGCTCGCCGCCAAGGCCGAACTGCCGCGCATGCAGCGCCTGCAGCGCCGGGCGCTGCTGCGGCTGAAGGGAATTCTGGCCCTGCAACTGGACAACCTGCTCCGGTTCAATGCCCAGTTCGACCCGGCTTGGCAAGCGCGCTACGTGATCCTGCAAGCCTGGACGGATCTGCCCCGGGTCGCCGTGGCGGCGATGGCCGCCGAGGGCTACCTGCCGCACGCCGCACTGATACGAGGCCGCGGCTGGACGCCAGGCACTGCCCAAGCCCCGATGCCGGACGTGCCTGCGGCCGAGGCAGCCGCAGCCGCGGAGCCCGCAGCGGAAACGGCCTGGGAAGAAGTGCCCGCAGGCCGCGGACATCCCGGCCGGTGATGACGCTCGCGGCCGGCCTCCTGCTGGCCCTGCTGTCTACGGCCGCCCTGAGCTACGGCTTTTATCTCCAGCACACCGCGTCCGGCGGCTTGCCCGCACTGTCGGTGCGTCATCCCATCGCGTCGCTGGCCGCCCTCTTCACGAACTGGCAGTGGCTGGCCGGCTTCGGCACGGGCCTCAGCGGGTGGGCGCTGTACATCGCCGCGCTGCGCCTCGCGCCGCTCTCCCTGGTGCAGGCCGTCTCTGCGGGTGGCGTGGGACTGCTCGCCCTGCTCGTCCGGGTCGGCGGCGGCCGCCTGTCCCGTCCCGAGCGCGTGGCTGTGGCCGCCTCCGTCGGCGGCCTGCTTCTGCTCGGCCTGTCGCTCCCGGAAGGCACCGGCCACCCGGCCCCGGCTGGCTGGGCAGCGCCGCTCGGCTGGGTACTGGCATCCGTCGTCCTGGCCGGCATCGCGGCGTTTCCGGCCGCAGCAGTGCTCAGTCCCGGCGCCGGTTTGGCCGCGGCGGCCGGGCTGTTGTACTCGGCCGGCGATGTCGCGACCAAAGCGGCGGTCGGCGGCACCAGCCCGGTACTGCTCTTCGCGGCGGCGCTGCTGGCCTGCCACGGCCTGGCCTTCGCGTCCCTGCAACTCGCCTTCCAGCGCGGGACCGTTCTGGCCACCGCCGGAGTATCCACCCTGCTCACCAACGCAGCCCCGATACTGGCCGGCCTAACCGTCTTCGCCGAGCGGATGCCTGGCGGCGCCGCAGGCGTCCTGCGCGGGCTCGGCTTCGCCGCCGCGGTGCTCGGCGCCGTACTGCTCGCGGCCACTGGGCGCACCGGCACAGCAGGCCCCGCGGACGAGGCGCATGCCGCGAGGTCCGCAGGTGGCAGCGGTGCCTGACAGCCATTCAGACGTCCGGCCGGAAAGGCGCGTCCGGACCTCCAGCCATGCACCGGGAAGCGGCGGCCCGGCGGGAGGACGGGCGGCGGTGGGTGACCGTGGTTCAGGAGTTGCGGGCGGTGGCTTACGGTGGGGCTATGGATAGCTGGGGCCGGGCGGGGAAGCCGTGCTGAACTGGTCAAACTACGTGGCTCTTGGTGACAGCCTGACGGCGGGGCGGGACGACCACGGGCCGGGGGGCGTCCGGATCGGCTGGGCGCGGCGGCTGGCCGGGATCCTGAGCACGCGGACCGCGGTGCCCTGCGCGCTGACCAACCTGGCCGCCGATGGCGCCAGCGTGGCCGCCGTGCTCGAGCGGCAGCTGCCCTCGGTCGCGCGGATCGGCCCGGATCTGGTCAGCGTCACCGTGGGCATGAACGACATCCGTGACCCCGCCTTCAGCGAGGAGCGCTTCGCCGCCGACCTCGGGCGGCTGCTCGACGGCCTGGCCGCGACCGGGGCCACCATGCTGACCTGCACTCTCCCGGACATCTCCGCGATCATGTCGCTGCCCGCCGGCCTCGTCGAGGTGGCCCGCCAGCGCATGCGGCGGGCCAGCGAAATTATCAGGGAGCAGGCGGGCCGCCGGGGCGCGGTGTGCCTCGACGTCTGGGCGATGGCCGGCGCCACCGACCCGGAGCTGTTCGGGCCGGACCGGATTCACCCCAACGCCAGCGGCCACCAGCTCATGGCGGACGCGTTCGCCGCTCTGCTGCTGGCAGCCGCACCACCGCCGGAGGCGGCAGGCGCACCACCGCCGGAGGCGGCAGGCGCGGAGCCGACCTGAGGCCATAAGATGCGGGGAGTGTCAGCGGACCAGGGGGCTTCCGGGCCCATCACCAGGAGGCGGTGGGTTACTCCGGTCACTTACGGCGTGCTCGGTCTCGAGCTCGCGGTAATCATCGCATTCGCCGCCAGGTATAACGCCCTGGATTTCCGTATCTACATGTGGGGCGGCCATGCCGTCACGCACGATAGCCAGCTGTATCTGACCCAGGCGTTCGGTCACTGGTTTACCTATTCGCCGTTCGCGGCCACCGTGTTTGTGCCGATCGCGGCGATACCGCTGGCGGTGGCGCGGGTGCTCTGGGACCTGGTCTCGGTCGTGGCGCTCGCCTACTCTTGCGTCCTCATCCTGCGGCTGGCGGGCTACCGCCCGTCCCGAATCATGGTGGCGAGCGTCGTCCCGGCCGCGATAGTGCTGGATCCGGTGTACCAGACGCTGTTCCTCGGCCAGATAAACCTGATCCTGCTGGCCCTGATCCTCACCGACATATGGCGCGTCTCCCGCGGCTCCGGCCGTTCTTGCCGTCGGGGCGCGGGCATCGGTGTGGGCGTGGGGATAGCGGCCGCGATCAAGCTGACGCCCGCCATCTTCATCGTGTTCTTCCTGCTGGCCGGGCGGACGAAGGCGGCATTCATAGCGGCCGGCACGTTTATCGCCTGCGGGCTCACCGGATTTCTCATCGCGCCGAACGCCTCGAAACTGTACTGGCGGCACCTTTTCGTCGACACCAGACGCGTGGGCGCCCCCTACATCAGCAATCAGTCGCCCTACGCGGCCGCGATCCGGATCGCCGGAGGCCAGGGCCATGTCAGCGCCTGGTGGGTCATCATCCCGCTCGCGTTCGCCGTTATCGGGCTCGCGACGGCCACCATACTGGCGAGAAATCATGACTGGCTGGGCGCGACGGCGGTCACCGGAACCACGGGGCTGCTCGTCTCGCCGATTTCCTGGGCGCATCACTGGGTGTGGATCCTGCCCGCCCTGGTGCTGCTGGTGCGCTCCGGGCACCGGATCGCCGCGGCGGCCGACTACCTGCTGTTCGCCCTGGCCCCGTTCTGGTATACCCCGCACTCGGGCGGGCCGCGTGAATACGGATTTCACTGGCTTCTCACGCTGGTGGCCAACTGCTTCCTGATCGCCGGGCTGGCCTTCCTGGCTTTCATGGCCTTCGTGGCCTGGCACGCCTACCGCAGCCGCGGGCTAGCTCAGCTGGGGCGCTCGCGGGGTGCTGAGCGCCAGGTTGAGGATCTCGGCGCGCCCGGAGCGGTCCGCGCCGGGCCCGGCTAGCATGGCCACCGACGGTCGGGGCCGTCACAACGAGATGGCGCTGGGCACCTCGAGGACGCGGCCGGTGATGTCCGAGGCGTCATCGCAGAGCAGGGACGCGACCAGGTCGGCAACATCGGCGGCATTGCCAAACCGGCGAAGCGCGATCGTCTCGGCCAGATCGGCGCAGGGCCTTTCCGGGAGCAACGCGGCCATGTCGAGGGCGCCCGGGCCGGGAGCCACGGCGTTGACTCTGATCCCGAACCGGCTGGTCTGACTGGCCAGCGCCCTGATGAACCCGACGAGGCCCGGCCGGGCCAGCGTGTCGTCCCCCCGGGGAGCGTGGTCGTACTCCCCGCACACCGAGGACACCGCGACGATCCGGCCGGATCGCCGTTCCATCATGGCGAACACGGCCGCGCGGCACAGGTGGAACACGCCGTCCAGGCTGGTGTCGATCACCGCGCGCCAGTCGGCCTCCTCCAGCAGCGCCAGCGGCCGTTCCCTGGTGATCCCGGCGCAGGTCACCATCGCCTCCACCGGGCCAAGCTCCTCCTCGGTCAACCGGAACCAGGACGTGACCTCGGCGGCATCGGTCACGTCCACGTCGGTTCCGACGACCCGGACGCCGAGTTCGGCCGCGGCCTTCTCCACCTCGCGGGCGGACGGCCCGTCGCCGTGGTGGCAGAAGCCGATGTCCCAGCCGTCCGCGGCCAGCCTGCGCACGGTGGCCGCGCCGATACCGCGCGAGCCGCCGCTCACCAACGCGACCCGGCCGTGGTCTTGGCCCAATGACGTGTTCCTCTCCCGGCCCGAAACGTCGACACCACGGTCACGTCGGGCATCGTAGGGCCACAAAGTAACACCCCTGTCGCCAAGGTGAACGGAAGGTGAACGCTTCGTTATAGCGTGTCGGGCGGGGCCATGGCGTGGCGGGCGGGGCTACGGCGGGCCGGCCGGGCTATGGCGGGCGGGCTGAGTATCACGTGGGCAATGGCGTGCCGGGCGGGACGTTTTCCCCATTCGAGACCCGTCCCATGCCATAGCCTGAACCGTGGACCTGCTACGTATTGGAACGCTTGGTTCGTCACGCATATCCCAGCCCGCCCTGATCGAGCCGGCCGCGAGCGTGCCCGGGGTGACGGTGGCGGCGGTGGCGGCCCGGGACAAGTCCCGCGCGGAAGCGTTCGCCCTGCGGTACGGGATACCCGCGGCCTACGGGTCATACGAGGACCTGCTCGCCGACCCGGACATCGACGCCATCTACAACCCGCTGCCGAACTCGCTGCACGGACCGTGGACTCTGAAGGCGATCGCCGCCGGGAAGCACGTGCTCTGCGAGAAGCCGTTCGCGTCGAACGCGGAGGAAGCGGCGCAGGTCGCGGACGCCGCCTCGGCCTCCGGCCTGGTCGTGATGGAGGCCATGCACTACCGCTACCACCCGCTGGTTCGGCGCTTGAAGGATCTGGTGACCGAACTGGGGCCGGTGCGGCACATGCAGTGCTGGACCAGCTTCGTCATCGCCGACCCGGACGACATCAGGTACGACTACGACCTGGCCGGCGGTGCGCTGATGGACGGCGGCTGCTACGCGCTCGACTGCCTGCGGCTGCTGGGTGCCGGCGGCCAGGACGGCGAGCCTGCCGTGACCGGGGCACTCGCCGACCCCGCTGCCCCCCACCCGCGGGGTGCGGTGGCGGACCGCGCGATGGCCGTCCGGCTGGCCTTCCCCGGCGGGGCGACGGGGTGGATCGAGTCCGCCTTCACCATGGACGGCGAGTTCCGGGCCGATGTGCACGTGATCTGCCAGCACGGGCAGGTGCGGCTGCAGAACTTCACCTTCGCGCACAAGGGCCGGCTGGTGGCGACCAGGAACGGTTCCGTGGTGGCCGACGAGCAGGGCGGCGGCGACTCGACCTATGTCGGCCAACTCCGCGCGTTCGCCGCCGCGATCGCGGGGGGTTCCGGGGACGACCCGGTGCCGACGTCAGCGGCGAACGCGGTCAGGACCATGCACCTGATCGACGACGCGTACCGCGCGGCGGGCCTGGCGCCGCGATGACGACCCCGGTGACCACGGCCGGAGCGGAGGCGGCGCGCTTTGCCGCCGACCTGATCAGGATCGACACGACCAACCGGGGCGGCGGCGACGCCTGGGAGCGCCCGGCCGCGGAGTACGTGGCCGCGCGGCTGGCCGAGGCCGGCCTGAAGCCGGTGCTGCTCGAGTCGGCGCCCGGGCGCGCGAACGTGGTGGCCAGGGTCAGCGGCACGGAAGTTAGCGGCACCGAGCCCGGGGCCGGCGCGCTGCTCCTGCACGGCCACCTGGACGTGGTGCCCGCGGACCCGTCGTCCTGGTCGGTGCACCCGTTCTCGGGCGAGATACGCGACGGCGTGCTGTGGGGGCGGGGCGCGGTGGACATGAAGAACGCCGACGCGGTGCTGCTCGCGGTGGTCAGCCAGTGGGCACGCAGCGGCCGCCGCCCGCGGCGCGACATCGTGCTCGCGTTCACCGCGGATGAGGAGGACACGGCGGAGTTCGGCGCCCGGTGGCTGGTCCAGCGGCATCCGGAGCTGTTCGAAGGCTGCACCGAGGCCATCGGGGAATCGGGCGCGTTCACCTTCCACGCCGCACCCGGACAGCGGCTCTACCCCATCGCCTCCGCCGAACGGGGCACGGCCTGGGTGAAGCTGACGGCGCGCGGTCGCGCCGGGCACGGCGCCAAGCCGAACGCGGAGAACGCGGTGACCCGGCTGGCTGGGGCGATCGCCAGGATCGGCGCCTACCAGTGGCCGGTCCGGCTGATCCCGACGGTGCGCGCCGCGGTGGAGGCCATCGCCGCCTCGGCCGGCACGCAGATACCGCCCGAGGCCCTGACCGGCGGCCTGACCGCGGATGAACTGCTGGCCCGGCTCGGTCCGGCGGCGGCTCTGGTCGCCGGGACCGTGCGCAACAGCGCCAACCCGACCATGCTGCAGGCGGGTTACAATCAACGTGATACCGGACGAGGCGGTCGCCTACGTGGACGGTCGCGTCCTGCCAGGTTACGAGGACGAGTTCCGCAGCACGCTGGACGAGCTGACCGGAACCGATGTGACCTGGGAGCACGCGCATGCCGAGATTCCGCTGGAGGCTCCGCTCGACGCCCCGGTGATGGCCAGCATGGCGCAGGCCCTGCTGGCCGAGGACCCGGGTTCGACCATCGTGCCGTACTGCATGAGCGGCGGCACCGACGCGAAACACTTCTCCCGCCTGGGCATGACCTGCTACGGCTTCACCCCGCTGGTGCTGCCCGAGGGCTACGACTACTACGCCATGTTCCACGGCACCGACGAGCGCATCCCACTGTCCGCTTTTGAGTCCGGCGTCCGGATCATGGACCAGTTCCTCACCACCGCGGCACCCTGAGCCAAAAAATTTCTAGATCTCTTTACATCGCCGTTTCCGCAGGTCGGGACCCCTGCGCCAGGTGTGGCGCCGAGTGAGGCACGGCATGGGCCGGCATCTCCTGGCGTAAATGGGGCACGGCTATACCTGTCTGGTGATGGGGCAGGAGGTAGTCAATGACCGTGGTTGAGGTACCGTCCGGCGCGCACAGAACGCAGACGTGGCTCGGCGGACGATTCCGGCTGGACGAACGGATCAGCCTAGACGATCAGGTCAGCGGGCCGTGCGGATCCTCATGGGAGGCGCGCGGCCTTTCTTTGTGGAAGGCCATCGACCAGCTCCTCGGCCGGCCCGTCACGATCTACCTGCTGCCCCCCGGGATTCCGGTTCCCCGCCCCGTGATCGAGGCGGTGAAGTCGGCCGCCAAGGTGACCGATCCGCGCCTGGCCACCATCTACGACACCGACTTCAGCACCGAGTGCCCCTACGTCGTGTCCGAATGGACGCCCGGCACGCACCTCGAGGACCTGGTGCTTTCCGGGCTGCCGCACCCGGCCCTGGCCGCCGCCATGATCGCCGACGCCGCGGACGCGCTCGCCGTCGCGCACCAGGCGGGCCGGCCGCACCTGCGCCTGACCCCGCGTGCCCTGCGCTGGGACACCAACAGCGGTCTCAAGATCACCGGCCTCGGCATCGACGCGGCGCTGTGCGGCGTCGGCGCCGGGGGCCCCCCGGGCGCTGACAGCAGGGCCGCCGACAGCCCGGGCGCTGACAGCAGGGCCGCCGACGTCATGGCGCTGGGCCGGATGCTCTACGCCTTGCTCACCGGGTACTGGCCCGGCGACGAAGCCACGGCGCTGCCGCCCGCTCCCCGGTACAAGGGCCGCGTGTGCACGCCGCGGCAGGTCCGCGCCGGGGTGCCCGCCATCCTGGACGCCATCACCTACCGTGCCCTGCTGGGACAGGCCGCGGACGCCCCGCTCCGGGCGCAGACCGCGGCCGGGCTCGCCCTGGCGCTGAGCATGGTGCAGCGGCCGTCCTATCAGCTGGCCAGCCCGGAGGAGGAGACTGCGTCCGCGGCCGACAGGGGCAGGCGGCGGGCCCGGCACGCCAGGACCCAGGCCGGCTTCAGGCACCGCACCACGCTGCTGCGCCCTGCTGTCTAAGGCCGGGGCTGCCTAAGGCCAGGGCTGCCTAAGGCCAGGGCTGCCTAAGGCCGGGACCGTATGAGGCCGGGCGGTATAACGCCCCGTGATGGAGCTCCTCGGCGCGCGCCAGCGCGTCGGCCAGGTCATCGCTCAGGCAGTTCCCGGCGGCCAGCACGTCCCTGATCCGCTCCATCGCGTGCCCGGCCAGCTCGCGCGCGACGTGGGGCGCCCCGGCGGCCAGGTCCTCGACCTCATCGAGAAGATCTTCGAGGTTCGCGGTATCGGGGTACCAGCCGTCGTCCGGATCGCACTCCCGGGACTCATCGGCTAGCTCGCCGAGGACGCCATCCAGCTCGGCCCGCAGCTCGGCGGCCAGGTCGGGATCTTGCTCACCGGTGCCCGATTCCTCGGTGACCTCAATTCGCGCCATCCGCCGTCACTCCGGCGTGAGCAGGGAACGGACCCGGTCCGGGCCCAGGGCCAGCAGCAGCGTCGGCAGCCGCGGGCCGGTGTCCTTCCCGATCAGCAGCTGGTAGAGCAGGATGAACCAGGCCCGCTGGCTGGCCTTCAGCTCCGGCGTGGGCGGGGCGTTGATGGGCAGGCCGCGCTGGAGCTTCGGGATGCCGTAAAGCAGCCTGGTCAGGCCGTCCAGGGACCAGTCGGCTGTCATGCCCTCGGTCAGCAGCTTGAGGGCGTCTCGTTCGTCATCGGTGAGGGTGGCGAGCCGGGCGGCGTCCGGCTCGTCGCGCACCTGGGTGCGGTCGGCGGGCGCTACGTAGCCGGCCACCCACGCTTGCGCGCAATCCAGCCGGGGCCGGACCTCGTCCAGCGTGGCTACCGGGTCATCCGCGGTCAGGTCCCGCAGGATCCGCAGGATCTGCGCCTGGTCGCCAGCCGTGATGTCCGCCACCGAGGCCAGGGTCCGGAAGGGCAGCGGCCGGGGCGTGACCGGCAGCGGCCCTTCGGCGGTGGCGGAGGCGCGGGCGAACACCGCCTGGGCCGCGGCGTCGGCGGTGCCCTCAGCGACCCGCCGGCTCAGTGCGTCCCACTCGTCGTAGACCCGGCCCACCTCCTGGTCGAAGGCCAGGGTGATGGACTGCTCGGGACGCCGCCGCGCGTAGAGCCAGCGCACCAGCGGGGCCTCGAAGATCTCCAGCGCGTCCGCGGGGGTGGGTGCGCCGCCGACCGAACCGCTCATCTTCGCCGACCCGGTGGTGCCGACGAAGGAGTACCCGAAGTGCAGCGGCATCTCGCCGCCGAAGATCTTCGACACCAGTTCCCCGCCGACGGTGAAGCTGGACCCGGGCGAGGAGTGGTCGACGCCGGCCGGCTCGAACGTCACGTGCTCGTAGGCCCAGCGCATCGGCCAGTCCACCTTCCAGGCCAGTTTGCCGGCGACCTCGGCGATCGGCGTGAGCCCCACCCGCGCGCCGCACGCGCAGGTGTAGGAGATCTCGGTGGTCTCATCGTCGAAGGCGGTTACCGTCGTGTCGTCACGACCGCAGACCGCGCAGTACGGCCGGAACGGGTAGTACACCGCGGTCTGAGGGTCGTCATCATCCCGGTCGGCGGCGCGCTTGGTGCGGTACTTGGCCAGCACCGCGCCGATGTCGGCGCGGCGCCGCATCGCGGTCACGATCTGCGTCGTGTAGGCCCCGGACGTGTACATCTGGGTCTGGCTGATCTCGGTGACCAGGATCCCGAGGCGGGCCAGCGAGTCGCGCAGCGGCTGCTTGAAGTGCTCGGCCCAGTTCTCGTGCTCCCCGCAGGGATCGGGCACCGCCGTCAGCGGGCGGCCGATGTGCTCGGCGAAGGATGCGGGAAACCCGGCCGGCACCCGGCGCAGCCGGTCATAGTCGTCCCAGGACAGGATGTGGCGGCAGGGCGCGCCCTGCTTGCGGATCTCGTCGGCGATCAGGTGCGGGACCATCAGCTCACGCAGGTTCCCCAGGTGCACCGGCCCGGACGGGCTGATCCCGGACGCGACGGTGGGAGCCAGGCCGGGATGCCTGCGTTCTGCCGCGGCGCGCACCTCGGCGGCCGTGCGCGCTACCCAGTCGTCCGCCGGAGCCACGGGACCGTCACCTCCATCGTTTTCCGCAGCCATCAGCGTACAAGCAGTTGCCAGGGGCGCGGGGGGTTGAAGGGGGGTCGTCCCCCCTAGGGCAGGCACTGCCCGGGGTTCAGTTGTTGAAGTCGGCCGACAGCGCGGTCAGGTTCGGGATGCCGAGCCCGGCACCCGGGTTGTAGGGCTCACCCGGGTTCCCGGTGTAGTAGAGGTTGTCGCTGCTGGTGCCCGCGGTGTCCAGCGAGTTGAACGGGGAGCCGGACCCGTTGGCCGCGGCGTAGATCGACGGGTTCCAGAACCCGACCCGGTGTCCGAGGGCCGAGTCGATGACCGCGGTGGATCCATTCAGCTGTGGCGCCACGAAGCTGGTGCCGCCCCAGCCGCCTTCCAGCACCGGGTTGCCCGCCTGGGCGAACGCCGGCGAGTAGAGCAGGTAGCCGCTGTACGGGTCCGCGTCGGCGGACACGTCGGGAACGGCCCGCCCGAAACGGAGGCCGCCGGTCACGGCGGGCGCGGGGTTGAAGGTCCAGGCGGTCGGCTCGACCAGGCCGGGGACGATCGTCTTGTCGCTGGCGGGCGTCAGGTACGGCACGGCGTGGAAAATGTGCGTGCCAGGGACGACGTTCTGGTACGGCGGGGATCCGTCGACCTGACTGAAGCCGCCGCCGCTGCCGCCGATGTTCGCTTCGGCGGCCTGGAACTCGGTGACGCCGGTGATCGCCGCGATCGGCTTCCACAGGTAGTCCCAGCCCCAGATGCGCTGCGCTGGCACGGTTACGGTCGCGCTGCCGTCCGGCCCGGTCAGCGTGCCGGTCCAGGGTAGCGTCGTGCCGCCCGCCGCGGTGATGTACGGGCTGTCCGCCGCCGTGTCCACCGACAGGTTGGTGGTACCCAGGTCGGCGCTGGCGTCGTAAGCGCCCGCGTCGCCGGAGGAGAGGAAGCCGGACTGGCCCTGCGCGGCCATCTCGAGGGAGGCCTCGTTGAACGCCTCGAGGTAGGTCGACGCTTCCTGGCCGGCCAGGATCGACGCGGCCAGGACGGTCTCGGACTCGCCCCAGCTCGCCGAGACGGTGCTGGCGATGTTCTGGGTGGCCGCGGTGAAGAACGCGTCGGCAAAACCGGGGTCGGTGTTGGGCGCCTGGTAGTCGATCACGTTCGCGCCGGGCGCCAGGGCTCCGGACTGCTCCAGGTCCAGGTCGGTCTCGCCGGTGCCGGCGGCGTTGCTCGGCGCGCCCGGGCCGCCGTCGATGTTCTGCACGGTGAACGCGCGAGCGGTGTTCGGGATGTGCGCGATGTTGCTCCAGAAAAACTGTGGTGCGCCCGGGTCGACCGCGGCCAGGGTGACGATCGCGAGCGTCTGGCCGGACCCGTTGCCACCCTGGTGGTACAGGCCGTCGAGCCCGTAGCTGGCCGCGAAGTCCGACGGGAGGTTGCACGCGTTGGGCAGGCCGGTGAGGCCGAGGCAGTAGCTCGAACTGCTCGGCCGCGGCTTGACGTAGCGGGTGTTCACGTGCACCGCCTGGCTGGCGTAAGGGCCGTAGTTGCTGAGCCCGAAGATAGCCAGCACGAAGTTCGAGAGCCGGTACGGCAGCAGCGGCGACTGCGCGATACCGTGCACATCCTGCGCCGGTATCGGGTTGAGCCCGCCGCCGCCCGCGAACGCCGGGACGTGATACTGCTTCTGCGTGACCGACAGCGCGCTGTCGAACTCGCCCGCGGTCCCGGTCGCGCTGACGTCGACCTGGTCCGCGTAGGCGTTGGTCTTGATGCCGTAGCGCGCCAGGTAATCGGTCAGCGCAGAGATGTGGGCTTGAGTCTGGCCATAGGTGCTGGCGAACTGGCTGACCGTGAGGTAGTTCCGGAAACCGGCCACCGCCTGGGCCTGCAGCAATGTGAGGTTCCGTTCGCGCAGGATGAACGACACGGTTTCCGGCGTGCCGGGCGGGGTGTTGCCGAAGACGGTTGCCCCCGGGAGTGCCGCGACATTGATGCCCGACGCGACGGCCTCCCGCGAGTTCGGATTCGGCAAGGACGAGGAGGTGGCGGCCGAGGCCGGGCCGCCGATCGTCGCCGGGGCCATGACCGCAGCCACCCCCAGCAGTATCCCGGCCGACAGTCGTGCTTTCCTCACGCGGATCATGTCCCCCCTGAACCCCTCATGCCGATCATGTCCCCCCTGAACCGATCTATTGCTTGAGGGTATACTCTGAGTGTATTCTACCCGCATGAGCGTCCCCCTAACCCTCCTGGGCCTGCTCGAACGCGAACCGAGCCATGGCTATGACCTGAAGCGGGAGTACGACACGTACTTCGGCCGGGGCAAGCCGCTGCCGTACGGGCAGGTGTACGCCACGCTGGCCCGGCTGGCTCGGGACGGCAAGGCGGTGGCCGGAGAGGCCGAGCCGGGCGACGGGCCGGACCGCAAGCGCTACGCCATCACCCCGGCCGGGACCGCCGACGTCGAGGCGTGGCTGGCCGAACCCGCTGAGCCCGAGCCGCACCTGCAGACCGTGCTGTTCGCCAAGGTGGTGCTCGCGCTGATGCTCGGCCGCCCGGCCGAGCGTTACCTCGACACCCAGCGCGCCAGGCACCTGCGCCGGATGCGGGAGCTCACCGAGCTCAAGCGCAGCGGTCCCCTGGTGGACATGCTTCTGGCCGACTATGGCCTTTTCCACCTCGAAGCCGATCTCCGCTGGATCGATACCACCTCAGCCCGGCTCAGCGAGCTGGCGGAAATGGTGCATGCCGCATGAGTAGGGAGTCAGAAAAATGAGCGCAGGGGGCAGCCTGATCGAGGCCCGCGACATCACCAAGTCGTTCGGCCAGACCCCGGCCCTGCGCGGAGCCAGCGTGTCGGTGGCCGCCGGCGAGATCCTCGCCGTCATGGGCCCGAGCGGATCGGGCAAATCCACGCTGCTGCACTGCCTGGCCGGCATCTTCCCGCCGGACAGCGGCGAGATCTGGTTCGACGGCCAGCAGCTCGACAAGCTGTCCGAGGCCAAACGGACCGAGCTGCGGCGCACCACGTTCGGTTTCGTCTTCCAGTTCGGGCAGCTGGTGCCGGAGCTGACCGCGGCCGACAACGTCGCGCTGCCGTTGCTGCTCAACCGGGTCCACCGGAAGGCGGCCTACCAGGCGGCGGCCTCGTGGCTGGCCCGGCTGGGCCTGGAAGGGAAGGGGGGCCGGCGGACCGGGGAACTGTCCGGCGGCGAGGCGCAGCGGGTGGCCGTGGCCCGGGCGCTCGCGATCAAGCCCAAGGTCCTGTTCGCCGACGAGCCGACCGGCTCGCTCGACTCGCTGACCGGCGAGAAGGTGATGGACCTGCTGGTCAGCTTGACCAGGGAAGAAGGCACGACCGTGGTGCTCGTGACCCATGACGCGCGGGTCGCGGCCTACGCCGAACGCGAGGTCGTCGTGCGCGACGGCAAGGTCACCACGCTGTCCGATGTAGGGGTGACCCGATTATGTTCCGGCTCGGCCTGCGGATGTCCCTGCGCGGCGGGCGGGAAGCGGCGACGCGGCTCGCGCTGACCACGCTGGCGGTCGCGATCGGCGTCGCGCTGCTCTTGTCCGTGCTCGCGGATTTTCACGCCTTCCAGGTCAGCAGCAACCGGTCGTGCTGGGAATGCACCGGGACCACGGGGCCGAGCCAGAGCGCGCCGTCCGTCCCGCAACCCACCCCGCACGCCGAGCTGTGGAACTACACCGCGGACTACTACCAGGGCCAGACGATCGAGCGGCTCGATGTGGCCGCGCTCGGCCCCGGGGCGCCGGTTCCGCCCGGCGTGTCTCAGCTGCCCGGCGCCGGGCAGTACTACGCCTCCCCGGCGCTGGCTGCGCTGCTGCGCACCGTGCCCCGGGACGAGCTCGCCGATCGCTTCCCCGGTTCACTGGCCGGCACCATCGGCGACGCGGCGCTGACCGGCCCGGACGAGCTCGTCGTCTACGTCGGGTACACGCCCGCGCAGCTGGCCGCCGCGCCGGGCACCATCGAGGTCAAGTCCATCGCCACCGGCCCCGGCCAGCAGGTCTTCACGCCGTATTTCCGGTACGCGTTCGGCGTCGGCGTGCTGGCCGTGCTCTTCCCGATCCTCATCCTGATCAGCACCGCGACGCGGCTGTCCGCCGCCCGCCGGGAGGAGCGGTACGCCGCGATGCGGCTGGTCGGGGCGACGCCGCGGCAGGTCAGCGTCGTCGCGTCGGTCGACGCGGCGGTGAGCGGCTTGTTCGGCGTGGCGGTCGGCATCGGCATCTTCGCCCTGGCCCAGCCCGCCCTGGCGGGCGCGTCGTTCATCGGGATCAGGTACTTCGCGGACACCGTCACGCCGACCGCGGCCGAGTACATCGGCCTGCTGGTGGCCGTGCCGGTCGTGTCGGCCGTCGCGTCGCTGCTGTCGCTGCGCCGGGTGCAGATCTCACCCCTCGGCGTCAGCCGCAAGGCGACGCCGCCCGCGCCCAGCGTGTGGCGGCTGGCCCCGCTGCTGGCCGGGGTCGCGCTGTTCGTGGCGGGCCTGGCCGTCACCACCCCGAAGAGCGTCGGCGCGCCCGCCTATCCCGGCCTGCTCATCATCCTGATCGGCCTGGTGATCGCCGGGCCATGGCTCACCGTGCAGGCCGCGCACCTGGTTTCGCTGCTCACCCGGGACGCGTCCGCGTTGCTGGCGACGCGGCGGCTGGCAGACAACCCGAAGGGCCCGTTCAGGGCGGTGCGGGGGCTCGTCCTGGCCGTCTTCCTCGGCACGATGGTGGCCGCGCTCGCCCCGGCCATCAACGGGCTCGCCGCCACGCCGAACGCCAGGGCGCTGTCCAACGTGCTGCTCGACACGTTCGGCGGCCCCGGTTTTGCCGGTCCCGGCGGTGCCACAGGCCAAGGCCCCAAGGGCCTGACGCCGCGGGCCGGCACCACGCTGGTAAGCGAGTTGCAGGCCCTCGGCGGCACCACGGTCTTCCCGATCTACTCCCTGTCGCAGGCCGCGAACCCGAACTACCAGGGCAACAACATCGCAATCGTCAGCTGCGCCACGCTTAGGCAGCTGGCCGTGCTCGGCCAGTGCGCGCCGGGCGTCCAGGCTGTCCAGGCCAACGACAGCGACCTGATCCTCAGCGACAACCCGCACTTCAGCACCGCGGCCTTCGTCAACGCGAGCAACCCGCCGGCCTCGGCTGACTTCTCCCGCCTGTACCTGCAGGCGGTACTGGTCCGGGTGAACGACCCGGCGACGCTGGAGCGGGTCCGCACCTACCTCGACACGCACGCGCCGCCGTCCTTGAACGGCGGTCCGCCGAAGACGTTCGGCGAAGCGGTGCAGGTCAGGACCGGCCGCCTGGCCACCGCGCAGCGGCTGATCGACATCGCGGTCGCGCTCACCTTGCTGGTCGCGGGCTGCAGCCTCGCGGTCGCCGTCGGCGGCGGCCTAGTGGAACGCAAGCGCCCGTTCACGCTGCTGCGGGTGAGCGGCACGTCCGCCGCCACGCTCTACCGGGTCGTGTTCCTCGAAGCGGTCCTCCCGCTGGCCGCCGCCACGGTGGTCGCGGCCGGGGTGGCGTACGGCATATCGGTGCTGACCGTCATCCGGATGGCGCCGAAGGGCACGGCCATACCGGGGCTCGGCCACGTGTACTACGCGACCATGGGCGCCGGGCTGGCGATTTCCCTGATGGTGATCCTGGTGACGCTGCCGCTGCTGCGCCGGATGACCGGCCCGGCATCCATACGCTTCGAGTAGGAGCAGCCTCCGGGGCCGATTGAAACACGGGCACACAATGATCGGCACGCACCACGGTCCGTTCGGATGAAAGATTGTCTTTATGCCCGACGGCGCGGTACTGGACGGGGTCCTGGAGCGGGTCACCTTCGCCAACCCGGAGACCGGGTACACGATCGCCCGGATCGCGCCCGGGCGGGGTTCTGGGGTCGGCGCGGAGCTGGTCACGGCGGTCGGGCCGCTGCTCGGCGCGCAGGTCGGCGAGTTCCTCCGGCTGCGCGGGCGGTGGTCCAGCCACCCCAGGTACGGCAGGCAGTTCGAGGTGCACTCCTACACCACCGTGCTGCCCGCGACCGCCGCGGGCATCCAGCGGTACCTGGGTTCGGGCCTGATCAAGGGCATCGGCCCGGTCATAGCCGAACGGATGGTCGCGCACTTCGGCGTGGACATCATGCACATCATCGAGGACTCGCCGGGCCGGCTGATCGAGGTCGACGGGCTGGGCCCCAAGCGCACCGCGATGATCGCCGCCGCGTGGGCCGAGCAGAAAGCGATCAAGGAGGTGATGATCTTCCTGCAGGGCGTGGGGGTGTCGACGTCGCTGGCGGTGCGGATCTACAAGAAATACGGCGACGCTTCGGTCTCCGTGGTGCGATCCGAGCCGTACCGGCTGGCCGCGGACGTGTGGGGCATCGGCTTCAAGACCGCGGACACCATCGCCGCGTCGGTCGGCATCGCCCGGGACAGCCCGGAGCGGATCAAGGCCGGGCTGGCCTACACGCTGTCTGAGGCGGCCGACGACGGCCACTGCTACCTGCCCGAGCCCAACCTGATCGCGGACGCCGCCAAGATCCTCGACGTGCCGGTGGAGCTCATCGGTCCGTGCCTGGACGAGCTCGCGGCGGACGAGGGGGTGGTGCGCGAGGCGGTGCCCGGCGCGGCTGGGCCTGCTTTGGCCAGCACCGCACCGCGGGTTCCCGCCGTTTACCTGCCGCCTTTTTATCAGGCCGAACGGGCCCTGGCGTCAGCCCTGCTCAGGCTGCTTGCCTCCGGGCGCGACCGGCTGCCTGGGTTCGCGTCCGTGGACTGGGCTAAGGCGCTGGGGTGGCTGCGCGGGCGGACCGGACCCCTTGAGGCCGCGCTCGCGCCTGAGCAGGAGGACGCGGTGCGGCTCGCCCTGACCTCGCGGGTCGCGGTGCTGACCGGGGGGCCGGGGTGCGGGAAGTCGTTCACGGTGCGTTCGGTGGTGGAACTGGCGCGGGCCAAGGGGGCGAAGATCGTGCTGGCCGCGCCGACCGGGCGGGCCGCCAAGCGGCTCGCGGAGCTGACCGGGCACGAGGCGGCGACCATCCACCGGCTGCTGCAGCTGCGGCCGGGCGGCGAGCCGTCGTTCGACGCCTCGTCACCGCTGGACGCGGACCTGGTGGTCGTGGACGAGACCTCGATGGTGGACGTGATCCTGGCGAACAAGCTGGTCAAGGCGGTCGCGCCGGGAGCTCACCTGCTGCTGGTCGGGGACGTGGACCAGCTGCCTTCGGTCGGTGCCGGGGAGGTGCTGCGGGACCTGCTCGCCGCCGGGTCGCTGCCGGTGGTGCGGCTGACGAAGATCTTCCGGCAGGCGCAGCAGTCCGGGATCGTGGTCAACGCGCACCGCATCAACGGCGGGCAGATGCCTTTGCTGTCTGGCTTTGACGACTTCTTCTGGTTCTCCTGCGACGACGGGTCGGAGACGGCCGGGCTCGTGGTGGACATCGTGGCGCGGCGGATCCCGGCCAGGTTCAGCCTGGACCCGCGGCGCGACGTGCAGGTGCTGTGCCCGATGCACCGCGGCCCGGCCGGGGCGGGGAACCTGAACCTGCTGCTGCAGGAGGCGCTGACGCCGTTTGCTGACGGGCGGCCGGAGCGGCGGTACGGCGGGCGGGTGTTCCGGGTCGGCGACAAGGTCACCCAGCTGCGCAACAACTACGACAAAGGTTCCGCGGGCATCTTCAACGGCACGGTCGGGGTGGTCACCGGCCTGTCCGCCGAGGAGCACACGCTGACCGTGCTCACCGACGAGGACGAGTCGGTGGACTACGGATTCGATGAGCTGGACGAGCTGGCGCACGCCTACGCGGTCACCATCCACCGCTCCCAGGGCAGCGAGTACCCCGCCGTGGTCATCCCGCTGACCACCGCGTCCTGGATGATGCTGCAGCGCAACCTGCTCTACACCGGGGTGACGCGGGCCAAGAAGCTGGTCGTGCTGGCCGGCTCGCGCCGCGCCCTGGCCGCCGCCGTCCGGACCAAGGGCGCCGGCCGCCGCCACACCGCCCTGGCGCACCGGCTGCGACCCGGCGGCTAGCCAGGCACTATTTTTGACCGCATGACCGGTCCTGATGCCTTCCGACTCACCCAATATGCGCGCGGCGGCGGCTGCGCTTGCAAGATCCCGCCGGGCGAGCTGGAGGAGACAATAGGCAGACTGATGCCCGATGATCCGGGCACGGACCTGATTGTGGGTGTCGAGCATGGCGACGACGGCGCCGTGGTGCGGGTCAGCCCGGCCATGGCGGTAGTGGTGACCGCCGACTTCTTCACTCCCGTCGTAGACGATGCTTACACCTTCGGGCGGATCGCCGCGACCAACGCCCTGTCCGATATCTACGCCATGGGTGGTGAGCCGCTGGTCGCGGTGAACCTGCTCGGCTGGCCGCGCGACAAGCTCCCGGTCAGCCTGGCGGCGGAAGTGCTGCGCGGCGGCCTGGACGTGGGGCGCGCGGCACATTGTTACGTAGCTGGCGGCCACAGCATCGACGATCCAGAGCCGAAGTACGGCATGGCGGTGACCGGCACCGCGGATCCGGCCGCGTTGCTGCGGATTGACGCAGGGCAGCCCGGCCTGCCGCTCAGCCTGACCAAGCCGATCGGCACGGGCGTGCTCAATGCCTGGCACAAGGCAACGGGCGAGGTCAGCGCGGCAGCGATCGACGTGATGACGACGCTTAACGCCGATGCCAGTCGGCAGGCGCTGGCCGCCGGGATCAGGTGCGCTACCGACGTGACCGGGTTCGGCCTGCTCGGCCACCTGTTCAAGCTGGCCAGGGCCAGCGGGGTCTCCGCGGTAGTCGACCACGCGGCGGTGCCGCTCATCGAGGGCACGCGGGCGGCTGCGCGGGCAGGGCACCTGCCTGGCGGGAGCCGGCGAAACCTGGAATGGGTGCTCCCGCACACCGACGCGGGGGCGGTGGGTGAGGAAGACCTGCTCCTGCTCGCGGACGCGCAAACGTCGGGCGGACTGCTCGTGGCCGGGGACCTGCCTGGAGCATCGGTGATCGGGGAACTGGTCCCGCGCCGCGACAGCGTGCTGATCATCCGGTAGCCCCGCAAGCGCGCAGCGTCCCAGTCGGGCACCGGCGACCCCGCTTAAAGACGCCTCCGCCGGCCGCTGTGGCGGCCGGCCGGCGGAGGCGTTGCAGGGCGGAACTGGTTACAGGGACGATGCGGGAGCTAGGAGAAGAAGACCCCGTTGCGCTCCTTCCATACCTCGGATGTGCGGCTGATCTGGCCGGACTCGTCGGCGGTGAAGGAGAAGTCTCCCATCTCGACGCTCCAGGAGACGTGCGAGGTTCCGGTCACCTTGCGGCCGGTGAACCCGTTCGCTGCGTCGCGGACGTGGCTGACTTGACCCCCACCGGACCAGGTCAGCGTCATGTCGACCCGGCCGGTGCCGACCGGCTGGCCGTGGTGAAGCGAATTAAGCAGGTCGTGGAAGTCGTTGATCTCGAAGTCCTCAAGGGAGAACGTCGCGCGCCCGCGGCCCGGCGATACCGAGACCGAACGGTCCGGGACCCGGGTGGTCCAGAACAGCCCGCTGGCCGCGATGCCGGGGTTGAAGTCGTGAATCTGCTGGGAAACCTGGTTGGAGCCGACCGGCCCCGTGTAGATGTCGAATCATAGGAACCCGAACGTCGCCTCGAAGTGCCGCCCGTCGAGCGCCATGTACTCCCCGGTGATGAACCGGATGTCGACATCGAAGCTTAGACCGGCGTGGTCACCGGCACCGGCGCCGTCGATGTTGGCCACACCGACGAAGCCGTTGAAATCGGTGATCGAGTTCGGTTCACCGGCGCCCGGCGGGAACAGGTGGAACACCTCGGTGCCCGGGCCGAACGGCTGGATACCGCCGGGGATCGGCCTCGGGTCGCCTGCCCGCCGCGCTGCGAGCGCCGGGCCCGCCCCGATGACCTGCGTACCGAGGAACCCGGCGGCGCCCAGTCCTGCCCCGGCGGCGAGGACCTGGCGGCGGCTCGGCGCATGCCGGTGGCCAGGCTCGAGCGGGCCAACGGTTACGTCTGAGGAGCGTGCTGCAAACATCGCCACCCCCTTTGCGGACAATGCCCTGCAATTCGCACAGTACGCCCATCCCAGCCGCCTGACGAGCAGAAGCCATCGCGGTTTTCGCGCGACACAGCTGTTCACTGCGTCGCTGGCGGCTGACGGTGGCCAGCACACTAAGGGCACGGGTGCGATGAGTCCAGACGCTCGCGCGGACTGCTACATCGTGCCGGTGCTGGGCCCCGGCTCGCCTCCGCCGCTGGCCGGTGGAACGTCCGCAGGGTGGCGGGCGATCGGGCCGACATGACCAAGCTGCCGGGCGGCGTCACCATAGACATGGTGCAGGAGGCGATGCGTCTCACGGGCGAGCATCAGGCGTTCTTCGTCCATCCTCCGGCGCTTGCGGCTCTGGTTTACCAGGTGCAGCGTCCCGCCGGCGGCGATGCACGCCCCGATGTCGCTGGTGACATTGGTGTAGTTACCGCCGATCAGCTCGGTGTTGGCGCTCACCGTGACGCCGAGTATCGGCAGCACGATCAGGTAGACGCCCAGGCCCATCAGCAGGACCACGTGCGGCTTGCTCGACAAGATGCGGGGAACCCACTGCAGGATCTGATCGACACGCGACCGCGGCGTATCAGCGGCCAGATCATTCGTCGAGCCGACCAGCGAGCTCATAGCGTTGCCGTGGTTGTCCGGCGCGGTGTCCTGTTCTGGTGACAATTTGCCGCCTCCTCTGCTCGATGCCGTGGCGCCCGTGGCCTGCTCCGGCGGCACTGGGCACGCCAGATGGCTGCGGTTCGGCGCGTTTCCGCGGAAACGTTTCACGCAATTGCGTGCGGCGTTTCCACGTCCTCACCTGCATGCCTGTCCGGGAGCCGGGCAGCGTCGGTGTTCAACCTGATCGACGCATCAGCACCCTACGACACCAGGTGAGCCACCAGGCGGCGCGCCAGGGGCAGGCCGGCGCCGTGTCGGGGTCCGGGGAGAGAATCGAAGATCTGGGGGCTCGTGCCTCCGCGTCTGTGTCCGGGGTGGCCAGGGGGCCGCGGAATAAGATTCAACCGTGCTGGAGGACAGATGGCTCACGCCGCGCCTGCCGTGCTTATCACCGGTGCCACCTCCGGGCTCGGCCGTTACCTGGCCAGGGAGCTTGCGAGTTCCGGCTGGCAGGTACTTGCCCACGGCCGCGATCGGGTGCGCGTGGCCGACCTTTCCGCCGAGCTTGGCGGCGGGGCGCGGGGCTATGTCGCTGATCTGGCCTCGCTCGGCGACGTGCGGGAACTCGCGGCGCTGGTCCGCGCGGAGGTGCCGCGGCTTGAGGTGCTGGTGAACAACGCGGGGATCGGCTTCGGCGCGCCGGTAACCCCCATCAGGGGCGGCAGGTGAGCGCGGACGGCCACGAACTGCGGTTCGCCGTCAACTATCTCGCGCCGGTGCTGCTCACCAGGCTGCTCGTGCCGTTGCTGACCGCATCGGCGCCGTCCAGGGTCGTCAACGTGGGCTCGCTCGGCCAGGTGGCGTTCGACCCCGCCGATGCCGAGTTCGAGCACGGATACAACGGGGTGGACGCCTACCGCAGGTCGAAGCTCGCGCTGGCCGCGTTCACCTTCGGCCTGGCCGGTGAGCTTGAGGCGGCCTAGGTGACGCTGAACTGCCTGCACCCGGCGACCTTCATGAACACCGCGATGGTCGTGCGCGGCGGCATCACCCCGGTCTCCACGGTCGAGCAGAGAGGCGAGGCGACCATGCGGCTGATCACCGATCCGGCCCTCGACGCGGTCACCGGGCAGTTCTTCGACGGGCTCAGGACCTCACGCGCCCTGTCACAGGCCTACGACCCGCAGTTCCGCGCGAAGCTCGGCGAGGTAACCGGCCGGACGCTCGGTGAGGCCGCGTAATTGACGGGCTGGCGGAGTGCCATCCTTTGCGGCGCTGCCAAGGCGCGCCGTGACATGCTCGACGCCAGCTTGCTCAGCTCATCCGGCGGTATCGCCAGACGCACAGCGGAATGAACAGGGCCAGCAGCCCCAGGATCCAGGCCGCCGTTCCTCCGAGTGAGCTCGGCACGCCGCCAACCAGCGCGTACGACCGGGCCGTGTCCGCCGTCAGAGTGACGGGGCTGACCTTCGCAAAGGCCTGCAGCCAGCCCGGCATGCTCGATACCGGCACGAAGACGGAGCTCGCGAACACGAGAGGGAAGATGACGACGAAGCCGGCCGACTGTGCGGCCTCGGCACCGCGCACGGTCAGCGCAACGAAAGCGAAGATCCAGCTCAGTGCGAATCCGAAGGCACTCACGACGGCAACGGATGCGAGCGCATCGAGCAGTCCGGCGTGGAAGCGAAAGCCGACCACGTAGCCTACGAGGATCATCAAGCCGATAATCAGGACGTTGCGGACGAGATCGGCAACTGTGCGCCCGAGCAGCACGGCTGACCGGGCCATCGGCATCGAGCGAAAGCGGTCCACGACCCCGCGTTCCAGGTCCTCTGAAAGGCCGACCCCGGTCTGCGTCGCGCGGAAGGCCACCGACTGCACGAAGATGCCGGGCAGCAGGAAGTCGACGTACTTGACTCCCCCCGGCAGCGAGCCTCGCACGGCGCCGCCGAACACGTAGGCGAACAGCAGCACGAACATGATCGGCTGGATCGTCGAGAAGACCAGCAGCTCGGGCTGGCGGATAAAGTGGCGCAGGTTGCGCGCGGTGACCACGCCCGCGTCGGTCACGGCTGACCGGATGCCCAGCAGCGAAGGACGCCCCAGCGCCCGGAATTTCCTCGCCCGGAATCTCCTGGCGCGGTGGTCGGCCGCGCTCTGCGGACCCGTCACCGCCGGTGCTCCGTCCGCGCTCGCCGACGCCGGCGGACCGGCGCCGTCCTCGCTCGGCGGTGTCCCCGTGAGCTGCAGGAACACGTCATCGAGCGTCGGGCGGCGCAGCCCCAGATCGCTGACGCCGATACCCGCGTGACGCAGCGCCGAAGCGGCGTCCTCGATGAGCTCGAGTCCATTGCGCGGGGCTGGAAGCGTGAGCCGATCCGGGTGCTCGCCGGGCTCCGGATCGCCGCAGCCCACCCCGGCGAGCACGGACTGCGCCTGGTCGCGTTGAGCCGCGGTGCTCAGCTCCACCTCGAGGATCTGCCCGCCGACGCGGTCCTTCAGCTCGTTGCCCGTGCCCTGCGCGATCACCCTCCCGTGATCGATCACCGCGATCCGGTCCGCAAGCTGATCGGCCTCCTCGAGGTACTGAGTCGTCAGCAAGACCGTGGTCCCGTCGCGGACGAGCTCCCGCACGATCCCCCAGATCTCGTTGCGACTTCGCGGATCGAGCCCAGTGGTCGGCTCGTCGAGAAACAGAATCCGCGGGCGGGTCAGCAGGCTCGACGCGAGGTCCAGCCGGCGGCGCATCCCTCCGGAGTACGTGCGCGCCGGCCGGTCGGCCGCGTCCGCCAGGTCGAAGCGCTCCAGCAGCTCGCCGGCCCGCCGGCGCGCCTCCGCCCGCGGCAGGTCGAACAGACGCCCGAACATCTGCAGGTTCTCGCGCCCGGTGAGGATCTCGTCGACCGCGGCGAACTGCCCGGTCAGGCCCAGCATCTCGCGAACGGCCGGCGCCTCGCTCACCACATCGCGGCCGAAGACCTCGGCGTGCCCCGAGTCCGGCGCGAGCAGGGTCGCGAGCACGCGAACGAGCGTGGTCTTCCCGGCTCCGTTCGGCCCGAGCAGCCCGAAGACCGTGCCCTCGGCGACCTCCAGATCAACACCCGCGAGCGCCACCGTCGCGCCGAAGCGCTTGGTTATGCCCGCAACGCGCAGGGCGGGAGCGGCGGAAGGCTGTGTGAACGCTGTCTCAGACACGCAGTACATTCTGCCGTTACGATTTTTCGCGAGACACTGCCCAGCCGCCTACGTTCCGGGGCCGGAGCCGGTGCGCTACGCAATTGCGTGCGGCGTTTCCGCGGAAACGCTCATGTGCTACCGCTTGCGAGCGACTCCGCACCAGGCTGTCACCTGAGGTGGGCTGGAAATGCCCGGCTCGGGCCGCCACTGCTGGGGCTGGACCACACCCGGCTCGAGCAACTCGAGCCCATCGAAGAAGCGCGTGATCCCAGCCCGGTCACGCATGGTTGCCTTCGGCCCGCTCATACGCTCGTTCACGCGCTTGGTCATTTCTGCCATCTCCGCCGCGCGGATGTCGCTGGCCGGGTACGCGAGCACAAGGTAGCTGCCGGCCGGCAAAGCCCTGATCAGCCGGGCCACGATGCCGTAAGGGTCGTTTGTGTCCGGGATCAGGTGCAAGATGATCAACAGCAGCAGCGCGACCGGCTCGCCGAAGTCCAGCGTCTGCGACGCTGCCCGCAAGATGGCCGAGGTATCGCGCAGATCGGCATCGAGGTACGCTGTCGAGCCTTCGCGGGTGCTCGTGAGCAGGGCCCGGGCATGTACCAGCACCATCGGGTCATTGTCTGCGTAGACGATCCGCGCTTCCGGGCGACCGCCTGCGCCGCCTCGTGGGTGTTGCTAGCCGTAGGGAGCCCGGTGCCGATGTCAAGAAACTGGCGGACGCCGCACCCCGATGCCAGGTAACGCACCACCCGGACCAGGAACGCCCGGTTCGCCCGCACGTCCGCCACGATCCCTGGATTCGCGGCGATAGCCTGCTCCGCCGCTTCCCGGTCAGCGGCGAAGTTGTCCTTGCCGCCCAGTTACTAATCACATATTGGGCTGGTAATCATACTTGCGGTCCCGAGCGCGGCTATGTGATGTCAGCTTGATCTGTCTTGTCCCACCTGATTCTTGACGGATCAGTCCCAGGACATGCTTTTCAGCCAGTGGGGTGCTCCACCCCGGAAGACCTCCCGGATGCCGCCGGGTCGCGGCGGAGACCGCTGGCCCGGCTGTCATGGGGTGGCGTACCGGGCGAGCAGCGGGATGAGAATCTGGGCGTCGGGGCTGCCCCAGCCGGTGACCGGGTCCCAGCCCGGGCCTGCTCGGTAGCCGGTGATCGTCGTGGGGGGAACTCGGCCGTGTTGCTGTTACCGGCGGTGACGTCGTGGAAGGCCTGGTGGTACTGCGAGCTGCGGGCGATCTGGTAGATGGCCGGGTTGACGAAGCCGAGGTGGCGCTTGGCGTACTGGTCGGCGAGGGCGATGATCCCTGCCCACAGGGGCGCGCTCGCACTCGTGCCGGCATGCCCGCTGATCGTGTAACCCCCGCCGGCACTACTCGTGATGACCGCTATCCCGGTGACGGGGTCGCCGTCCGCGGCGACGTCGGGGACGCCGCGCATTGAGCCAATGCCCTGGACACCGTTCTGATAGGAGGGCCGGGGGAAGAGATGGCTGAACCCTCCGCCGGATGCCTGGAAGACACTGCCGGGGCTGCCGTCGGGCAGCCCCCAGGCGGTCTCGCCGATCCAGGCGCCGGCCGGGTGGCTCGCGTCGAGGGTCGTGCCCCCGGCGCTGAGGACGAGCGGGTCGGAGGCGACGAGGCCGACTTCCTTTCTCGGGGTGAAGCCGCTCA
>Ga0137391_10000536_pt1 | contig 26227 bp, 29 predicted proteins | sample 15con2h24BmetaG_FD_101399 | JGI IMG/M metagenome (GOLD analysis project Ga0137391, IMG submission 101399) | Vadose zone soil microbial communities from Angelo Coast Range Reserve, California, USA - 15con2h2.4B metaG | ecosystem: Environmental > Terrestrial > Soil > Vadose zone > Saprolite...
AGAGAAGCGGCTAACGGCGGATTTGGACTTCGAGCAGCACACTATCCTCGTAGCTCGCTCTTATGAACGTGAGACGACGAAGGGCGGACATGAGGGGAGCGGCGATGCCCCAATTGCAAAATGCGCCTTTGGCCTCGCGCCGTACCCCGTCCCATCCGATTTCACGACTTGCGACACTCGGCGGCCACCCTGATGTTACGCGCCGGAGTGGATCCCCACAGAGTGCAGCGAATCCTGCGGCACTCGGACGTGCGTACGACGACGGGCGTTTACGGCCACTTGTTGGTTGAGGATCTCCGGTCGGCAATCAACTCCATCGCGCCGTCGGCCATGCTGCCGGAGCCTCCGGATACGCACGCAAACGAGAGAAAAATTGCTTCCGGCGCGACTCCGTTTGCTGCATTAGTGCTGCATGGACCGGAAAAGCGCTCACGCGAACGTCCCGCCGGTGAGAACATTTCCAATTATTTTAGTCAATTACAGCTGCGCGCCCGGAGGGAGTTGAACCCCCGACCTTCGGATTCGAAGAACGGGAACACTAATCGGGAAGGCGGGCGTCATGACTGGATTCTTCCGAAACTTCCCCCAGTTGCGGGCAGGACTTGGTCCACACGAGTCCACCGGAATTGACTCGATTCCCCCCTATTTTGGACACGATTTGGCAGTTTGCGGGCCCAAACCATCGGGTGGGAAACCCGATGGTCGCTTGCGTCAGGCAGCTGCGTTGGAAAAGCCGGACGACGCGATCGATTTAGTGGACCGGCCAGTTCTCGCTGGCGAGGCCGGGAATCGAACCCTATTTCGGCAATTAAACATGCGACAAACGCCTTTTTGCTGATTCGCTTTGCTGGACGGGGATTTCGGGCGAAAGAGGTTATCTACGTTAAGCCTCGTGAGAGTCCATCAGTCGACCTGAATTTTGAAGACATACTGGAGACACGAGCGATCTGAAATAGGAACGATGGCGCGACTTTCATTGCACGCGGTCTCGTCGATCTCTACCTGGAACTCCTCCTGCGCGCGGACGCTTTGGCTAGCGTTTTCGACGGCCGGACGATGACGTCGCCCTAGAGAGGTCAACCCAGCAGACTACCGAGGCGCGCCAGCGTGCCCATCCGTAGGCCATGAAACCGGCGCGCCGCCGGTGTGGGCCCGCCCGCTTCCACGACCGGCCTGCGCGCTCGACCGCGGTGCGGGTCTCGATTCGATACCCCAGGTCCCAATCCGACACTACACTCAAGCACACAAGGGACCCGCCGACCACTCGATGGAGCTGGACTCGTTCTCGTGGCCCGCTTCGTGGAAGGGCCGCTCGGCGTGGCCGGGAGCGACCTGGTTCATTCATCCCTTCTCGTCGCGCGTTTGACGGTGATAGTTCTGGCGCGAGGTTTCCCATAACGAGGAGGAGTTCGATGAGGCCAAGAAACATCCTGGTGTTCGGTGTGTCGTTCGTGTTGGCGCGGGCGGTTTTGGCGCAGGGATCCGGAGAGGCCAAGGCGAAGAGTGCTCCGAAAGCGGCGGCAAGCCGACTCGTCGTCATGCCCGCCGCCGACTTGAAATGGACGGACCTCGATCCCCAGGGTGCTCCGGGAGTCAAGGTCGCGGATCTCTGGGGCGACCATGCGAAGGGCGCGTTCGGCGCGTTGTTCAAGCTTCCGGCGGGATTCGCAGCTCCCCTCCATACGCACACGCACGACATGAAAGTCGTGATCGTGTCGGGGACGTACATTCAAGCCCCGGATGGGAAGCCCGAATTCCGGTTGGGGCCCGGGTCTTTTTTCATGCAGCCCGGCGGGAACTACCAACACACGACGACCTGCGACAAGGCCTCCGATTGTGTTTTCCTTGTCGAAAGCGGCGGTAAGTTCGATCTCAAGCCCGTCCTGGCCGCGAAGTCTGCGGGGACTGCGCCCGCGAAGAGGTAGACTGGAGACCGGACGTGCGTCCGGTCCGGGGCGCTTGTCGATCTGCTCATCGCGGACGGGCCGAGGAAGTTCTCCTCTGTTTTTTGTCGCGGAGCTGCTTTCAGCTCACCTCAGACCCCCCGATTGAAAAAGCGTTCAGAAACTCGAAGCTGTTCCCCCAAAAACCATCAAGACGGGGAAATCGTCAACTCGAGGGAATACTTCTAATTGGTCGTGACACCAAAAACTCCCGGAGCCGGGGACCCGGCGTCCTGACAAAAGTTAAACAGCGCCGCGGGTGCGGCTTCTATCCGGGCGCAAAGCGGCTCATCGCGGTGATCAGGTCATCGTGAAAGCGCGCGCGCCGAGTTGCACTCGCTGTCCAGCATGCCGGTGACTATCGCTGTCGGGATTAACCCTCGCGGCGATATCGTGGGACAGTACATCAGTGCCGAGCACATCATGGATTGAGGATCGAGTCGGCGGCAGAGTTTCGAACTGCAGCCGAAAAGGGGGGATACCTTGCTCGTTGGCCTCATCGCGACCGGGGACACTCGATTCCCTTCGGCCCGCAACCTCCCCTTTCGTTGGCTTGCTTCAGACTCCGTCCGCCTGCCATGGCGCGACTATGATCGGCAAACGGGCATTCATCGCGCGCGCATCATCCAACCGGATGCCACGCTCGAACTGCCCGCCATATCGAAGCAGTATTTCCTCGAGTGCGAGATGGGTACCCAGCCACTCTTGAGCGAGGACCCCTCGAGAGCGGGTGCCACAGCACACAAGCTCGACCGGTACTCCCGATTCATGAACACCTACGTCGATGCCGAGATGAAGAGGACGGCCTACGCGGTAGTTTTCCCCGATCGTTGGCCAGCTCAGCTTGTCTTTCTCCTCAACACCCCGAGGCGTCGGGACCACGTCCGAGAGTTATTTGAAAAATGGGGCCGTGAGCGCACCCTCCCAATTCCGGTCCAAGCGCTCACATTCGATGAAGCCGCCAACCACTTCCGAACGCTTTTGGGTAGTGCTGCGCCGTCGCGAAAAGCGCAAGCCACCGACAGCATCGCGCTGACGCAAGCCGAGTTTTCGCAGATCGATCACTTCTTCTACTCCGCCACCCGCCGCTTGAAGCATGCGCGCGACCAGGCCAAGGAGCTGAAGAACCCACGGCTTGAGGTGCCGGACTATCCCTCGAATACGGATGAGGTCCTGCATCTTCTGCGGCGCCTTTCGACCACGTTCACAAACCCAGCTGCTCAACCCAAATAAAGGATCTGCTATGCCCAAAACCCCTGCCCGCGACGACTACTTCGCCCAAATCCTTTCGCTTCACGCCGGAGCAAGCCGCGGTCCTCAAGGAAGAGGCTCAGCACCTAGGCAGCACCACCACCTTCGTTCGGCAGCTCCTGGACGACTACCGGACGCTCTACGGGCTGCCGGAGGTCCTCACCGAGCAGCTGGATGCGGAAGCGGCGTCGCTCGGGAAAAGCCGTCGCGAATACGTCATCCATTTGCTTTCACAGCGAGGAGCGCAGCTGCTCAAAGGTGAAGTTCCACTCCCATCGAAGAGAGCATCAGGTAAGCCAAAGCGCTGAAAGAGGCAGAGATGGAGACGCCCGTACCCACCAAGTTGCACTCTGAGCCCTGGATGACGGCGGAGCAGGCCGCTGCGCACCTTGGATTGCCGTCCCGAAAAGCTCTGTACCAGGCCGTTCGCCGAGGCCAAGTCCCCGTCCATCGCTTCGGCAAGCGCCTGCGCTTCAATCGCGCGGAGCTCGATCGCGCTCTTCTCAGCGCAGCTTCGTGACCGCGATCTTCTTTTCTTCTATTGGCGCCGGCGACGCCCGTCTGCCCAAGGAGAAAAACCATGGGCGTCAGTAAGTACACTGCAAGAGGTAAAACCTGGTGGCGGGTGGATGAGTGGCTCACGCTTCCCGACGGGAGGCTCATTCGCTACCGAAAAAAGAAGATCCCGACCAAGGAGCAAGCCGGAGTGCTGGCAGCCGAAAAGAAAGCCGAGGCCTTTGACGGCAAATTCTTTGCGCGCCAGAAGGGCGAAGCCACCAAGACGGTGAAGGAACTCTGGGAATCGTATGAGCCGATCAGTAAGCGTGACAATGATTCCTGGCAGACCAACATCGGCAGGGCGCGGCATGTCCCTGAGACACCTAGGCAGCCGCCGCGCAGCCCAGCTCACCCTCAAGGACGTCGACGCGTACCGAAACGCACGGTTCGCTGAGAAGTCCCGCAGGAAGACAACTCCGGCTCCGGGCACCCTGGATCGTGAGGTGGCGTTGCTTCGCCGCATTCTGAACTACGCGGTCCGATGCGGCGATCTCTCACGTAATCCGCTCGACGGAGTCCAGCTTCTCCGTAAGCCCAACATCCGTCGGGTCGTGATCTCGGAAGAGATCTTCGAGAAGCTCCTGCAGGCTGCCGAGAGCGTCTTCCGTCCCATCCTGCTCGTGGCCTACGATCACGGGCTGAGGAAGGGAGAGATTCTCGGCCTACGTTGGGAGCAACTCGACGTTCGCGAGGGCGTCATCCGCCTCGCACCGCAGGACACGAAGGGCGGAGAGCACCGGGTCGTCTATCTGACGGGCCGGACGCTTGAAGCATTGCGCGCCCTGCCTCGGCGACTTTATGCCGAGCACGTCTTCACCAACCCAGCCACTGGCGAGCGCTGGTGGGAGATTCGGAAGATGTTCCGTCGGGCCTGCAGAAACGCAGGCCTGGAGAACATCTGGTTTCACGACTTGCGTCGGAGCTTTGTCACCAATGCCCGTCGACGAGGCGTGCCCGAATCTGTTGTGATGAAGCTGTCGGGCCACCGGACTCGGAGCGTCTTCGACCGATACAACGTCGTGTCCGAGGACGACCTGCGTTCCGCAGTACGCCAAATCGAGTCCGGCGCGGCCGCGGAGCTGGCCCGCGTTTCTGGACACGTTTTGGACACAGTTCGGTCGGGCGCGCCTACAAGCCCCAGTCTTCCACCGCCTAACCTGGCGGGAAATCTGGGGAACTGAGCGCGCCCGGAGGGGCTCGAACCCCCGACCTTCGGATTCGAAGTCCTGGCGCGAATCTGGCCAAGGCCGCGAGACTACGAGAGAAGCCCGCGCCGAGAGCATCTGACTGTAGCGCCGGTGCAGCAGGCTAGTGGCGATCGGCCAACGGTTGCGATTACGCATGCCGGAAAAAGATGGCGGTGATGGCTGGGAATGATCCGGAAAGAGGGTCGTCGATCGCAGGGCGTCAAGTCCCATGGTCTGTCTCAACTCGCCGGCCTGGGTCCGTCGTTGGTCTCAGCCCGGGTCCGCGACTAGAATTGAGAATGGCCGCTTTCGGAGCGTGGGCGGAAAAGGGGTTGGACGATGAGGTTTCGCAGGCGGCCTGTTTCTCGATCGAAAAAGCGGTTTGCGGCATCGCCCGCACTCCCTCGATCGCTCCCGGTCAAAGCTGCTCGGTGCCGGCGTTGGGGCATGACGGATGAGCGAATCGGCACCAGATGAAGAAGCGGAATCGGGATGGTGCGGCATCCCGGAGGCCGCGGACGCCCTCGGAATGGCGGTGCGAACTGCGTATGCCAAGGCAAAGGGCCTTCCGAAAAGGAAGGGGCCGCACGGTGCGTTGATCCGGCTCGCGGATCTTAAGGCGGCGACCAGAGACCGGCGCGTGGCGGCCGCAATCGTTCCGTATCGAGCTGCTGCTGCAGCAGCACGCAGCAGCGGCAGCGGCAACAGCGGCAGTCCTTCTTTCGATGGCATTCCCGAACTAGCCGCCATCATAAAGAAGGAGGCCGGCGCGAAGGCCCCGCTGGACGGGGAGACGCAGTCTGCCGTGCTTAAGCGCTTCGAGGCGGCCGTGCCTCCGGTCCAGGTCCAGATCGAGACCCGGATTCCGATCGATCGCGTGATGGAACTCTACGAGCAATGGAAACGCGCACGTGAGGAAACCGAACCGCCGGCAAATCCCTTGGCTGCCTTGATCGAGCGACTTGCTGCGCTCGAGCGAGAGTTTGTGCGCGTAAGAGATCAACAGGTCGACCCAATGAGCGTAGACATCTACCAGCTCAAGCAAGACCACTTCGAATTGGCCAAAGGTATCCGGAACATCGTGTTGTCTCGCTTGGAGAGACTTGAGCAGGGCCAGGCCCACTTAACCGAACGGATCAAGCAGCTGAACGAACGTCTGTGGGACCTGGAAGGCGACCTACGCGACCTGCAAAGTCCGCTGCGCTTATTGCCGCCATGAGTGGTGATCGATCCGCCGCCGAAGACCTCTGGCACCAACTCGAAGCGGCCGTCCGCAGCGAAGAAGCGGCCAAAGCGAACCTGCGAGCCGCTTCCCGCGAGACCGCACGCCTCGTGAGAAATCTGCGAGCTTGCGGAGCAAGCTCCGGCCAGATCGCCTATCGCGTCGCGATGGTTTTGGGGTTGCGGGACTCGATCGAGGCCAGGCGAAGAATTGCGTCCCGTCTCCGTCAACGAGCGTCGCGTGACCGCCGTCGCAGAATTGTCTCGGGCGTACATGGCACGGCCTCAGCCGCCGCTATACCGTCTGACGCAAAGGAGGTTGTACCGATGCCGAAGCCGAAGCAAGAACCGGAGAGAAAATTGGTAAAGCGGATCACCGAAGTCTTCGAGCAAGAAGTCGAAGAAGACGACGAAGCCTCGGACTTGGCGGGCGAAGATGACGAGTCCGAGTCCGATGACGATCAGGATGAAGCCGAAGATCGCCCGACGCCACGCCGGCGGAGCCGCCGCCGCTACTAAAAGCTTGCTCTCGCTTCGGCGCTTCCGGCCGCTGGTAGAGACGGGAGATCCGACCGCCCATGCCGATCGGCCGCGCACTGAGTCTGCCGGCGCGGACCCTGTCAAGCCCTACGAGACGTAGCCCAGCTTCGAGTGCAGTTACCAGGGATCGGCGCCAGGCACGAGGTGATGTAACGCTTCCTATGGAGAAAGCCGCCGTCTACCTTCGGGTTTCGAGCGATCGCCAGGTGCTCGACAACCAGCGCGCCGAAGTGGAGCAGCTCGCGCGGGCCCGCGGGTACGAGCCGCTCTTCTACGAGGAGACCGAGAGCGCCGCGAAGCGGCGGCCGGTCTTCGATCGTGTGCTAGCCGACGCGCGTGCGGGAAAGGTCCAGGCCGTGGTCTGCTGGGCGATCGATCGGCTCCATCGATCGATGCAGGGCTCGATCAACACCGTCCTGGAACTGGACCGGCTAGGCGTTCGCATTCTGTCCGTTCGCGAATCGTGGCTCGATACCAGTGGTCCGGTTCGGCCGCTTTTGGTCGCGATCTTCGGATGGGTCGCAGAGCAGGAACGCGCCCGCTTGATCGAAAGAACGAAGGCAGGCCTCGAGCGCGCCCGGCGCGAAGGTAAACGCCTAGGCCGGCCGCCCTGTTCGACGATTGCTTTACATGCCGCTGCGGAGGCTGTGCGTGCGGGATCGTCGATCCGTAAGGCGGCGGCGGAACGAGGTATCCCGGAAAGCTCGCTCCGACGCTTCCTCGCGAAGTGCGCCTAAAGTGGTTCCCGGTGAGCAGAGACCCTGCAGCCTTTTCAGGGCTTGGGTACCTTGACCGGCGGCGCGTTGCTCCAGTCCTGACGACCCCACTTGGATCTTGACGAGATTAAATCGGCGAGGCAACGGTGATGGTCGGGAGGTTCGGGTGACTGCTCCGGAGTTGTTCAAAGAATTTTTTTGTCAGGCGCGTAAGCTGATCCCCTGGCAGGAACCCAGCACGAATGTGGCACTCATTTTGACCGATTACATGCGCGCGGATGTGGAGAACAAAATCCTAGAACTCTCGATTCTGGCGCGCTTCGCGAGCGACTCGTCGCTGCCCAAGAGACAGGTCAGCAATGTGCTTCGACGGAGCGGGGTGTTGGAAGACATCCTTCAGGGGAGGGATCCAAAAGATGCCTGGGAGCGATTTAAGACCGCGCTCGACCGTAAGGACGATCCGTGGTCGCTCCTCCATCTCGACGGCATAGAGCCACTCGTTGAGGAGAAGGAGATCCAGCTCGAGCGAGGCTTCAAGTTGAAGACCTTTTCTGAAGAGGAATGGACAGAAATCAACCCTCGGGTTTCTGACGAAACTGTTAGGCCGGAGGTCGCAACCAGGCAGGTATTTCTGGTCAAGCGCGAGGCAAAGCTCATTCCCGACTTGCTCGAGTACGACCCAAAGGGAACAAGGCCATCGCGCGACCCGTTGTGGGACGATTGGTGGTTGCCCCTCCTCGGCATCGGTCTCTATCAAGGCAATTACTTTAGCGCTGGGGTCCGGTTAGAGGTTGACCGGGGTTGGCGAATAAACCAGCATGGAAGCTTCTCCGACTTTGGCGACGAATTTCCGTGGGACGAGCATGAGGACTCGCCGGAGGTTTGGCACCCCTACCGATCATACTCGTACAGGGTTGCCGCGAAGGCGATGCCCCGCTTCAGGCAATTCCTTCGGCGTATAATGCAGCTAGCGGTTCGAGCATCGGAGCACCGTGGTTCAGGGGATCGCGTCCGCTTAGCGGCCAAGCGCTTCCTCGGCGCATCCTTCCGACTCCCCCCTCATGGAGTCTGGCGGAAGGGCGATCAGGATGCAAACGAGGAGATGCTTTTCAATCTTGCTCGGGCTGGAGACTCACTCTTCTGCAAACCGCCCAGTGTCGGTGAAGAGGTCTTCGTCAAACGGGTCGCAGGTGCGAGTGGGTTGCCCCGAGTCGAGACGCTTCTCCGAGGAGTGTACGACGTTCGCAGTAAGATCGCGCACGGCGAGGCAGAACCGAGAATGCCCGATTTGTCGAAGGTGCACGAGGTAATTCGGTTCGCGTTCATTGGCTTTCTTGGCCTGTTTGATGCGAAGGGCTCGCTGCAGGGCGTCCATGAGGCTCTCGAGTACGGTGAGCCATTACCCGAAGCTGCCCTTTCCCTTCAGCGGGATGCGGTTCCCGGCTTTCGCGACCCGCACGGAATCGGTTCTGACTCGAAGTGATTCAGTGATCTCGATCCGTTTGTGCACCGCTGCTTAAGCTGGTCGCGAAAGGCTCGTGATGACAGGCGCGAAAATGGCGCGCATCGAAGTGGTGGTGTTGAGGGGATTCATGGAGGCAACTTCCCCCTGCGGCTAAAAGGGTCTCTCGGGCAGTCTTGTGGGCAGCCCCAAATTACGGAGGCTTGGCTCGCTCTTTCAAGCTGCGCCGTTATCGGTCGTTTTCGGCGCTCCGCTTCCCGAACCCAAGCCCATTTCTTGGGGATCGGCGAGTGACTGCAGATGCCGCGGGAGGAACATCAGCCTTGCTGCCGTCGATGACTCTTGAACTCGGCAACCCGCTCGACGAGCCACCCCCGCCACTGGGAGGATGGCACAACTAACTCGGTCTCCGCTTTCTGGTCCCATGCCACCGCGACGCCGACAAGAGCTGCAGCGGTTTGCGCGCTCCACAGCTCGTCGGATGCTGCTGGGCGGAATCTCCACAGTGGCCCGCCGCTGATACCTTCGGGGTTAGGCATCCGCGCGACTCCGCCCCCTTCAAGCATTCTCTCGGACCAGTCGACTCGGTACCTGCCCTTCGAATCCAGCCAAGGGTCCTTCGGGTTGGTTCCGTGTATCACCCCCGGGAACGCCAGGTCCGCCCCAACCTCGGCGGCTTTGTCGCCCGTCACTGTCAGCGCTGCCGGAAATCCAGCGATGACCAAAACGTCTGGATTTGCGAGCACGTCGTCCAAGATCAGGGCGAGCGGAACCGCCCATTTCTGGACGGCTCCTGCGGGTTCGTCCTTCAAGAAAACGATGCCCACGTCTACATCATCCTCCGGGTGGATCGCGATAGCGGCCGCGACATCTTCGAATGCTCCCTTGATGTGTTGGCCGCCGAGGCGCAGCGGTTGATCACGGGCGCGGGTCAGGTTGTGTCCCGCTGTGAGAACAACAACACCCGCTTCGGTCGCCAACAGCGTGCCGCTGGCGACCCACTGGTTCTTTCCCCTTCCCGGAGCGAGAAAAACGAGCGAATCGCCAACGAACAAATTCGCCGCCGACTTTGCCGCAGCATTCAAGTCCAAGTCTCTGACTTGAGTATCTCGCATGCCTTCTACCCGAGGACGCGACTCCCTAACATCGGCGGTCAACTTGAACCGCTCAACTCAGCGGCATAGCACCCGTCAGGAGAGAACGGAATCAACCGGCGGCGTTCTTGATCGCAGCCCATCGATACGCTCTTGGGGCGTGCCGGGCCCGCCCGCGCATGACCGGCGCTCTTTGGTAGGTGGAACCCATTTCCGAGCAAATTTCGGAAGCGCTAGAACGATTGATCGGAAAAGAAGAGGAGAGCAATGAAGACCCAGCTGTGCCAGCCACAACCCGGTTCCGTGACGCGAGCCAGATTTTAAGAATACGCTTGGCTGGCTCGACCCGACCGTGATCGATGACCGCATTATCGCTTCCGTTCTTGACGCTCAGCGTCGCAACCCACGCGCGAAGGTCGTGATCCTATCGAGGGACTCAATCATGCTAGCTAAGGCAGGCGCGGCTAGCATTCCCACTGCTGACACGCCGGATCCGGAGGTATAAGGAATGTCAGAGTAAAAGGAGGGCTGACTACCTCGAGGCAAGTATCCCCACCAGCGCCGCGACTTGCGTTAACAAACCATACGAGCGAGCCCGCAAAACGCCACGCTACATGTGGCGTATATAGCGGAACGCCACGGAAGTGATGTTCGCGCGGCGTGGCGAATCGCCAATGCGTCAGCAACGAGGGGGCATGAACGTTTCGGTCCATTGGAGGGTGATCGTGCTGGCCGCGGCTGCTGGCGCGGGAGTTACGATGCTCCCTAGGAGCGCAAAGCTCTCGCCATTGCTGCAATTAGTCCCCGCGGTACATGCCGATTCGACTCAAATTGCGACGCAAAAGCCTTGGGAGGTGGTTGCGCAGAAACCTCCGTTTGTCTTGGTCAATAATAGTTGCGAGTACGCCGAGCAGAACGAAGAGTACTCCACTCTCGATTTGTTCGTTGCCATCCCCGTACTTGAGACAATTAGTGGCACAGGCATGGAAAAGCCAACGACGATTGAGCATGGCCCGATATTGTTCAGACTCTACTGCGGGATGAAACCAAGAGCCGTGGTAGACCCAACGAGGAAGTGTATTGGGGCGAGACTCGAATTAAGGCCGCTGATAGAAGGGCGTCCACTGAGTCCCCTGGGGCTAAGTCCTTTCGACAAGGACTGGGATAACACCGAGTTTCGCGTTGCCGAGAGTACGGGCGGGGTAGTCAGGATTGTATCGCATGTGTCTCAGAAAGTTGGTCCCTCTGGATACACTCGCCAGACGATAACCGCTGATTTCATCGCAAAGCGGGTTACGTTTCACTCTTACAGCGACATCGGCGGTAGGATTTGGGAGAAACGCGGAGAGGCAACCTGCGAGACAACAGGCTGGTCATCGACGGGCCCCGAGCCGCCGTGGTGGAAAAAATCTACGGATCGGCCGAAAACCAACAAGTGACATGACAGCCGCCGGCGGACGATTGGTGGCGTGGGTACCCGAAGGAGAGCTGATGGCCTTTGATTTGTTAGGGTGTCCCTTCCAGAGCGCGTGGGCGTGTGTTGGCCCACATGGGTTGTGGGAAGGCACCCGCGCGCGGTCAGTCTGCCGGACGTCGCCTCATCGTGGCGCCGATACCTTCAAATCCAAATCGTTCATACCACTCTCGCAGCTTCTGCTCAGACACTTCGCAGGGCGTGCCCTTGAATTGTGGCATGGGTTCAAGTGTAAGCATGACCTCCTCCCGGTCAGCTTGGCGGCAAACCTCCTCCATGAGTCTCGTCCCGTGCCCCTTGCCCTGCACAAACGACGAAATCATGTGAATCTTCACCTCGTCTCGTCCAGCCTGGAACATCGCCAAAATTCCAGTGGGCTTGCCGTCTTCTTCGAAGACGATTGGAAAGACGGAACACTCGTCGGGATCCCGGAACGCCTGGATGCGCACCCGTTTCGGGTATTTGCTCTCAAGCAAATCAAGGAACTTGCCCGACGCGGTCGTCGTGTCTGCGTTAACTGGCTCGCCGAGTCGGCTGTTGATGTACTCCATCCAATCGGCGTTATCGAGCTGTACCCCCAAGCGTTCTGCCTCAGCCCTAAGGAGTTCCATTAACTCTGAGTCCAGCGGTTCGCTTTCAAGCGGCTCGAACGGAGCCAGCACGAGGATACGCACCCGATTGGGTTCGTCACTGGGGCACAAAGAAACTGCGCCTATTGCAGTAGCCGAATCGTTTGTAACTACAATCGGGGAGGGGAGATACCCGTCCTGCCTCGGTGCCGTATTGCTGAATGCATCGTACAGAGGCAAACATCCCCGCCGTCGTCCATCGAATCGCTCAATGAACTTCACGCTCCGGTTCCTGCCGTACCTCAAAATCGCAAGGCCTCGCTCCGCCCATCTCACCGCTTTTCTGAACAATCGTCGAAGGTATTCCATCGCGTCTCAGAAGTGTACCTTGAGGCGCTTCGCCCGGCAGGATGCTCTACGGCGGAACGCGCTCAGAACGTCGTATAGGTGTGAACCACCATCTCGGGCACGGCCGGGCTGTGGGCACCAACGCAAAGCGCGCCAGGCACTTCGAGTCACTTGATGGCGGAAGCAGCTCCACCGTCGATCCCACCAGTCGCTCCGAGGCCACTCAACGCTGCCTGGGCGAAGTTGAAGTCTTCCGCGTCCTGCGGCCCAGCGGTCACACTCCAGTCGAGTTCAACGAGCTTCTCGGTCTGCCTTTGCAGTCGCATGTCGAGCAAAGTCGCTATGGCAAAGATCCCCTCCAAAAGGATGACTTGATCCCGGATAGCGGCTGGAGCGCTTTGAGTACCCACTGCGATATCCTGGCCCAGATCATCGGCCCATTCGAGCTTCGAATAGAGCGAGACGAGTTGGCCAGCGAGCTTCGCATCACGAAGGTCACCGAGGCGACCGGAGTTGGCGTGGTAGATTTCTCGTGGACAATTCAGTTTGGGGAAGAACATAGGCTTGCCCTCTTGCCACGCCGCCGCCGCCTTCCGGGCGGGACCTCGAACACATTGCCTGATTTCGTGAATCTCTCCCGCAAATGCAACCTTTAGGCTCTCCGAACGTCCCTGCATCTCGCGAGCCTGGTTCCACAAGCTGCTAACGGAAGCGGCGATAAATCCAGCCACTACACCAACGAGGGCAACAACCACCTGTGAAAGGTACCAGGCCTTTGGGGTCTCCAACTTTTGTTCCTCTCCTGGGCTGAGTGAGCCGCCCCATTATCCCGAACAACTACCTGATGCCAAGCCACCTAGAACGAGAGATGAGCTGGCCAAGTCGGAGCGGGGCGGAACAGCGGGTTGTGCCCGGCCGGAACACCTAGCTCTCAAAATTGAGCGGCTCTCTGCGGCGAGTGGTATGCCGCAGTCTGTGCGGGCGAATTCGACGGACGCACGCGCAATTCTGGGGAGGGGATCAACGATGAGGATCAGAACTTGGAGCGACGGGATACTTTTGTTTTCAGGCTGCCTTCTTACTTTTGCGCCGCTCCTGCGGGCCGAAGCGCAGGACGTGGACGTGCAGGGCAATGTCACGATGCACGATTCAACGGACTCCACGGTGGGCAATGTTTTGAAGGAGGGCGTGCCCTTCCTTCACAATTTCGGCTTTAGAAATACCTTCCTTGGCTCCAATGCGGGAAACGTGACAATGGCCGGCTTCAGCAACACCGGCGCTGGCGCCGCTGCCCTTACCGCCAATAGCACCGGTTACGAAAACACCGCCATTGGGGACAGCGCCCTGGCCAGCAACAGCACGGGCGACTGGAACACGGCTGTCGGAGCCCAAGCGCTGCTCTACAACACGACTGGTAACGGCAACACTGCCGTTGGGGAGATCGCGCTCCAGTACAACAGTACGGGCAGCAATAACACCGCCATTGGCAGCGCAACGCTCCCCAATAACCGCGGCAGCTCCAATACGGCCATCGGGGCCTTCGCGCTGGACACCAACTCTACCGGCAGCAGTAACACCGCGAACGGAACAGCGGCTCTCTCCACCAACGCCGACGGCGACTACAACACTGCCACTGGGTACAATGCGCTCGCTAGGAACAGCACTGGTGGTAATCGCAACACGGCCACCGGGGCGGCCGCACTCCTTAGCAACACGACCGGCGAGCGCAACACCGCCCTCGGCTATCTTGCCGATGTTTCCACCGGCGATTTAACCAACGCCACTGCGATTGGCGCTGGCGCCATCGTCGATGCCAGCGACAAAATCCGGTTTGGCAATGCTGACGTGACCGTAATTGAAGGCCAGGTGCCCTACACGTACACCTCCGACCGAAACAAGAAGGAGAACTTCCAGCCCATGGACCCAGACGACGTGCTCACCAAGCTCCGAAGACTCACCGTCACGAGTTGGAATTACAAAGGTCAGGACGCGAAGCAATTTCGTCATTACGGCCCCATGGCTCAGGACTTCTTCGCTGCCTTTGGCCGCGATGCCGTCGGAACGATTGGAACACCGACCACCATCACCTCCGGCGATTTGGACGGAATCCTGATGATCGCAGTCCAGGCATTGGAGAAGCGGACGGTGGAACAGGAGAAGCAGATTGGAGACCTCAAGGCCGAGCTGAAGGAGATCAAGCGCAGGGTGGGCGGCGAAGTCGCTGCCAACGTGAGCGCTGGCCTCTAGCTTGCTAAGCCAGCTAAATCGAAAAAAGAACAATGTCCTCATCCATAACCGATCCGAAGCAATGGACCTTACCCAACGCGGAACGTGTCATCGAGACGCTTAAGTCTCTACGGACGACGCAGCGAGCCGGGGCACCAAAAGGTAGTCACTGGACATTCTCAGCAGCGATCGTTCCCGTTGACCTGTACGCATACCTAAAGGGCCGCTTCGGCGATCCCAATGGATTTGCGATGACCCTTCGCTCCCCATCCGTCGACAACCTCATTCACTGGAACTACACGCTTGAGCACCCCGACACGATCCTTGACATCATCGGCCTCAACATGCGGACAGAGATTCGTGCGTACTCTGCACGCCTGGACGCGGCTGAATGGGAGACTCTTGAGCGCAATCTGCGGACCGAATTCGATCTCCAACGTGGAATGATCCGGGAGGTCCAGGACTCCTTCGAGCGCTGGCAACTGTTCCTGAATCCCTATCACCGGTTGACCGCCATCGTCGATCAATACGAACGCAGACTACGAAGCATCAGCATCCCGAAAGTTCTACCACCTCCAATTCCGTCAACTCGGGAACAGCTTGAACGCTTCCGGAAGGAAATGAATGCCGCTGCTGAACTCTACCAAGAAGCCATGGCGCTTTGCGTGAGTCTGGAAATGATCGCGCCAGTGATGGGTGAGGCAGCTATCAACTTCATAATGCTAATCCTAGCCAAGCCGGGGATTCGAACCGACCAGCGTATGCAAGAGGATTTCACCCGGCGTCCCATCGATGTTCGGATCAAGAGCCTTTCTTTAGTCTGTGACGGAGTGGTGGTGCCAATCACTGGCGCGGAGGCCCCTTTCAAGGATTTCCTGAGAATCATGAATCGCCGCAATGATTCGCTCCACGGCAACATTGATCCGCGAAAGGCAACGGGGGATGAGATATTTTTCGACCTGCACAACATTCCATTGCTCAAGACGCAACGAAGCTTTGGCGAAGTTGCGTTGTCGAGCGCACTCGCAAATCTGTCCCCTGATAGCGCGATTGCTGATGTGCAAACCGTTCGGCGGTTTGTCGAGTTCATCCTCTCCTGCCTGGATCCTCGCGCGAAAGCGGTGGTACAGAAGTTAATGGCAGAACAGCTTCTCGGATTCCGGCCGAAAACTGGGACGATCGGCGCAATTCTTCCAACGCCGGTTGACATTCTGGTTGGCGAATAGAGAGGCGTTAGAGAATCCGGTGGCTCTCGACGTCGCGGAGAGCCCTTGGGAACGAGCATTTGCGAGGAGACGCAACGGCACATGGAGACGCGGTGATACAGCCTCTCGACTATTTTACCGAATGCGAGGCCGTTGCAACGACCCTTACCGACATCAAGTTGTACATTTCGATGATCAAAGGGTTTGCTCAGCACCACGAATGCAAGGTCTTCTGGCGCGGGCAATCGAACCATGCATGGGGCCTGCTTTCGTCCCTGGCTCGGAAGCTGGCGTCATTTCAGCTTCTAGACGACAAACTGCTCAACCGTGTCGAAGAATCGCTCCTGAAGGAAGCTGTTGGCTGGATCTCTGATCTGAGCATGGCACCGTACCGCGAGCCCTTGGCGAAGCTTGCCTATATGCAGCATCACGGAGTTCCCACGCGGTTGCTCGACTTCTCGCAGGATCCCTGGGTGGCTGTTTTCTTCGCCGCGGAATCGGCGGATCAGACCGACGGAAGAATTTTCGCGATCTTGGTCGATAACGCGGATGTGATGAAGCGCATACCCCACGGTACACCCTGGCGCAAATACAAGACGAATCTGGTCAAGGTGTGGGACCCGACTGCGGCAGGCGTGAAGTTCCCTAGACTGGAAGCGCAACAGGGCGTTCTAGCTCTGGGAAGGCTTCCGAGCACTAGGCCTATCCGGACAGCCCGCGATCCTTTGGCGCACAATGAAAGGCGTCACCTGTTAGCGGAAGAAGTCAGGCGAATTCTTTCGATACCGTTCAAGCTCAGTCCATTCACGCCGGACTCAACTGGGCAGGAAATTCCGAGCGGCGCTCATTCCCCTATCGGGCTGACTTTCCGGGTGCATGTGGACAAGGAGTCGATAAGGCGAAACCTGGCGGGTGTGGGAAGTGGGCGACGAATTGCCCCCCCTTCCTTCACCGCAACGCATCGGTCCCTATATCCGGACGCGAGCGGGATGGTGAATCACTCCCCAATCCTCCGAGGGCTCTCGAAAGGCGTGCTCATTCGATAGCAGTGCTGATCTAACCCGCTGTTTGGCGCATCCGCGTCGAGGGCCTTGAAGGTTGTGGTGTGCCGGGCTAGGACTCTTGCGTCCAGTTGGGCGGAGGGGGGATATGCGCGCGCTGCTGGTGCTGGGTCTGCTTCTTGCCGGGTCTACGGCTGCAAAAGCAGACAAGCTAATGATCTTCGGTGGGGATAACCACCGCGACTATCTTGGTTGCCTCAACTGCGGCGAGTTTGAGCCGGACTCGATCTGGAACAAGTTCGGGCAATATGGCAACCAGTTCGGAAATAACCTCTTCAACCCTTTCTCGCCGTATCGGAATCCCTTCTCGCAGTACAGCATGTGCAATCGCTACGCGACGGATCCCCCGGTGGTCGTGGATGGCGAAGGCAACTTCTACGGCCGCCTCACGCTAAACAAGATGCGGGGCGACCGGATTAAGAAGCCTGAGATAGTTGCATGGATCGCGGGCGTCTGTGGCGGATAGCCTTCCCGCTCAGGCGCCGGGTGAATTCCACCGTTAGTTCATCCAAAATTCTGGGCCTAGTGCCGAGCGCGACGACGAGACCGAGTTCGTGAGGGGGGCAAGTGCTGCCGAAACCAAGCGTAGCTGTCAAGATCTCGCAAAAAGCCCTTGATTGGGCACTCAGACACCTGACCCGTTTTGGCGACACAGTCTTCTTGCCAAAAGCCTTCGAGTATGAAGCCATCACAGCTGATTGGACTCGCGTATCGAAATGGCTCGGGAGCCAAGACATGCGGGAATGGATACCTCGGCCGTATCGGCGACTACTAGCACTGAAAACTCAGGGCTCGTTCCGATATGTTACACAACTGGACCCACTAGAGCACCTTGCATTCGCCGGGTTGATGTACAGCCTCGGCCGGGAGCTCGAAACGTTAAGGGTTCCGACGAGTAAGAGGATAGTTTTTTCCTGGCGCTTCGGACCGCAACCCGACGGAACCATGTACGATCAACACTTCAGATGGAAGGAATTCAATCTCCGCTGTCGCGAGCTAGCACTAAGGAGGAGCACGAAATTCGTCGTCATGGCGGATATAGCAGATTTTTTTCCGCACCTTTATCTTCATCCTCTGGAGAGGACGCTCGAACGTTGCGTGACCACACTCAAGCAGGCCTACTGCGTTCTGCAGCTGCTGAAGGGATGGAATGCTCGCGTATCATATGGAGTACCGGTTGGTCCTCCCTCGGGCCGCATCCTCGCAGAGACTACCCTGGCCAACCTTGACGAGGCATTAATCGGTGGCGGTGCCTCGTATTCCAGATATTCGGATGATTTCCGCATTTTCTGTCGAACAGAATCGGAAGCGAGGTTCAGGCTGCAATTCTTAGCCGAACAGCTGTTCGAACTGTACGGACTGACTCTACAAGCAGTGAAGACTCGCATCATCGAATCTGGGGAGTACTTAGAACGGTTCACACTATCGGCTGACCGTCTGGAGGCCGAGAGTTTAGAGGAGAGATTTGGTCAGCTTTTGGAGGATGCAGGTTGGGAATCCGAATACGACGAAGAGATTGACTATGACAGTCTTCCAGAAGACACGAAACACGAGATAGAAAAGCTGAATTTGGCAGAAGTGTTCCGCGAACAGCTGAAGAAAGATCGATATGACCCAGTAATAATGTCTCTGCTTCTACAAAGGCTCGGACAACTGGATCACGACGATGTGGTCGACGACGTCATGATGAACATCGCCAAACTCGAGCCGGTAGTTGATGCCGTGGTCAGATTCCTAAGTGCGCTTCGATCTCTCTCGGTTGCGAGACGTCGTAAGATTGGTCAGAGTATTTTACGGTTGGTTACCGACAAGCGTGCGAGTCGGTATCAGATCGCCTGCCTGTTGAGCATATTTACCCATGGACGGGAGTTCGACAACGAAGGCCGGTTTGAGCGGGCATTCGAGCAAGTGCAGGCCGAGGGTAAGCGAGAACTAATGCTCGCCTTGGCGCGTGCACGGAAGGGCCATTGGTTTGTAGCTCGAAGACGTGATGCTGCGGGGCTGGCACCATGGCTAAAACGCGCGTTTCTAGCAGGCGCAAGCTGCATGGCTTCCGATGTAAAAGAAGCTTTCTTCAAAACAGAAGAGCGGACAGGTGATGTCCTCGAGCAGGCCGTCATCCGATGGGCTAGAGCGAAACCTCTGGGTTAGCCGCCAGCGCCACTGATGTCAGTAGGCCAAGGCCGGCGCCAAGGCTGCGCAAGTCCTGTACTCTCCTTAACCAATCGAAGGCACCGGTCGCTGGCCGATAGTGCGTGCAGTTGTTCATTGGCACACTTCCTTCCATTCGTACCGCGCAGTTTCGTAGTTATAGACTTGCCGCTCGTAACAATGGGTAGTCCCGACAGGAGGTACATCGGGGACATGAATCGGCGGAATGCTTGGTGGAACGATTGGGCACACACTCGGGGCGCAAATAGGAGGTAAATCAATAGCGCTGTCACAGATAGCCCGGACTTCACCGTTCATGCAGACGCATTGGCAAAGTGCGAATGCTGGGCTTGAAACAAAAACGGATAACATCAACGCAGGGAGATTCCATTTCAGATTTCGCAAGGTCATGTTGGATTCCCTCCCCAAGAATTAGGCGGAACGCTCCATTCGGAGCAGCGCCGTTTTGCCCTAGCCATAGCACGCACCGCTGGTGAAAGTCGCTTTTCAAGCTGCGGCATAGAGGATCGCGCCAAGATTCTGGAGCTGAAGGCTGAGGGCCGCAGCATCCGGCAGATCGCAGCGGCGGTCGAAGTGCTCGCGCGGGCGACGAGTCTCGCCAGAGCGCTGCGACCGAAGGCGGCGTGAGTGTTCCGGTCTGCTACGATAGCAGCAGCGGCGGAGCCGTTGGTCCATGCGCGATCGGGCGTGTGGTTTCGGTTTTTGAAAAATTTCTGGATCACCGAAGATGTACGCTGGGCACCAAACCACGGTCAGGGATTCTCGGCCGCTGAGGTGCGCTCAGCGCTTCCAGGTAACACGTTGGGACGAAGCTGCAGCTCGTCGCTGGTGCTCTCCTGACACTTCTCCAGGAGCGCCAGATCATCGAGGTCTTGTGGACGCCCGGATGCGCGTTTGCTCTCGCGAAGATGCGTCAGCGAAATGACCGGAATCTCCCCGACTTGGTGCATTGCAATCTCCCGTTGCTCCCACGCCTCTTCGAAAGATACCGCAGCGATTTCAGAAATAAGGTCAACACCGACGGGCGATTGGATGCTTATTACACTCATTGGCTTTGATAGGCGCTCAATCGTAAGCTTGGGCTGCCAAACGTTAACGCTCTTCAGATAGGAAACGAGGCGCTGAACGTTCTCCTCGTCCCGGACGTAGAAAACGTCCAGGTCTTTCATCTCGCGAATGGACCTGTCGTCTTGCACGTAGAAATTGACCGCATGTCCGCCGATGACGAGGAATCGGATGCCAGCTTCGAGCATACCGCCGATGAAAGCTGCCTCGATGTTGTTCAAAGTGCGTATTGGCTTCGACACTTGCAGGACCGTCGTAGCCGTTGACTCACTGCTCGTTCGAGCCTCGGGCAAGGTCGCGGCAATTAGAACTGCCTTTGCTGCTCCCCGGACATTGGCGCCTGAGTTCGGGTCTGACATCGGCGCGCCTGCTGGAGGGATTGCGGCGGATCCCGCTTCGGGTGTGCAGCTTTGGTTCGACTCTTTGGGCACCTCGCGTTCAATTTTCAAGCCCACGGCGCCGTAGGTGAAGAGCATGGATTTGGCCGTATCCAAATCTGCTGGAAGGTCGACGTATGGCATGAGGACTCCAGCCTTTGCGTCAGGACCAGGCGATGAGTGAATTTTGTTTCCTGTGCGAAGCGGACACTGCGGCAGCGCGACCGCGACTGCTCTGATGGCGGGGCGCTTCAATACTCGTCTGTATCCTTGCTTGATGCGTTCGATCTCTTTTTCCGCTTCATCGCTCCCAGGCTCGTAGCGCTCGTTTGCAATTTGTCGGCAAACGTAGGGGAGAGGTTTTTTCCCGTGGCGGATTTGCCACCGCTCGACAGCCTCCCAGCATTCAATCGAGGGCGGTCGAACCCTAGCTGCTCTATCCGCGCTCAGCGTGTCCTTCTTCGCGCCCCTCTGAGAAACCCGGCAGGCTGAAAGAAGAGTCTCAAAGAAGTCCAGATCCCTTTCAGCCAAGAACGCGAGCAACGCTGAGGCAATCGGTTCGAAGTAAACGAGCTGAGGGCAATCCAACATCAGTTTGCTAACTGCGTTTACAAGCTGCCGAGGTCCCTCCTTAGCCGCGGCGTCAATTCTCTCTGTCACCGCGCTCAAGAGCCCTGAGCGCCACTCCTCATTCGCCAGTAGGCCGACGGTGTGGCGCTCCACGCATTCTGGGGGGGCCTGCGACAAGACAACGAAACGTCCGTGCACCCGGGTCCATACGGTTACCTTCACCGGGTCATTGGAATCCTCAGCGGGAATCAATCGGCAACTCCCATCCTCCACCGGAATGTGAAGCAGCGCTGGAGAGACACGAGTGGGGGGCTCGTGTCCCTTTTTTTTCGCCCTGCATGCCCTCAAAGTGCCGGCGTTCATACGCCGAAACGAACGGGACCGCGAATGGAAATCGACCTCGTCAAACTTCGACAAATATTGGTCGGCCTAAATTTGGCCCAATGGCAGTTGGCGAAGGAGCTTGGCCTGCCGCCATCCACTTTCTCGGATTATCTGAGAGGGGCTCGACCCGCTCCGCCTAACCTTCAGCGCCGGATCGAAAAGGTGCTGAAGTCGCGATTAACTTGCGCGAGCTGAACGCGCCGGAGACGGCGACGAAAGGAGGAAGGCGATGAAATAACCCAAAAAAAACAGAACCTCTCGAAACGACAGACTCGAAAAAGGGCCCCGTGTCCGCAGAGCGGGGACGCGGGGCCAATTCCAAAAAACAACCGCTTCCAACACCGAGGCCGCCAAACCGCGATGCGAAACCACAATACAGAAAGATTACAATTTTCGCCAGACCGAGTCCGCAGCAGTCTTGTGATCCCCCGCGTGGACGCCAGCGACAAAGACGTCACGCATGATGATTTGTGCAAGCACCGCTCGCAGCGGAGGGGGGACGCATGAGCGCGGCCCGGCTTCTCCCGCAACACGAGCGACTGGTAACTGAATCAGGCATCAGCCCTGCGGTGGCCGAGGCGCGCGGCTACCGAACGGTACAGACTCGGGCAGAGTTGCTCCGGTTGGGATTCGGCGACAAACAAGCTCGGGTACCGACTCTCCTTATTCCAATTTTCGACGTTCACGGTGAGGTTTCGTTGTTTCAGGCCCGTCCCGATGTGCCACGCATCAGCCGTGGCAGGGTCGTGAAGTACGAAACGCTGCGCGGGGCGAGTATGGTACTCGATGTCCCGCCCGGCGCTCGATGTTGGTTGGGAAATCCGGGCCTACCATTTTTTATTACCGAAGGCGTCCGAAAAGCTGACTCGGCGGTCAGCCGGGGCCTGTGCTGCGGCGACGTTTTAGGCGTGTGGAACTGGCGCGGCCAAAACGACAATGGCGGTCTTACGGCGCTGGCGGATTGGGAATCGGTCCACCTCAGGGGCCGAGATGTCTTCATCGCGTTCGACTCAGACGTAACGACGAAACCGGAGGTCCTCGGCGCGCTCCGGCGCCTCAAATCGTTTCTCAAAAGCCGAGGGGCCTCGGTGAAAATTATACGTCTGCCTGCCGGCGAGGGCGGGCGCAAAGTTGGGCTCGACGACTTTCTCGTCGCCGGGCATACCGTCGATGAACTGCTGGCGCTCGCCTCCTTTGAGATGCCGGAGCCGCCGCCGGGCCAAGAGGATCAGCAGCACGGATACCGAGCCACTCCGCACGGCCTCGTCTATTTCAAGCCAACCGGCGAGGGCTCGATCCCGCTGACGAACTTCAACGCCAAAATAATCGGGGACATTTCGCTGGACGACGGTGTTGAAGTCCAACGCGCCTTCGAGATTCAGGCGTCCCTCAACGATCGTGAACGTCCCGTTTTTACGGTCCCAGCCTCGCGATTCCCTGCCATGGGATGGGCCATCGAGAATCTCGGCCCAGGTGCAGTAATCTACCCTGGCAGGGCCGACCACACCCGGGCCGCGATTCAACTTCTTTCCGGCGAGGCCGAGCGACGGGTCGTTCACGGGCATACGGGCTGGTGCCAGATCGACGGCGTCTGGGTGTATCTCCATGCTGGCGGCGCGATCGGCGCTGACGGCCCGGTGCAGGGCGTGGAGGTTCAGCTTCCCGATGCGCTAACGCGATTTCGATTGCCGCCGCCTCCCGAAGGGGAGCGCCTGTCGAAGGCCATCCGCTCGAGCCTCAGGCTGCTGCGCGTGGCGCTACTACGGGTAACCGCAGTGCTCTTCTGCGCCATCTGGCGCGCGGCTCTTGGCCAGACCGATTTAACCCTCCACATCGCAGGCCCCACTGGGGCCCTCAAGACGGAGCTGGCCTCCCTGGTACAGCGTCATTTCGGCGCTGGGATGGACGCTCGCCACCTTCCAGGGTCCTGGTCCAGCACGCCCAACTCGCTCGAGGCCACCGCCTTCACGGCGAAGGATTCGATCTTGGTAGTGGACGACTTCGCGCCGGGCGGCAACGTTTACGATGTCCAGCGCCTCCACCGCGACGCGGAACGCATTATCAGGGCCCAGGGGAATAACTCGGCACGTGGTCGATTGGGGCGCGACTGCGCACTGCGCCCATCGAAGCCGCCTCGCACGACGATTCTCAGCACGGGCGAGGACGTTCCACGCGGCCACAGCGTGCGCGCGCGCATGATGGTTCTCGAGGTTGGCCCGAACGACGTCGACAAGGTTAAGCTGACGGCCTGCCAGCGCGATGCCGAAAGCGGCCTTTACGCCGAGGCGCTCGCAGGTTTCGTCCGATACGTCGCCGCCCGCTATTCCGACATTTCGGGCTGGCTTCGAGGACGCATCCTGGAATTGCGAAACACGTCCAGCGCCGGCCACCTGCGCACTCCTGACAGCCTGGCGAACCTGTTCGCCGGTTTCGAGGTCTTTCTTTGGTTTGCCATCGAAGGTGGAGCGTTAAATCAAAAACAGGCAGATGACCTGAAGACCGAAGTGGGGCTAGCGCTGAAGGAGACCGCGGACGCCCAGCAGCGCTACCACGCTCAGGTCGAGCCGGCGCGGCGATTCATCGAGCTGCTTGTATCCGGTCTGGCCTCTGGCCGCTGCCACCTCGCCGATGCCCGTGGTGATTTTCCCGCCACCCCCGTTGCATGGGGGTGGCGCGAAGTGACCGTCGGCACCGGCGAGCATGAGCGGACCGAATGGCGGCCGCTTGGCGATCAAATCGGCTGGCTAGATGGTGACGTCTTCCTTGATTCCACCGCCGCCCTGGCCACAGCTCAGAAACTGAGCGAAGCCGCAGGCGAGCCGTTGTCCATCTCTGTGTCTGCACTTCACAAGCGCCTCAACGAGCGTGGCTTCCTGGCCTCCACCGACGCCGCCCGGGAGACGTTAACTGTCCGGCACACCCTGTCCGGAAAGCGACGGGATGTGATTCATGTTCGACTCAGCACCCTCATCCCTCCTGAGAAACCCGACCAACCCGACCAACCCGACCAGGAGGCTCACAGGTGAGCGAGAATCGCGAGATTGGTCGGGTTCGTGGTCGAGTTTTTCCAAAAACCCGACCACGTCGAACGAGCCCAACCATCGGATTAATCAGGCGAATTTCTCGATTGGTCGGGTTGGTCGGGTTTCTACAGACAGGTGAGCCTCCCAAGACAGGCCCACTGACACACACTCAGGTTCGTGGTCGGGTAATTCCAAAAACCCGACCACGAACCCGACCAAAGCGATGCTACCGACACCTCGTCCCATTCGCTGACCCGCCCACGAGTCGGCTCGAGGTTGGCTAGATGGAGGCCCGGCTCCTGCCTCTGACGCTCTTTGTATCCGTGGCGGATGTGATGCGCGTCCTTTTTTGCTCCAGAAGCACGGCGTATACGCATTTGCGACGAGCGGCGGGGCGTCCACAAGGTTCTCATGGGCTTCTTCGGGTTTCGGCCCACCACTGGGAGAAGTACATCAGCGAGGTGTTTTCATGCGGCTCTTCAGGCGAGGCAAAACCTGGTACGGGCAGTTTTACGGCCCCGCCAGCGAACGAATACAACGCAGCACCAGATGCCACGACTACCACGCGGCCGAAAGAAAAGTCCGTGACTGGGAACGGGGCGCCAACACTGCGTCTGACCCAGCCGCGACGGCGACCATGAGCGACGCGCTTTGCCTGATGATTGAGAGCCGCGAAGCGGAGGCTCGCGCGGGCAAACTCAGCGAGAGCACGGTCCGATTTTACAAGGAGAAGGCTGGGCATATTTTGCGTGTCTTCGAATACCCGTGCGGAAAATGCGGGCGCCCAGTCTGCGCCGAGCACACCTCGGAAAAGGACGCGGGCAAGGAGCACGTCCCGTTCCTGCTGAGGCATCTTTCGCCTGCGCATGCTGATAACTACATCTCCCGCCGGCGCAAGGAGGGCGCTTCGGATCGGACCGTCTACAAAGAGCTGGTCGCGCTTCGCGTGTCTCTGAAACTCGCCCGACGCGCACAAAAATGGCACGGTGCGCCCGAGGCCATTCTGCCGGTAGGCTTCAAATCTGACTACAAGCCTCGCGATCGTTTCCATACTCCCGAAGAGCTAGAGAAGCTCCTTCCCGAGTTGATACCCGAGCACGCGACGAGAGTGGCGTTCATCGTCGCCACCTCGGCGAACTGGCATGAAAGCGAGCTGGCGCGGCGAGAGGATGTCTCGAAGGACTTTCGTACCGTCCTCCTACGCGGCACGAAAACGAAGACGCGATTTCGTACCATCCCGATCGTTCTACCCGAACATCGATCTTTGCTCGAGTATGCGCTGCGCTACGCCAAAGAAGACGGGCAACTGTTCGCGCCCTGGCACAATGTGAATCGAGATTTGGTTGCGGCTTGCAAACGCGCAGGCGTGCCTCGGTGCTCCCCGAATGATTTTCGCCGAACGTGCGCGACTTGGCTGCGAGCTTCCGGGTTGCCTCCGCACCTCATTGCGCCAGTGTTGGGGCACGTGGATTCGACCATGGCGGAAAAAGTCTACGCGCGCCTGACGCCGGAGATGCTTCGGATGCAGATGCTGGCTCATCTCGGCCGGCCCGACTGCAGCGCCGGTGCAGCAGACTTGCAGCAAATTGCTGCACTCAATGCACCTATTGCACGGTTTGAGGCCGCTAACGCCTTGAAATCAGCGCGCCCGGAGGGGCTCGAACCCCCGACCTTCGGATTCGAAGTCCGACGCTCTATCCAGTTGAGCTACGGGCGCGAACGAATCAGGGCGACCAAGCGGGCTTGAACCGCTAACCCCCGGAGCCACAGTCCGGTGCTCT
>Ga0137391_10000539_pt1 | contig 26215 bp, 25 predicted proteins | sample 15con2h24BmetaG_FD_101399 | JGI IMG/M metagenome (GOLD analysis project Ga0137391, IMG submission 101399) | Vadose zone soil microbial communities from Angelo Coast Range Reserve, California, USA - 15con2h2.4B metaG | ecosystem: Environmental > Terrestrial > Soil > Vadose zone > Saprolite...
CATTGGTGATCTCGTGATCGGCCTGGTTGGTGCCTTCCTCGGAGGTCTGGTGGCAGACCTCTTATTCCCAAACTCCACGTTTCATTTCTGGGCCACGCTGCTCATTGCTGTCATTGGGGCTATCGTGCTGTTGGCGATCCTGCGCTTGATTGCTAGAGGATCAGGGCGTTCCGTAAGGAGGCGCTGAATTGGGTAGAAAGCCAGCTTCATAGGAAATGCCCTCAGTATCTTTTATGCGGTAAGCTGTGTAGCGGGAAGGGTCGTCACCTGGTGGCCCATCGAGCGAAAATAAGAAGCCACATGCTCGAGCGTCCAGCGCTGTTTGGGAAGTGCCGGCGCGCAGATCAACACACTGCTTCTCGGGAGTTGGTTAAGGATGGCTTCATTCAAGGCGTGAGGAAAGGTACTCACCTCGCAGACGGGACGTCCCGTCTGCGAGGTGAAGCCGACGTGCCCGAGCTTTCGCCATCGTCGTCGCCACTTCCGTATCGTCCAAACTGAGCAGCCTACTGCCGTTGCGATTTGGGTGTCATTCCAACCAGCAGCGGCATACTCACTGATCTCCAGGCGCATCTGAAATATGGTCGTTTGTCCTCGCAGTCGCATATGCCGGGATCGGCAAGAGGCAGATCACCGTTGGGTAGTGGTACAAAGAAGCAGGATAGGGTAAATTCTGAAAGTCAATCATTTTTCAAAAAGAGGAGCCTTTCCTGGTCACTGCTCCAGCGTCTCGCTCGTGTTGTCCGCAGGACGGTGTCTTTTTCCAAGTCGGTGGTCATGCTACACCCGCGTGGTTGCTCCTTGTTCTCCATCGCTACCATTGAGAGCGGGCCATCCTGCTTAAGTGAGCCACTACCTTGCTTCGCTCGCGTATCAAGAAGCCCATCCCACCGCTCAAGCGCAGTAGACAGAGTGGCTATCCTGTCGTATCAGCAGTAGCAGGCGCTTGCAATTTGGTTTTGAGACAATCGAAGAATTGTCCAGTAAGTCGTTCTGCTGTACCGCGCAGGAAGCGCGCTCCAATACTTCCAATCGTACCGCTGACGGTCACATTGGCCTTCCAATCCATACACGTCTGCTCATGCTCAACTGAGGTAAGTTGCATATCTCCGGACATATCAACAGCGTTTCCTGGCGCTTTACCTGCCCCTTTCACAACCATATGCGAAGGTTCTTCCATCTCCGGACGCGTTACATCCAACGTGAACATGACCTTCACTGGTCCAACGCCAACACTCACCACAGCCTTCCACTGTTCATCCCCCAGGACCTCTAAACTCTGAAAGCCAGGCGCACACGCAGCCACTTTATTCACGTCAAGCAGATATGCCCACACCTTCTCGATAGGTGCTGCAATCGTTTGAGAACCAGAAAATTCCATACGGCCCTCCCCTCAGTTTTGAATGAAACCGACCGACATACTATAGAAGCACTGAGAGCTAGGAGAAAGTCTTGTCTTTGGTACATCTGGTTGTGGGTCGGTACTCATGACGGCTTTCCTCGCGTTAATCGTCACACCGACGACGGGCGACGATCAGGTTCTCCTTTTTGCTTCTCATACCACTATTACCTCCTACATTACGCTCATAGTGGATAGCGCCCTATTCAAGGAACAGACTCGTTGCCACTCTACCCCAAAAGGCCAACCGCGACAATGCTGAGCAATAGGTGTCCGAATGGCTGTTCGATAATGGTGTGGAGAACTCCCTTCTGGTCGGTCACCGCACCACCGGCACCAATCGCGACCTGTGCCGCTATTCCCCCAATGATGAGGTAGACCACGCCTTTGGCGGCATAGCTGCAGCGTGCCAACGTCGTCATCCATGGACCAGTCGCAACGTTGCGCGCCCCACGTTCTGCATTCTAGACGATTCTTGGGATAGACGCGCTAGACTTACGCATATTCGTTTCCTTTCACCTAGCCTCACCGAGAGCAGACCTCGTCAGAGACACGTCGAAATGCTGTATCTCACCTTGGAGTCCTTGTTCAAGACAAAGGGTATGCCAAATTGCACTATCTCGCGTCCGAGTCCCTCCAGATCGATGGGGGTGCTCAGGAGCACGAGTCGCTGCGTCTTGATGACAGCGAGAGCCTGTGTGGGCAGAGGGACACCGACGATGATAGCAGGAATGCTTGCGAGTCCTCTCGTCTCTTGCAGCAGATCGTAGAGTGCGAGGCCATCCATGTCGGGGAGATGATACGCCAGGAGAAACAGGTTGGGCTTGATGTGTGTGACGAAGTGCAACGCTGCCGCAGCACTGGTCACCCGTTTCTCATAATGATGAGGCTTGAATGAAAGGTGTCGGGTGACCGACTCGGTCTGGGAGGGGTCATGCTCCGCGATGAGGATAGTCCTGACGAGGGAAGACGTTGTGAGAAGGCCGTCTTCTCTTGGGTTTGATACGGTTAGTGTGACCATCAATACACCTCCTGAGTGTCACTAGCAGTGGTCCATGAGGTTTCTCAACTCTACTGTACATAGTATTGACAGAGCGTGAGAAAATGCGTGAGGAGGACCGTTAGCCACTTGCGCCAGCATAATAGCTCGTGCGGTCATGTCTGAACGCAGGTCGCAAGGTGGCCAGCGTTGCCTTTGTGCTCCCCGTGGGTAGGAGTGACCCGTTCGAGGGTCAATCGTGCGGGATGTGTCAGGTCGCTGATGGGCAAAACCGCCAGCAGCACGCCATTGCCATAGGTGACGTTGGCACAGGTAGCATTGACGGGAACTGGGAGTGCAAGCTCGCGGTGATAGACGCCCACGCTCCATTCATCGAGCAGCAGCTCCTTGACCCCCTTCAGCAGAGCACGCTGGTCTCCATGGAGTATGAGGTGATCATCATTGGTGACTTCGACCACAATATTCTCGGGTTCCAGTCCAGCCATCGGAGCCACAATCATCAAACGCTCGGCTGTTCGGTAGACCTTGACCGGGATATGCTGCTGCTTCACCTGTTCTTGCATATGCTGTTTCGCCTTTCATTTCATCTTCTCAGCTCCCCTTCTTGTCGGTACTTGCCAGCAAGCGTTCCTTCAAGAGATTCCTGGCCTGAAAGAGATGGTTCTTGATTGTGCCAACCGGCATAGTGAGAATGTCAGCCATCTCTTCATAACGTCAGGTCCTGAAGGTGGCGCAGGATCAAGACCATGCGATAGTTGCTCGGTAGTGTATCCAGGGTCTCGCGCACCATGGCCTGCCGATCGCATAACTCCAGGATATCTTCTCCCTGCTTCTCCTTGTTCATCCCTTCTGGTACCTGTTCCGCCTGCATGACCGAGTGCCGCGCTCTCTCCCGCTTGCGCCGTTCAAGTTGTCGCACACAACACTGGTAGGCGATGCGATAGAGCCAGGTCGCAAAGCATGCCTCGCCTCGGAATGATGGCAGCCCCGCCATGCAGCCAAAAAGCCTCCTGGCTGATTTCACTCGCCTCTTCGTCGTCTTGCAGCATGCGCAAACTCAGATTGAAGACGCGGCGCTGATGTCTCTGCACGAGGAAGGCAAAGGCATCCTGATCCCTATGTCGATTGGCTTTCACGAGTTGCGTGTCGTCCTGCTCGGAGGGCGAAGACGCGACGCCCGAGAGGGATAGCTCCAGGCTAGGTGACATGAGCATGGGAACCTCGTTCCTAGAACGTGGTCTTGCTCGCCTCTGTTCGAGGCGGGCTTTCTCAACCATGTGCTTCAGGGTCCTTTTTGTGAACGGATCATGGTTCTCTTGCTCGGATCAGTGCACTACGTTGTACAACCTACTAGTATACTAATCGCACAGCGTTATATAAAGCGTTAAAAACATATTCATAACGATAGACGTGATCATCGACGCAGAACTGGGGGACAGAGCGCGTATTGAGTCTCTGCCAGGAGCAGCAGGTCATCACTCGCTTCGACAAGCCGCCACGCCGCTTCGAGCGGCCCCTGTACGGTGGCCAGGTCGAGGGGCTATTGCACAGTCAGGTTCGCCAGGCGCCTCTGAGCGGTGCTCTCCATCACCAGCTCGCCTGCCTCCTATGCGTACGCGAGTTCCTTGCGTGTAGAGAATAGCAGCAGCTGATCAGCATGGCGCACTTCTGGCGGACCCAGGAATATCAAGGAGAGGTCGCCCAGAGAGTGGAGGAGGATGCGAACCTGATGGCCGCGCGCATTGTGCAGCTGGGCGGCATGGCTGATGGCACGGCGCAGGTGGTCGCCAGGCGGACTGCGCTCGACGCGTATTGGCTTTCGGCAGACATGTACGCTACGCCAGCGAGCAGGCGCCCGAACTGAAGGATGCCGATACGGCTGACATCTTCATACAGATCGCCCGCGGCATCGACACCTGGCTCTGATACGTCGAGACGAGCTGGCAAGCAGGCAGTTGAGCGGGGAGAGATGGCATTTAACGCTTGGTATAACGCTCCGTAGGTACACTGAAAAAGAGCGTATGGCTTTCCTTCCTGGCCCAGCAGGTCTACAGGGGGACAGAAAGCACGGAGAGCGATCCATCTGTAGCAACGAAAGGACTCGATCATGACACTGGCAACACTTATCCTGGCTGATCTCAATCTTAGTCTGTCCAATGTGCTTTGATGGCTGGTGGTTGGGTTGGTTGCTGGCTTTCTCGCCAGCCGGGTGATGCGTGGGGGAGGCTATGGGCTGATCGGCGATAGTGTCGTTGGCCTGATCGGAGCGTTCATCGGAGGATGGTTGGCCGGCCTGCTGGGCCTCGGCTCCTTTGGCCTGATCGGGACGATTGTGGTGGCCTTTATTGGAGCCTGTGTTCTCCTCGCCATCTTACACGCTGTCACTCGCGGAGGAGCATCCAGGTCAAGAGGTGTGCCTACGCGTCTTTTCCGCTACCGCAACCCGAGCCTAAAAACCATGCTCGGCGTCACGACAGCAAAAAAACGATTCAACAATGCCGTAGGCATCACAGCTGTAAAGCGACCGTTCCGTGCGCCAGGAAATTTCAAACGTCGGATGCTTCGCCGTCTTGGCTACTATAGCGAACCCATGAAGATGTTCCGCTTTCTCAGGAGGAAAAACCAGGGCAATACACCCTAGTTCCTGGGGTGAACCCCTGAAGAGACGGATAAGTAGCCTGCACAAAGCCCCTTGATGAGTCGTGGCCTGGATGAGACCGAGGCCTACTCGCTGATCGTCAACGGCTTCATTGAGCCGATCACCAAGGAACTCCCCATGGAGTACGCGGTTGAATTAAACCGCCTGATCCAGCTGGAGATGTCCGGCAGTGTGGGCTAAACGACAACCTCTAGAGGAACAAGTGCTGTTGAGACTAATTTGGTACTAAATCACACATTGTGAATTCATTGTGACCTTCCTTCCTTGTTCCGCGATGGCATTGAGATAGCATAATGATACCCTCTAAGGGAAGAAGGTTGGTCATTGGACACGATTGTGAGGATCTAGATAAATGATGAGCCTCTTGGGCAAGTAGAAGGGCGTTTCCTAGATGCGCATCATTCGGGACCTGGTTCCGCTAGCTCCTAGCAGGCTCGAATTACGGTACTTTTCGGTGCTGCCAGTGGACGATAGTAGTCTAGCCCCAATAAGTGGAGAAAAGGCAGGAGACAATGGTATCTCCCTCATAAATCCACTACTAGCCCTAGAAGAGAGGGAAGATCATCATCATGAGCGAACAGTATGCGGTACATGGCAATGGACACAGTAAACAGGGTATGAATGGTCATAGTAGCAGTAAACATGCAATGGACGCTTACTCTGCTGCCGAGCTTGAAGCAGAGTGGAAAGGGAAAATGCGCTGGCAGGGTATTGCGCGTCCCTACAGTGCTGAGGATGTAATCCGGTTGCGCGGATCCATTACAATTGAATATACGCTGGCGCGTCTTGGCGCAGAGCGGCTCTGGAATCTGTTACACTCTGAGCCTTATGTAGCAGCTCTAGGCGCATTGACGGGAAACCAGGCAGTACAGCAGGTAAGGGCTGGGTTAAAGGCTATCTATCTGAGCGGCTGGCAGGTTGCTGCGGACGCAAATATGGCCGGACAGATGTACCCGGATCAGAGCCTTTATCCAGCCAATAGTGTACCGCATGTGGTACGCAGCATTAACCAGGCATTGCAACGTGCGGATCAGATTCAACAGGTGGAGGGAAAGGGCGACACCTACTGGTTTGCGCCCATCGTAGCGGACGCCGAGGCCGGCTTTGGCGGACCTCTGAATGTTTTCGAATTGATGAAGGCGATGATCGAGGCAGGTGCTGCAGGTGTCCATTTTGAAGACCAGTTGTCATCCGAGAAAAAATGCGGACATATGGGCGGGAAAGTGCTTGTGCCAACGCAAACCGCAATCAAGCACCTTGTCTCGGCCCGTTTAGCCGCCGATGTACTTGGTGTGCCAACACTTATTGTTGCTAGAACTGATGCGAATGGGGCGCACTTGATCACCAGTGATATCGACCCTGTCGACCATAAATTCCTCGCCAGAGAGCGAACGCCAGAGGGCTTCTATAAAATGCACGGTGGAATAAAAGCAGCCATTGCCAGGGGACTCTCCTACGCACCATATTGTGACCTGATCTGGTGTGAAACATCTGAGCCAAACCTCAAAGAAGCGCAGCACTTCGCCGACGAGATTCACGCACAGTTCCCCGGCAAGATGCTGGCTTATAATTGCTCTCCGTCATTTAACTGGGGAAAGAAGCTCGACGCCAATACTATCGCAGTCTTCCAGAAAGAACTTGCAAAGATGGGATATACATTCCAGTTCATCACGTTGGCTGGTTTCCATGCCCTCAACTACAGCATGTTCAAACTAGCGTTGGGCTTTCGCGATCATGGCATGACAGCCTATGCTGAACTGCAAGAGGCCGAGTTCGCGCTCGAAAAGGATGGATACACCGCGACAAAGCATCAACGCGAGGTAGGCACAGGATACTTCGATGAGGTGGCTCAGCTTGTCGCCGGTGGCATGTCTTCGACTACCGCGCTGGCAGGCTCGACAGAAGTGGAGCAGTTCCACTAGTTCTGTTTTCGAATGGCGCTGACCCGCCTTGCCAACGCCATATGTGCAGTTCTTGCTCGTTCTGTCAACGCCGCTGCGCTGGCACCTATCCGTCTTACCAACGCTCGTTCTCACCCGTCGGCTTGCCGACCCTGGGGAACACGACCCGGTCAAACGGGTTGCGTTCGATGATCTCGCGGCGCACAAGCCAGTGATAGAAGGCGCGCACCGAACGAGCGTAGGTCTGAATGGTCCGCTCGGCTCTCGGCCTGCCATGCTTTCCTGAGGCCTTGCGCAGGTACGCAAACCAGGCGCTGATGTCGGAGGCGTCCACCTCTGCAACGAGCGTGATGCCGCGCTCTTTTTCCAGGAACGTCTGCAACAGGCCAGGTGCGGTGTGGTGCCACTCCAGCGTTTTCCGGCTCGAGTTGCCGCCCTCGTGGTCTTGCGGGTAATCGTCAATCTTGCGAGCCAAGGTAGTCGCCGCACGGCGCCTGGCCTGCGCAGACGAGTGTTCGGTCTGCTCATGTGATGCCCCGGACGAGGCTGCCTGGGACATTCGCTCATTGGCCTGCGTATCCAACTTGGCACGCTGCGAGCGGGAGCGGGCCTCGGTCACATCAGGCGGTCGTTTGCGTTGTGCTGGCTACTTGGTATATCTGTTCTAAAATCAGGAGGAAACAATGATACAAGAACCAAAACATCACCTGTCTGGTGAGTAGATAGCAAAGAACAGGAACGGTGAGAGCTTTCTTTGACGCTCTATTTTAGAACGGATGACCCGAGTAGCCAATACAGCCTGATACGAAAGCAACCGGGCGGAACCGACGGGCAACGGCTTCTCTCTCACCAGTGTTACTTCACTTTCTCGCCCCGCACGGCAAGCTCTATAAAACTTCAGCTTGTGCTAGCGCAGGCACATATCAGCAATGCTCCTGTTGCACTACCACTGCGGCAACCAGTGTGAATGCTATCCACTCTCCTCTTGACGTTCACACCCAAGATAGAAGCAACCAATTGTCCGGAATGAGCCTACTATCCCAGGATGAACCGATGGTTGCCCACACACCGATCAGGCTCGTTACCCCGCCCAAGACTCAGCAGAGATACAGGACCCAACGGGGCGCAATCAGTTGGCCATGTTGTTTCGCGAGTCCATCGCGAAACAGGTCACGCCTGGTCAATATAGGTTCCGGTGAGTTCTTGTGCGAGCGGATCGAGAATAGTTCCGCTCTTGGGGACTTGAAGCAGATACCGCCTTGCTTTGGCGGTACGCACAGCCTCCATCAGACGCCTAACCTCCATTTTCGCTCGCACCAGTTCGTTCTCCGATTGAGTCGTTCGCTGCAGTCGCGCCAGTAAATTATTGAGGGCATAGGCAACTTGCCAGAGAACGTTTTCTCTGGCAAGTGGAGCGCGCGCATCGAGGTTCCCATTCGCGACCTGGATGTGCGTCAGTAAGATCTGCTCAATACCCTGCTCTAACTGTTGCTTCTGCACGGCTGCGGCACGATCCCGCTCGGCGAGAGCACGCTCCAGCGCGGCGACTCGCTCGGCTCTCTCGATCGCCTGCTTGGCCCCCTGGGCCCACAGATAGGTCACTAGAGCCACAATCACTTGCAAGACCAGAGGACTTGCAAGGGCACTATAGTAGGCGGAAGGAGTAAGGAGCTTGAAATCTGCGCTATGTCGGAGAAAGGAAATAGCCGCCCAGGTAAACACCCCATTGCACAAGGCGAGCAGGAACACACTCTTTGGTGGAAGCAGCGAGACCGCCATCAACTCTGTCAAGACGATCAGATAGAATATCGTCAATGAACGCGCCGACAGACCGACAGGCGACGTGAGCACGACCATGATAAAGGCGATTTCAACCACAACGACCATGATGATTCCTGCCATGAGGACCTCGCCTCGTCTGTTCAGTACGAACACACCGACATTAATGGCCATCGCTGTGAGCAAAATAAACAGAAAGAAGTGATTCACGCTGACAAGCGCATTAGGCACCTGTGTGAGTCCGAAGCAGAACATGATGAGTAAAATAATGCTGGACAATTTTCCAGCCCGGACTCGTTCTCGATCTTGAGCAGTGGCATGCTGGGGTTCTAATGGCGCCGCAAGGCGATACCACCACTCCAACCATCCTTGAGGCTCAACGGTCTGCTGTGCAAGGCCAGGGAGTGACCCGCCAGGTTCTGCAAGTGCATCATGTGCTGATCTATACATATTTTTCTGCATCAGACGCTCCTTCAACACTAGCGCCCCGTAAGAAGGTAGGGTGCATTGCCCAGGAAGTGGGCGCTTTCCCAGACAAGAGCCTATTCATTGGATGTTCCTTTCCCATGCTCTCCACGTGCCAGATGAGATGATTTCCGACCAATGACCAGACGCTCGAGATCGTGTGATCATCCTGCTGATGGGCCATAGACAAACGAGTGAGCTTATTACCTCGAGTCTTAGCTGTCTTCAATATGGCAGGAAGGCATATGAGTCTATTGAATGGAATGTATAAAAACTCAGTCTACAGATCATTCTCACTAAAATGAGTTTAAATGTCGATGAGATTGAAATATACTTCTTAAATATTATTCGACAGAAGATTACCTGATTCGCAGAAGCGAGTCTAGTGGCATGGGAGAAAAAGGCTACCAGGAGACCGAGCGCAGTGTGGACACGCGAAGAGATGTGCTGGCTACTTAGGGCATCCGTTCGAAAAAATCGGCATGCTGTGCATGATTGATCAAGTTTCCTTGCCGAAGCATGTGAGATGCGAGTACAATTCATGAGATCCATTCTGCCCTTACGCGTCTTCCAACGCGCCTATTTCACCAAGGAGAGGGTCAATGCGTGCCTTGTGTCTTCATCTCAATGAAGCAACGAGTCTGTTTCAGCTTTCACGTGATCCAAGAACGTTTTTCGCGTTGGATCAAGCCATCGACAACCTTACTTTTGCTCAGAACGTTTGTCGAGGTAGTGTCCACTTCATGGTTTTTGCGCTGATGGGTTTTCCTTACGAGAGTGCTCCTCTCCCTTCCCAAGTGGCCTCTTCGCTTCAGAGCAGGAGGAGCAAGCTCCGCCATTCTCATGAAGGTCACAATACCATGGTTCACCACGTCGATCATCATGCGTTGGAGTCGGCCGTGTCTCGCGCACTTGGACTGTGGTATGCATCCCCTGGGCAGGTTCGGCAGTTGATGATCAACGGCATGCAACAGGATCACTCGTGGGCCAGCGCTGGGCAGCACTCCCTCAACATCTACGAGTACATCCGTCATCAGTGAGAGCCGGTCCAGACCGGCGCGAGGAGCGTAACCATGATTGACCTTGCGGAATACGTTGATGGGCTTCCCAACATCTCCGGCTCAGAGGAGCGCATCAGGCAGGCGATCCAGGCTAGCCGGACCGCGCCGCTGTTCCTGCCACAGGGGGCCTCAGGTTTCGGCGAGATCAACAGCGCCTTCGCGATTGCATTGCACATGCACCAGCCACTCATCCCGGCAGGGGGTCCTGAGCTGCCAACGGCACAGGTGATCAGCAACTTGCAGTGGATGCTGGACAATCCGGACAGCGGTGACAACCACAACGCGCGCGCATTTTTGTGGTGTTACAAACGAATGGGCGAGTTCGTCCCTCAACTCCTCGACGAGGGGTTCCAGCCGCGGGTCATGCTCGAATACTCTGGCACGCTGCTCTACGGCTTGCGCCAGATGGGCGCCACCGACGTGCTCGACGCCCTGGCACGCCTCACAGGTGACGAGCGCAACCGCCGGGCGGTGGAGTGGCTGGGCTGCCCGTGGGGCCACGCCGTGGCTCCCTCCACTCCGGTCCAGGACTACCGCCTTCACGTCGAGGCCTGGCAGCACCACTTTGCCGCCATCTTTGGCCTTGACGCGCTTTGCCGGGTGCGCGGCTTCTCGCCCTCAGAAATGGCACTACCCAACCAGCCCGACGTGGCCTACGAGTTCGTCAAGACCCTCATCGACTGCGGCTACCAGTGGGTCATCGTCGGTGAGCACACCATCGAGCAGCCGGATGGACAGGCTCCGCAACACCGCCATCTCCCGCACCGCCTCGTCTGCACAAACTCTCGGGGTGAGACCGCTACCATCACGGCTGTGATCAAGACACAGGGCAGTGACACGAAGCTGATTGGCCAGATGCAGCCGTACGATGAGGCCAAGGGTCTGTCCCGGTTGGATCTCGCCAGCCAACAGATCCCCCCACTGGTTACCCAGATTGCCGATGGGGAGAACGGCGGGGTGATGATGAACGAATTCCCGTCCAAGTACTTCGAGGTGATCCGCGAGTGCTCCGGCTCTCTTACACCGATCATGAACGTCACCGAATACCTGGAGCGGCTCCAGTCTGTGGGGGTCCATGAAAACGACCTCCCGGTGATCCAACCGCTGTTCCAAGCACGGATCTGGGAGCGCATGGTCCCAGGCGATGGACCGGACCGGCTGGCTGAGGTGATCCAACAGCTGCGGGCCGAGGACGGGCGCTTCCACATGGAAGGGGGCAGCTGGACCAACACCATCTCCTGGGTCCAGGGCTACGACACGGTGCTCGTGCCCATGGAGAGGGCCAGCTCCCTGTTTCACGAGCGGATCACAGCCTCGGGCATCCAAAGCTCCGATCCCCGGTACCGCAACGCGCTGTTCCACCTGCTGACCGCGGAGACCAGTTGCTACCGCTACTGGGGTGCGGGAATCTGGACTGACTACGGCACCGAGCTCTGCCGGCGCGTCAGTGAGATGGTGACCGACGACCAGTAGCCACCAGAGGAGCCACACCGATGGTCAACGTGTCCTTTGCCCTGGTTCTCAACTTGCACCAGCCCTGTGCTGGCTACGTGGTCTAGCTGTTCGAGCATGATGAGAGAAAAGGACGAACTGAAGGCCTCTGAGTACTGAGTGAGTAGGCAGAGGGGGAATCTGCAATGCCGCAATGAAGAGCGTGTTTGGGAACATAGAGACACGAGAGCCAGCGTAGGGAGGAGATTTCGAGGCGAGAGAACAGAAATTATATTATTAATAGTAACATGAATAAATAATCGAACCGGAACCGAAGAGCATCGACCTCTCTCTCACCAGTGGTAATTCACTTTATCGCCCCGCACGGCAAGCTCTCTCAAAGACTCCTCACACTCGAGCAACTACCTGGTAGTATCCCTGTACTGGCTACTTAGGTTATCCGTTCTCACATCCGGAAAGAAACAGTCATTGAGGAACCCTATGTATCACCTACCCGGAGTATGAATGGCAAGAAAATGGAAATGAGAGGGCCGCCAGTGATGCTATTTTTAGAACGGATAACCTAAGTAGCCAGTACAGTTCCAAATAGCGCGCAATCATGTCCATGCGATCCCTCGGGCAGTCTGGTCGTGTATGCCGCTGGACGCAGCAATCAAGCTCTCTGAACGAGCTTACCCTCCAATTCCATCACGTTCGTGGAACAATGGTATCTGGAGAAAAACGAGTTTCTTCTTTTTCCGGCGCGGGCGGGGGCCATAGGGAGGGGCCTGGATGATCACATACCAATCGACTTCTGCAGTGTCCAGAGTTCTAACTGCAGGGAGGCCTCGCGCCTGAACATGACGGCTTCCATGACCGGGGAACCGGGTGATCGCGGGCACGTTCGTGATCGGGTTCGGCGTCAACCAGAGGTGATAGTGATCATGCTGGCAGAGCTTGTGACTTCGATGTCATAGTATGGGGCAGTCGGTTCAAAACCAGAGCTTTGCAGTCGCACGTTGTTGCCCACATCGCCGAAGGTTTGATCATCGAAGATAAATGTGGAGACCCAGCCCTTGAGGTGCGCTCGCGCGGCGACGCCCGCGGGACGCCGCACAGTGATGTCTGACGCTCCCCCGCTGATCCGTATGGGAACTATGCCGACGGGTACGGGGAGTTCCAGGCTGATGGAGCTGAGTCCTCCCTTGACCTCCAGCCCGGTGAGCTTGAGACCGCCCAGCTCGGCAGTGACATCTGATGCTCCGCCCTGGATCGCAATCTGCCACGGAATGGAGCGACTCAGGGTGATCTCCGCCGCACGCTTCTCCCCACCCAACCCCAACAAGCGTCGTGGATAACGGATGGTGACCACCCCATCTTTGACCTTCACGTCCGGCATCGGCCCCTCAAAGCTGGCCTGATAGAACTCGTCCATCCCCTCGTTCGCGCGCAAAGCGAGTTGGGAGACCCCAGAGGAAACAACGAGCCGCCCACTCTCCACTCCTTCCAGGGGAGCGGAGAAGCTTCCCTCCTTGCCCGCTGGCACCTCTTGCAAGCGGATTATTTCCCTCCTGGTCAGCGCGTTGCTTCGTTTGAGAAACTTCACGAGGAAGGCGATCTGCTCACTATCGTAGTCCGACGCCAGTTCATCCCATGCTTGCCCAAGGGAAGCAAACATGGAGCTCATCTTCTGCCTTTCGTCCTTCTCTCTTTCAAGCTGGACGATGACCCTGCGACCATCGTCGGGATCGCGAGCCCTTCGCACAAGCCCGGCTTCTTCCAGGCGATTGAGCATCCCGGTAATGGCCCCGGTGGTCAGCCCCGTGAGATCAGCGAGCTGCCCGGCGGTCATCGGGCCGCTACTCTCCAAAATCTCCAGGACCTGCATATCCGTGACGGTCATCCCGATTCGGGCCGCCGCCGCCCGGAAAAAGGACAATCCGAGTCCAGTGAACTGCCGGAGTTCCCCTAGTACCTCCGCGCGTTTTTTTTGCGAACTACTTGACAATTTTTATTCCTCCGGCTAAGATATAATTAGCTTAGTAGACAAGGTAATTTTTCATTGATCTTATTTAACGGATCAGCGAATATTAGTATAACATAATCTTTGCGATTAAGAAAGAGGGAGGGAAATTTACATGTCAACATCTTTTCATCCAGATGAAGGAATGCCAGTCACTATACAGAAGCAAGATAGCTCTGCCAATGCGCAGGATGGTTCAATGGAAACAGGCGCGACCAAACTGGTCGCGGGAGGGATGCTGCACCTTTTCAAGACGCGCAATTTTACTTTACTCTTCGGCGGACAGACAATCTCGATCCTCGGCGATGCGCTCTACGCGGTGGCGCTGCCGTGGCTGATCCTAACGACGGGCGGCAACGCGCAGGAACTGGGCATTGTGCTGTCCGCCTACGGCATTCCCCGCGCGGTGTGTACACTGGCGGGCGGCTGGCTCTCGGATCGCCTGCGCCCGCGGCGGGTCATGTTGATAGCTGATACAGTGCGTCTGCTGTTGATGGCTCTCCTGGCGGCTCTGGCCCTGGGAGAACATCCCACGCTCTGGCAGTTCTGTGCGATCGCTGTGCCGCTGGGAGCCTTTGGGGGCGCATTCATACCCGCTTCCATAGCCATGACGCCAGATATTCTGAGTAATGACGACCTGCAAGCTGGCAACGGACTGATGATGGCCTCGATGCAGGGCGCGAACCTGGTGGGTTCATCTGTCGCTGGCGTGGTCGTGGCCACGTTCACCTCGGCAACGGCCCTGGCCATCGACGCGTCGACCTTTCTCGTTTCGGCGGGTTCGCTCGCGCTGATGCGCGGGACAAAAAAGCGTGCCACACTCGGAACAAGCAAGAAAGAAGTAGGGCTGGAGAAGCCAGCGACCAGCACCCAGGAGCAAGGTGAGCAGGTGAGCTTCTGGCGCTTTCTGCGCACCTCGCGGCTGATTCAGATCACCCTGCTCCTTTTCATCGTGATTAGCCTCGTTTCGGGCGGGCTGATCGAGGTGGCCCTGCCCACGCTGGTCCACGGTCCCATGCATGGAACCGCGAGCGGCTATGGTTTCATCCTGGCGGGCTGGGGCGCGGGCGCGCTTATCGGGTCCATCTTCGCTGGCATGTTGGGAAAACGCCAACACAAAGGGATGATCATTTTCCTGGGTGGCCTGATCGTGGCTGCCATGATTGCGCTTCTCCCTGTTGGGGGCGTCCCTGGAGCAGTTGTCTGCATGTTGATTGCTGCCGTCGCCAACAGCGGCTTCACGGTCCTGTTCTTCACCGCGGTCCAATTGAACATCCCGAGCCATCTCATGGGGCGCATCATGGGCCTGTTGATGTTCAGCTCAGCAGGGTTGTATCCGCTCTCAACGGCTCTGGCTGGTGTGCTCTCGAATCAGTTCGGCCCGGCAATCCTCTTTCCGCTCGGCGGTCTCGTATTGGGTCTGGCGATGCTGTTTGGGATGACGCAAAAAGTACTGAGAGAGATCTAACAGCGTCCTCTCGGCATTCCTGTTTTTTGAACAAAAAGAGGGAAAGAGATCGGCCTGATTGCTCAGGCTTCGGTTTCTTCCCCTCCCTGACGAAACATGACAAGAGCATGGAGATATTCTTATGGTAACAAGTACCGTTCCACAGCGAACTCTTCCCGGCCCATCCGCCTTGCCGCTTCTTGGCAGCGGGGCGAATTTGCTCAAACTGTTCTGCGACCCGTGTACCTACTCGCGCTGGTTGCACGACACCTACGGAGATGTCGTCGCGATGGCTCAGGGCGATCCCACCTACGTCTTTGCCTTTGGGCATGCGCTCAACTTCCAGTTGCTTTCTCAGCCCGCTCTCTTCGAGGTGGGGAAAGGGAAGATCTTGAAGGGGACGAAAGACACCGCATTGGGACGCCTCCTCCTCTCTAATCTGCTGAATATGAACGGGGAGCATCACAAACTGCATCGTCATTTGATGCAGCCAGCCTTCCATACACGGCAGGTCGGGCAGTATCATGACGACATGGTGGCGCTCACAAGGCTGTTGCTGGAACGCTGGCGGCCTCTCTCCCAGATCGAGCTGCACGCTGAAATGAAGCAACTCACCCAGCGGATCGCGGTCAAGACGCTGTTCGGGCTGGACGATGAGAAAGAGATCGACCATATCGGAGCGCTCTTCCAGCAGTTACTAGCTGCACAGTCACGGCTGATGTATACACCGCTCATCGACGTGCCAGCTATGCCCTATCATCGCACGCTCAAGCTTGCCGGGAAGTTGGAAAGCTTTCTCCGCACCATGATTGCACAGAAGCGCAAAGATGCCGAGAGTACCGACGTCCTGGCCGCGCTGGTGCAGGCGCATGATGAAGACGGAACCAAGCTCACGGATGACGAGTTGGTCAGTCACACGCTCAGCTTGTATGCCGCCGGACACGTGACCACATCGACCGCGCTGACCTGGACCATCTTCTTGCTTCATCAGCATCCACGCATCCATGCTGACCTGCTCGCTGAGCTTGATGACAAGCTGCACGGCGAGGCCCCGGCGCCCCAGTCGCTTCAGCAATGCTCCCTGCTCGATGGCGTCATCAAGGAGAGCCTGCGTCTGTTGCCGCCAACGCCCACCAGCATGCGCATCGCGTCCGCGCCGTGTGAGGTTGGCGGCTTCGCTCTGCCCAAAGGATCAACGATCTTCTTCAGCCCGTTCCTGACCCACCGCTTACCTTCGCTGTATGAGGAGCCAGACCGCTTCAAGCCGGAACGCTGGGAAACGCTCAGCCGAACGCCGTACGAGTATCTGCCTTTCGCCGCCGGACCACACCGATGTATCGGGGCGGAATTCGCGCTTCTGGAGATAAAAGTGGTGCTGGCGATGCTGCTCCAGCGGTACCGTCTTGCGGTCGTGCCGAATGCCAGGATTGAGCCGAAGGGCAGCGACCTGAACCCGGCGTATGGGATGCCCATGCGCATCATCCAAGAGGACCAGCGGTTTGAGCGCGTCCCGGTACGCGGCAGCATCCGTCGCCTGGTCGAATGTGTGTAAGAGTGTTCTCAAGAGAAACAGAGATGACCAGACCGGTGAGAGGCGAGCGTGCTCCAACCTTTCAAAGGACGCAATGCGCAATCTGCTCTTCAGTGGACTGGCGGTCTCGGTAATCGGTAATCGGCAATGCGCTCTCTGCGGTGGCGAGGCCCAGGTTGATCCTGAGGAATGGAGGCAATGCGCAGGATTGGGCATGGTGCTGACCGCCTATGGCATTCCCCGTGCGGGGAGCACGAGGCTCAGGCGGTTGGCTCATAGTCTACCTGGGCTGGCCCTTGAAGAATCAGGTGTTATACGCAAGTGATTCTGGATAAAATTACTCAAGGGAGTTGGAAATGACATGTATACGAAGAAGTAATAAAGAGTTTTGAGACAAGGAGCAAGAGTCTCAACAAACCACCGTTTCCTGAGACTCACAATTATCTGAAGCCTTAAACTTGGTGTCTATAATCGAGAATTATACGCAGCACGGTCGCTGCTGAGATGAAGAAAATAGCTCCTGTCAGGAAACAGGCTGTGCCTGTTGTGTTTGCGCATTAGCTTCCCAGAATCGCCTGCGCCTGGTCGCCATGACCTTTCTCTTCGCCGCCGACGTGGCGACGGTGATCCTGCCCATCGCGCTGGGGGCTTCCGTGTTACACCTGGTCTTCGCGGCCCAGCACACGGCGATCTACGTTGCAGGAAGCGCGTGTTCCAGATCGTGCCAAGCGAGACATGGGGTGCTTTGAGCCTGCCTCGCCCATGGGGCCGCAACCAACGCGTGGGGCGCAACGACGATACACCGGCATCATTCCACAAGCCCCTGGCCAGCAACCATGGGGAGCCGTTACGCTGCCAACTTCTTTGTACCCACATCTCTACGATACGTCGTGCTGTACCCTTCATTTCCCAACGGGAAACATACAACGTCGGGCTGATCACATGAGCCAGGAAAAAAGGGGCATCAGAATGGTACAGCGCTAAAACGGCACAGGCATACTTGTAACATAGTACAGAGGCGCCTGCTGGAGCATGCTCTGCTTGAGTTGATTGAAAGCAGTAGAGGGAGCATACCCGTAGCCGTTGAAGATCGAGCCGCACGTGACTCTTGGGTCGCTCGGAACGAGCGCCTGTCCGGAGGCGCAGGCTTCCGTCATGATGCCGAGGAAGCGCATGGTGTGGTCGTTCTGCTGAAGCCGTATCCAATCCCAGAGGTTGTTGCCGTCATAGATTTCAGGCAATGAGACATCGTAAGCGGCTTTCCACGCCACATAGTACCTGTCCTCGTCGGTCCATCTTTGCTCTGGTTGACCCGTATCTGGATCGACGAGAGGGTCTCCCTGCCGCATATCGCCAAAGTCCACGAGCGGGACTTGGAAGGCGTCATGAGCGGTAAAGCCGTCCACAAACTGCCGCGTCCGGTCCGCTCCATCCCAGGTGGTTTCGGCATCGTAAGCGGCCCACACTTGCAGTTGCTGGTTGTAGCCCTGTTCGCGTATCCAGGTATTCAGGTTGTTCACCATCTCCGCCCAACGGATTCCCACTTCTGGAATACGACAAGCAGGGCCATCGGATGCGCATTGATGATGGTTACTCAGTCCGATGGCCAGCTTGAGGCGGCAGTTCGAGGAGACGCTGCGCCACACGAGCAGGTAACGCTGGGCGGCGGCGGCGATATCGCTATCAGACCAGAAATGGTTGGTGGTTACCGAGAAGGTGCCATAGACACCGCTCAATGTATGAGGTTCGCCAAAATCGAGCAGGACGAAACTGGCGTAATGTTTTGTGTCGCATTGATGACTGTTCAATGTCCAGGCGGAATCCCGCCAGGCCAGCGCCTGCATGTCGCTCATGGCGGTACTCGGAGGAGTTTGAACGTACCAGGAACGGGAAAAGGTCGGCCCCGAAGCCTGCACTTCCGTGAAGCTGATGGGCTTGGAGGAATCGGTGTGGGCTTGAATGGCAAGCGACTGTGCGGCATTCCACAGCCTCACATCCCATGTTCGCGCGTAGGCAAAGAGCAGGAGCGCGAGCGGCACGAAGACGATGATCCGCGCGAGTGGTGAGAGGCGTCTGCCCTGGGGACGCGGTTTGCTGTGCCGAGTGGCTTGATGCTCTCGCATCACTACCTGATATCCTCCCTAGAAGACCAGTTGAACTACGGTAACATCTCATGACACATCTTGAAAGATGAGTGTGTTGCAATACTAGCACGGTCTTCTCCGTTGCACGGGGAAATCCCTGAGGGACTAGCTGAAAAGTACCGTCTACTCTAAGAGGCGCTACGCAAAAGCCCGGGAAGCCTGATACAAGAGATTGAGAACGATGAACTGGCCTGGTGAGCGTCTCAGCGAGGAATCAACCAGGCCGCAGAAGCGAGGGGGAGTGAAAAGCAAGGGAATCCCGAAAAAGCTGGGAGGATGAAGCCAGGGGACTCCTCCAGTGCTCAAGTCGTGCAGGGAGGAGCCAACTGGAAACCGCTGATGCCGCGTGCTCAGGCGGGAGAGCGTCTCGTACCCGGTTTCACTCGTCATACGCGATCTTCACCGTTTGCGAGGAGTAACTTGCCTCGACCCACGCATGTGCGGGCTGCTCCGAAGTCACTCCTCAATCCCGCGGGCGCACCCCCTCAAAGCTGGCCTTTCGATATTCCCCTTCTTGTTTGTACGGTCACAACCGAAAGAAGGGAGAAGCATATGCATACTTCGTCCGTTCGCTTGCCGCCAGATCTTCCAACTGCCGCGAGCCGCTCGCGCTCGCGAGGGCCTGCCCGCTCGCAGGCGGTAAAGGCCACAACGATCGTGTCTTCGGCCTGGCGTTTGCACTATTGGAGGGGGGCCAGCTTGGCCGCTGCCTCCGGCACGGAAGGCCTCGCGCTTGAAGCGCGAGGCGCAACGGCCACACGCCCTGCTGCTCCCATTGTCTCTCGGCGCTCGGCAAGCGCCCGCGTTGCCTGGGCACGTTCCCGTTTCAGCCGCTGCTCCACCTGACGGGAGCGCGCTTCAGCCTTCGCTCGGCGCTCTCGTGCCGCCTGTGCCTGGCGAATTCATTTCAGCAGGTGAAGCGCGCCAAGCGATAGGTGTCTGGCGCGTTTTGGCCAGCGGTGTTTCAGCACACCAATCGAGCAAGCGAACCAGAGTGACGGCATCCACACCGTGTGCTGGCTACTTAGGATATCCGTTCTCAAACAGAGCAGGAAACAGCAACGTGAGCAACTCTATCGCCATCTGCCCAATGGAAAGATGGAGCGGGAAAGGATCTGAGAGCGCCATCGGCGACGCATTTATTGGAACGGATATCCTAAGTTGCCAGCACAGCGGATCACGCCATCTTGGTGCCGCTCTTTCTTTTCTGGAGTGTCGGCTTTTTCTTTCATACAGAGATCTCCCGAAGCGGCTGCTCATGTGCGGGAGAACCCGGCAATATCGTATCATATCTCTCAGAGAAGAGTGATGCCGCAAAACGAGAGACAGAGATGCTCGACCTCTATCATCAGTGGTGTCTCCCACCGTTCCCACGCCATCGCAGGAGGTCACCTTTGAGACCTGGATGTCGCTGGCGGCCATGGCACGCGACACGCGACACGTCCGCATTGGCCAGATTGTTACCTGCAATAGCTATCGCCATCCCGCCTTGCTCGCTAAAATGGCCAGCACCTTCGATGTCCTCTCACATGGCCGCTTGAATTTCGGCATTGGGGCGGGGTGGTACGAGCACGAGTATCGAGCGTATGGCTATCCCTATCCTGATGCCCCGGAGCGCCTGCGCATGCTGCGAGAAGCACTCCAGGTCATTCTTGCCATGTGGACGCAGGAAGAGGCTACCTTCAAGGGCACGTATTACCAGGTACGTGGCGCCATCAATCGGCCCAAGGGGGTGCAGAAGCCGCATATCCCGATCCTGATTGGCGGTGGAGGAGAGAAGGTCACACTCAAGCTGGTCGCGCAGTATGGCGATGCCTGCAATGTGCTCGGTGACCTGGAGACGATCCGGCGTAAGCTCGCCGTGCTCAAAACGCATTGTGAGACGTTGGGACGCGACTTCGCGACGATCCACTGCACCACCGGTGCTGTCTGCTCCATTGCTGAAGACGATGAAACGGCGCTAGCTTTGCTTCCCCCTCCTGTGAGGAATCAGTTCAGAGATACCTCGCTTGTGGGCAGTCCGCAGACAATCCGTCAGCGTATTGCGGCATTGGAGGATGTCGGCATCCACGAGCTCATCCTCGATTTCCCCACGAGCGCAACAGACCTGACTCCCATCCATCGCTTTGCTCGGGAATTCGTCGCTCAGTAAGACAAGGGAGGACTCATCCCGAATTGTCCAGGAACCGATCAAGCAGGAACAAGATGGGAATGCTGGACAAGCGAGGGTGAGGCAACAAAGGCCTCCTCTGCTTGGTTCTGTCGTTTTCGTTTTAACAGTCTCGCAGATGAGGCCTTTGTTATCGATGCAGCCTCAGTATGGCCTCCTTCAAGAAGAGGGATAGCAAAGTCTGTCCGCTGCGGACAAGCTATGGGTATAGTAATACCACACTTACCTTTGATGCCTTTTTTGTGTCTTACCATCGAGTAAGAAGCAATACGGCCTGATATCTAGCCTCATCGTTGCCTCTCAGTTGCCCAGGGGCGAGGTATTACATACGTATTAACTGAGTCTGAGTTCGCCCGTTTTCTTCTTCCATGCGCCTAAAAACAGGTTTTTCTTTCTTCACTAGAAAGCTTTGTCAGATGTCGAGCAGCTTCGGGTCACTATATTTTTTCGGGCAAGGTATACGCTAAGCCCATTTAGATGAGGCCTGGTCATACATAGGAGACTCTCACCGGGAGCAAGCTCCCGGCGAGATCCTGCCTCTATCATTGTGCCCAGGCCGCTTGCCTCTGTACCACGTCTTCCGTACGGCTGTCGTTGAGAACTCTTCCCAGGGACTCGATTGCCTGGGCGCCTCCGATCTTTCCCAGAGCCTCGGCGACATTGCAGAGAACCTCGAATTTATCATTCCCTGCCAAGGCTGCGCTCAGTGCCGGTACTGCCCGTGGGTCTCCAATGTTCCCCAAGACCCCGGCTGTTACTGCTCGTACCACCCCTCCCATTCCCTCATCCTCCTGGAGTGCCCTCGCCAGCACTTCTACCGCCTGCGCACCAGCTATTTCCCCGAGGATCCCTGCGGCTCCCGCCCGCACGAAATCGTCCTCATGGTGCTGGAGTGCTTCCACCAGGGCTGGTACCGTCCGTGCGTCTCCGATGGCCGCGAGGGCCCGGGCCACGGCATACCACACCGACAAATCCCTCTCACCCCCAGTGAGGGCCACGATGAGGGCCTCGACCGCCCGCTCATCCTTGCATTGGCCGAGCTGTTCTGCGGCTTGCCTGCGGGTCTCTGCGTTTGCTGACTGTAATTGCTGTTGTAACTGCTGCAAGGTCGACCACTGCATGGTCCTGCACCTCCTTTCATGCTCCTCGGTGCTGGCTGCACCAGCACGAGCCAGTCTTTGACGATCAGATCAAGGTGAAGAAGGTGTGCCTCGAAAAAACGGCTTCCTCTCTGAAGTCTCATTCACGCTCATTGTAGTATCTCAGGATGATATTGTCTATGAGCTAGCTCACGGGGTGCATGTGATTGTTGATCAGTGCTGACCTGGAGCAGGCTCCCTGCCGCTCTGCTCCAAGAAGGCAAGACCTCCTCAATGCTAGCCCCTTGTGCGGATTTTGGCCGCTGCAATCACTCGGTAGACGTACCTGCTTTGCGGTCGAGAGCGCGGGGGATACGCTGCTGCGAAGCCGCCTCTCACAGGAGACTGTTGTCATCTAGATGCGTTGTTTCCCACTACTGTGAAACCCTGGTCTACTTTTACATTTTATGAAAAATACAGAGGCTTTTCCTGATAGCTAAAAGTAGGGTAAACTGGCGCCAGGCGCAGCTAGTCTTCCTACTCAGAAGGTTCGTCGTGGCAATTTTCCTAACGACTGAAAAGAAAACATCAGGCGAGGAAAAAAAGCTCTCCATTTCACGTTCGGCCTCACGTCGAGCAATCAGGAGAGCCTCTTTGGTGGCTCAGGCAGTCGTTGATATCTTACGGTTGGCGCGGCTTCTCTAGTCATAGTTCGTCTTTGCACAATTTTTCTCAGTAACAAGCAGTATAGGTAATCTAATGAACGAAAGAACGGATCAATACAACCGCTTCAGAGTCAGATACGGGATGTGGGAAAGGAGCAATTGCCCCTGAGTTGTCGCCGGACTGACGCTAAAATATCACGAAACGCATCTGTTTGTTTGTGATAAAAGGCGACTGGTGCCACCGGGGGCCGTCATTCAGAATGCATTGGTTGTCCAAAGAGCGTTATGAGGCTGTACAAGCCAAACAGGAAAAGCATGATTCGTTCAATCAACAGATCCGACCATTGACGCTCTCGTCTCGATATCATCATATGCCTGCCTTCTGGAAACGTCTTGAGCGTACAGCGCTCGATTGTCCGGGGCGGAAGCAGTGGCTGGCAGAATATGGAGCGAGGTTTTAAAAGGAGCATGGAGGTTTCCTAATGGATGATTTGATTCAGCTTGCGGAGCTGGTTAAAGAAAAGAATGTGGTTGATGGAAAAATAGCCAGCTTCCTCGGACGCCCTGCGCAAGTTGGGCACGCGGGCGAGTACATTGCAGCCGCTATCTTCGGCATAGAGCTCCATCGATCAGCATCGCATGCAAGCAGTGATGGAATATTTCTCCAAGGACCGCTCGCTGGGCGTTCCGTTGACATCAAATGGTATCTGAAACATGAGGGTATCCTTGATCTGAATCCCACTACCCCGCCGGATTACTACCTTGTCCTGGTAGGGCCAAAACGGCCCCGGCTTCATCGCGAGGTGCAGTTCGTCCCTGGGTGATCGAATCCGTCTATCTCTTTGATGCTCATCAACTTCTTGCTGTGTTGCGCCATCGCGGTATCAAGCTCGGCATCGCGACGAGTGTTGCCAGTGTTCTCTGGGCAAGTGCTGAAGTCTTTCCGGTACAACGCAACCATGCAATCACATTGGACAATGTGCAGTGCCAGAGGCTAGAGCTCTTCCGATAAAATGATCAGCAAAGAGAATACTTAAAAGTAGCTCTATCTCAAGCATGGCGTTCGTTATTGCTACCCCAGATGAATGGTGAAGTTGCTTCATGACGACTATTGATCATCGAGGTCGCGACCTCATTATCATGCCCAGTGAAGAGATGTTGCACCTACCAACGCTGCAACTGTTGCAATCTCTTTTTGGCACACACTTACCTGCAGACATCCGCGCCGCAATGGGGCGCGATAAGCGCCATGCCTTCTTACGCACGCAGCCGCTTCATTTTCAAGCGGTCAAACAAGCCTTGCAGGCGCAGCGCACGCCGTTTAGCGTCGCCTTCGAGGAACGGCCCACGCTGCCCTTTGCGACTGCGCTCCAGGTTGAGCCGCGCCCCTATCAAAATGAGGCGCTGGCACGCTGGCTGGCTGAAGGTAGCGCAGGAGTTGTCGTCCTACCAACAGGTGCGGGCAAAACACTGGTTGCTGCCATGGTCATTCACGAAACGGGACTGTGGACGCTGGCAGTGGTACCAACCCTCGATCTCCTACAGCAGTGGCGCACTGCCCTGGCCTCTGCTCTTTCCTTGAACCCTGCTGAAATTGGCCTATTCGGTGGTGGTGAGAAAGAGATGAAGCCTATCACCGTCATTACGTACGACTCCGCCGCGCTCTATCCACGCGAACTCAGGCATTTCGGTTTATTGATCTTCGATGAGTGTCATCATTTACCTGCACCAACCTACCGCTTGATAGCCGAAAGCGCCTTTACCCCTCTGCGCTTAGGATTGAGCGCGACTCCCGAGCGCACTGATATGGCACATCTCGACCTGGAACGGCTGATCGGGCCGGAAGTCTATCGACGTTCTCCCGCGGAACTAACCAAGGGACGTTATCTGGCAGAATATCAAGAGGTACGTATCGATATTGTTCTGTCGAGCGAGGATGAGACGCGATATGCGAAACAGAGGCACGTCTATCGCTCGTTCTTGCAGCGCCGGCATATCGTGATCCATTCCCCGGAAGAATTTCAGCAGAAAATTATTTTTCTTAGCGCGCGCGACCCCGAAGCACGTATAGCCATGCTCGCCTGGAGAGAGGCGCGCAATATTGCCATGAACGCCCCCGCCAAATATGTCGAGATAGAGCGCCTGCTAAGGCTTCATGCTGCTGACCAGGTCATTCTCTTCTCTGAGTATAACCAGGTCGTAGATGAGATCAGCCGCCGTTTCTGCCTGCCGAGCATTACCTACAAGACTCCAACTGAGGAACGTCGCGCTATACTTGAACGCTTCCGCTCGGGGCAGTACACTAAACTGGTTACAGGTCGCGTCCTCAATGAGGGCGTGGATGTACCCGATTGCCGTGTAGCGATCATAGTCAGCGGCAATAGCACAAAGCGCGAATATATTCAACGCCTGGGCCGTGTTTTGCGCCCAAAAGCTGGACAGGCATTGTTATATGAGTTGGTGACCAGCAGTACGACGGAAGAGGAGATGGCGAACCGCAGGAAGTAACAGCCAGGCTTATTATCTGCCCCAGTTAACCAGGGCGATCAGACAAGCACACGGGCCAGGCTTCTGACTCCAGCCTTCATCTCTTCCCCACCCACTGCTGTATACCCCAGCAATATTCCAGGTCGTTCGTGTGTTTCCAGGCAATAGTGCGAAATCGGCATAACATCTACGCCAGCGCTGGCCGCAGCGTAGGTAATCTGGCGATCATCGCGATTGTGAGGAAGCCAGCCGATAAGGTGCATCCCTGCCGGGTTCGGCTGAACATCGAGCAAACCGGTCAATTCCTGCCTGGCACCTTCCAGCAGCAGTTCCTGCCGTTCGTGATACAGCTGGCGCATCCGGCGAATATGGCGCGTGAAATGACCTTCACTGAGAAAAGCTGCCAGAGCAATTTGCTCAAGGAGCGGAAGATGCACGGTGGTAAACAGTTGCGCTCGCACAAATGCGCTTACGAGATCGGGGGGTACGACGAGATAGCCCAGGCGCAGCGCAGGGAAAAGCACCTTACTGAACGTGCCTAGATAGATCACGCGGTCCGTCGTATCCAATCCCTGCAAAGCTGCCAGCGGGCGCCCGACGTAGCGGAACTCACTATCATAGTCGTCTTCAAGAATCCACGCGCCAGCAGTACGCGCCCATTCTAGCAAGCTAATGCGCCGCACGAGGCTCATGGTCATGCCCATTGGGAACTGGTGTGAGGGTGTTACAAATGCGATACGCGCGTCAGGGTCACGTGCTTTGCCCAGATCTACAACCATTCCTTCGGCATCCAGTGGAACCGGAACCAGGCGCGCGCCAGCAGCCAGGAACGCGCCACGCGCCCCCGTGTAGCCTGGATCTTCTATCCAGACGCGTTCGCCGGGATCAAGCAACACACGTGCAGTCAGGTCGATCCCCTGCTGAGAGCCGCAAACGATGATTACTTGCCTGGCTGTGCAGCGTACGCCACGCGC
>Ga0137391_10000569_pt1 | contig 25656 bp, 26 predicted proteins | sample 15con2h24BmetaG_FD_101399 | JGI IMG/M metagenome (GOLD analysis project Ga0137391, IMG submission 101399) | Vadose zone soil microbial communities from Angelo Coast Range Reserve, California, USA - 15con2h2.4B metaG | ecosystem: Environmental > Terrestrial > Soil > Vadose zone > Saprolite...
CAGCGGCCAGCACCCCGCCACCCAAGAGCCGGCTGCCGCTCAAACCCTCCCGCAGGCCGCGTAACAGCAATGACCACCCTCCACAACCCGAACCCGTCAAGGACTTCCGCGGGGCTGCACTAGTTGAGGGTACAGCACAGAGTCTCACGGAGTATTTCCCATCTGGGCCCCGACAGCCCCGCCCGTGACTAGCCCCGTCGTTCCGATATGTACCATCACCCCCGCCGCGCTGCTGGTCAGCGGCGCCCTGCCTTAGAGCCGGTGAGGAGGGGTACAGGCGCGTTACCCCGGCCCGGACGCCGTCCCGTTGCATGATGACGCCATGAGCCGGAAGCTGTGGGTGCCGGACCCTACCGAGGACGCCCGCGCCCCGCGCGGGGCCAGGGACCCCCGGACCACCGCGCCCAGCCGCGTCAGCTACGGCACCGCCCCCCGACGTCGATGATTTCTGCCCGGCGTGCACGCCGGTCTGGCGCGGCGGCGCCCGGCTCCTCGTAGGTAACGTCGAGGTGATCACCGCCAGTAAGCCGGACGCGCAGCCAGCCGCCTACGGCGCTGCCGACACCCAAGCCTGAGAAGAGGACCCTGAGGGGTGACCCCGGAAGGGTGACAGGAGCGGCAATCTTAGGGATGCAGACGATGGGGATCATGAGGAAGCTAACGTCGGTTTCGACACTCGGAGCCGTCAAGTACACGAGCAGGCGGGAAGCGCAGACAAAGGCAGCGTCCGCTCAGGCAAGGGAAGCACGTGCCGAGACCAAGCTGCTCAAAGAGCAGACCAAGCAGGTGAAGGCGGGAACGAACGCCGCGAACCCTTCCTTCCGGGAGATCACTGATGCGGGCAAGATGCAGCGTGCCGCCAGGCGTTCTGGCGTCAAGATGACGATGGACGAGTGCATCGCAGCTGTTCGTGAGGTCAACCGCGCCGAAGACCCCTCATGACCAGTGGGGCCGGTCGCGGCAGCAGGCCCCTAGCGGTGGAGGGGGTTCCGGCGCGCCGCCGCGGTCGAACCGCTCGCGGCGGAGTACCTGGTCTGGCTCGTCCGGCACGAGCGACAGCGCGGCCCGGCTGCCGGGCATCACTGCATCGCCTGCCAGTGCGCCCTGATCTCCCGGTTCAGCGCGTCCGGGTGCCGCCCGTGAGCACATCCCCGGCGTTGCTGATCGCGCCCAGGTGCCGCCGTCGGCGCTGAAGCCGTGGTAGCCGCCAGCGGCCCACGCCAGGTCCAGCTCGGCCAGCGCACGTTCCTCGTCCACCTCGAACACCCCGCGCGGCTGTGCGCTGGCGCCGTCGGCTGAGGCTGCCCTGCTCATCGTGATCGTCATCTCCCTCGAGACCGCGCGCCTGCGCTGTCAACACCCACTAGTCAAGCCCGCACCGGGCGTAACCTGGAATTGTTGCCCTGTTGCCCTGTTGCCCTGTTGCCCGGCGCGGGGGCAACGCAAAAAGAGCTACGCGATTGGCACACGCGGAATGAGCGATTTCGGCACTGAGCTGGGCCGTCTCCACAGGGAGCACGGCCTGTCGCTGCATGAGCTGGCCCGCCGGTCGCATTACGACGTGGGCTACCTGTCCAAGGTGATCCGCGGCCACAAGCACGGGTCGCGTGAGCTGGCGCTGCACATGGACAAGATGCTCGGCGCCGGCGGGACGCTCGTGACGGCGTGGGAGCGGTCGGCACGCCCGCCGGTCCCGGTGATGCCCCTGGCCTCCGCCGCCCCGGGCGCGGACCTGTACGACAGGATCACCAGGGCCGTCGATAACCCGCCGCGAGTCGACGTGCCGGTCGTGGAGTGGCTTGAGCGGACGCTGGCTGAGCATCGCCGCGTCAACGACACGGTGGGGGCAACCCCGCTGCTCGGGCTGATCCGGTCCCAGCTATCGGTGGTGGCCGGGTTCACCCGCAGCGCCAGCGGCCCGCTGGCCGGACAGCTCGTGGACCTCGCGGCGCAGTACGCGCAGTTCGTGGCGTGGATGTGCATCGAGATCCGCGATCATGGGGCTGGCCTGGCCTGGTATGACCGTGCCCGCGACTGGGCGGAGGAAGCCGGGGACGCGAACATGGCGGCGACCACGCTGTCGATGAAGGCGCACCTGGCGTGGAGCGTGCACGACGCCCGGCGGTGCGTGCAGATGGCGCAGGCCGCACGCTGGTATGACCGTCAGGTCACCCCCGGCGTCCAGGGCATGGCCGCGCAGATGGAGGCACGCGGGCACGCGCTGGCCGGGGACGCGGGAGCCGCCCGCAGGCTGCTCGACGAGGCGCAGGAGCTGATCGGCCGGGCGGCCGGGCGGCCGGAGGACGAGCCGGGGTGGATGTATTTCTACGGCGAGGACTGGTTCACGCTCCAGCGCGGCATGGCCGAGCTGCACCTGCGGAACTGGCAGGGCGCGGCGGATCTGCTGTCGGCCGGCCTTGCCGCCCTGCCTGAGTGGTATCGGCGGGACCGGGCCTGGTACGGGGCCTGTCTGGCCAGCGCGCACGCCGGGGCGGGTGACGCCGAGCAGGCCGGGGCGGTCGCGCTCGCGTTCGCGTTCGACATCAGGGCGGTGAACAGCTACGCACGCGGGGAGCTGCTCGGCGTGGCCGGGGTCTTGGACGGGATAGGTGCCCGGCAGGCCGAAGTGATCCGTGACGCGCTACGCTGACGCCCACGTGTGCCAACGCGCGTGCGGCGCCCCGCCAGTCATCCGGCCGACGGGGCGCCGTCCTGGCGGGGGCTTACCTGGGCCGGCGCCGGCGCCGTCCGCGGTAACCCCACACCGGCCCGGCCCCGGTGCTCACGCCCGTGCCGCCGGAACCGACACGAAGCCGGGCGGCGCGCGGGCCGATCGCCCATCGCACGCCGCGCCGGGTGATCCGCACCTTCACGCCGGGCGCGATCCTCACGTAGATCCCCATCTGCTCACCCCCCTCCGTCTTGCTGCGCAGCAGCTCGTCTACCCGGGCCGCCGTAGCGTTGTCGCTGGCGGCCAGGACCTGGCCGGGCCTGGTTCTGGACCGGCCTCGGCCCCGGCGCGCGATCTTGAGCCGGTCCATGAGCGGGGTGAAGGCGAGGGAGTCGTGGCGCTGCGCGGCGCTGGTCACCCGGGCCAGCGGCTGGCAGCCGGAGTCGGCGAGCATGTGGACTTTGGTGGTCAGCCCGCCCTGGGACCGGCCCAGCGCCTCCCGCTCTGCGGGTTTAGCCGCCTTCGTCCCGGTGAGCGGCGGTCCAGGATCTGCTCCCACGTCCCGTCCCCTGACCAGCGGCGATGCCGGTTGTACACGGTCTTCGAGTTCCCGGACCGCTCCGGCAGATCCCGCCACGGGCAGCCCGCCCGGACCCGGTGAAACACCCCATCGATCACCAGCCGGTGATCATTCCATCGATGCCCTTGCCGCGGATGAGCCGGCAGCAACGGCTCTAGCCGCGCCCACTCCGCATCACTCAGATCATGCCGTTTCAGCCGGTCATCATCCATGAGGTAATCCAAGCGGGAATGACCAGTGAAGATCTACGGGACACGCCCTAGCCCGCCGCCGCCGTCTTCTGCTGCCTGACCAGGTAGGGCGGCGTTCGGCGCAGGCGCCAGCGCCTCGGCCGGTCAGCGTCGCGACATTCGGTAGTGTTCCGCGGATCGGATGCCGATCATCTAGTGTCACGCCTGATAGGTGGTGAGCGCGGAGCTACATGGGTCTTTGTGATCCCTGGAAGTCAGCGGCCGGATCAGGGGACGGCCACGGATCGTCGGACGCGTACGCCGAGACGGGCGGTTGACGTGCCGACCGGAAGGCCCGCGCGCCACCGGGCGGGCAAGCCCGGCGGCCTGAACCCAGCCGGAGGACCCGCGCGCCGGGCCAGGTATCTCGCGCGCCGGGTCAGGTGCCTGCTGTACGGCCTGGTCGGGCTGCCGGTGCTGGTGGCCGGGGGCCTGTACCTGGCCCATGCTTCGGGCTCAGGCGCCCCGTCGGCCGCGCCGGGAACGGTGACCGCCCTGCAGACGTCGGCCGCGTGCGGTTCGGCGGCGGGCGGATCCTGCGCCGGGCACCCCTTCCACGCCGCCGTCGCCAGCGTGCCGCCGGCGCCCTCGGCCGCCCGCACCAAACGGCGCGCCGCCCAGCCGACGCCGACGGGACCCGCGTCATCCAGCCCAGCGTCGTCCAGCCCCGCGTCGTCCAGCCCCGCGTCGTCCAGCCCAGCGTCGTCCAGCCCAGCGTCGTCCAGCCCCGCGGCGCCGACGCCCGCCTCCGCGACCGGCCCGGTCGGCGCCCCGCCAGGCACCCCCGCCGCGAAGGTGCTCGCGGTCATCAATCAGGCGCGTGCGGCGGCAGGCCTGCCGCCACTGACGATCACCGCCGGCCTTGACAGCAAGCGCGTCGGCGCACAACCTGAGGATGGCCGGCGGCTGCGGGCTCTCGCACCAGTGCCCGTCCGAACCGGATCTCGGTGCCCGCGAGACCGCCGCCGGAGTCCACTGGTCGGCGTCCGGGGAGAACGTCGGCGAGGGCGGCCCGGTCGCGGACACCACGGCGGCCATCGGCCAGATGGCGGTCAGCCTCACCCAGGACATGCTCAACGAGCAGCCCCCAGACGACGGTCACAGGAAGAACATCCTCAGCACCGCCTTCACCCACATCGGGATCGCCGTCTACCGAGACGGCTCGGGCACCGTCTGGCTAACCCAGGACTTCTCGAACTAGTCAATCCGCCCCCTCGGCTGCCGTCGCTCCCTGCGTAGGTCCCTCGCGTCGCTCCTAGGCGGCGTCCCGCCCGCCTCACGAAGCGCATACACCCCCCTGAACGCGGCGGCACCTAAGATCATGGAAGAAATGGGCTTCGCGGTTGATCCGGTGCACGGTAGGCCCCCCGATCGACCGCGGAGCCCGGATCAACCACGCAGAATGTTGCACTCGAGTAATGTCGTGGCGGATGGGATTAGCGAGGCGTTCCAGCTCGTGTATCCGACCACGCGGCCACCGTTGCCGCCGCCGGCACGCGGCAATACCGGGAGCGGCGACCCGGCGCTAGTCGGGGCTGGTGCCTTCGCGGCTGCGCAGGAGGCGGCGGAGCGAGTCCAGCCGCGCCTCGGCGTGGTGCTCGCGGGCCCACTCATCCAGGGCGCAGCCGGGGGAGAGGTGATCGCAGCCGGGTGGGCACCCGGCCGTGCCTTCCGCCAGGTCCCCGAACGCCTCCACCACCCGTTCCGGGCTCACGTGTCCTAGCCCGAACCCCCTCAGGCCCGGCGTATCGATGAGCCACCCGTCGCCCAGCGGGATCGCCACCACGGAAGACGACGTGTGCCGGCCCCGGCCGGTCACCGGGTTGACCGTTCCGACCGTCCGGGCCGCCTCCGGGACCAGGGTGTTCATCAGCGTGGACTTGCCGACGCCAGATGGCCCGATGAGCACGCTGATCCGGCCGGTCAGCACGGACCGCACCCGGGACAGCGTGCGCGGCGGCAGCGGGCGCCTCGTGGTCAGCATCCGCAGGCCGAGCGGCCGGTAGAAGGCGCGCACCTTGCGCGGTGAGGCCAGGTCGGCCTTGGTCAGCAGCAGCAGCGGGTCGAGCCCGGCGTCATACGCGGCCACCAGGCAGCGGTCGATGAAGCGGAGCCTGGGCGGCGGCGCGGCCAGCGCGCTGACGATCACCAGCTGGTCGGCGTTGGCCACGATGATCCGTTCTTGCGGGTCGGTATCGTCGGCGGACCGCCGCAGCGCGCTCGTCCGCGGCTCCACCCGGACGATCCGGGCCAGCGTCCCCTCGGCGCCGGACGTGTCGCCCGCGAGCGCCACTCGGTCGCCGACCACCACCGAGCCCTTGCCGAGCTCGCGCGCCTTCATGGCCACGATGAGCCTGCCGTCGGCCATGCACCCGTACCGGCCCCGGTCCACGCTGGTCACGAAGCCCTGCACGGCGCTCTCGTGCGCCGGCCGCGTCCTGGTGCGCGGCCGGGAGCCGCGGCCGGGACGGACCCGGACGTCGTCCTCGTCGAGCCGCGCGTAGCCGGACCGCGAGCTCAGGGTTCTGATCCCAGCATGTCCGCCCACACCTGGGTGAATCCGGGGAAGGTCTTGGCCACGGTTTCCGCGTTGGCGACCCGGATGCCGGGTACGACCAGGCCGAGCACGGCCGCGGCCATCACCATCCGGTGGTCGTCGTAGCTGCCGAACGGTCCGCTGGCACCCTCGGCCCGCAGCGGCCGCGGCCTGATCTGCAGCCCGTCGGGCAGTTCGGTGATGTCGCCGCCGAGGGCGTTGATCTCCTTGGCGAGGGCGGCCAGCCGGTCCGTCTCGTGCGTGCGGGTGTGCGCCAGCCCGGTGAAGACCGACGGTGACTCCGCCACCGCCGCCGCCGCGGTGAGTACCGGCGCGAGCTCGTTGACGTCGCGTAGGTCCGCGGTGATGCCGCGGATCCGGCCGGTCCCCGTGATCGTCAGCCCGTCCGCGCCGACGTCGCACCGCGCGCCCATGCGCGTGAGCACGTCCAGGATCTGGCCGGCTGCCTGCAGGCTGTCCCGCGGCCAGTCAGGCACGGTGACCGTGCCCCCGGTCACCAGCGCCGCGGCCAGGAACGGGCCCGCGTTGGACAAGTCGGGTTCCACCGTGATGGCGCCCAGGTCGAGCCGGCCCGGCCGGACCCGCCAGGCATCCGGCCGCACCCTTGGGCCGGACTCACCCGAGCCGGACTCACCCGAGCCGGACTCACCCGGGCCGGACTCACCCGGGCCGGACTCACCCGGGCCGGACTCACCCGGGCCGGACTCACCCGGGCCGGACTCACCCGGGCCGGACTCACCCGGGCCGGACTCACCCGGGCCGGACGAGCCCGCGCCGGACGAGCCCGCGCCGGACGAGCCCGCGCCGGAGCGCAGTTCGGCCACGTCGGCGCCGGCCGCGCGGAGCATGCGCACCGTCATGGCGATGTGCGGCGCCGAGGGCACCGGCGGGCCCTCGTGCCGTATCTCGATGCCCTCGTCGAACCGCGGCGCCGCCAGCAGCAGGCCCGAAACCAGCTGCGAGGACCCCGAAGCATCCAGCACCACGGTGCCGCCGCGGACCGAGCCGCGGCCGTGCACGGTGAACGGGACCGCGGCGCGGCCGCCGTCCTCGATGTGCGCGCCGAGTTGCCGCAGCGCCGCGAGAATCGGGCCGACCGGGCGCTGCCTGGCCCGCGCGTCTCCGTCGAAGGCCACCGCGGCCGAGGTGAGCGCCGCCACGCCGGGCAGGAACCGCATGACCGTGCCGGCGTTGCCCACGTCCACGCTCACCGAAGAACCCGGAGCAGGCTGGCCAGGCGTGACATGCCAGGCCGTTCGGGATTCAGCGTCTTTTTCTTCGTCGAGAATCTCGGTCCCCAGCGCGCGCAGCGCGCCGGCCGCGAGCATGGTGTCCCTGGCGCGCAGCGGGTTGGTGATCACGGCCGGGCCGTCGCTGAGCGCGGCCAGGACCAGGGCGCGGTTGGTGACGGACTTGGACGCGGGCAGCCGGATACGGGCGCTGACCGGCCCGGCGGCGGCGGGGGAAGGCCAGGTCCGGTCGTGGTTGTTATCCGGATGCATACGGTTGAGCGTATCGTTTGCGAGCCTGTCCGCCCGGCCGCAGGGGCGTGACGGACGCGGCGTGGGTTTGGCCAGGCCGGATTCTGGTTATGATCTGCCAATCCGGGCTTAACGTGACGTGTCCAGACTGTATCCAGTTTAGGAAGATTCGATGTGCGGGCGTTTTGTGTCGGCGCGTAAGCGCCTTGAGCTCCTCGAGGAGTTCGGCGTCGAGCGCGACCGCGTGGCTGCCTCACCCGACCCGGAGCCTGACCCCGACTACAACGTGGCCCCGACCAAGAGGGTCTATGCGGTGATGGACAGACCTGCCCGCGATGACGAGCCGGAGGCGCGTGAGCTGCGCGTGGTGCGCTGGGGCCTGGTGCCCTCCTGGGCCAAGGACGCCTCGGGCGGCGGCAGGCTCATCAACGCCCGGGCCGAGACCGTGGCGGTCAAGCCGTCCTTCCGGCGCGCCTTTGCCAAGCGCCGGTGCATCCTCCCCGCAGATGGCTACTACGAGTGGCAGGCAGTTTCTGAAGAAGGAAAAAAGCGGAAACAACCTTATTTTATTTACCGAACGGATGGGGGTGCGCTCGCCTTCGCCGGGATCTACGAACTCTGGCGGGACCAGGCGCTGCCACCCGATCATGAGCACGCCTGGCTGTGGACGGCCGCGATTATCACGACCCAGGCAACCGACGATGTCGGCCAGATCCACGATCGCATGCCCATGGTGATAACGCGTGATCACTGGGCAGACTGGCTGGATCCGGGTAACACCGACCCTGGCCAGCTTCAGGCGGCGATGGTCCCCGCAATGGCGGGCGGCCTGACGTCGCATCCCGTATCGGTGGCCGTCAACTTCGTGCGGAACAACGGACCTGAGCTCATCGAGCCCCTAGCGGGCGGTGACGGGTCAGCGGTGGCTTCCGCCGGCAGGGAGAGGCCGCCCGGCGAGTTGTTCTGAGTCCGCGGCACGCGGCTGCGGCTCGACGCGAGCCTGGGCTGCCTATCGCACGCGGACGGGAGGCGAGGACACCAGTGGAGACTACCGTTGCCCGTAAGCGCCTGGAGGAGATGCGCGACGACCTGGACCGGACGATATCGGTCCTGCAGGGCGAGCGTCCCGGGCCGGTGGCCGGTACGGGGTATCCGCAGGACTCGGCCGACGCAGGGTCGATGCTGTCCGAGGCCGACCGCACGGAGGCGATCCTCCAGTCTGCTCGCAGCCAGCGAGGCGAAGTCCTCGCCGCGCTCGCCCGCATCGACGACAACAGCTACGGGAAGTGCGTCGACTGCGGGAATGAGATCCCCGAAGGCAGGCTGGAGGCCAGGCCCGAAGCGGCCCGCTGTGTCAGCTGCCAGGCCAGGCACGCCAAGCGCCGGCGCTAGCTACCTCTGGCGGTGGCCGCGGCGCGGCCGGGGCTTGCTGGCCGATATCACCAGCTGCGCGCCCAGCGACTCGTCGGACCGGGCCGCGAGTTCGGCCTGTACGAGCTTGGGCAGACTGCCGGGGTCGCGCCGCAGCCAGTGCGTCACCATCGACTCGGAGAACACGGTCCGCGAGCGGATCCAGTTGACCAGGAGCCCGGCCCCGGTGAACAGCTCGCGCGCCTGGTCCGGGCCGTAGCACCTGGTGATCGTTCCGTCCGGCCAGGGCACGAGCACCACCTCGGCGTGCGGCAGGTCGACCAACTCGGCCCAGTGATGCTGGTCGGCGAGCACGGCCATGCCGAGCACCAGGGAGTCGACGCAGGCGAGCACCCGCCCGTCCGGCCGGAGCACGCGGGCGATCTCGGCGATCATCGTCTCCGCGGCCAGGTGCACGGACAGGGCCCGGTCGTCGGCGATGACGCCATCCGCGCAGCCGTCATGCAGGAACGTCAGCCGCGAAGAGTCGGCGATCACCGGGACGATACGGCCCCGGGGGGGCCGAGGGGGTCCGGGGGGAAAGGTTTCCCCCCGGGAGCGGGGGGCTCCGGGGGGTCGCCCTCCCGGGCTAACACTGCCAGCACAGACGCGCACCACCGTATGCCCGGCCTTGGCGGCCAGTTCCGCGCCCGGCCCGCGCGGCCCCGAGACGTCGACGAGAACGTGCCTGCCGGATGGCAGCCACTCCACCAGCTGGGCTCGCGTGACCGCCTCGTGGAACTGCCAGTAGACCGGGAGCTGATCAGTGTCCGGCGCGGTGATCGCGCTGGCCGCATGTTGCACGGGCCCTGAACTCCTGACTCGGCGCCCCCTGCGTGTGTGGCGCTGCCACCGGGCGCCTATGTCTTACCTTCCCGGCCTGGCCGCCCTTAAGCCAGCGGGCAGCGCTGTCGCGGAATGACCGGCTGCACCGCCGTGTTGAACGCGACATGGCAGTCGCTTCGCCCCCTCGTGGCATGCTGACGGAAGCTTTTGACTCCGGCGCGGTATCCTCCCGCTCATACGGTCTGCATGCCCGCAGCCCGGACTCGTACTACCTGGAGGGGGTGGGTCCCGTTCCGGAGACTCTCGAAGAGCGCGGTGAGCGCTTCGAGCAGGAGGTGCTGCCCTTCCTGGATCAGCTGTACTCCGCAGCGCTTCGGATGACCCGCAACCCGGCGGATGCGGAAGACCTGGTGCAGGAGACGTTCGCCAAGGCCTACGCGTCCTTCCACCAGTTCCAGCAGGGCACGAACCTGAAGGCGTGGCTGTTCCGGATCCTGACTAACACCTTCATCAACACCTACCGCAAGCGGCAGCGCGAGCCGCAGCGGTCGGGCGCCGAGGAGGTCGAGGACTGGCAGCTGGCGCGGGCGGCGTCGCACACCTCGGGGGGACTGAAGTCCGCCGAAGCGGAGGCGCTGGAACGGCTGCCCGATTCTGACATCAAGGAGGCGCTCCAGGCGCTGCCGGAAGAGTTCAGGATCGCGGTCTACCTGGCCGACGTGGAAGGTTTCGCGTACAAGGAGATCGCCGACATCATGGAGACGCCGATCGGTACCGTGATGTCCCGCCTGCATCGTGGTCGCCGTCAGCTACGCGAACTGCTCCAGGACTACGCGGCGGAACGCGGACTCGCGAGGACTGCTTCCGACGCTTCCGTATCCGGGGAGGAAGGGCGATGAGCTGCGGAAACCCCCATGAGACGCCGTGTACCGAGGTGCTGGACCGGGTCTACGGCTACCTAGACGGCGAGCTGGACGACCTGGACTGCGCCAAGATCCGCCAGCACCTGAATGAGTGCGGCCCCTGCCTGCGCGAGTACGGCCTTGAGGAGGCGGTCAAGCGGGTGGTGCAAAAGCACTGCGGCTGCGACCCGGCGCCCGCGGAGCTGCGAGCGAAGATTCTCGTCCGCATCAGGGAAGTCCGCGCCACTATCGAGTTCGCTGAGTTACGGCTATCGAGTTCGCTGAGTAGCGGCCCGCCGCTCCAGGCGTTCCGATTTGCCAGGACTGTGGCAATTGCGCCACATGTGCCAGCTTTGATAGCTCATTGTGACGATAATGCTCACGATTTGTTCACGATGAGATTTGGGCCTGCGCGAATGTCTGTGCTCGCGTTATCCTGTGGTTGGACGATTACAAGACGGGTGCGGCGAACGCAATTTCGCCCAAGGGAGGTCCGCCTCATGCGTACAGGCGTTGCTGTCAAAGCTGGCCGGCGCGCGCCCCTGGCGGCCGGGCGGGACAAGCGACGCGTCCGCGGCGTGGACTGGGGCTGACCTCACGGATCCAGGTTCGCGGCGTACAGACTCCTGACTGCGAGGGGGAAGTTTGGGCAAGCTCTCGCGGGTCGCACTGCTCTACATCGCCGTGGTGGCGGTCGCCGCCGCCGTACTGGTGGCCAGAGGTCCGTTTACGGGCCTGAGCTGGCAATACATTGTGGTTCTCGGGGTCCTGGTTATCGTCTCAGAATCAAGGGCGACACAACTGCGGCAGGGACAACTGTCATGGTCTCCGAGTTCGGCTGCCATGCTTGCCTCCATTGTCCTGGCCGGTCCCGTCGGAGCGGCCCTTGTCGGAGCGTTTACCGCATTGGGCCTGCGCCGCGGCCCGTCGCCGCTGCAGCGCGTTTTCAATACCTCGATGCACATGCTCGGCGCCTACCTCGCCGGCCGCGCTTTCCTTGCCCTAGGCGGCCATGTCGGGCTGCCGGATGAAAAGTCGTTTCCCGCGATCATCGCGCCGTTCGCCGGCGCGGCATTGATCCATGTCGCTGTTAATCACGGATTGCTCAGCGGCATACTCTGGCTGACCAGGCGTCCGGAGCGGACGCCCTCGGGGGCTCCCGAGGGCCACGGGGTCCAAGGGGTCCAAGGGGTCGGCGTCGGGCTGACCGGACGGCTGCTTCTTTCTGATCTTGGATATGCGGCTTACGGGCTGATGATTGCCGCGCTGTGGAGCGTGGTCGGGGCATTCGCGCCGCTGCTGGTGCTGATTCCGCTTTTCGTCGCCCGCTGGGCGGTCGCTCAGTTCGCCGAGCAGCAGAAGGCCTATGAGGCCACGGTGGGCGCGTTGTGCCAGGCGGTTGAGACCAAGGACTTCTACACCCGCGGTCACAGCGACCGGGTGTCCCGCGGATCGGTCATGATCGCGCGCGAGATCGGCATGCGGGGCGAGCGCGTCGAGGCGATCAGGTACGCGGGGATGCTGCACGACGTCGGCAAGCTCGGCGTGCCGACGAAGGTCCTGCAGAAGACGGGGAAGCTGACCGAGGAAGAGTACGCGGCCATCCAGTTGCACCCGATGCGCGGCCTCGACATCGTCCGGGAGATCGGCTTCCTCGACGAGGCGCTGGCCGGGATCATGCACCATCACGAGCGGATCGACGGCCGCGGCTATCCGATGGGGCTGGCCGGGGACGAGATCCCCGAGTTCGCCAGGGTGCTGGCGGTCGCCGACGCCTTCGACTCCATGACATCTACCCGGTCTTACCGCGGCGCGCGCCCGGTCGACGAGGCGATCGAGGAGCTGAGGAAATGGTCGGGCACGCAGTTCGACCCGGCCTTCGTCGATGCCTTCGTGGCCGCGCTCAAACGTGAAGGCTGGCAGCGGCCCGAGCCGTCCGTGCTCGCGGCCGATGATCTGGCCACCATCGCGGCCCAGGATCACGACGATCCAGGCGCGCCGCTCCAGGTGATCGATAGCCTCTGAGATCGCCATGAGCGAGCCAAAGGGGCGCGGCGTCGCCTGGACTGAGGAGCGAGGAACGAGCGACGAGGGAAGGCGACGCCTAAAAGCGCCCCGGAGGCGAGCGAAGGAACAGCAGTGAGCGAACGACGGCACGAGCTCCGCAGGTATCCCTGGCAGGTCAGGGATTCTGGCCAGTTGCTGCTCGTGGTGGCCGCCGGGGTGTGGCTGGTGGCCTCGGTGGCGCAGACTGCGGCGGACGGGCTGACCGATCCCCGCATCGCCATCGCGTTCGGCGCGCTGATCGCGTTCGGCGAGGTGCTCCGGCTCAACCTGCCGGGTGACCGTGAGTCCGCCCCGATCGGGTTCGCCGGAGCGCTCGCTTACGCCCTGCTCATCCGGGTCGGGACCCACGTCACCCAGCACAGCGCCCAGCAGGTGGTGACCGTCGCCACCATAGGCATGATCATCGGCGCGCTGCCGCACCTGGCGGTGGGCCGTCCGGCCCGGGTAAGCGGCATGGCCGCGCGCCTGCTCTGCATCGCCTGCGTCGCCTACATATTCCGGCCGCTGGCGGGGAACGCCGCCTTGGTCCGGCACTGGGGCCTGGCCTTCTCGCTGATGACCTCGCTGGCCGTGGTCGCCCTGCTGCTCGAGGCGGTGCTCACCGCCCTGCTGCGGGTGGACGAGCAGCGGGCCAGGTTCAAGGTGGCGCTGGTGGACGAGATGCGCGTCCAGCTGCCGCTGGGCGCGGCGGTGGGGGCCTCGGCGCTGCTCATAGCGTTCGCCGCGGAGGTGATGGGGCCGTCCGCGCTGGCCGTGTTCACCGCGCCGCTGCTCGTCACCCAGGTGGCGTTCCGCCGGTACGCCGGGATCCGGGCCACTTACCTGCAGACCGTGCGCGCGCTGGCCAAGGTCACCGAGATCGGCGGGTACGTGGAAGCCGGTCATTCCGAACGGGTCAGCAGGCTCGCCGTCGCCGTCGGCCGTGAGCTCGGCATCCATGAGCCCCAGCTGCTCGAGCTCGAGTACGCCGCGCTCATGCACGACATCGGCCAGCTTTCGCTGCACGACCCGATTCCCGGCGGAGCCACCGTCCTGGTCTCCCGCCAGGACCAGCAGCGCATCGCCGAGCTCGGCGCCGACGTGATCCAGCAGGCGCAAGTCCTGGGTTCGGTGGCCGAGATCGTCCGCAGGCAGAACGAGCCCTACCGTGCCGTTGACGTCGGGCCCAATGGTCACGCCGGGCGCCACGAGGCGTCCGGCCCGCCGCTGAGCAGCCGCATCATCAAGGCGGCCAATGCCTTCGACGACCTGGTGGGCAGTTCGCTGGACCCGGGCCGGGCGGCGGCGGCCGTGCAGCAGCTCCGGCTGGACACGGCCAGCGAATATGACCCCAGCGCGGTCGAGGCGCTCAGCCGGGTGGTGAACCGCCGGTCGGTCATCCAGATGTGATCGCGCCGGCCTCGACCCCGTAGCCCCCAGTCGGATCCCGTGGACCCCGTAGGCCAGTAGGCTGGCCTGATGTTCGATTCGGTGCTGGTCGCCAACCGCGGTGAGATCGCCAGGCGGGTGGTACGGACGGCCCGGCGGATGGGGATCAGGGCGGTCGCCGTCTACTCCGACGCCGACGCGGATCTGCCGTACGTCCGCGAGGCGGACGAGGCCGTGCACATCGGCCCGGCGCCGCCCGCCCGCAGCTACCTGGACGTCGCGGCGATCATCGACGCGGCCCGTAAGACCGGAGCGGCGGCGGTGCATCCGGGCTACGGCTTCCTCGCCGAGAACGCGGACTTCGCCCGCCAGGTCATGGCCGCCGGCCTGATCTGGGTGGGCCCTGATCCGGACGCCATCGAGCAGATGGGTGACAAGATCCGGGCCAGGAACCTGATGGAGCGGGCCGGAGTGCCGGTCTCGCCGGGCAGCCGGGAGCCCATCACCGACGTGGCCGCGGCCGTCGCCGAGGCGGACCGGATCGGCTACCCCGTAATGGTCAAGGCGGCGGCCGGCGGCGGCGGCATCGGCATGGGCGTGGCCGCGAGCCAATCCGGTCTGGCGGCGGCGTTCGAGACGGCCCGCTCGCGCGCGGAGCGCTTCTTCGGCTCGCCCGAGATCTTGATCGAGCGGTACGTCGAGCGCGCTCGACACGTCGAGGTGCAGATCCTCGGCCTGGCTGACGGGCGGGTGCTCGCCCTCGGCGAGCGTGACTGCTCGGTGCAGCGGCGGCACCAGAAGGTGGCGGAAGAGACCCCGTCGCCCGGCGTTTCCGCCGCCCTGCGGGACCGGATGCTGGCCGCCGCCGTCCGGGCGGGGGAGGCCGTGGGGTACCGCGGCGCCGGGACCGTGGAGTGCCTGGTGAACGCCGACGCGGGCTCGTTCGTCTTCCTGGAGATGAATACCCGGCTGCAGGTCGAGCACCCCGTCACCGAGCTGGTCACCGGCATCGACCTGGTGGAGCAGCAGTTCCTCATCGCCGCGGGCGAGCCGCCGTCCTTTGACGCCGCCGACCCTGATTCCTTCCGGCCTGCCGGGCACGCGCTCGAGCTGCGGGTCTACGCCGAGGATCCGATCCGGTTCCTGCCCGGGCCGGGCAAGGTCACCGAGTGGGAAGAACCCTCGGGTGACGGCGTTCGGGTGGACGCTGGCTACGAGGCGGGCAATACCGTGACGCCGTTCTACGACCCGCTGCTGGCCAAGCTCTGCGTCTACGGCGCCGATCGCGAGCAGGCGCTCGAACGCGCGAGGAACGCGGTGGCGGGCTTTCGCATCGCGGGCCCGAAGACGAACCTGCTCTTCCACGCGGACCTGCTCGCCAGCCCGGAGTTCGCCGGCGGGGGCTACGATACGTCCCTGGTGAGCAAGCTGCGTCCCGCTTAGGAAGAGGAGTCACCGGTGGCTGAGATCCGCGCGGAGATGGTCGCGAACGTGTGGAAGGTGGTCGCGGCGGAAGGCGATCACGTCGACGACGGTGACACCTTGGTGATCCTCGAGTCGATGAAAATGGAAATCCCGGTGCTGGCCGAAGGCCCGGGCGTGGTCACCAAGATGCACGTCGTCGAGGGCGACGTGATCCAGGAAGGCGACCTGATCGCCATCATCGGCTGACCGCCCAAATGACCGCCTACACGCCAGTGGTCGAACGCGGGTAGGCGATCTCGGGGTCGGTGACCACGTTGACGAGGTAGGGGGCGTTGGCGGCGAAGGCGCGGCGCAGCGCGGGAGCGATGTCGCCGGGCGCCGTGACGAGCTCGCCCGCGCCGCCGAGGGCCCGTACCACCTCGTCGTAGCGGCAGCCCGGCTGCAGGTCGGCGGCGACGTCATAGCCGTAGAGCGCGCGCATAGGATGCCGCTCCAGGCCCCAGCCGGCGTTGTTCCCGCAGATGATGACCACCGGCAGCTGGTGCCGGACCAGCGTGTCGGCGTCCATCAGCGAGAAGCCGGCCGCGCCGTCGCCGAGCAGCAGGACGACCTGGGCGGACGGGCGCGCGAGCCGGGCCGCGATCGCGTAGCCGAGCCCGGTCCCCAGGCAGCCGAACGGCCCGGGATCGAGCCACCCGCCAGGCCTCCGCGGCTCGATGTACTTGCCGGCGAATGAGACGAAATCACCGCCGTCGCCGATGACCACCGCGTCCTCGTCGAGCACCTTGATCAGCTCGCCGTAGATGCGGGCCGGATGTACCGGGTTGGCGTCGCTGGCCAGCAGCGGGCCGTCGAGCGCCACCGCGGCGCGGACCGCCGCGGCCAGCGCAGGCGCCCAGTCCGGGTCAGACCCGGTCGGCATGGCCTGCGCCGTCAGGCCGGTGAAGAACGCGGACAGGTCGCCTGCGGCCGACGCGGCGAGCGGGACATGCGTCGCGATCCCACCCGGCGTGTCGGCCACGTGCACCACCCGGGCCGGTGAGTCCTCCGGCCCGAACGAGCCGTACCCGAGCCGGAAATCGAGCGGCGTCCCGGCCACGATGACCAGGTCGGCGTCGCGCAGCGCCACCGACCTGGCCCGGGTGACCAGCAGTTCGTGACCGCCTGGCAGCACGCCGCGGGCCTGCCCGTTGGTGATCACGGGCAGGCGCAGTTCCTGCGCCGCCTGCCGGGCCGCGTCCTCGGCGCCGCCCAGCCACACATCGGATCCCAGGACGAGGACTGGCCGCCGCGCCGCCCGCAGCAACGCGGCGATCTGGCCGACGTCCCCTGCGTCCGGGGTCTGGGCCGGCGGTGGAGAAGCCGCCGGGAGGTCTGCCTCGGCTTGGCCGTAGATCGCCTCGAGGGAGATATCAAGGAATACCGGCCCGCGGTGCGGGCTCATCGCCAGCCGGAAGGCCTCATCGACCGACGCCGCCACCTTCGCGGTGTCGTGCTCGGTCCACGCGCGCTTGGTGACCGGCGCGAGCAGCGGCGGGTGGTCCATCTCCTGCAGGCTGCCCGCGCCCCAGCGGTAGTCAGGCGCGCGTCCGGCCAGCACCACCACCGGCGCGCCGTTGAACCACGCGGTGGTCACCGCGCTGACCGAGTTGGTCACGCCCGGCCCGGCGGTGACCGCGGCCAGCCCGGGCGTCCGGGTCAGCCGCGCGGTCGCCTCGGCCGCGAAGACGGCGGTCTGCTCGTGCCGCACGTCCACCAGCCGCAGCGGCGGGTGGGTCTTGACCGCCGCGTCGTAGAGCGGGAACACGTGCCCGCCGGACAGCGTGAACAGCACCGATACGCCATGCCGCCGGGCCGCCGCCACCGCGTGCACGCCGCCATGACCAGATAGCCGCACCACAGGACCGACGTTACCAGCCAGTAGGCCGCGTCCGGCAGGCCGGGCTGGTCACCGGCGAAGCCTGGTCACGAACTTGTACCGGTCGCCCCGGTACCATGATTGCGCCCACTCGACCGGCTCCCCGGTGATGTCGAACGCGTGCCTGGACAGCAGCAGCAGCGGCAGGCCGGCGTCCACCCCGAGCAACCGGGCGTCATGCGGGTCGGCGAGCACCGTCTCGATCGTCTCCTCCGCCTCGGCCAGCTGGATGCCGTACACCGAGCGCAGCGTCTCGTACAAGGACCTGTGCCGCTCCAGCTGCTTGCGCAGGCCGGGGAAGCGCTGGGCGGGCAGGTGCGAGGTGTCGATCGACATCGGCTCGCCGTCGGCGAGCCGCAGCCGGTGGATGCGCAGCGCGCGGCCGCCGGGACGGATGCCGAGCAGCTCCGCGAGCGGCTCGTCCGCGGTGACGTAACCGATGTCGAGGATCTTGGTCTGCGGGTGCAGGCCGTGCGCGCGCATGCCCTCGGTGTAACTGGCCAGCTCGAGCGGCTGTGCCACCTTGGGCTTGGCCACGAAGGTGCCCTTGCCCTGCATGCGCAGCAGCCGGCCCTCGATGACGAGCTCGGCGAGCGCCTGCCTGACCGTGGTCCGCGAGGTTCCGTACGAGCGCGCGAGCTCTCGCTCCGGCGGTACGGGGCTGCCGGCGTCCAGGGCGGCGGTGAGCTCAAGCAGCTGTCGCTTGACCTGGTAGTACTTGGGCAGCCGCGGCACTGTGCCCGCGGCGGGTTCCCCAGGCGCGTCGTCGGCCGGAAGCAGAGAAGCGGTCATCCGGAATCATTGCCTTAATGAAGGGTTAACGTCAACTCTCACCATGGTCGCGCATCGCTCCGCGGGGGAATGATCTGCGCCCCAGATGCGATGATGATGCTGTGCCCACGCTCAACGACCTGGCCAGGAGCCATACCAGCCTCGGCGACGCCGACGTGGAGTGGCTGCACTGGCTGGTGTCTGATTGGCAGCTCCTCGCCGACCTGTCCTTCGCCGACCTTATCCTATGGGCGCCGGCCAAAGACGGCACCGGCTGGCTGGCGATCGCCCAGCTGCGCCCGACCACCGGGCCCACCTCGCTGCAGGATGATGTGGTCGGCACGTTCGCCGGGCCGGAGGACCAGCGCCTGCTCGACGTGGCCAGAGACGAGCGGCGCATCTGGCGGGAGAGCGACCCGGACTGGACGAACGGCGTCCCGGTGCGCACCGAGGGCATCCCGGTGACCCGGGCGAACCGGGTGATCGCCGTCATCGAACGGTGCACCAACCTGAACTCGGCCCGCACCCCGAGCCGGCTTGAGCTCACCTACGTGCAGGGCGCCGACGACCTGGCCCGGATGGTGGCGGAGGGGACGTTCCCGTTCCCAGGCGCCGACGTGATGCTGGTCAGGTCGCCGCGGGTCGGCGACGGGCTGCTCCGGCTGGGCAAGTCGGGACGTGTCATCTACGCGAGCCCGAACGCGCAGTCGGCCTACCGCCGCCTCGGCCTGGCCGCCGACCTGATCGGATCCGAACTCGGCGTGGTCACCGCCGGGCTGTGCGCGTCCGATGAACCGCTCGACGAGTCGCTGATGGTGGTGGCGGCAGGCCGTGCGCCGCGCGAGGCCGAGGTGGACGGAAACGGCTCGGTGGTCCAGCTGCGCTCGATTCCGCTGATCGTCGGCGGGAGCAGGACCGGCGCCCTGATCCTGGTGCGGGACGTGACCGAGTTGCGCCGCCGTGAGCGTGAGCTGATGACCAAGGACGCCACGATCAGGGAAATCCATCACCGGGTGAAGAACAACCTGCAGACGGTGGCCGCGCTGCTGCGGCTGCAGGCGCGGCGGCTCCGAGCGCCCGAGGCGCGCGCCGCGCTTGACGAGGCGGTCCGCCGGGTCGGGTCGATCGCGGTGGTGCACGAGACGCTGTCCCACGCGCCGGAGGAGGTCGTCGACTTCGACGACGTCGCCGACCGGGTGGCCATGATGGCGGGCGAGGTGTCGGCCGCCGAGGTCCGGGTGATCCCGAAGATCACGGGGTCGTTCGGCCAGCTGTCTGCCGCGGTGGCGACACCGCTGGCCATGGTCCTGACCGAACTGCTGCAGAACGCGCTGCAGCACGGTTTCTCCTCTTCCCACCCGCAGGCCGCCAGGGACGCAGATTACGGCCTGCTCGAGGTCGTCGTGGTGCGTGAGCCGGAACGGCTCACGGTGACCGTGGCGGACAGCGGCGTGGGCCTGCCCGACGGGTTCGACCTGGATTCGACCACCAGCCTGGGCCTGCAGATCGTCCGCACGCTGGTCGTGGGCGAGCTTGGCGGACGGCTGCGGATCACGCCCAGGCCGGGCGGCGGCACCGAAGCGGTGGTGAATCTTCCGGTCGGGCACGAGCCTGACCGGTGATTGGTCACTTAAGACCGGTTAAATAACAGCCGTTCACACGTGTGCGCGGGCGCGGAGCCTGATGGTCCGGCGCTTGAGCGCGCGGCGCTCGTCCTCGCTCATCCCGCCCCAGACGCCGGCGTCCTGACCCGAGTCGATCGCCCAGCGCAAGCACTCTTCCATCACCGAGCAGCGGCGGCAGACCTGTTTGGCTTCCTCAATCTGGAGCAGTGCCGGCCCGCTGTTCCCGATGGGGAAGAACAGCTCCGGGTCCACTTCACGGCAGGCGGCTTCGTGGCGCCAGTCCATGATTGTCCACTCCTTCTCGGCGGCCGACCGCAGCTGTGCGTCCGGTATGCGCGTCTATCTCTAGCTTGTGAAGCTTTTCACGAGCTCTGCCGTACTTTCTCCGTCATCCCAACTTCTCGGGACCACTACGATGCCGAGCAATGAAACCCGTACAAGCCGCCAGGCGGCCCGGACGTGCCCCCGGAAGGCGACGCAGGAGTCATCTGAAGTGACGACACACGCGAAGCGCCCCCGCACCAGGCATCACGTAAAGCCTCTCAACGTCGGTTGACGAGCGCAAGAGGCCACGGCGGCCCTTCAGCCCGAATTTAATGTCAGATCGATCACATTTTGCTCGCGCCGCGTCAGATGAGCCTCGGCACGTCACGCCACGACGCGAAGCGCGTGCGGTACGAACTGAAATTTAACCGCCTCGGTTTCACCGAGATATTCGCCGTCGACCTGAAACGCGATCGGGCGCGCCGAGTGCAGCGTCAGCGATTCCATGCCCTGTACGGACAGCAGGTCCCGCCCGCGCACCGGGCGATTCCTGACGTACAGCATCTGGCCGACCGCGCTGACGATGGTGGTCAGCTGGAGCCGGCGCAGCGCCAGCAGGTCGAGGCCCGAGTTGAAATCCGGATTAGGAACGGGCAGCAGCGGGCGGCTGCGGAAATAAGTCCACGGCGAGCTGTTGGTGATGATGGTCATGAACAGGTCGGCAACCGGCGGCAGGCCGTCGCGTTCCAGCATCAGCGCCGGCCTGCGCCGGTCGGTGCCGCGGTAAAGCTGACGCATGATCGTCCGCACGAACAGCGACGCGCTTTCCCGGCGCCCCTCGGCGCGCAGCCGGTCCACTTCCCCGACGACCTCGGCGTCAAAGCCGAGGCCGGCGCTAAAGGTGAAGTACCTGTCCCCGGCCAGCCCGAGCCCGATCGTCCGGTAGCGGCCCGCCGCGATGACCTCTCGCACCCGGGATATCGCCGCGGCGGCATCGACCGGCAGCCCGAGCGCCCGCGCGAACACGTTGGCGCCCCCGCCGGGTATGACCGCGATCAGCGGCTTCCCGCCCCCTTCATGACCGGCGCTGTCCCGGCTCATGACGCCGTTGACGACCTCGTTGATCGAGCCGTCGCCGCCGAGCACGATCACGAGGTTCGCGCGCGCCGCCGCGGCCAGCTCGCGCGCGTGGCCGCGGTACTGGGTCCGTTCGACCTCCAGGTCCACCAGCCCGGCCAGCGACCGAACCGCCAGGTCAGTGACGGTCCCGGTCATCGAGGTCGCATGCCGGTTAATGATCAGTAGGCCCCGCACTCGCTTAGGCTAACCGCCGCCTAAGCTGGAAACCTGTGCGGCCCCCGGGATCACGGATTGGTGGCAGGACATGGCGACGCGACCGACTCAGGCGGCCGGGACCAAAAGCGCCCAGGATCTCGCCGAGTCCGCGAAGTCCCCGGGCCAGCGGCCGCCCGCGCTCCGCCTGGCTGCGGCCGTGGTGGCCACCGAGGCCGCCGGCCTGTGCGTGGCGGCCGCCTTCTCCGCCATCTCGACCGCGGACGGACAGTCCTACCAGGTGGCCAGCGGCGTCGCACTGACGCTGATCGCCCTCGGCACGGCCGCGGTGATCGCCGCCTTCGCCGTGGGCCTGGCCAAGGCGAAGCCCTGGAGCCGGACCCCAGTGGTCATGACCCAGCTGCTCGTCGGCGCGGCGGGGATCTACCTGGTGGACGGGCACCGGTTCGACTGGGGCGTGCCCGCGCTGCTGCTCGCGGCCGGCTGCCTGGCCGGCCTGTTCACCCCGGCCAGCCTGCGCGCCCTCAACCGGCCGCCCAGGCCCAGGTAGGCCGTCCGGTCAGTCGTCTGTGGTCAGGCCTTCCCTGAGCTGGGTCAGCGTCCGGGCCAGCAGCCGGGACACGTGCATCTGGGAGATGCCGAGCTCGGCGGCGATCTGGGACTGGGTCATGTTGCCGAAGAACCGGAGCAGCAGGATCTTCTTCTCGCGCGGCGGCAGCTGCTCCAGCAGTGGCTTCAGCGACTCGCGGTACTCGACCCCTTCGAGCGCGTCGTCGACCATGCCGAGCGAGTCCGAGACCGCCGGCGCGTCCTCGTCGCCTGAGTCGGGCGCGTCCAAAGACACGGTGGAGTACGCGTTGGCCGACTCGAGTCCTTCCAGCACCTCTTCCTCGCTCATCCGCAGGTGCGCGGCGAGCTCGCTCACGGTCGGCGCGCGCCCCTCGCGCTGGGCCAGGTCGCCGATGGCCTTGGTCAGCGAGAGCTTGAGTTCCTGCAGGCGGCGCGGGACCCGGACGGCCCAGCCCTTGTCCCGGAAGTGCCGCTTGATCTCGCCCACGATGGTGGGCGTGGCGTAGGTGGAGAACTCCACCCCGCGCTCGAGGTCGAACCGGTCGATGGACTTGATCAGCCCGATCGTGGCGACCTGGGTGAGGTCGTCGAGCCACTCGCCGCGGTTGCGGAACCGGCGCGCGAGGTACTCCACCAGCGGCAGGTGCAGCTCGACGAGGTAGCCCCTGATCCGCGCCCGCTCCGGGTCGTCGGCCGGCAGATCCGCCAGCCGCTCGAACAGCTCCCGGGCCCGGGCCCGGTCGGGTGATCCGTGCTCGATCCGCACGGTCTCCGCGGTCGCCTGGGCGACCTCGAACTCCTCGGTCACCTGGACCTCGAACTCGCTGCTCACCCGGACCTCAGTGCTTCCCGGCGCTTGCGGAGCACGATGGAAACATGGTCGTCGGCCCCGAGCCGGGAATCGACCGTCCCGGCCAGGGCGGAGAGCACGGTCCAGGCGAAGGTGTCCCGGGGCGGTATCCGCGGCTCGGCGGCGATCACCGACACGGTGATCGTCATCTCTTCGGCGCTGAGGTCGAAGGCGCATTCCAGGTTGGTGCCCGGTATCGCCTGGGAGAGCAGCATCGCGCAGGCCTCGTCCACGGCGATGCGCAGGTCCTCGATCTCGTCCAGGGTGAAGTCGAGCCTGGCCGCCAGGCCCGCGGTCGCCGTCCGCAGCACGGACAGGTATGCGCCCTCCGCGGGCATGCACACCGTCACGTGGTCTTGCGTCGTCTCGCGATCCGCCTGCGCAGTGCCAGGATCCGGAGGGCCCGGATCCCGCTGGCCCGGCACGGCTGTCGTCGCGGCGGTGTCTTCGGTCACGTCCCCCTCCTCCGGGCAGGTATCCGGTCGCCGCCCACTGCAAGCAACCTACCGCCCGCGGCCCACGACGAGAAACGCGCCGCGCCGCCCGCTCCCTGACCCTCCGCGTCCCCCTGCTCACCCTCCGTGTAACAGGGCTTCCCCAGACGACATGAAACCCGGGTCTCATAGCGTCTGAACAGCCTGAAACCCGGGTTTCACCGCGCTGAAGGAACTCTGCGGAGCCGCTTAGGCTTGCTTGGTCTCCCAGAAGATCTTGTTGATCTCCTCGATCTTGGCCAGCAATTCGTCCGCCTTGGACGCGTCCGTGCTGCCCTTGGTGCCTGCGGCGCCGGCGAGCTTGGTGGCCTCGTTGAACAGCTGGTGCAGCTGCGGGTACTTCTCGAAGTGCGGCGGCTTGAAGTAGTCCGTCCACAGCACCCACAGGTGGTGCTTGACCAGCTCGGAACGCTCTTCCTTGATGATCAGGCAGCGGGCCCGGAACTCGGGGTCCGTGTTCTGCTGGTACTTCTCGTCGATGGCCTTGACGGATTCCGCCTCGATCCGGGCCTGCGCCGGGTCATAGACTCCGCACGGCAGGTCGCAGTGGGCATGGGCGATGGCCTTCGGCTCGAGCAGGCGTGTGAGCAGCCTCATCGATTCCCTTTCTCCGGCTTGTTAGCTTGCAGACCCGACACTACCCCCGCCGCCTGCGCCGACACTTGGAGGGATGCGTGCACTGGCCGCCGCTCCGGATGCCACTGCTCCGGATGCCACTGCTCCGGATGCCACTGCTCCGGATGCCACTGCTCCGGGTCAAGGTCGCCGAACGGTCCATGGAGCCGGCCTTGCGCCCCGGCGACTGGCTGCTGGTCCGCCGCACCCGCCGGATCCGGCCCGGCCAGGTCGTGCTCGCCCGGCATCCTGGCCGGCCGGACATGCTCATCGTCAAGCGCGCCGCCCGCCCCGCCGACGGCGGCTGGTGGCTCGAATCGGACAACCCGGACGCCGGTGCCGTGGACAGCCGCCGCTTCGGGGCGGTGCCCGGGCCGCTCATCGAGGGCCGGGTGCTGGCCCGCTACTGGCGGCCCCGCGCCGGCTGACGCCCGCTGCTCACTACCGCTCCGCGCAGTGTTTTTATCCCGAACGAGCCGGGTGTCACGCCCCCCTGGCCACTCGCGCCCACCATGCCAGAACGGCCCCATCGCGCGACGGGGCCGTTCTCACATGGCTAGGTGGACTCAGTGGTGAACGTCCGCCATTGGGTCATCCCCGGTCCCGGCCTGCTTGTTGACCAGCAGGAGCATCTCCTCGCGCGGCAGCTTGGTGCGCATCGCCCAGAACCAGATGATCAGGCTGAACCCCGCGACGGCCAGCATGTCCCACCAGAACGGGAGGTTGAACGTGTTGGTCGGCGGCAGCGGGTGCGTGTCGCCTGACGCGGCGCCGCTGTACTGGCCCTGCCAGGAGAGGATGCCCAGGCCGATCAGCCACACCGGCATCCACACCGCGGACTTCCAGTCAAGCGGCGGCCGCTGCGGGTCGAACGCCATCAGGACGCCCATGATCACGTACCCGATCACCAGGACGATGCCGAGCTTCCAGACCACCTCGAAGCCCGACCAGTAGATGAGCAGGTCGGCGACGATGAACGCGGCCGGGGCGAGCACCGCGGCGGCCGGCATCCGGTACGGCCGGGTTGCCTCGGGCACCTGTCCGCGGAACGCGCCCAGGGCCAGCGGCCCCCCGGCGTACATCAGCACGCTCGCGCCGGTGATCAGGCCGACCAGCGTGTGCCAGCTCGGGAACGGCAGCAGGAAGAACAGCCCGATGATGAACGCGGCGATTATCCCGAACCACGGGACGCCGTTCCTGTCGACCCTGCCGAAGACGGACGGGAAGTACCGGTTCCTGGCCAGGCCGTAGCTGACCCGCGAGGTTCCGGTCACGTAGATCAGGCCGGTGCCGGACGGCGAAACGAAGGCGTCGATCCGCAGGATGGTCGCCAGCCAGCCGAGCGCGGCCAGGCTCGCGAGACCGGCGAACGGCCCGGACAGGACGCCCGTGTTGGTGATGCCCGCGAAGCCCTTGCCCAGCAGGTTCGCGGGCATCGCGCCGATGAACACGACCTGCAGCATGATGTAGACCACGGTCCCGATCAGGATGGCCAGGATGATCGCCCGCGGCAGGTTGCGCCCCGGGTTCTTGATCTCGCCGGCCAGCTGGTCGGCCTGCTCGAAGCCGGAGTAGGCGAAGATGATGCCCGCGGCCGGGAGCGCGCCGAACAGGGCCTTGAGCCCGCCCGGCATGAAGCCTGCTCCCCCGGCGGTGAAGTTGCCGCCGTGGAACTTGAACAGCAGCACGATGATGGCTAGGACCGGGATCGCGACCTTCCACCACGTGATGACGTTGTTGACCCGCGCGAAGATGCGCATGGCCAGGAAGTTGACCGCG
>Ga0137391_10000576_pt1 | contig 25487 bp, 20 predicted proteins | sample 15con2h24BmetaG_FD_101399 | JGI IMG/M metagenome (GOLD analysis project Ga0137391, IMG submission 101399) | Vadose zone soil microbial communities from Angelo Coast Range Reserve, California, USA - 15con2h2.4B metaG | ecosystem: Environmental > Terrestrial > Soil > Vadose zone > Saprolite...
CCGCGAAGGGAGCGCGTTGGGAACGATCTTCGCGCTGCGGTTCGAGGTTCGGCCGTTCGCGGATCAGCAGATCGCCCTTCTGAAGACCTTCGCCGACCAGGCGGTCATCGCGATCGAGAACGTCCGCCTGTTCAAGGAGCTGGAGGCGCGTAATAGCGACCTCACCGAGGCGCTGGAGCAGCAGACGGCGACGAGCGAGATCCTGAGAGTCATTAGCAGCTCGCCGACGGATCTCCAACCCGTGCTGGACGCGGTGGTCAAGAGCGCTGCGCGCTTCTGCGGAGCCTACGACGCACAGATGTGGCACCAGGACGGGGAAAGTCTGCGGCTGGCCGCTCACCACGGCCCGATTTCATCTCCCACGGGCTGGCTGCTGCCGGTCGTGCGGGATACCGTCGCGGGGCGCAGCGTGCTTGAGCGGCGGCCCGTTCATGTGGCGGATATTGAGGCCGAGACAGAGGAGTTCCCAGAGGGCAGCGCCCTCGCTCGAGAGCTCGGTTACCGCACGATCCTCGGCGTCCCGCTGCTGCGGGAAGGCGTGCCACTCGGCGCGATCATTCTCCGACGCACCGCAGTGGACCCCTTCTCGGACAAGCAGATCGAGCTGCTGAAGACCTTTGCCGACCAGGCGGTCATCGCCATCGAGAACGTCCGCCTCTTCAAGGAACTGCAGGCGCGGACGGGCGAGCTGACCCAATCGGTCGAGAAGCTGACGGCGCTGGGCGAGGTCAGTCGGGCCGTGAGCTCGACACTGGACGTCGAGACAGTGCTCGACACGATCGTCTCCCGCGCCAGCCAGCTCGCCGGAGCCGCCGGCTGCTCGATCTACGAGTATGACGAAGCCGCCGAGCGGTTCGAGCTGCGCGCGACCCACAATTTCGACGCGGAGTTCGTCGAGGCCATCCGGGCGGTGCCCCTCCGGAAGGGCGAAGGGCTCATGGGGCGCGCGGCCGAGATGCGCGAGCCCATCCAGATCCCCGACATCACCCAGCCCGGGGCCTACCAGAGCAGCGTCCGGGACACCCTCATCCGGTTCGGCTACCGCGCGCTCCTCTCCGTGCCCCTGCTCCGCGAAGACCAGATCATTGGCAGCTTGTCCTTCAACCGCAAGGCGCCGGGCGAGTTTCCCCCCGAGGTCGTGGACGTCCTGAAGACGTTCGCCACCCAGTCCGCCCTGGCCATCCAGAACGCCCGACTCTTCCGGGAGATCGCGGACAAGAGCGCCCAGCTCGAGGCGGCCAGCCGCCACAAGTCGGAGTTCCTCGCCAACATGTCCCACGAGCTGCGCACCCCCCTCAACGCGATCATCGGCTTCTCTGAGGTGCTGACGGAGCGCATGTTCGGCGAGCTGAACGACAAGCAGGACGAGTACCTGAAGGACATCCACGCCTCCGGCCAGCACTTGCTGTCGCTGATCAACGACATTCTCGATCTCTCGAAGATCGAGGCGGGGCGCATGGAGCTGGAGCAGGCGGACTTCCACCTGCCGAGCGCCATCGAGAACGCCCTGATCCTGGTGCGAGAGCGGGCAAGCCGGCGGGGGATCAGGCTGGGCAGCACGATCGACGGGCGTCTGGGTGTCATCAGTGGCGACGAGCGGAAAGTGAAGCAGGTGCTCTTGAACCTCTTGTCCAACGCCCTGAAGTTCACCCCCGAAGGGGGCCGGATCGACGTTGGCGCCCGTCTGGACGACGGTGTCGCAGAGGTATCCGTCGCGGACACCGGCATCGGCATCGCGCCCGCGGATCAGGACGCGGTGTTCGAGGAGTTCCGGCAGGTGGGCACCGCGGACAAGAAGGCCGAAGGCACCGGGCTCGGGCTGGCCCTCTCACGGAAGTTCATCGAGCTCCACGGTGGCCGCATCTGGGTGGAGAGCAAGGAGGGAGAGGGCTCGACCTTCCGTTTCACGTTGCCGAGCACATAACCCCTGATGATCAGCCGGCGGGTGAGAGGGGCGATACATGGACTTTGGCTACTTCACACTGAGTGACAATCACTACCTGAGCAATACGCGCACGTCGAATCAGCTCGTCGCCGACATCACGGCGGAAGCGCTCTACGCGGAGGAGCTCCGCATGCACTCCGTATGGATCGGCGAGCATCATTTCAGTTCGCTTGGGGTGTTATCCTGTCCCGACGTCGTGCTGGCCTATATCGCGGCCCGCACTAGACACGTACGACTCGCGCCGGCTGTGACCGTGCTCCCGCTCCATCACCCGATTCGTGTCGCTGAGCAGTGGTCGACGCTTGACCTGCTCAGTGGTGGGCGCGTTGATTTCGCCGCCGGGCGCGGATACGACCGCCGCGAATATCTGCCTCTCAACGTGTCGTTCGAGGACAATCAGGCGATTTTCGAGGAAGGCATGGAGGTGGTCCGCCGGCTGTGGGCCGCCGACGGGCCGATCTCGCACCGGGGCAGGCACTATGCGTTCGCGAACGTATCGATCACGCCGAAGCCCGTGCAGCGGCCCCTGCCTGCCTATGTGGCGTCCTTTTCCAAGCCCTCGATCGAGCTCGCCGCCCGGCTCGGGTGCGGGCTGATCGTCGCGCCGTTCGCTGCCGCCATGAGTTATGGCGGGCTCAAGCAGGTCGCCGAGCTTTACCAGGAGACCTGTGCCAAGCATGGCATCACGCCACAGCGACTCATGTGTAGCTACTTCACCCACTTCGCTGACAACAGCGAGGAGGAGATGGTGCAGCGGGCTCGTCAGATCCGCTACTACAAGGAATGCGTCAATCCAGCTTTTCCGGGCGACCCCACGACGGCACCGCCGAGCTACCGGTACTTCATCGAGATGGTGGAGCGGCTGCACAAGGTGAAGCCCGAAGACTTGACCGAGAATTCCGTACTGCTCGGCTCACCCGCGCGCATCATGGACACCTTGAAGAAGGTCGAGGCCGCCGGGTTCCACGAGGTGATCCTCTATTTCAACGTCGGATTGAAACCGCACGCTCAGGTCAAGGACGAGATGGCTCGCTTCATGGCAGAGGTTGCCCCCGGTTTCGACGGTGCGCACAAGCGGCGGGCAGCATAGTGGTTCAGCCGAGTCCCCCCATCTGGCAGACGATCCGCCACTCGGCCTCCGAAACTGGCTGGACGGACAGGCGCGGGAGCCTGGCCAGCGCCATGCCGGTGAGGCGTTTGTCCGCCTTGATCCGCTCGAGGCTGACCGGTGTCGGGAGCTTTTGCACCGCGGCGACGTCGATAGCGCGCCAGGCGGAGTCGGTCGAATCCGGGTGCGCCTCCGCGATCACCCTGACGATGCCGACGATCGTGCGCTCCTTGCCTGTGTGGTAGAAGAACGCCTGCTCGCCCTTCTTCATAGAGCGCAGGTGGTTCTGGGCCGAGAAGTTGCGGATGCCTGTCCACTCCGCGCCGTCACGCCCTTTCGCGACCTGCTCGGCCCACGACCAATCGTCAGGCTCGGACTTCAGGAGCCAGTGTGCCATGGCACGTCATCCTCTTTCTCCCAGGCTGACAGCCAGGGGATATGCTGCCCGGGCTATCGGCCCAAGAGGAAGCGACGCGCCTCCTCGTTTTGCGGCGCCAGCTCGAGAACGCGCCGGAAAGCCCTGAGCGCCTCGGTCCGCTCATTCGAGCTCCAGTAGGCCTTGCCGAGGTCGAGAAGGGCCGAGACATCACCAGGCTCTTGACGCACGTACTCGCTCAGGAGGCCGGCGGCCCCCTGGTACTCGCCGCGTGACAATGCCTGGCGCCCCCCGTCGAGGAGGCCCTGCCCGAGCTGTCCACGGGTGGCGGAGTCGCTTGCGCGGGAGAGCCCGTCGACCAGCACCCGGCCCGCGTCCGTCCAACTCCCCAGACCCACGTAGGCGCGGCCGGCGTTGAGATATCCCTGGGCGTTGGCGGGCTGAAGCTTGATGTACTCGACGAAGTGCGAGACGGCCTCACCAAAGGCGCGCCGCTGCAGGGCGTCGGTCCCAGCGCCGAACAATGACTGGGCGAGCGTCGTCAGCGTCTCGCCTTCCCGCGGGGCCAGCTCGACGGCCTTCCGCGCCGGGGTCAGGGCCTGGCCCCAGTCGGCCTTGCCGATATAGGCCTGGGCGCCGAAGAGATATGCACGCCACTCCGTCGGCTCGCGGCGGATCACCTCGGCCACCTTGGTCAGGGCGGCGTCCCACTTCTGGGCCGTGAGCAGCTCCTTGATCTGCTTGAGGAGTGACTCGATGGTCTCGACCAGCCCCACGGTGGCGCAGCCCACGGACAGCGCGACGACCAGCAGGATCGCGCCGGCGATCGCTTTCCTCCAGCGTGACGTCATCGGCCACCCCCTGCCGCACGTGGAAGGTCATGACCCCGCGGGAAATGCGGTGGCCCACTTCGACCTGGTTGCCACCTCGTAGAGCCGCTGTCACCGCGCGGGAAACGCGACTATGATCGGTCGAGATTTTGCGGCTGCGTCCGCGGCATGTCAACAGAGACCGCGACCAGGAGGAAGGCACGTCGACGGCGCCTACTGCGAGGCGAGTCTATTTCGCGTGCATAGCTGCCAGCGGAGAGGCAGAATACGAGCCTGCCGCCAGGGGAGGGAAACGCATGTTGCAAGGCCTGATCATGGACATGCCGCTGATGATCTCGAGCGCCATCCAGCACGCCGCCGAGTTTCATGGCGGGACCGAGATCGTCGCGCGCGACATCGACGGAACGATCCACCGCTCCACCTATGCCGAGGCGCACCGGCGGACCAAGCGCCTGGCGAACGCACTCGGCCGGCTGGGGGTGAGGCCGGGTGACCGGATCGGCACGCTCGGCTGGAACACGCACCGGCACTTCGAGCTGTTCTACGGCGTGTCCGGCTCGGGCGCCGTGCTGCACCCGGTGAACCCGCGGCTGTTCGCCGACCAGATCGTGTACATCGTCAACCACGCCGAGGATACGTGGCTGTTCATCGACGCGGCGACCCTGTCGCTCGCCGAGCAGCTGGCGCCGCGGCTCAAGTCGGTGAAGGGTTTCGTCCTGATGGACGAGCGCTCAGCCATGCCGGGCAGCACGACGCTCGAGCCGCTCCTCTGCTACGAGGAGCTGCTCGCCGCCGAGTCCGACGACTACGTCTGGCCGCAATTCGACGAGCGCAGCGCGTCGTCGATCTGCTACACCTCCGGCACCACCGGGGACCCGAAGGGCGTCGTGTACTCCCATCGATCCAGCGTGCTGGTGGCCATGCTCTTCACGGAATGGATCTATCGCGGCGGCCGGAACGGGGCGATGGAGACGCTGATGTCGCTCGCGCCGCTGTTCCACGCCAACGGCTGGTACTTTCCCTACACCGCGCCCATGACCGGCTCAAAGCTGGTACTCCCTGGCCGCAACTACGAGCCGGCCATGCTGTACGAGCTGCTCGAGGGCGAGCGGGTCACCATCACGTGCGGCGTGCCCACCATGTGGATCACCCTGACCGACTGGATGACGCGCGAGGGCCGGACGCTGCCGCATCTGCGCACGGTCTATTCCGCGGGCACCGCCGCGCCGCGCAGCCTGCTGGACACGTTCGCGACCTGGGGCGTCGAGGTGAACCAGCTCTGGGGTATGACGGAGGCCCTCGGCCTGACCAGCCCGAGCTTGCACCCGGGCTCCCTCGACCTGCCCCCGGAGCAGCAGCTCGAGCGGCGCATGAAGGCCGGCGGTCGTGCCGGGTTCGGCGCGCAGCTCCGCATCGTCGACGACGAGGAGCGGCCGCTGCCGCACGACGGCGTGGCGATCGGCCATCTCCGGGACAAAGCGCCCTGGATTTCCTCCGGTTACTTCAAGGGCACGGGCGAGGCGCTCGACGCCGAGGGCTCGCTCAAGACCGGCGATGTTGCCTCGATCGATCCGGACGGCTACGTGGCGATCGTGGACCGGTCGAAGGATCTCATCAAGTCCGGCGGCGAATGGATCAGCTCGATCGCGCTGGAGAACGCGGCCTGCGGCCATCCAGAGGTGATGCAGGCCGCGGTGATCGCCGCCTTTCATCCGAAGTGGCAGGAGCGTCCGCTGCTGATCGTCACGCGCCGGTCCGGCAGCCAGCTCGACCGCGAGACGCTGCTCGAGTTCCTGCGCCCGAGCGTGGCCAGCTGGTGGCTACCGGACGACGTCGTGTTCGTGCCGGATATGCCGATGACCGCCACCGGCAAGATCCACAAGCTCACGCTGCGCGAGCGGTTCCGCGACTACAAGCTGCCGACGGCCGAGCGCTCGCCGGCCGGCGAGCGGTAGGGAGGCGAGACGATGACGACCTCGGTCGATCCCCTGGTGGTGGATGCCGACGGCCACGTTCTCGAGCCGGCCGACACCTGGCTAAAGTACCTCGAGCCCTCGTATCGCGATCGCGCCATTCGCATCGCCCAGGACGAGCACGGGTACGAGGTGCTCCTCATCGACGGCCAGCCCCTCAAGACGCTGCGCGGGTCCCTCGGCGCGCTCGGCGGGATCGGGATGGACACCACGCGCCTTCTCACTCGGGGGCAGATGACCTACGCCGAGGGCAGCCCGGCGGGCGGCTACGATCCCGTCGAGCGGCTGCGCGTGATGGACGGCGAGGGGATCGACGCCGTGCTGCTCTACCCCACGATCGGCATCTGCTGGGAAGGGCACGTCACCGACGGCGCGCTGGCGACCGCCTACACGCGAGCCTACAACCGCTGGCTGGCCGACTTCTGCCGCACCGACCCCAAGCGACTCTACCCGGTCGCCCACATCTCGCTCCTCGATCCGGAGGGCGCGGTGGAGGAGACGATCCGGGCCTGGCGTGACGGCTGCGTCGGCATCTTCCTCTCGCCGGACCTGGCGGCCCGCGGGGGCCGGCACTTCGACGATCCCACTTTCGCGCGGTTCTGGGAGACGGCGCAGGAGCTCGAGATGCCGATCGCCTTCCACGTGGTCGTGCGCGATCGCCAGTGGTTCCGGCAGTGGCAGCGTCGCGATCCGTCCGACGCCCTGTTCAGCATCGCGTTCCTGGCCATCGACGTCATGGCCGCCTTCACGCAGATGCTCGCCGCCGGCATGTTCGAGCGGTACCCGCGGCTCAGGTGCGCGGTGCTGGAGGCCGGCTCCAACTGGATCGCGGCCTGGCTCGACCGGCTCGATCACAAGTACCGCGTCATGGCGCACCAGACGCCGATCCGCATGGAGCCGAGCGCCTATTTCTATCGCCAGTGCCTGATCTCCGCCGACCCGGACGAGTCGGTCACCGCCCAGATGGTCGAGCACCTCGGCGCCGACTACTTCATCTGGGCGTCCGACTATCCACACATCGACGCCTCCTTCGGCGTCGTCCGCGAGCTGAAGGATCGGCTGGCGCCGCTGCCCGAGGATGCGCGCCGCAAGGTGCTGGGCCTGAACGCGCAGCGGTTCTACGGGCTGGCCGGGTAACGTCGTCCCCGCTCGTGGGCCGGCAGACCCGAACTCAACGCCTGCCGCTGAGAAGGTGTCGTGTGGGGAACCGCGCCATACCGTCCGGGGGTGTCATCACCTGGCGTGTCTTCACCGTGAACGGGCCCCAATGAGATCCCCAAGACCACAATGCCCTGCCGATCACTTCCTGCCATCCGTCGTTGATGGCGGCGCCGCCGTGGTGGTGTAGCCGTCGCAGGAAACTTTCGGGTTCCAGTCCCCGAAGACGCCGGTGGGGTTGTGCCGCCAGGCCCACACGTGCAGAGAGTAGTAGGCGGGAATGCCGTAACGGTTGGGGCTCGAGTTGTAGTGGAAGAGTTGGCCCATCAGCGTGGGCGGCGTCTTGTTGGCCGCATCCCACGCGGCCGCGATGACGATGTACTCGACGCCGACCAGCTCCAGCTTCCCGCCCTTCGGCTCGTACATCAGGGCCTCAGGGCGCGAGGCATCGAGCTTGCCATCGCCGACCAGGTCGGCGTTGACATAGTGGATGCCCGTCGCCCCGCCTTGCGGACTAGTGACACAGCCGAGAAAGAGGGCGTAGCCGGCGCCGGTGGCCGCCGTGACGTCCTGGTAGCGCTCTGTAGCCCGGCGCACTTCCTGAGCAAGAGGTGAGGAGGTCGAGGCATCGTGGGTTGCCATGCCGCCCGGCGAGCACGAGATGAGGGAAACGGCCACCAGCCCGATCAGCACGCTGTGGATGGTCTTCATGTGAGTCTCCCTCCGCCTCAGCGGTAAAAGTAGTAGGGGGCGAGGACGCGGACTTCGGTGATGCGATCGACGGGCAGCTTGTTGCGCTCGGCCACCCGCCGGATCGCTTCCGGGGTCGGGGCGTCGTAGATACAGAAGGTCTGCTTGCGGTCCGGAGTAACGTAGGAGTGGATCCAGGTCACGCCGTCCTCCGCGTTGACGGTGACGAAGCCCTGGCAGGCTTGGGCGCCGGCGTCGGTGACGGGGATGGCGAGACCGTTCGGGAAGGTGCGCTCCACGAGGTAGCGGGGCATGGCGTCATGCTCCTTTCTGCGGCGCGAGCTCGCAGGCTCGACCGCGACATCGCCATGGCAAGGTGTAGCATCGCCGCGTCACCGGGCCGTCACGCGGGCCGTCTATTCGCCGTCACCGGGCCTCGCGGGGCGGTGCTATAGTCGACGCACGACGCTGGCATTCGCGATGACACACCTCTCGATTCGCCTCTTCGGTGGGTTTCAGGCTGAGCTGGCCTCCGGCCCGCCGCTGGGCATTCGCCGGAAGAAGGCGCAGGCCCTGCTGGCCTACCTGGCCCTGCACCCGGGGCTAGCGCGTTCCCGGGATTCGCTGGCCGCGCTTCTCTGGTCGGGTACGACCGATGAGCACGCACGGCACAACCTCCGCCAGACCCTCTTCGCGCTGCGGAAGGCTGTCGCGCCGGACCCGTTCATCGTGAAGGGCGAGCTGGTCGGGTTGCAGGAGGGCACGGTGGAAGTGGATGTCGCCGCCTTCGAGCGCGGCGTGGCCCAAGGGACGCGCGACGCGCTCCGGGAGGCGACGGGCCTTTACCGGGGAGAGCTACTCGACGGACTCCGGATCGACGAGGCGCCCTTCGACGACTGGCTCGCCGGAGAGCGGCAACGACTGCGGGAGCTTGGGCTGAATGCGCTGGAGAAGCTGCTCGCGATGGACCTCGAAACCGGCTCCCTGGAGCGGGCCGTGGAGACCGGGCTCCGTCTGCTCGCGCTCGATCCGCTGCGCGAGAGCGCCCACCGGACGCTCATGGAGCTGTACGCCCGGCAGGGGCGGCGGACGGCGGGGCTGCGCCAGTACCAGCGTTGCGCCGAGGCGCTGCGGCGCGAGCTCGGTGTGGAGCCGGAGGCGGCCACCACCCGGCGTTACCGAGAAATCCTGAGCGACGAGCCGCCGGCCGATCCGTACCGAGCCACGCCGACCACCCATTACGTCCACAGCGGGGACGTCAACCTCGCCTATCAGGTGATCGGCGACGGCCCTCCGGATCTCGTGCTCGTGCCGGGATGGGTCTCGAACGTGGAGTGCTTCTGGGAGGAGCCTCGGGTCTCGCGCTTCCTGCGGCGACTGGCCTCCATCGGTCGGTTGATTCTCTTCGACAAGCGGGGGACCGGGCTCTCCGACCGGGTCCCCCTCCACGCGCTGCCCACGCTCGAGCAGCGGATGACCGACGTGCGCGCGGTCATGGACGCGGTCGGGAGCAAGCGCGCCACGCTCGTCGGCTACTCGGAAGGTGGCGCGATGTGCGCGCTGTTCGCGGCGACCTACCCCGACCGCGCCGCGGGGCTGGTCATGATCGGCTCCTACGCTCGCCGCATCTGGACGCCCGACCACCCGTGGGGGCCTTCGGCGGATGACTACGCTCAGTTGATCGAAATGATCGAGCGCGATTGGGGCGGGCCGGTCTGGCTCGAGAAGCGGGCGCCCAGCGCGATGAACGACGAAGCGTTCTGCCGCTGGTGGTCCCGATTCCTGCGCATGAGCGCCAGCCCGGGCGCGGCCGTCGCCCTGACCGAGATGAATCGGGATCTCGACGTCCGCCACGTCCTGCCGGCCGTTCGCGTGCCCACGCTGGTGCTCCACGCTGTGGGGGATCGGACCGTCGACGTGCGCTGTGGACGATACATGGCCGCCCGCATCCCGCACGCCCGCTACATCGAGCTGCCGAGCGACGACCACCTGCCCTGGCTGGACGATGCCGACGCCATCGGCGCCGAGATCGAGCGCTTCGTCGCCGAGCCCGACCCCGCCATGGAGCCAGACCGGGTGCTGGTCACCGTGATGGTGGCCGAGCGCAGGGCGTCGCGGGGGAAGGGGGCTGCCGGGGACTTTCACGAGGCGGCACGCTCGGAGGTCCTCCGGTTTCGCGGGCGGGTTCTCTCCGAGGGTGGCCTGGCGATTCTGGCGGCCTTCGACGGGCCAGCCAGGGCGGTGCGGTGTGCGAGCGCAATCGTGGAGGGAGCCGGCAGGCGCGGCATGATGGCGAAGGCCGGGCTGCACACCGGCGAGTGCGACGTTCACCCCGAGGGCCTGAGGGGCGCTACCCTCGATATCGCCCGGCGCGTCGCCGCCGTTGCGAAGGGTGGGGACGTCATCGTGTCCGCGACGGTCAGAGACCTGATCGCGGGCTCTGGGATCGAATTTGCGCCGCGACGCGGGCTCGCCGCCGACAGGGCCGCCGAGCGGCGGCCGCTCTTCGCGGTCACATCACCAGCCGCCACCGTCTTGGGAGCCGGCGGCGCACTCTGATGTTCCGCCCACCGGGCCGCGCCCCTTCATCGCTACCTTCGTGATCGCGGGAGTAAACGAGGCTTCGGGAGCATCAACCCGAAGACCTTGGTGCTTCTGGTCGTGTGCTGGCCGCTGATCTTCATGGCGACGGTGCCTTCTCCGTAATCCGTGAGACGTTCGGCACGCGGCTGCACGACCTCATGGATGATCAGGTCGAGCGTACGAGCACGACGGGCACTGGAGCCTTGCGGAGAAGCCATTGACCGATACCACCGCCCGTCACCCGCTTGAACCAGCTGGGTCGACCCGCCGCCAGCACGATCGCATCAGCCCCGAAAGCCTCGGCTTCCAGTAGGATCTCCTCGGCTAGCTCGCCGAGACGCACCATGCTCTCCATAGGTACGGCTGGGAGTTGCGCCCCTACCGTCTCGAGAGAGTCGCGCCCTACGGCAGTGAGCCGCTCCATCTCCTGGTCGGCGTACCGAGTACTCGGCCAGACTCGTCGACCCACGGCTTCGGGACCGGGCTCACACGACCCTCTGAGCAGCACCGGCGCCGATGGCGCTCGTCTTGAAAAAGTCTCGACGGGTGCGGCCAGCAATAAGGGCAGGTGGCCCTCATGGTGAATGTGCGAGCCAATGCCGGCGTTGGTCTACCATCCATCGGTAATTCCGTGCCGGTTCAAAATCCTCGACCGGCAGTGAATCACTTCAAGGGTAGGAGCGTGAGTGCAGATAACGTAAGATCACTTCTCGGTCGTGGCCGGTCGGGGCTCAAGCTTGCCTTTACATGGTCTACCCAGGAATTCCTGGTGAGGGAGCGGCATGAGTCGGACGCAGTCTGAAGGCCCTCGAGCGATTCGCATCGAGGCGGAGAACGAGTGGGCGTGGTGCGGGGCGCGGCGGCTGAAGCTGACGCCGCGAGCGTTCGCGGTGCTGCGGCACTTGGTCGAGCACCGGGGGCGGCTGATCACGAAAGACGAGCTGCTCACCACAGTCTGGCGGGATGCGATCGTGGGCGACGCTGCCCTGGCGAGCTGCATTCGCGACCTGCGCAAGGCGCTGGGGGACTCGTCACGCACGCCCCAGTACATCCAGACGGTGCACCGGCGAGGATTCCGGTTCATTGGCCCGGTTACCCTGCCGCCGGCGGGCGTTTCCACGGCGCTTTCCACGGCTCCCGCGGACGGGTCCCCAGCGAGCTTCACCTCATCCTCGCAAGCGGCCCCTACGTTGGTCGGCCGAGAGGCCGAACTGGCCCAGCTGCACGCGCAGCTGGGGAAGGCGCTGAATGGACAGCGACGACTCGTGTTCGTGACCGGGGAGGCGGGGATTGGCAAGACGGCGCTGGTGGAAATGTTCCTGGCGGAAGTCGGCGAAGCGAGCACGCTCCGCATCGGCTGCGGGCAATGCGTGGAGCAGTACGGTGCTGGGGAAGCATATCTGCCGGTGCTGGAAGCGCTGGGGCGATTGGGGCGAGGGGCGGGGGGTGAGCAGCTGGTTGAGATCCTCAAGCAATATGCCCCGACCTGGCTCGCGCAGCTGCCGGGCTTGTTGAGCGACCGCGACGTGGAGGCGGTGCACCGCCGTGCGCAGGGGGCAACGCGCGACCGGATGCTGCGCGAGGTGGTGGAGGCGCTGGACGCCCTGACGCGAGACACGCCGCTCGTGCTGCTCCTGGAAGACCTGCACTGGAGCGACTCGGCCACCATCGATCTGCTGCGCATGCTGGCCCGGCGACGGGAAGTGTCGCGCTTGCTGGTCCTCGGCACGTACCGGCCCGCCGACGTGGCCTCCGACGCCGCGCATCCATTGAGATGGGTCAAGGACGAGCTGCAGCTCGGCGGGTTCTGTGACGAGATACCCCTGGAGTTCTTGAGCGCGGCGGCCGTCGCCCAGTATCTCTCCCGGCGCTTTCCCGGGCACGGATTGGCCTTGGAGCTGGCGCGGGTGCTCCACCGGAGCACGGAGGGCAATCCGCTGTTTCTGGTGAACACGATCGACGACCTGATCGGGCAGGGGCAGCTGCGGGAGATCGACGGCCAGTGGCGGCTCGAGGGGCCGGCGGAGGCTATCGCCTCGCGGGCGCCGGAGACCCTGTGGCAGCTGGTCGAACGGCAGGTGGAGCGCCTGACGGCGGACGAGCAGGCAGTACTGGTGGCCGCCAGCGTGGCAGGGGTGGAGTTTTCGGCGGCGCTTGCCGTCGCGGCCGGGATCGATCCGCAGCAAGGCGAGCTGCGCTGCGAGACGCTGGCGCGCCGGGGTCAGTTTCTTCGACGGGTCGGCATCGCCGAGTGGCCGGATGGGACGGTGGCCGGGCGGTATGCTTTCATTCACGCCCTGTACCAGCAGGTGCTCTATGGGCGCGTCTCTGTCGGGGAGCGGGCGGGGCTGCACCTGCGGACGGCCGAGCGTCTCGAGCGCGGCTTCGGTGAGCGGGCGGGTGAGATTGCCGGCGAGCTCGCCGTGCACTTCGAGCACGGCAGGGACTTCGAGCGGGGCGCGTGGTTCCGGAGACAAGCAGGCGAGCATGCGCTGCAGCAGCACGCTTACCGGGAGGCCGCTGACCACGCGACGCGCGCGCTCGACTCGCTCAGGACGTTGCCGGACTCGCAGGAACGGGCCGAGCAGGAGCTGGGTCTTCAGGTGATGCTGGGGGCGGCGCTGACGGCGACCCAGGGCTACGGGGCGGCCGAGGTGGCCCGCACGTACGCCCGAGCATGGAAGCTGTGTACGCAGGTGGGAGAAACGCCGCAGCTCTTACCGGTCTTGCGGGGCATTGGGCGATTCTATCTCATTCGCGGCGAGCTCCAGACGGCCCACGACGTGGGAATCCACATGCTGACGACGGCAAAGGCGACCCAAGACGCTGCCCTGCTTCTGGCGGCGCACAACGCGTTGGGCGTCGTGTCGCTCTACTCGGGCGACTTCGAGACGGCCCTCGATCATCTGGAGCGCGGGATCCAGCTGTACGATTCGGACGAGCACAGTCCCACCCGGTCGCCCGCATTTCGGCTCGTTCCGCCGGGGGTCACATGCGCGATCCAGGCCGCTTGGGCGCTGTGGATGCTGGGCTACCCCGACCGCGCGGCCGCCCGTAGCCGGGAAGCTCTCGCGCTGGCGCGCTCGCTCGATCATCCGTTCAGCGTGTCGTATGCCTGTCACCTCGCCTCTGGATTGCATCAATGGCGAAGGGAACACCAGATCGTGCAGGAATTGGAAGACGAGGCCCTGGCCCGCGACAAGGAACATGGCTTCGGGCTGCTTCTCACGACTGGGGTGATCCAGCGGGGCTGGTTACTCGCTGAACGCGGGCAGAGAGAGGAGGGCCTCGCTCAGATGCGGGAGGGACTGGCGAGGCACCGAGAGATCGGTGCGGCGGTACTGGTTCCGCCCTACCTGGCATTGGTGGCCGAGGTGCACGCGAAACTTGGCCGGCCGGCGGAGGGACTGTCCGCAGTGACCGAGGCGTTGGCCGTCGCGCGGCAGTCTGGACAGCACTACTGGGAGGCAGAACTGCACCGGCTGACCGGCGTTCTGACCCTTCAGGCCGAGGCCCCGCCGGCGACGGGCGACGCCGAGTCGCATTTCCTCCAGGCCATCGAGATTGCGCGCCGACAGCGGGCGCGGTGGTTCGAGCTGCGCGCATCGGCGAGCCTGAGTCGGCTGTGGGCCGACAAGGGGAACGTGAGGGAGGCGCACGCATTGCTGTCGGGCATCTACGGCTGGTTCACGGAGGGATTCGACACCGCCGACCTGAGGGAGGCGAAGTCGCTGCTCGAGGAGCTTGAAACGCGAGCGGGCTGATTACGGGCTGGCCGCTCGCTACGAGAGAAGGCCGAGCAGCCGCCGGACCGGAATGGAGACCAGGAGTCCGCATAGCGACAGCAGCACGTACGCGACGCTGAACGCTCGGACCTGATGGTGCGCGAAGAGATAGCCGTCCGATGCGCTCCAGAACGCGAGGCACGACGCGAACTGGTAGGGCACGCTCCAGAGGTGTCAGCCGCAAGACGCGCTTGCCGCTGACGGCCAGGCCGCGATGGGGTAGCCGAGCCCGCCCCTTGCCGTAGCCCTATGGAACGGCGTCTCCTGCAGGACGCCGCGGATCGCCGTCACCACCTCGCCGTCGTCCACACATGATTTTTCAGACCGTGCGCTTCCTGAGCCAGGACTGCGCGACCACGCCCACGAGACCGAGACCCAGCAATGTCAGGCCGGCCGGCGCCGGAACCGCCCGTGGCTCGGCGAAGAGGAAATCGTCGAGGGCCACCACGTCGACGCCACCGGCCGGATTGTCATCCGGCCCCAGGGCAGTATTGCCGTTGATGATCCTCACCCGCGCGATCCGCTCGGTCGTAAAAAGGACGCCGAGAAAAGACAGCGTGCCATCGGTGGGGGAACACGTCGGCCCCGACCCGCACGGGGCGTTGAAGATGCCAAGAGAGTTGTCCTGGGTATCGAAGAATTGCAGGCTGGAGCTTCCCGCCAGGTCGACGTCGGTGAAGACCACGCCGAATCCGCTCACGGTTGCCGGCACGGTGCCCCCAGTGCCGGGAACGGAAAATGTTCCGTCCGTTATGGTGCTATCCAGCGGCACGAAGAGCCGGTTCGGGCTGAAGGTCGCAAAGGCGGTCGCGTAGGTCGCGTTGAGAGCGGACAAGCTTCCCTGCAGTCCCCCCACGCCGGGTGCGATGTCCACCGTACCGCCGGAGATGGGAGCCTGGGTCAAGCCGCTGCCGGGAGTGGTGAACGTCGCCCCGCGGGTATTCTGGAACACGATAAATGGCGTTGCCGCGGCCGTGCCGTTTGTGGCGCCCCCGCCGTCCCAGTTGATCTCGCGATGACCACCGGCCTGCGGGCCTGCATTGGCATTGTCCGGATTCCCCAGCGCAGCACGAAAGGCGTCCACGCTACTCTGGATACCAGCCGCGTTCGCGCCGGAAGCCGTGAAGGTGATAGGCGCGGCAGGTGCCTGCGTAGTCCACGCCAGGACTAGCACGAGCACAGCGGACGCGAGGGGATGGCGAAGCGGTCGACGACTCATCGTAGTGTCCTCCGTAGGGTAAGGGTCAATTCGTGTTCACGGGCGATCGCACTCGCTCGACCGGGCCAGCCTGCCCGACATGATGATGTCCCGGTCACGGGACACCGAGTTCAGCGGGGCGGAGTGGGCCCGGCTGCGCGCCGTTTACCCCCAGCGCGGCTGCTCGTCCGGGTTGATTCCCAGCGCCAGCTTGCCGACGATCTCGTGGGTGAGGGCGGGATTGGCCGGATGTATGCGGCCGAGGCGCGCGTCCCGGAGCAGGCGTTCGGTCCCCGATGCCGCGAAGATCCCGAAGCCTCCGGCCAGCTCGAGTGCGATGTCCGCGACCTTCCAGGCGCTCTCCACCGCCCGATGCTTGGCCGCGACGATCTTGAGCGGCCAGGCCATGCCGTGGTCGACGCCGTGCGTCCAGTCCTCCGCCAGCCGGTCGAGGTACGGACCGATCGCCTCCACCTCCATCACCATCTGGGCCACGCTGTGCTGCACCTCGGGGTGATAGGCCATGGAGCCCCGTGAGATCCCGAGCGAGGTCTTCGTCTTCACGCTCTCCACGGTGCGGGCGAGCAGCTGCCGCGCCAGGCCGTAGTAGATATTGGCGAAGCCGGTGAGCGCCCACTGGAAGAGCGCCAGGACGAAGAGGTCGGCGCCCGCGAACCCCGCCGGCACCACCCGGGCGACGTACCGGTCGGGCACGACCGCGCCCTCGAGGATCGTGTCCTGGCTCGCGGTGGCGCGCATCCCGAGGACATCCCACGTGTCCTTGATGCGGTAGCCCTCGGTGTTCCGGGGCATGAAAGCGTGGACGATCTTCGGAGCCGCGCGGTCGCTCGTGTCCATCCCGTGAAGCCCGAGGAAGGTCCACACCGGGGTCAGGCTCCCGAAGTGCTTGTGGCCGGTGAAGCGGTAGCCCCCCTTGACCGGCTCGGCCGTGGTCGTCGACAGGAGCAGGGGAATGTCGTTTCCCTTCTCGGCGTGGCCGGCGGCGTAGACCTCGCCCTTGACCGCGCCGGTCAGCACCCACTCGAGCGACTTGTCACCCGCCCGCCACAGGTCGGCGGCGACCCCCGTCCAGTAGAGGTGCATGTTGATCCCGAGGGCCGTGGCGTGAGCGTGGGAGGCGAGCCGCCGCTGCTCGTGCATCACCTGCGCGAAGGTGAGCCCACCGCCGCCCAGCTCGCGCGGTACCGCCGCGGTGAGGTAGCCTACCTGCTTGAGCTCGGTGAAGTCCTCCTCGAAGAACCGGTTGGCCCGGTCGTAGCCCGGCGCCCGGTCGGCGAAACGCTTCAGCATCACGTCCGTGAGCATGCTCGTCGGGGTCGTACTTGCCATGTCCATTCCTCCTCGTTTATTCGGTTGGTGTTGTCGGACCTTCGATGAGATACCGCTCGATCAGCGTGCTGCCCAGAAGTAGGCAGCGAATGGCGCGATCGAGATCACCAGAACCCCGTGACCGTTTGCGGCGCTTCCCAGCGCTGCCGAATCTCGCGCACCTTCTGCTGCGCCTGTTCGTTCCCCGCCGCCAGCTGAGCGGCGATGTGGAGGCAATGTTCGCCGACGGCGCGATCGCCGAGTTTCTGGAACGACTCGGCGCTGCGGATCACGCCGTCGACGGAGCGATCACGTCGGGCCCGGATCAAGGCGGTCAGGTACGCTTCCCGCGCGTTCATTCGCGCGCCGCCGACGCTGCCCGAAGCGCGACCGATCGCCACGAAAGCGTCGCCGACGGCGATCATGCTTTCCCAGCTGCGGCTCGCGAGCGCCGCGCCATGTGCGTCTTGCCAGGCGCGAACTGCGACATCGACGTGCCCGTGCTCGAGCTCCTTCTCGACGAGGTCGAGATGGGCACGCCAGAGGCCATCATCCCGGGTCCGCCCGGCCGGCACGACACTTTCCAGCCGCTCGAGCTCCCCATGCACTGCCGCGCGGGCGCCCGTCAGCGCCGCTCGTTGTGGTCTCGGAATCGTCAGGTGTCCACCATGGATCAGGATTCCCACGCCGATGGCGCACAGAGCAAGAAGGCCGGCCGCCAAGGCGAGGTGCCGCGTGGACGCCATCCCCGCCGGGCCCAGGTCGACCCACGTCGTTCTGTGCGCTGCCATGTGAGACAAACTACTGACAGAGCCGGCAGGAGTCTTGGGTGAACCTAGGGATTACTCAGGGAATACCGGGGAGACGGAAGACTTGATCCTCCCGCGTCCTGAGGGCCTTGAGGGCTGGGAGCCTTCGCAAGGTGGAGGTGTTCTCCAGGTACGAGCGGGCTGGCCGCTTGCTACGAGAGAAAGCCGAGCATCCGCCAGACTGGAATGGAGACCAGGAGTCCACAGAGCGACAGCAGCACGTACGCGATGCTGAACGCTCGGACTTGATCGTGCGCGAAGAGATAGCCGTCCGATGCGCTCCAGAACGCGAGGTACGACGCGAACTGGTAGGGCACGCTCCAGAGGTTTGCTGCGGAAAGCACGACGAACGCGACGACCCAGGGGTGGAGCCCGACCGTCGGCGCGATCGGTATGAGCGTGGCCGTGAGCAGCGGGACGGCTACCCACTCCGACAGCAGGAACCGGGCGGCGGTGACGATCACGAACAGGAGCGTCAACGTCCATACCGGGGAGCCGTGCGCCCAGGCCACGAGTGGAGGAAGTGCCTGGGCCAGCTGCGCATCAACTCCGATTTGGTGGATCATGGCGGGCATGCTGAGGATGACGCCGAGAAAAATAAGGAGCGGCCAGTCGATCAGCAAGCGGAAATGCTCACGCGTCAGCACCCCGGTCGCGGTCAGCATCATCGCGCCGAGGCATGCGAACCAGGCTCCGTCGATCTTGAAATACGGCCCCGCCACGAGCCCGATCAGCACGACCACGGCGGCGACGCCGGCCACGTGCGCTTGGGGAGTCAATGTCCCAATGTCCCGCCGTTGCCGCTGGATCACGCCGCGCCCAATAGGGCAATCGTTCGCGGGGCGACACGTGAGCAAAATGATTCCCAGCGCGCCAACGGTGAGGACCAGCATCATCGGCGCCCCCGCGATGGCCCATCTCCACCAGCCGGGTCGTGTCGCCGGTGGGAGCAGACTCCAGGCAATCAGATTCAGGGTGGCCCCCGAGAGAAACACGCGGCTTAGTAGGCCGCTGCCCGTGAACGCAGCGAGACCGATGCCGACCGCCGCGCGGCTTCTCGCCGGATAGCCGAGCATTTCCGCCACCTGGCGCGCCAGCGGTGCCGTGAGTGCGCACCGCGCCACCGTGAGCGGCAGGAGCGGCGTCATCACCAGACCGCCGACGAGGAATGCCACGACTTGACCGACGAACGTTGCCGGAAACATCGACAACAGGGCGAGGGCGATCCGTTGGAGAACGCCCGATCTGGCCAGACCTCCGCCGACGGCGAGGACTCCGAGGAGGAGAAACCAGACCGGGGAGGCGAACCCGGAGAGGCTCGGGGCACTGGGGCCGATCGCCGCCACGTTCCAGACGACGACCACGCCGAGTGCGACGACGTAGTCGGGGAGGACGTCGAGCGTCCAGCACAGGATGGCGGCGATCAGGAGAACGGATCCCCGCGTTTCCGGTGTCACCCAGAAGTGCGCAGCGAACGCCGCGATCGAGATCGCGCGAGGGATCACGCCGCTTGCGCCACGCTCAGCCGATCGACGATACGCGGGGGAACAGGTGCCCGCTCTCCGATTGTGCCGCAGTCGTCGCCGGTGCGCCCGCGACGACCTTCCTCAGAATGCCTCGATCGTTTGCCACGCCGCCCAGCGCTGCCGAGCCTCGTTCACCCTCTGCTGCGCTTGTTCGTTCCCCGCCGCCAGCAGCGCGGCGATGTGGAGGCACTGTTCGCCGACGGCGCGATCGTCGAGCAGCCGGAACGCCTCGGCGCTGCGGAGTACGCCGTCGACGGAACGGTCACGTCGGGCCCGGATCAAGGCGGTCAGGTACGCCTCCCGCGCGTTCATCCGCGCGCCGCGGGGGGTGCCCGAAGCGCGGCCGATCTTCACGAAGGCGTCGCCGACGGCAATCATGCTTTCCCAGCTGCCGCTCGCGAGTGCCGCGCCATATGCGTCGTGCCAGACGCGAACGGCGACATCGACGTGTCCGAGGGCGAGCTCTTTCTCGACGAGGTCGAGATAAGCGCGCCAGAGGCCGTTATCCCGGATGCTCCCGGCCGGCACGACACTTTCCAGCCGCTCGAGCTCCCCGTGCACGGCCGCGCGGGCGCCCCTCAGCGCCGCTCGTTCTCGTCTCGGAACCGTCACGTGTCCACCATGGATCAGGAGTGCCGCGGCGAGGGTGCACAGACCAAGAAGTCCGGCCGCCAAGACGAGGTGTCGGTTGGACGCCATGTGAGACAAGCGTACAGAGGCAGCCGGCAGGAGCCTTGGCTGAACCTGGGGATTACTCAGGGAATACCGGGGGGAGGGAAGACCTGACCCTCGCGCGTCTGGGGGAGAGGAACGTAGGGCTATCCGCAACGAGCGCGTAATTGCTCGCCGTTGCACACATTCTCTGCGAGAGCACTCGTGCGGCAAGAGCTACGGAAGCGGGCTGATTGAATCGATAGCGTGTCGAAGCTGACCCAGTGAGAAAGGCTTGATGAGAATGGGGACAGGCGCGCCGCCGTACTGTGTCCGGAAACCACTGCTCTGCTTTTCCGCGGTCATGAAAATGACACGAGAGGCCAGGTGCGGCCACCCGCGCTCGATGCGTCGATACAGCTCTTCGCCGCCCATTCCCGGCATCCGGAGATCGCTCAGGATCACGTCGTAGCTGCGCCCGGCGAGCACTTCGAGGGCTTCCAGGCCATTTTCCGCCGTCTCCACACGGTGGCCCTCCTGACCGAGCAAGGCCGTGAGCACCTCGCGGGCGCCCGCATCATCGTCGGCCCGATTGACCTTGCCGACACCCTCTGGCAGCATCCGCATCGTGTCTGGTTCGGAGTCGTACGTGATCGGGGCCCCTCAGGGAGGCAATGAATGAAGACCTGGCTCGCCGGCTCGATGCTCGCGCTGCTCGCGCTCCTGGCCGCTCCCGTATCATGGACTCCCGCCGCGGCGCAGACGGACGCCGCTCGGACGCGGCTGGCGGCGCCCGTCAAGGTGAAGCAGGGCATGGCGAATGTGCCCGCCCTCTCACCCCTCTGGCTCCTGCCCGAGCAGGCGGCGAAGTACAATATCCAGATCGAGCAGATCCTGTTCCAGCGCTTCGCGGACGAGCGCACGGCCCTGGCCTCGGGCGATCTCGACATCGCCGCCTTCGGGCCGCAGGACATCACGCTCGGCCTGGGGCAGGGCGCTAAGTCCATGATCGGCGTGGCGGGCATCGGCTCCGGCAACGACTGCCTGCTCGTCCGCAAGGGCGAGGACATCAAGGAGTGGACGGGGCTCGGCGCCAGGACGATCGGCGTGGGGGCCGGCTCCATCTCGTGGCTCAAGTTCGCCGCGTCCGTCCAGGAGAACGGGCTCGACTACGGCAAGCTCCGGATCATCAACATCGTGGGGGGCGGCGGCAACTACCTCAAGTCCCTCCAGGGCAAGGAGATCGACCTGGCCGTGGTCTGGCATCCCTTCTGCGCCCAGGGCATCACGGAGGGCTGGGCGCAGTACCCGACGATCACCCACAACGGCTCGAAGACCGTGGGCGGGCTCATCGCGGTCCTCGCTGTCAATCGGGCCTTCATGGAGAAGCATCCCGAGGCGACGCAGCGGCTGGTGTCCGCCTACGTTGACGTGGTGAGGATCGCGCAGGCCGATCCGCAGCGCTTCGCGAAGATCTACGCGGAGAAGGCGGGGCTGCCGGAGGCCGTCACCACCGAGGCCATCCGCTACACCCGCTTCGATGTCTCGCTACCCCTCGAGTCCATCAAGCGCATCTCCAAGTTCCTCTTCGACAACGGCGTCATCGCCCGCGAGGTCTCGGGCGAGATCGGCCAGTACTACACCTACGAGTTTCTCGCGCGCGCCACCGGGCGCAGTGCCGTCGACCTCGGGCAGAACAAGTAGCGAGGGACCATCGCGCGTGGGCGGCCGGCGCATCCCCTGGTTCCTGATCCTGCCCGTCCTGCTGCTCGGCGTCTGGCACCTCGCCGTCGAGCAGCGGTGGGTGACCGAGGGGATCATCCCCGCGCCGGCGCAGGTGCTGGAATCGTGGCGCCGGTGGATCTTCGGCGCGCCGACCAAGTCGCTCTCGCCCTACTCGGGCACCTGGGTCGCCAACGTGCTCTACTCGGGGCGCCGGGTCCTGGAGGGCTTCGCCCTCGCCGCGCTCGTGGCCATTCCCCTCGGCATCTTCGTGGGCTGGAATCGCCTCGTGGCGCGCCTGGTGGATCCCTCGATCCAGCTCCTCCGGCCGGTGCCCATCACGGCCTGGCTGCCCTTCGCCATCGCCGTCTTCGGCATCTACGACGCCAGTGCCCTCTTCCTGATCGGGCTCGGCTCCTTCTACCCCATCGTGGTCAACACCTCCCACGGCGTGCGGGACACGAATCTCCTGCTCCTCCGCGCCGCGCGCATGCTGGGCGCGGGCGAGCGGACCGTTCTCTTGAAGGTCGTCCTGCCCTCGGCCCTGCCCTCCATCTTCACGGGTCTACGTCTCGGCGTGGGGGTGGCGTGGACGGCGGTCATCGTGGCCGAGATGATCGCGGTCAAGTCCGGCCTCGGGTACGTCCTCTGGGACGCGTACTACGTCGGCCGGATGGACATCTGTGTCGCCACGATGTTCTCCGTGGGACTCCTCGGCTTCGTCTCCGACCAGATCATCCTTCGAGCCTCCCAGGTGGTGCTGCGCTGGCGGACGCTCGAGCGGCATGCCTGAGCCCGCGCGGCGCCCGGCCACGGCGCCCGTGGCCGAGCTCCGCGGCGTCTTCAAGGAGTTCAGCGGACGGTCGGGCCGGCTCGTCGCCCTCGAGGGTATTGATCTCAGGATCGAGCCCAAAGAATTTGCCGCTGTTCTCGGGCCGTCGGGCTGCGGCAAGTCGACGCTCCTCAACATGGTCGCCGGCTTCGACAGGCCGACGCGCGGCGAGGTACTGTTTCGGGGGCAGCCCGTGAGCCGCCCGGATCCGCGACGCAGTGTCGTGTTCCAGGAGGCCGCCCTCTTTCCCTGGTTCAACGTGCTCGACAACATCACCTTCGGCCCCAAGACCTGCGGCGTGGCCGCCGCCGACTATGGCCCGAGGGTCGAGGCACTCCTGGAGCAGGTGGGCCTGCGCGGCTTCGAGCGCCACTACCCGGCCGAGCTCTCGGGCGGCATGAAGCAGCGGGTGGGGATCGCGCGCGTGCTCGTCATGGAGCCCGAGCTCCTGCTCATGGACGAGCCGTTCGGGAGCCTCGACGCGCAGACCCGTTCCGTCATGCAGGAGCTGCTCCTCTCGGTGTGGGAGCGCCACCACCAGGCCGTCCTCTTCATCACGCACGACGTCGAGGAGGCGCTCCTGCTCGCCGACACCGTCTGCGTCATGACGGCGCGACCGGGACGTATCAAGAAGCGGCTCAGCGTGGACCTGCCCCGCCCGCGGCCGCTCGAGGCGACGACCTCCCCGCGCTTCAACGAGCTCAAGCGCGAGGTGCTCGGGCTGATCCGCGAGGAGAGCCTCCGGGCGGCCAGCGACGAGCCCCGATAGAGAAAAGGAGAGCAATCACCATGGCCCTTCGCCACGTCGTCTCGACCCTCACCCTCGAGCAGGCCACCACCATCGCCACCCGCGCCATCGCGGCGGGACGGCGCGAGCGGATGCTCCCGCTCGCCGTCGTGGTGGTGGATGGCGGCGGCCAGATCGTCACCTTGCAGCGTGACGACGGGTGCGGCACGCTGCGCGTGCGCATCGCCCAGGGCAAGGCGCGCGGGGCCCTCGGCATGGGCATCCCCTCGCGCACGATCCGGGACCGCCTGCAGAACCGGCCGGCCTTCCAGAGCGCGGTCGCCACGGCCTCGCAGGGTCAGTTCATCCCCGTCCCGGGCGGCGTGCTCATCCTGGACAGCGAGGGCCGTGCCATCGGCGCGGTGGGGATCAGCGGCGACACCTCCGACCGCGACGAGTACTGCGCCATCGAGGGCATCAAGGCTGCCGGCCTCGGATGCGACCCGCCCGAGCCCGCGCCCGACTGGCGGGAGTCCGGCCTCTAGCAGAAGGGGAGACCCATGCGTGCCGTGGTAATGCGGAACAAAGCCCTCGCCGTCGCCGATGTCCCCGAGCCCGCGCCCGAGGCCGGCGAGGTGCTCGTGCGGACGCTCGCGTGCGGGATCTGCGGCTCGGACCTCCACGCCCTCAAGTACGCCGACCGCTTCGTGGAGGCCTCGCGTCGCGCGGGGAACGCGTTCGTCATGGATCTCGGGCGTGACGTGGTCATGGGCCACGAGTTCTGCGCGGAGCTCGTCGCGTACGGGCCGGAGACGCGACGATCGCTGGCCATCGGCGCCCGGGTGTGCTCACGTCCCGTGCTGATGCGGCCGACGGGGCCACAGACGATCGGCTACTCGAACGATCACCCCGGGGGCTATGGCGAGTACATGCGCCTGTCAGAGGCGCTGCTCCTGCCGGTGCCCCGCGATCTTCCCACCGAGCACGCCGCCCTCACCGAGCCTCTGGCCGTCGGGCTCCACGCCGTCAACAAGGCGCGTCTCGAGCCAGATGACGCCCCCCTCGTCATCGGCTGCGGCCCCGTCGGCCTCGCCGTCATCGCCGCCCTGCGCCTGGCCGACATCCGGCCGATCGTCGCCGCCGATTTCTCGCCCCGCCGCCGCGAGCTGGCCCTGGACCTCGGCGCCGACGTGGTCGTCGATCCCGCCGCGCAGACGCCGTGGCAGAGCTGGCGCGAGGCCGCGGTGTGGCGCGATCCCGCGCGGGCCCCCGCGCTCCCGCCGTGGCTGCCCGGCCCACCCCGGCGTCCCGCCGTCGTCTTCGAGTGCGTCGGTGTCCCGGGCGTGCTCGACCAGATCATGGCCGCCGCGCCTCGCCACGCGCGCATCGTGGTCGTGGGCGTGTGCATGGAGCCCGACACGATCTCTCCGATGCTGGGCATCAGCAAGGAGCTCGGCGTGCAGTTCGTCCTCGGCTACACGCAGGACGAGTTCACGGCGACCCTCGGCCACATCGCGGCCTGCCGCATCCCGGTGGCGCCGCTGGTCACGGGGACGGTCGGTCTCGACGGCGTGGCGGGGGCGTTCGCGGAGCTCGCCTCGCCGGAGCGGCACGCCAAGATCATGGTGGCGCCGTAGCAAGGGCCCCGCAAGCATACACTTCGAAGGGCTAGCGATTGCGTCGCTGGGCATACGCGACGGACTCCGAAGAGAATGGCTGTCTCTCAGAACACCAATTTGACCTGTCGGTGACGATCTGTCACGATCGGGCGCGATGGCACTGCCCTCATCTGCGCTGTGAGACTTATGTCGCCTATCCGCCCCGATGCGCCTGTACAGCGCATACGTGGCTCATGCCAGACATCGCTCGGGCCTTTACGATGACGCTCGACAAACCTAACAGGGGAGACCTGAATGAACCGACGTGTTGCGGCCTCGACAGTTGCCCCGATTGTCGTTGTCGGGCTCTTGATCTTGACGAGCGGTATTCCCGGCCACGCTGTCGATAACGACCTCGTATGCAAGGACGTATCCCAAAAGCTGCGCGCTGGTCCACCTGCTGCCGGGCCTCAAGGACTGTGTCCCGACATCGTCGAGCAGATCTCCCACCTGCAAATTCAGAATGAGCATCAGAGAGAGAAACTGCGCTTCTCAACTACCCACATCAACATCGGTGATGGGCCGTTGCAGATTCGTGGCGGTGGTCAGATCGCGCCCTGCAACATCGACGGCATCCACTACGACCA
>Ga0137391_10000582_pt1 | contig 25407 bp, 17 predicted proteins | sample 15con2h24BmetaG_FD_101399 | JGI IMG/M metagenome (GOLD analysis project Ga0137391, IMG submission 101399) | Vadose zone soil microbial communities from Angelo Coast Range Reserve, California, USA - 15con2h2.4B metaG | ecosystem: Environmental > Terrestrial > Soil > Vadose zone > Saprolite...
CAGAATGAGGGCGGGTCGTTGTCGAGACAGCAAGCGCTATCCTTTATCGCAGCGGAAAACGGCGGTGAAAATGCTCCACAACAGCCATCTCTCATACGAAACGACAGCCCCACGCAGGGCAGCCAGGGCCTGCTCGTGCCAACGATGCCAGAACAACGCGAGCCAACCACGCGACAAGCAACGCAACTAGCCGACACCCTTGCATACGATACCGCCGTTGTCGCCGAGCCACGACAACTGGCGCAGATTACCCGGCAAACCAGAGAGCAACGCGCGGCAGGCACAGTGGAGACGCCTGCCGATATCCCCACGATTCGCGTCACCATTGGCCGTGTCGATGTGCGAGCAATCGCAGCTCCGGCGACGACGCGCCCGAAGCCGAGCAGGCCCGCCCCAGCGCTCTCGCTCGATGAGTATACCCGGCAGAATAAGGAAAGGCGGTGAGCGGATGAGCAACTATCTGGCAATCGCCACCGCGACGGCCACGCTACGTACCCTTCTCCAGAACGCCGTCACTCCGAACGTACCGGGTGTGAGTGTCAACACCACCCGGCCACACGCGGAGGTCAACGACAACCCGCCCACCGAGATCACCATTTACCTGTTCCAGGTGACGCCGAATGCAGCGTTTCGCAACGCCGATCTGCCGACGCGCCGCGCCGGCGGAGCACTGATGCAGCGCCCGACAGCCGCGCTCGACCTGCACTATATGCTCAGCTTTTACGGCAACGAGCAACAATTGGAGCCGCAGCGTATGTTAGGCATCGTAGCACGCACACTTCATGCTCATCCCTATCTGACCCGCGATATGATTCGCGAGACCATACAAAACAATCCCGGTGTACTCGACGGCTCAGACCTGGGCGAGCAGATCGAATTGATCAAGTTCTCGCCGCTGCATCTCTCGCTGGAAGAATTTTCAAAAATCTGGTCCGTCTTCTACGAGATACCGTATGTCCTCTCCGTCGCGTATCAGGCCAGCGTGGTCTTGATCGAGGAGGACGCGCCAACGCAGAGTGTGCTGCCCGTGCTGATACGCAACGTCTATGCCGTGCCGTTCCACCAGCCGGTGGTCGATCAGGTGGTGGCACAGACCAGCAACGGCCAGCCCGCTTTACCCGGCAGCTCACCAATCCCCATCACGCTGAACAAGACGCTGCTCATCCAGGGCCACAACTTGCAGGGGGGCGCGGGAACGCTGGTACAGATCGACGAAATCGTGGTGCAGCCAACGGACGTCACCGACACGCAGATCACGCTGCCGCTCGCGACGACCAGTGGGACGCGCCTGCAAGACGGGACGGTGGTTTCACTGGTCGACGGGCTACGAGCAGGCGTGCAGGGCCTCCAGGTGATCCATCGCTTGCAGATGGGAGTCGACCAGGCAAACGATCCACTCAACTGGCATCGCGGCGTCGAGTCGAACGTGGCGCCGTTTGTCCTGCGGCCAGTGATCTCCAACCCGACGGTGAACGCTGGTGCGCTCGCTGTCACGCTCGAGCCGGTGGTCAACCGGATACAGCGCATTGTCCTGCTGCTGAACGAGTTCAGCGCGGCGGCACGGCAGCCCGGAGCACCACCGACGCGAACGTATAGCATTGTTGCCAAAACAGCAGACCAGACCTGGAAAAACGCGGCAGGGCAAGTCGTCACTGACCCCACGAAGGCTGTGGACACGGATAGCACAGACACGATCACCTTCGCGCTCACCGGCGTGACGGCGGGAACCTACCTGCTGCGCGTCCAGGTAGATGGCGCGGAGAGCGAGTTACAGGTAGATGCATCCAACCGCTTCATCCAGCCGCAGGTGACGATCTAATGAAAGACGTGAAGACGATGGAACAGGCGATAACCATGACATGGGAAGAGGCAAACCAGCGCTACCTCGTGGCGGCGCTCGCCACCGTGCGCCTGTCCTTGGAGCAGCACACGCGGCAGAACGGCACCCCGGTGACAACGCCTGGCACAGATCACGAAAATGGGGCAACGCCGCCCGCGCTGGAGTTGCTCTGCTCGCTCTTTCAACTCTCGCCGTTTGAGCGTGATATTTTGCTCTTGTGCGCGGGCATGGAGTTAGACGCGGCTTTTCCAGGGCTATGCGCGGAAGCACAGGGCGAGGCAACGCGGGCATACCCGACCTTTAGTCTGGCCCTGGCCGCCTTGCCGGAACCACACTGGAGCGCTCTCGCGCCGGAGGCTCCCCTGCGTCACTGGCGGCTGATCGATGTGAACACGAACGCCGGGCTGACGACCGCCCCACTGCGCATCGACGAGCGCATTCTGCATTACCTCACCGGCATCAGCTACCTGGACGAGCGGCTGGCCGGCCTGGTCGAGCCAGTGCGGGGTGAGAGCCAGCTTGTGCCATCGCACCGGGCGGTGGCGGAACGATTGGCCACGCTATGGACGCACGCCGTAGAGGGCGAGCGGCTGCCGGTGGCGCAGCTGTGCGGAAGCGAACCAGCAAGCAAGCGAGCTATTGCACAGGCGGCCTGTCGCACCGTGGGGCTGCGCCTGTTCGCGCTCTCCGCCTACGCGCTGCCGCTCAACCCCGCCGAGTTCGCGGCGTTCACCCGCCTGTGGGAACGCGAGGCGATGCTGGGCGGGAGCGCATTGTTGCTGGATGCCGACGACCTCGACGCGAGTGATGCCGTGCGCGATCGCTACATCACCCACCTGCTCGACGTGCTGGATGGGATTGTGATCGTGAACAGTCGCGAGCGGCGGCGGACGATGGAGCAACCGGTGATCTCTTTCGACGTGGGCAAGCCCACAGCCAGCGAACAGCGCGACACCTGGAGAAGCACGCTAGGTGCTGCCTCGCCGATGCTGAACGGCAAAATCGCGGCGCTGACCTCTCAGTTCGACCTGAGCGCTGTGACTATCGCCTCGGCCAGCGCCGAAGTGCTGGGGCAGCTCGCTCAAAACAACGAGGTCAGTGCGAGCGAACTGCACGCGCTGCTGTGGGACACCTGCCGCGTGCAGGCACGGCCCCACCTGGATGATCTCGCCCAGCGCATCACCCCCGCAGCGAGTTGGGACGAACTGGTGCTGCCGGAAGCACAGCGAGAGGTACTGCGCGACATCGCGATCCATGTCAGGCAGCGTGCGACGGTCTATGAAACGTGGGGCTTCGCGGCCAGGAGCGGGCGCGGGTTGGGCATCAGCGCCCTATTCGCCGGAGTGAGCGGCACGGGCAAGACGATGGCCGCCGAGGTTCTCGCTAACGAACTGCGGCTCGATCTCTACCGCATCGACCTGAGCCAGGTGGTCAGCAAATACATCGGCGAGACGGAGAAAAACCTGCGGCGGGTGTTTGACGCGGCGGAAGAGGGCGGCGCGATCCTGCTCTTCGACGAGGCCGACGCGCTCTTCGGCAAACGCAGCGAGGTGAAGGACAGCCACGACCGCTACGCCAATATCGAGGTGAGCTACCTCTTGCAGCGCATGGAGGCGTATCGCGGGCTGGCGGTTCTGACGACGAACCTGAAAAACGCGCTGGATAGTGCCTTCTTGCGTCGTATCCGCTTCATCGTACAATTCCCGTTCCCGGACGCGGCGCAGCGTGCGGAGATCTGGCGGCGCATCTTCCCGGCCAGCACGCCGACGGAGGGGCTGGACATCTCGCGCCTGGCCCATCTCAACGTCACGGGCGGGAATATTCGCAACATCGCGCTCAACGCCGCCTTCCTCGCCGCCGATGCGGGCGAGCCGGTACGCATGGCGCACCTGCTGCGAGCCGCTCGTGGCGAGTACACCAAACTGGAAAAGGCGCTGACCGAGGCCGAGATCGGAGGCTGGGTATGAAGCCGTACAACATCGAACTGCATATCGAAGAACTCGTGCTGCATGGCTTCGCGCCTGGCGACCGCCATGCCATTAGCGCTGCAATTCAAGGAGAGTTGACACGGCTCTTTGCTGAGCAGGGCATTCACCCGTCGCTCAGCAACGGGTACGAGGCCGAGCGCGTGGACGGCGGTACGTTTCACATGCAGCCGGGCGCGAAAGTTGGCACAATTGGCACGCAGGTAGCGCACGCGATCTATGGAGGGCTTGAGCAATGAGCGAGCGAGCAAAGAAACAGAAAAAAGCATTACCAGGTGACTCTACCACTTCTCCAGGTGGGGAAAGCAGATTGCGACAGCACCACTCTGGTAAGCCCGACGCATCACCTCTGGCTGCACCGCCGGTAGTGCATGAGGTATTGGGGGAGGCAGGTCAGCCACTCCATGCTGAGACACGAGCATTAATGGAATCGCGCTTTGGGCATGATTTCAGCAAGGTGCGAGTACACGCTGACGGAAAAGCAGCAGAGTCAGCTCAGGCCGTGAATGCCCTGGCATATACAGTGGGCAGTGATATAGTACTCGGAACCGGACAGTACGCGCCTGAGACGAATGAGGGCAGGAAGCTAATGGCGCATGAGTTGACACATGTGGTTCAGCAGAAAACAGCACCAAAGAAAACTGCGAAAGCAAATCTGATTCTCGCTGAAGGAAACGACGTTTTTGAACATGAGGCGGAGCAAGCAGCACAAAGCAGTACTACATTGGATTCAACACAGCATGTTACAGTTACCGAGAAGAACAACCAGGAGATCGGCATAAGAATTTCGCCCACCCCTTCGGGGAGGTTACAACGTCAGTTGGTGACACCATTAGGACAGGGCGGTGGCTTCCACGGGCTAATGGAACGAGATCGACAGGCGACAAGGGGAACGGAAGGCTCGAAAAGCGGAATGAGCATTTCAGAGGCTATTCAAGGTGGCTGGCGACTTGTAAGAGAACTTGATGAGAAGGTACTGCGAACCGCCACTATTCCTCAACGTCTTACAATGCTTTCAGAACTGATCCAAGCTTATTGGACAGGGAGCAAAGAGGAAGAAGCTATCATTCGCATACTATCTACTACGACTCTATCTCAAGCATCTGAACTAGTTAAGCAATTATCAGAACAAACGGTAAACGGTAAGCCCTATTTAGATGAACTCGATAGGGTGGTCGATTTTGGAAATAACCTTGAACTGCACAACGTACTTTCAGAATTACGTCTCAAGGCGATGGGACCTGAAAAAGGTATCAAGGCGCTTCAGGCAGCGCCAATTTTACCCTGGCATGATGTAATGGGCTTTTTTGAGGATGCCGCAGTTTTCTCCTTCTCTCGCACTGCCAATGGGAAAATTCGTATCAAGTACCCTGCTTTGCTTTTCGGCTCTAAAGATTTTGCTAATGAACTTGAGAAACTGCCGACCGATATCTTTATTTCCGGTCATGATTATGAACCAGATCAAGTCCTCATGATCCACGATTATGACAAAGGTCGATTCGTACCAGTTGTTGCGCAAGAGTTAATCGGTTATCAACATGCAGGTGTACGTGGTTTTCTTGGCCACGTTGCTACCGTCGCGTCCTTTGCCATTCCTGGAGGAGTCGCTAAGTCAGCTATAGGGAAAGTAGCGCTGTTTACTCTGGAACGCCTGCTTCCCGCAATTTTTCTACTAATAGATGAGAATCGTCTGAATCTCGTCAAATGGTTTCCTAATTGGGGGCCTAAAATGATCTACTATTCCGATCTGTCCCAAAAAGCATTGGCAATCTATGGCATTGTTCGTTTCACCTTCTCTGGCTGGAGAATTCTCCAATCATGGAAAAAAATACGCGATTCCAGAAAACTCCTTGAAGGCGCGAATGTCAATATCAGTGCAGATGCGGAAAAAGTTGCTGCTGCAATAGAGAAACAGGCAGACGATATATTTGCTCAAGCAGAAAAGATTCATAACAGCGAAGGAGCAACATCTCAAGCAGCAGCGAGTGAGTCAGGCACTTCAGCGTCCAAAACGTTAACGGAGGAAAAGCCAGTTGTATCCACCGAAGAAAAATCTCCTATCGCTTCGAAGACAGAGCCTTCAAGTGAGGTTCCAGAAGTAGAAGAGATTGAGGCCGGTACTCAGAATAAAACTAACGTCAAAACAAGTAAAGCCAAATCCCAAGGAAAAGGGACTGGGAAAAAAGGCAAACCTATAGAGACAAAGGTTGCTATCGAGGCAGGTACTACAGCTGAGAAAGTTTGGGGAGATGTACTTGTAAAAACTCAGAAAAACACAACGAAATATACTCTTTCCTTTACGGACCCGATTAGTAGTCAACCAAAAACCGTTACTGTCATTCCTGATTTCATGCCCACGGCGGAAAAAGACGCTCTAGGGAGGTTTGTTTCAGCAAAAAAAACGAGCGAGGCATTGCTAATAGCAGATTCCAAATACATTTGGGATGAAGCAAAAAACGTCGCATTGGATGATCAGATTAGAGGAATGCTAGTTTTAGCAAAAAGGAATAATGTACCTTTTGTATTTCTTCTGAAAGAGGGCGGAGGTATTTCTAAAGGCGTAAGAGATTTTGCAGATAAAATTGGAGTTACTATTAGCATCTTTAATGATACAAGCGGGCTGATAAGATAGCGCTTGGAATATGGACGCATAGAAGATGTATGTTGCAAATATCCGAGAAACGAAAGGGTAACTGAAAGGACAAACATCTCATGACCACCGGCATTCCGCCTATATCGCCCAAGTTGCAGAAGGGCAGCATCATCGCGGTGAACCAGGCGACAGGGATTCGCACGGAAATACCGTTCCAGTATAACCCGGAGACGCTGACGCGCAGGCTGACAGCCCAGACGACGACGGGGGACTTCGACCGGGCTGAAGCGTTTCGCATCAAGGGGCCGCCGGAGGAGACGTTCTCGCTCGAGATCGAGCTCGATGCCACCGACCTGCTGGAAGCAGCAGACGATAATACGCAGCAGATGGGCATCCATCCCTGGCTGGCCGTGCTGGAACTGCTGGCGTTCCCTCCATCACTACGTATCAGCACGAACGACCGGCTGGCGCGACAGGGCGTCCTGGAGATCGTGCCGCCGGAAGTGCCCCTGACGCTGTTCTCGTGGGGTACCAATCGCGTCGTGCCCGTGCGTTTGAACAGCTTCAGCATTACCGAGGAGGAGTTTGACCCGCACCTGAACCCCACCCGCGCAAAGGTCAGTCTCGATCTGACGGCGCTGAACTATAACGATCTCGGCCTGAAAACCAGAGGAGGGAAGGCGTACATGACCTACCATAAACACAAAGAGAGTATGGCGAAAAAGCTGCCGAAGAAATCCGGTGGATAGGAGATTGCAATGTTCGACTCAAACAGCCGCTACGCCCAACTGAATACGGCGAACATCGAGCTGCCTGTTGGGGATGGCACGACTCGCACCGTGCGCTACGTGCAGCGGCGCATCATACCGCCGCCTGACACGTCGCTCATCGTGAGCGAGCATACTGTGACTGAAGGCGACCGGCTCGATAACATCGCCGCGCTCTACCTGGATGATCCAACCGCGTTCTGGATGATCTGCGACGCGAACATTGCCCTGCGCCCTACCGACCTGATCGGTACTATCGGGCGCGTGATCACGATTGTCATGCCACAAACGTAGGGGGTTGCTATGCTCAAGAGTCTGCGCGGGGTCCATCTCGTTCTCAAAATGGGTCAAAACCAGCCAAAGGGCGTCCCATATGACGTCATTATGGCCCTCACACGTATCGAAGTAACCGATAATGCTGTGGAGCGCGACACGTTCCAGATGAGCTTCACGGCAGGCAAACGCAAGCCGAAGGATTACGGGATACTGAGTACCGGGCTGTTCGAGCCATATACGCGGGTCGGCATCTCGCTCACGGTCGGCGCGAAGGTGGAACCGCTCATGTCCGGCGTAATCACCCACTTCCAATTGAATCCGAGCAACGATGTCGGGATGTCCTCGTTCACCGTGACCGGCGAAGGGATCGATGTGATGCTTGGCCTGAAGGAGCGTAACGCCAAATATGACCAGCAGTCGGATACAACCATTGTCCAGGGACTGGTCGACAAGTATGCAAGGTATGGGCTGAACCTGGAGGTGGCAAGCGAGGCGGAAGACCTGGATCAACCCGACGATAATCATCTCATCCCGCGCCAGTACGCGACCGATCTGGCACACATCCAGCAGTTGGCGGCCCGCAACGGTTACGTGTTCTACAGCGACCCGCTGCCCAATGGCGATGTGCGCGTCTACTGGGGGCCTGAGAACCGCAAGGGCAAGCGCCAACCCCCGCTTACGATGAACATGGGACCGTCCACGAATGTGACGCAGCTTAATTTCACACAGGACACGCGCTCCGCTTTTACGACGCAGGGAAGCAGGATGCAGGTGGACGATGACAACCGCAGCGAGGAGAACGTACCTCCACCGTCGCGCTTCGACGTGAACGACCTGGCGAAAACGGTCACATCGTTCGGTGACCGGATCGTGCTGATGCGCGACATCGCCAAGTACACGACGAAGCGGGCGGATGAGCGGGCATCGGAACTGATGAAAGGCCGGTTCAACGCCGTGAGCGCCACGGGAGAAGTGGATACGGTGCGCTACGGGCACATTTTGCGAGCGGGCGAACTGGTAGGCTTGCGCGGCGCGGGCGCTCTCTACAACGGCGATTATTACGTCAGCCAGGTGGTACACGTGATCGAGCGAGACAAATATATCCAGCGTTTCACTCTGAACCGTGAAGGGTTGGGCGCGACACGCAACAAGGTACGGTGAGCGCGTATGCAGAAACAAACATTCTACGGCAAATATCGCGGCGTTGTTACCAGCAACAAAGACCCACTTGGCATGGCGCGTATACAGGCAACTGTGCCGGACGTATTAGGTACGGACGAAAGCGGCTGGGCGCTGCCCAGCGCCCCTTTTGCGGGTAACAAGATGGGCTTCGTCGCGCTGCCCATCGTCGGGTCACGGGTGTGGATAGAGTTCGAGCAGGGCGATCCCGATTATCCGATCTGGTCGGGCTGCTGGTGGGGGTCAAAAGATGAGATGCCGGATGAAGCCAGTTCCGCACCGGATGGCCGGGTGTTGATCAAAACGCAAGGTGGGCAGATATTCATCCTGGACGATCCCGCCCCGAATGCGATCACCATCCAGACGTCAGGAGGGCAGAAAATCGTGCTGAACGATCAAAGTATCACCATCGATTTCGGGAACGGGGTAACGGTGGAACTAAGTACGGCAAAAATCGCCCTGAATGATGGGGCAGGAGCAACTGTTGAACTCGACGGGCCGAAAGTCGCCGTCAATGACGATGCGTTGGAGGTAATTTGATGCCGGGCTACTTGTTACACGAGGGAGCAACCGTGATATGTTTGCATGGCGGTATGGCGCAGCCAATAGTGCCCAATCCGCGAGTGATGGTGAGCGGCCAGCCCATCACGACGCAGCCGTATCCCTACACTATCGCTGGCTGCATCGATCCGCCTCCCCCATTCGGCACGGGGCCATGTACGGTTGGTATGTGGATCACTGGCGCAGAGCGCGTCATGGCGAGTGGTGTGCCGGTGCTGCTCCAGGATAGCCAGGCTGTGTGCGTGTTGCCTGGCACAGGCTTAGAGATTATTGAAACACAAGTGCGGGTGAAGGGAACATGATACAGATCGATTATCCCTACCATTTCGACAATCGCGGGCACACGGCAGAGACCAGCCTGGAAGATCATATTCGCGATATGATCGAGGAGATTCTGTTCACTTCGCCCGGCGAACGCGTCAACCGTCCCGACTTCGGCTGCGGCATCCCGCAATTGATCTTCGCGCCCAACAGCGACGCGCTGGCGGCAGCCACCCAGCTGGAGGTGCAAGGGTCGCTGCAAGAATGGCTGGATGAATTGATCGAGATCGAGGATGTGAACGTGCAAAACGAGGATTCGTCACTGATTATCCTGGTGCAATATACCATCCGGCTTACACAGCAACAACGCCTCGACCAGTTCGTGCAGGGAGGTCAGTGATGAACACCTACCTCTGCTGCGATGACCGCAGGCGCGATGCCGTGCGGGCGCAACTGACGATCAAGGGTATCGATTTCAACGGTCTCGATTACCTGGAAGTGCTCGATAGCACCACCCTGCTGCTGCACTTCATCCATCCCCTGAAGCCGGGTGCGCTGGGCAAGGAGAACGTGCGGATTGTAGGAGGAGAGCGCGTCCGCAATGTGGCAGTAGTGAACGTGACCAGGCAGGAAGGTGAGAGCGCCGAGAAGCGCGAGACAGCGAAGGATGTGGATGAGGAGCGAGACCACCACTCAAACGTGCTCAAGGTGACAGTTAACCACCCGGGAGATTACTCGACATATACCCTGAGCCTGACGGCAGACCCCAGGCGGCTCGTGCTCGATCCGCTCCTCTCAACAATAGATTTCACCTTTCAGCTACCCACGAATACTATTGATTGCCAGCAAGAAGAGCTATGCGTCCCTGAAGCGCAGGTCATTCCCGACATCGACTACATGGCGAAGGACTACACCAGTTTTCGCCAGTTGATGCTGGATCGCATGAGCGCGACCATGCCGCAGTGGACAGAGCGAAGCCCCGCCGACGTGGGCGTGATGCTGGTCGAATTGCTGGCATATGTGGCGGACTATTTGAGCTACCAGCAAGATGTGATCGCGACAGAAAGCTATCTCAGCACCGCTCGCCGCCGCATCTCGGCCCGCCGCCATGCGCGACTGCTCGATTACGTAGTTAACGATGGCTGCACCGCTCGCGCCTGGGTGCAGGTACAGGTGTGCCAGAATGTAGTCGCGGGCGCAGGTGTCCCATCCGTCCTGCCCAAAGGGACGAGATTTCTCACGCAGGTGATGGGGCTTGACCAGGCTATGCAGGCGCAGCCGACCGTCTTTGAACCCATCACCAACGTTACTGCCCTGTACGCGGCGCATAACACACTCTCTTTCTACACCTGGGGTGCACGCGAATGTTGCCTGCCCAAAGGCTCAACCAGCGCCACGCTGCTCGGCGCGTGGCAGAACCTGGAACCGGGTGATGTGCTGGTCTTCAAAGAACTGGTTGACCCGCACACCGGACAGGATGTGGACGCCGAGCCAACGCATCGCCACGCCGTGCGGCTCACCAGCGTATTGACCGGCAGCGACCCGCTCGGCACCTGGCCCAATGATCACTCCGGCCAGCAAGACGACCCGGCAGGCCTGGGCAAGGTAATCGCGGAATACCGCATCGTCGAAGATGATGGCCTGCGGGTGGACGAGGCCGACCTGATCAGCACACGGGAAGGCCACCGCGTCGAGAAGCAGGACGAGCATGTCGAGGAAGACACACAGACCATTGTGCAGCGCTACGTGATTGAGAGACCGGACAAGACGCTGATCACCGTCGAGGTGCGTATCAGGCAGGACGACCGCCACGTTGAGGTGCATGTATCGGAGTCAGGCCATGCCGTGCAGGAAGAGCAGCGCCGCGAGGAGATTGAAGAGGCTGAGAGTGAGGAAGAACAGCTCACCGAAACAGTGCAGGAACAGGAACCACCACAGCAAGCCGATAACGCCGAACCGGAGGACCATGACTCCGAAGAGGTGAACAGGCAGCCGACGCAAAAGAGATTGCCCCCGCCCGACACTACTGGTATAGACATCGTCGATATCGACACCATAGAGCTATCATCGCTTGAAAAGTCCGCAGCGGAAAGAGCGGAATTAGAGGGCTCAGAGACGCAGAAAGAGGCATTCACCGAGGAGGAACGCGCAACAACAAAAGGCGGCGAGGAAGAAGAGATGATACGGGAAAAGCGCACCCGCGTGGTGCATACGTACCGCATCATCAGAGAACCGGACTATTCGCAGCCGATCACCAGGATCGAGTGGGGCTACGAGGATGCGCTGCCGTTCTCGCTCTGCATCTCGGCCACCACCGACTACGATCACGGGCATCAGTACATCGAGGGTGTGAGCGTCGCGCTCGGTAATATCGTGCTGGCCGACTGCGGCATGACGGTTACGGAAAACGGGCAACAGCAGGATCACATCCTCATTCCCAATGTTGTACCGGAGAGTGCCATGAACTGGGCTGTTTCGTCCAGCCAGCACTGCGCGGAGCAGCAGGTAGATCCCGTGCCGCCGCGCTTCTATCCTCGCCTCAAGTACTCGCCCCTCACCTTTGTGATACCGGGCGAGGTCGATGATCCGACTCTATCGGCGACCGCGTTGATGAGCTTCGATGCACGTGATGCCATCCCATCGATCACGCTGCGAAGCAGCGATAGTGTCATGTTCGATACGAACCCTCCCACCTGGGACTCACAGCCCGACCTGCTGGATAGTGGCGCGACTGATCGGCATTTCGTGGTCGAGATTGAAGCCGATGGCACGACGTACCTGCGCTTCGGTGATGACCGGCATGGCCTGCGCCCCGATTCCGGAACGCATTTCCTGGCGACGTATCGCGTGGGCAATGGCGTCGCGGGCAACATCGGGCGCGATGCGCTCCGCCACATTGTGACGAATGATGCTACATTACTAGCAGCAGTCAAGGCAATTGCCAACCCCATGCCAGCTAGCGGAGGGTGCGAGCCGGATAGCGTCGAGCAGATCCGCCAGCACGCCGCCGGCTCATTGACGGAACAGGCACGCGGCGTTACCCCACAGGACTACATCACGCTCGCGACACAAGACCCGCAGGTACACCGTGCCAACGCGCTCCTGCGCTGGACGGGCAGCTGGTACACGGTCTTCCTGGTGGTTGAGCGCGAGAACGGGCTGCCGGTTGATGATGCCTTCAAACAATCGCTGCGCCAGCGCCTGGAACAGTACCGCATGGCGGGTACTGACCTCGTCATTGTCAGCCCGGTCTACGTTCCCCTGGAAATCTCCATGACAGCATACTACAAGCAGGGCTATCTGCCGGGGGACGTGGAAACGGCGCTGCTCAAGGCGTTCAGCAACCAGCAGTGGCCCGACGGGGAGCGCGGCTTCTTCTATCCCGACAACTTCGGCTTCGGGCAGCCAGTTTACTTGAACGAGCTTTATGTCGCGGCCAGCGCCGTGCCGGGGATAGAGAGGGTGGACATCACAACGTTTCAACGCCAGGACATTCCCGGCACAGGCCTCAAGGACGGCGTGCTGCCGATGGACTGGCTGGAGATAGCCATGCTGGAAAACAACCCGCGCTACCCTGAACGCGGCCTCTTCCGGCTGATGCTAACAGAGAGCGAGGCGCAGTATGTATGAAGTTGATCAGAGCGGCTGCGACTGCTGCACAGGCGTCACGGTAGAAACGCCGGTGCGGATCACCAACATACCGGGGCTGCCCGCCATCGCGTACCGCGCCGGCACGTACACACAATTCAAGGCGAGCATGCAGACGCGCCTGAGCGATAGCGACCTGCCCGGTCTGCAAGTCCTGCAAACGCGCCAGGGTGACGACTTCACCATCGCCCTGCTCGATGCGTGGGCGATGGTCGGCGACGTGCTGACCTTCTACCAGGAACGCATCGCCAACGAGTCGTACAAGCGCACCGCAACAGAACGCGCCTCGCTGCTGGAACTGGCACGGCTGGTTAAGTACAACCTGCAGCCGGGCGTGGCCGCCGCTACCTACCTGGTCTTCACACTGGACGAGACGCCTGGCTCTCCGGGGCAAGCCATCATCAACACCGGCACGCAGGCACAAAGCCTGCCCAATCCCGGCGAGAAGCCGCAGACGTTCGAGACCGCCGGGAGCATCGTCGCCTACGCACGCTGGAATGCGATCAGACCTGTGCTAACGCAGACGCAGCTCATCTATCCCTCGACGCAGGATATACTATTGCAGGGAACAGCACTCAATCTCAAAACGGGCGACGCCATCCTGATCGTGGACAGCACAGTGCAATACCAGGCGCTGCACCGAGTGCAGAGCGTGCAGGTCGATGCCAAAGCGCAGCAGACGCACGTGTTTTTCGAGGGCTCCCAGTCCGCTTTAGCCGGGCAACCTTTCGCCAACCCACAGCTATTCGTGCTGCGGACAAAAGCCTCGCTGTTCGGGTACAATGCGCCCGCCTGGAACCTTATGCCGCCAGTAGTTCAAGGGAACTACACAAAAGGGAAAACACTGCCCCACGGTCAAAGCGACTGGACGGATTGGCCGTTTACAGCGCAGGATAGCAAGACTGTCGATCTCGACCGGGTGTATAGCCAGATACTGAAGAATACCTGGGTGGTCATTGAGCAGGCGGGAGGCGAGCCACAGTTCGCGCTCATCTCGCAGGTGCAGGAGGTGACGGACGCGAATTATGGCTTGAGCCTGAAAGTGACCCGCCTGCTGTTGGATAGCCCCATCAATCAGCCACAGCACCTGAGCGACCTGCGGCAGGTGACGGTCTACGCACAGGCCGAACCGCTCACGCTGGCGGATATACCCGCGACAGCGCCGATCACGGGGAACCAGATTATCGTCAACGGCGCCTACAACGATCTCGGTGGGGGCCGTCTCATGGTCGTGACGGGTCAGCCGGTAGACAAGACGAAAGCGCCAACGAGCGAGTTCGTGACACTGCATCATGTCGAACCGATCACGGGGAACTACACTATCCTACATCTCGAAGGTGATGGGCTTAGCAACAGCTATGACCCTACGACGGTGACGATCAACGCGAATGTTGTCCCAGCAACGCAAGGCGAGAGCGTCAACAATGAAATTCTCGGCAGCGGAGATGCCACACAAACGTTCCAGAGCTTCACACTGCGCCAATTCCCCCTGACGTATGTGCAAGCACCCACGCAGGAAGGGCGAGCCTCGACGCTTTCTGTCTCTGTCGATGGCATCCAATGGCATGAGGTGGACACGTTCTATGGACATGGCGCCTATGAGCGCATCTTCGTGACACATATCGGCGACGACCAGAAGGTGACGATCCAGTTCGGCGACGGAAGCACCGGTGCGCGTTTGCCAACGGGCGAGGACAACGTCGTCGCCTCGTACCGCACCGGCGCGGGAACGCAGGGACTTGTGAAACCGGGGCAGATCAGCCTGCTGAAAACGCTCCCCCTGGGCGTGAAAGGCGTCAGGAACCCGCTCGCGCCGGCCGGCGCGGTTGATCCAGACACCATCGACGATGCCCGCCGCAACGCCGACAACACTGTGCAAACGTTGGGCCGCATCGTTTCCGTGGACGATTACGAATCCTTCGCCAACTCGTACGCCGCCGTCGCCAAAGCCAGGGCAACGTTAATCTGGAACAACCAGGCCAGGGCTGTCTATATTACCATCGCCGGGCCTGCAACGCCTGATTACACGGCCGGCACACCCATCGAGCAGGGCAGCGGCATCTACAACAAAATCTACTCCGGGATGCGGCGAGCTAGCGACCCGACTGTCCCGTTTTTCCTGCTGCCCTATACCACGCGCCTCTTCCGTCTCGCGGCACAAGTCAAAGTGCAGCCGGATCATGACCCGCAGGGTGTGCTGCAGGCGGTCGAGCAGGCGATCCGCTCTGCTTTCTCATTCAACGCACGCACATTCAGCCAGCCGGTCTACTTGAAAGAGGTAATCGCGGTCACGCAGCCGATTCCTGGTGTAGTCACGATTCACGTCTACGCCTTCTATCGCGCCGACCAGCCGCCAGACCCATATCCTGGCCCGGATAATTACCTGGATGAAAATATGTCTCTCACGGCGGCGCCTCCCCAACCGCAAACCGGCGGGCGCATCACGCCTGCCGAACTGCTGCTCATCGATCCGGCGCAGCCCTTCGACATCCTGGAGGAGATGCCATGAGCTTTGACCTCGATACCCTGTACAATCTGCTGCCCGCCGTCTATCGCATCCGCGACCTGCAACAGCTGACCGGCGACACCTCGCTGCTCGGCCAGGTAAGCCCAGGCGATATCAACAAATTCAAGATGCCGCTCTACGCGCTGATGAAGGTGCTTGCGGAACAGGTCGGAGTGCTGGAGGAAAACCTGGCACAGCTCTACGACGATCAGTTTATCGAGACGTGCGCGGAATGGGCCATCCCCTACATCGGCGACCTGGTGGGCTATCAACTGCCGCGCGCAAGCTCCGCGACGAGCTTGCGGAGCGACGTTGCCAACACGATCCGCCACCGCAAGCGCAAAGGCACGGTCACGCTGCTGGAACAGCTCGTCCGCGACGTGACAGAATGGGATACGCATGTTGTCGAGTACTTCCAACTGCTCGCCACCACGCAGCATGTGCTGCGCCCCCGGCCAGACAATCGCCTGATCGATCTGCGCCAGGTCGCATCCCCTACAGATGTATATCCACCGTCGCCGTTTGAGACGCTCCCCCACAGTGTGGAGGTACGCAACGCGGCGAGCGGTGGGCGCTACAATCTTGCCAACATCGGTATTTTCTTATGGCGACTCGGTGACTATCGTTTGAGCAACGTACCGGTGACGGACGCGCCCGTCAGCGATACCTACCGCTACCTCTACTACTTCAACCCGCTCGGCGGCGATATGCAATTGTTCACGCATCCACAGCAGCAGCAGGAAGTGACCCAACTGGCCGGGCCGCTCGCCGTAGCCGCGCCCATCACACGCATAATGCTCGCACGCGCTTTCTCTGATTACTACGGCCGTGATAAAAGCTTCTGGCTTACAGTCTCTGATGACAAGAACAACGACCTGGATGTTGTACCTGATCCGTTGGAAGTACTGATTCGCGTCAGCGACGAACTATACGCCGCGCTGACGTCGGGACGGTTAGATTTCCCGAAACTTGCCGCGCTGAGCGAGACGCTCTACAAGGGTGTGACAGCCCTGCGGAACAACATCGCGTATCATCTCCTCGCGGAACTGATCAATAGCAGCGAGATTCTCTATAACGCCCTGAGCGCTGTCGAGCAATTAGATTTCCAGGCGCTTGCAGGGCTGATCACACGCAGTCAGGCGGTGGCGCAGGGATTACGGAACCTGCCACCAATCCAGGAACCAGGGAAGATATACTACCCCTTCATTGTCGCTGACTTGAGCGACGAGGTAAGCAGGAGAGGGCGCGTCAGATGGAAGGCTTCACCCGAAGATACCCTTGCCATCGATCCGGTGCTGGGCCGCCTGACGTTTCCTAGACGACGCAGAGGGCAGCGCAAGCTCATCAACCCGCCCAACAATCTGCGGGCGACGTTCTCGTATGGCTTCAGCGCGGACATGGGCGGCGGAGAATATCACCGCGCCGATTCGTTTGCTCTAGGGGCGAACATTCAGCAGGTAGCATCACAACTTGCGGACGTGCAGGCGGCGCTCGACGCGCTGGCACAATCAGACGCAGACGCAGATGGGGTGGTCGAGATCACCGATAGCGGGCGTATGGAGGGAGTGTTGAAACTCAGCGCCAGAGCAAACCAGCGCATCGAACTCCGCGCGGCGGACTATTGCCGTCCATTGCTAGAGCTAACAAGCGATACGGGACAGCCAATGCTGGAAATTACCGGCGCGGACGGGGCCGAGGTCACCATCAACGGCCTCGTCATCAGCAATGGCTCACTTCATGTGACCGGTTCACTCCACCGGCTCGCACTCAGGCACTGCACGCTCGTTCCAGGGCGCGAGTTCGAGCAAGCGGACGAACAACGCGAGCAGGCGCCTAGCCTGATCTGCGAAGTTGATGATGCGATCATTGAGCTGGATCACGCGATTGTGGGGCGGTTGGAAGTCAAAGGCAGCGCGAAGGTATCAATCAGCAACAGCATCGTCGATGCGGGCAGCGAAGATCGCCTTGCCTATGCCGGGCCGCTCAGCTTCACTACTGAGGGCGCGGCGCTCGATACGCTCACAGTCGAGAACAGTACGATCTTCGGGCGCGTCCATACAACGATCTTGAACCTGGCATCGAACAGTATCTTTTCTGCCCGGCAGAGCAAGGATGGGGCCGCGCCGCTCCTGGTCGAGCGGCGGCAAGAGGGCTGTGCACGGTTCTCTTACATCCCACCCGGGTCACAAGTGCCGCAGCGCCGTTACCACTGCCGACCGGAGCCAGGAGACGACACTAACGTGATCGTGCCACGCTTCACCTCGCGGCGCTACGGTGACGCGGGCTACGCCCAACTGAGACTGAGTACCAGCGACACCATACGTTCCGGCGCGGATGACCAGGCCGAGATGGGGGCATTCCACGATCTCTTCCAGCCACAGCGCACCAGTAACCTGCAATTGCGTTTGCAGGAATACCTGCGCTTCGGCTTCGAGACAGGCATCATTTTTATGACATGATCGATGGTGATAAGCATACACAGGAGATAACCTATGAAGAGTGATATCAGTCGCAGCAGCTTTGACGCCCGCAAGCACTATAGCAAGGTCGTCATGCAGCAGGGGCGCGTGCAGCTAGACGCCGATTGGAATGAGCAGCAAGATATCCTGCTGCATCATTTGGAGACCAGGGACGGTGATGTGATCGGGGCGAGCGGTGCGTCAATAGGAGAAAGTGGCTTTGCCATTGAGTTTACCCCCGATTGGAACGATCTGATCATCTCTCCCGGCTCTCTCTATGTGGATGGCATCCTGTGCGAGCTGGACGAGGGGATAGCCGTGCCAGCGCTCACCGTCGATACTGATACCATTACCTTGAGTTTTCTGTATGTCGATATCGATAACCCGCCATTCCAGAAGGATCATTGGGCCGAGTTGCTCAACACGAGCGGGCAACGCATTGGCCTGTTCAAAATAACCGGTGTAAGCCTCGATCGTGATCGGCAGATAGTGACGCTCTCGATTGAGCAAGCTACCTTCAAGATTCCAGACGATACAAGTGGCGGCCTCTCCTACCTGGTGCGCCCTGTCGTGACATACATGACGCAGCCCAACTACCCCTCGCCAGAACCGAGCATGTCGGGCCTGCTGGGGCCGGACGTACCGGGTGATCAGAATATCTACCTGGTCTTCCTCGACGTGTGGCAGCGAGAGATCACCACCCTTGACGACCCGGATATTCACGAGGTCGCTTTGGGCGGCGCGGATACGGCGCAGCGCAGCCAGACGCTGTGGCAGGTGAAAGTTATGCCCATCCCGATCACCGGCAAAGACCTGCTGGAAGCGATTAAAGATGAGAGCAAAGAAAAAGAAGGTGGAAGACATCCCGCGCATATTCAAAAGTTGAGCAGGCTGCTGAGAGTCCTGTCCTTCACGCCCCCAATCAGCACATGGAACAGTCCTTTGCCCGACTCCACTGGAAGGCTGAGCGTGCGGACGACGCCCAACGCAGCCGGAGGCTCACAGGGGTATAGCGGGTTGGAGAACCAGCTCTACCACGTTGAAATACATATGGGCACCGCAGCCGATTCAAAGCCTACGTTCAAGTGGGCGCGGGACAACGCCTCGTTGTTCGTCATGGCGATGGTTGATGACAGTGGTCTGCTGACCATTCTGGGGAATGGACAAGGGAGCCTGCTTGGTCTGAAGGTGGGGCAATACGTAGAACTGATCAACGACTACATGCAACTGCGAGAGCAGCCCGGCCACCTGTCGCGTATCCAGCAGGTGGACGATATCACCGGGCAGATCACCCTAGTAGACCCGCCGGACGCCTTAAAAGGGCAGCAGGTGAAGCTGCGGCTCTGGAACGGCTCCAGCTCGATTGATAGTGGGCAAAATGCGGACGATGCGAACTATGGCTGGATCGCACTTGAGAACGGGATCGAGGTGCGGTTCTTGCGGAACGGCACCTATCGCAGCGGCGACTATTGGCTGATTCCGGCTCGCACCGCGACGGGCCAACTTGAGTGGCCGCACACCGCGCCACAGCCGCCGGTGAACGCGCCGCACCGTTACGCTCGCCTGGCGTGCCTGCTCCACACACAGTTACATCCATTGGTACAGGATTGCCGCCAGCAGATCTATCCTCTGGGAGCAAAGGCGCTGCATATCATCGATATCAATTGGAAAAACGATGCCTTCGAACCGCGTATCCGGGACGAACATACCAGGAAAGAGCGCAACAAGTTGCAGACAGGTTTACGTTTCACCCTCGATGGTGAGCCAGACCAGGAATGCGTGGGGGCGATGCAAGCCGCTATCACCGTGAGCCTGGAAACGGCGCTGCCAGGCGGCGGGTCTGGTATCTTTCTCATCAACGGCATTGTTGAAATCGAGGGGAACATCATCGAGTGGCATTGGGATAAGGAAGAAAAAATGGGATTGTTCGCCCGGTTTTTCTCAAAGTATGATAAGTGGCTACACGATTGGTTCGACGAAGAAGAGCATTATATGCGCGTCCGCGTCACGATGAAAGGGCACTACATCTGGCAAACGGTGAATGGTCACCGCCTTTACCTGGATGGCCAGACGTTCGGTATCCCCGGCAGCGAGGATACGCTATCCGGCCACAAGCCACTGCCGGGGAAGCAACCAGGAAGGCACATTGACTTGTGGTTCCCCTCCGGCGCAGGCAGACCAGCAAGCGACTTTGAAAGCTGGTTCTATATACAGGAGGAAGGGCGGGAAGATGAGCGGAAGAGAGAAGAGCGGGAAGAGGAAGAGAAGCGGAAGGAGAAAGAGCGAGAAGATGAGCGGGAGAGGCGAGAGCGAGAGGATGCAGCGCGGAGGGAGCGGGAGAGGCAAGAGCAAGAGGATGCAGCGCGTACCCGGGTGAACAGGTTTCGTCTTCGCATTCCACGAATTTTCCAGTCCAGTTAGCGCCAGCAGGGCATCTGAATAGATACCTCTATTCTCGCTCTATTTTCAGCCTCGCTGGATGTTCACTCACCAGGAGAGCCTCTATTATATTCACTGTTTCGGGCATTGGCATTACTCCTAATTCATCGGCGAGTACGCGCTTGCAACGCTGGTACTGCCTCAATGCTTCGCTGCGCCGGCCCTGAGCAGCATAAATGCGCATAAGCTGCCTGTGCGCATCTTCGTCACAGCGGTCTTCTTTGAGAATTTCGCCAGCCCATTTCGCAGCATCCTCGTAGTATCCAGCGTCCAGGCAGTACACCAGCAGCGCGCGGCACATGGTGAGATAGGTCTGGCTTAACTGTTCCCTTTTAGCAAATGACCAATCAGCGTACATATCCTCGATTAAGAAAGAGTCAGTATACAGGCAACAGGCTCTAGCATACAGGTGTAGTACTTCGTTTCCGCCGGCTTGCTTTGCAGCCTGCCATAGGGATAGAAATTCATCCACATCTGTGCGAATCTCAGCCGCCGGATTGAGCAGGTAGAACTGGTCTTTACACAGGACGTAGCCACCACCAGGATCAGAGGAATAGTCACCATTGAGAGAACGACGCAGGGCGCTAACAGCTATCTGTAGCTTCCGACGAGCTACTTGCGGCGAGTCCTCTGGCCATAGCGCATCCATAAGCGAGTCTACGCTTGCACAGTATCCTGGTTGAGCTACCAGGTAGCGTAAAATAGTTTGTCCACTGCGATTGTGACAAAGGGCTACTACCTGACCAAATTGCCTGACCTCAAAATGTCCAAAACAGGTGATGAAGAGCGAGGGAAGCATATTGCCAGAACCGGGGGAGGGTTGCAATGGTTGCGGTGGGTACTTGCTATCAACGAGTGAAAGGCCTGGCGGTCGGAGCGATTGATTTTCCTGTAAGGCTCTTTGAGGTTGCGTAGGGGAATGGTCCAGAGATGTTTTACCCGTCTCTTCCCTCAGCGCTGGCAGCATTTTCTCAATGGCGAGCAGCCGTGTTTGCTGTTCTACCTCGGCTTCAACAAATTGTTTGCTTGCCAGGTGAAGATCCTGTTGCGCCTGCCAGTAACTGCTATGGCTCTGCAGGAATGCATCGACTACAGCAGCATGATTTGACTGGTAAGGGGAAAGCTGTTCATGAGCAAGCGCAAAAAAAGATGCAGCTTCGACAAAGAATCCCCGGCGGGCGCAAAGCAAACCTTGTTCGAGTATTGATACAACAGAGACGATATCGGACATAGTCGAATAAGGATGCTGGCCAGACGAAAGCGATGAATTCATGTATTCCCCCTTTTCCCAAGAATCATCGAAATTGGAGGTCGACTATCCGGCGATTTATAGGCTAAAGAGGCTTAAGGAGAGCTACTAAACTATGATATCATTTTTAATAGCTGACCTGTAGCAGCCGCTATAAGACTAACGCTGGTCGAGTGAATTTTTTGCTGATGAGATTTCTTCTACTCTCTGGATTCCTCATGTGATTCGCTTGCTGATGAGACACTTTCTCGCTCAGATCAGTAGGGGAGGCACCTGCAAAGCAGGTCATAGGAGGTCAGGGCAATGTGGGGAGAAGCACTGGCAGGACGTATTCTTCGATGTAGAAAGAACTCAAGTTGCCTGCGGAAATGGCAAGAGAACAACGAGCAGTACCAGGAGCCTCAGAGCCGTCTCGACTACTGGCGGGATTTAAGGGGGATGGGAGGCTGCACCTTGGGCGTGCTGCATTACCTGGTGAATCTGCGGCCCCGCCAGAAAGCGCGAACGCCTCGCCTCATCCCCGATGCCCTCCGCCAGCCCCTGGATGATCGTCGCTGCCTCCCCAAACGCGGTGCGCGCTTGCTTTTGCTGCCCAATTGCCTCATACAACCTGCCCAACGCCGCCTGGATCTGCCAGCGTTCTCCCGGCAATCCGAGGTCTGCTGCTAGCTGGGCGACCTCTTGCAGGTGGCCGATGGCCTGCTCGCTCTGCCCGTCCCACGCGGCGAGAGTCGCCAACGAGCGCAGGTAGGGAACGCGGAAGCGTCGATTGGGTCCTAAGCGTTCCCCCAGCCGGTGCACTGCTTCTCGCGCCTGGCGCTCGTCCCCTCCACGTAGCAAGGCCTCTGTTTCATACTGACGATAGAAATCCAGTGCAATCACTGCCGCATCAGCGCGCTTGCGTATGGCGATGGCCTTCACGGCATAGCGGTAGGCTGCTTCCCACTCTCCTGACAGGGTATAGTGCATGCACAGCCGCGTCAGGGCGGGCACGCGCAATGCTCCGAGGTCTAACCTCTCCGCAAGGGCTTCTGCCTCTTCGAGGGCCGCCTGCGCCTCTTCCCACTGCTGCATGGCTTGATACGTACTCCCCAGGGCAGTGAGAAAGATCTGGAAGTTTACCACCGGAGGAAGAGTCCGCGCCGGGGCGACGGCGTCTTGCATGAGCACGAGCGCCTCTTCATAGGCCCCCGCGTCCAGCAATCCATACGTGAGGTCGGTCATACTGATGACTTGCGCCCAGACATTCTTGATTTCTTGCGAGAGCGCGAGCGCCCTGCGGCCACTGCGCAAGCTGTGCTGCACCTGCCCGCCCTGCACTTGCGCATAAGCCAGCAGCGCCCAGCAAAAGGCTTCTGTCGCGCGATCCGTCAAGGGTTGGGTGAGCGGAGCGCCAATGATAAAGAAGGGAAGCGAAAGCTCCCGCGCAGCGGTCTGCTCGTCGCCCAGAGCGGCATAGAGCGCCAGGGATGCTTCCACACAGTGCATGGCCTCCTCAAAGTCTCCTCCACGAATATGGATTAATCCGAGCAAGCAGAGACTTCTGGCTTCCAATTCCTTGTCCTGTATTCCGCGTGCCAGGGAGAGCGCCTGCTGTGCATGCGGCAAGGCACGCTTTGGGTCATCCCACACGACGCCTATGATCTGTGCCTGGTTCCACGCTGTCTTCGCCAGCGCCTGCTGATCGTGACTACTCTCAGCTACCTGCCAGGCTTGCTCCAGCAATGCACGCACCTCTGGCTTATCGAATGACTGCTGAACCGCCAGGATTGCCAGGCGGTTGAGGGTCATGCTGGCCAGCGCGGGCAACTGCTGCTGCTGCGCATAGGCCAGCAGCTCTTCATAGGGCTGCTGGGCCTGCTGCCAGGCGTGCTGGAAGGCATAAGCCTGTCCCAGGCAGACATAGAGATGTTCGATCTCCGGTCCCGGCAGCACGCCCTGCATCCGAGGCTTGCGCTCCTGGAGCAAGGAGCGCGCTTGTTCGTAGCGCCTGATGGCATCTTCGACGGCAAAGACAGCCAGCGCCTCATCCCCGGCCTGTACGCTGTAGCGAGCGGCCACCCCAGTTTCTCCGGAGGCCAGCGCATGATAGGCCAGCGCAGCGGCCGGAGCTCCTTCGGCTTGCAGCAGGGCCAGGGCGCGCTGGTGCAAGACCTGCCGCCGTGCCTCGCCCAGTTCGGTGTAGACCACGTCGCGGATCAGCTCATGTGTAAAGCGATAGCTGCTCGGGCGACCTGCCCCTGGTCCTCCTGCTTCCTCCTCGCGCAACATCCCACTTGCGACGGCCTCTTCCAGAGCCTCGACCCCTGCCTGCACCCCCAATTCAGCCACCTGCCACAGCCAGTGCGCGGTCGCCTGGGTCACCAGCACGGCACCAGCCAGCACCAGCTGACGCGCAGCCGGCGATAGCTTGGCCAGGCGCGCCTGGATCATCGTGCGCACCGAGGGCGGTAACAGCTCGCGCTGTGAGTGCTCCTGCGCGAGGGCCGCGGCTATGTCCAGGGCCGGCTCCAGCCGCCAGGTGCCATTCGCCCCCATCCGGGGCACCAGCCACTCCCGCTCCCGCAACAGCTTGAGCATCTCCAGCAGGTACAAGGGCTGTCCACCCGTCTGTGCGAACAGGAAGTCCCCCAGCGCGGCGAGCTTCGTCTCCTGCTCCGGCGCAGGCGATGCCCCTGACGCGGAAGGCAGAGCTGTGGCGTGCTCACGTTGCTCGCCTGCGATGGCCTGCACGAGCTGGAGGGTCTGCGCCTGGCTGAGCGCCTGCAACGGCACCTGGCTGACCGGCAGGTCCCGCCCCAGGTCGGCCAGCTGGATAGCAAGCTGCGACTTCGGCTCCAGCTGATCGCTGCGCACCGTGCCCAGCAGCAGCACGCGGCTGCCATGCTTGATCCAGGAGTGTCCCAGGTAGCGCACCAGGTCGAGCGAAGCCCCATCTATCCAGTGCAGGTCTTCCAGGAACAGCACCAGCGGCGCGCGCTGCGCCAGGGCATCGAAGAGGCGGGCCACCGCTTCAAACAGCCGGATCTTGGCTGTCAGCTCATCCTCGGTGGGGGCAGCCAGATCAGGATAGCGCACCCGCAGCTCGGGCAGCAGGCGTGCGAGCTCGGCCAGCCACAGGTCCTCCAGCAGATCCTCCGGCGCGTTTTCTTCCTCCAGCCTCACCCGTAGGGCCTCCACCAGCGGCTGATAGGGCAGGCGTCCATCCATTTCGAGGGCGTGCCCGCTCAGCACCTCGGCGCCCTGCGCCCGCGCCCAGGCCACAAACTCGCTGGCCAACCGCGTCTTGCCGATGCCCGCCTCCCCCACCACCAGCACCGCCTGCGGCTGCCCCTGCTGCAAGCTCCCCACCAGCTGGCTGAAGGCTGCCGCCCGTCCAACCAGCGGGGCCACCAGCTCGCTGGGCGGCCGGCGCTCCGCCGTGGCAGACGGGGAGCTTCCAGGGCTGCGAGCCGCTGTGGCGCGAATGTATTCAGCCAGGGCCACGGTGTCCGCCGAGGGCGCGATCTGCAACGCCTCGGCCAGCCGTGCCCGGCAGGTGGCGTAGACCTGCAAAGCGGCGCTCGTCTCACCCAGCGCCAGGTGCAGCCGCATCAGGCGCCGGTAGGCCTCCTCCGCGAGTGGATCGAGCGCCAGCCAGCGCG
>Ga0137391_10000588_pt1 | contig 25370 bp, 21 predicted proteins | sample 15con2h24BmetaG_FD_101399 | JGI IMG/M metagenome (GOLD analysis project Ga0137391, IMG submission 101399) | Vadose zone soil microbial communities from Angelo Coast Range Reserve, California, USA - 15con2h2.4B metaG | ecosystem: Environmental > Terrestrial > Soil > Vadose zone > Saprolite...
ATGCCTTCCTCGATCGCGGCAAGGATGATCGCCACCAGTTTCGCGTCATCGTCTCGCCTGAGGACGGTATGGGCCTCGGCGACCTCTCCGGCTTCACCCGCGACCTCATGAGCAAACTCGAAGCTGACCTGGGAACGAAGCTCGATTGGGTGGCGGTGAACCATTTTAATACCGGCCATCCACATGTTCATGTCATCATCAACGGTCGGGATGAGTTGGGCGAGGATCTGGTCATCAATGGCGATTACATCGCCCATGGTATTCGCGAGCGGGCAAGCGAGCTGGTGACGCTCGAACCGGCGCGGCCGGATCCAGCTGATGAGCGCCGATCCACGCAACGCCGCCGAGCAAAATGACGGTGAGCGCCGGAATAGACCAGACAACGAGCTCGATGCGGCCGGAATGGGCCCAATCGGGATGATAGACAGCGCGGCAATTGGACTGCCGAAACCAGAATGCGAACGCGAAGATGGCGGCGATCGTCGGCAATACGATCGCGAGCATGATCGCAATGGAGTCGATCAGGATTGTTTTGTCGGCGGCTCCGATCGGACCCTGTGGATCAAGGATGTTCATCGCTGAACCCGCGGATATGAGCCGGCCTATCCGCCGGCACTACTAAATAAATGGCTACTTTAGAAAAGCATCCAATGCGACCGCCCCAACTTGAAGCAATTGTACCAAAAGTTGCGGAAGCGCGAAAGAAGATGTCAGCACCGTCAGAAGATTTCAGGTCTTTTCAGGGCCGGCTAAGGCCTTAACAGATTTCAGAGCTTAAGTGTTGAAGCGGTCATCCGGCACAACTCCATGCCGGTTAGAGATCGAACAGAGCGCCCACGATTGCTACCTCAGTCACTACAGGATTCCCGACCGGGTGCTCCAAAGGCATGTATCGACCCGTAATGCGAGGGTGTCATGAGACAGAATCGCAAACCTCAAGTCTGTGATCGCTGCGGTGGACGTTTTGGCATGGTGACGCATCGCTGGTGGGGTAACAAGTTCTGCAAGCGGTCGTGCAAGGACGCATATCTCCGCGAGATTGCGCTCGACCGAGCTGCGATGGCTCGGTGGTTCGGCGTAGTGCAGTTTCACCAATAGCAATGCCAAGGAGTTCGTCTCGCGCAGCCGAGTATTTTCGGAGTACTCCCATGAGAATCGTACCACGCTTAGCATCACTAATCCTGCTCCCAATCCTGGCCTTGCCGCTACGGGCTCAGGATGTCCAAGTAGGCAGGGCGCTCGTGTGCGATACCCGGCAACAAGTGGAGCGCTTCGTCGCTCTCTATGACGGTGATTTTGACGCGGCCGTGAGCGCAGTCAACGCTGAAGTGCAAGATCAGAGCGCATGCGCCACGGCCTCCATGGCCTATCTGGTCAGTCCGCCGCTCGTAACTGAAAGGCACAAGGATGTGACCGTTCAAATCGTGCAGATCCTCGTCGTCGAAGTGATTACCAAGGACGGCGTCGCGCCCGTCGAGCCAACCAAGTTGTTTTCGGTCCTGGAGGTGGACGAGCGCGAAGCCTAGCGTACCCGGTGAGTCCCCCAGTCCCGGGTTCGCTGCGGCCGGCTCGTGTCCCCCCCCCACGGCCGGCCGCTTCTGAAGATAACACGCAGTGATCCATGACAGTTCTCGCGCAGGTCATACTTGATAAGTCATCGACCCGGCTCGACCCGTCGATACGCTACATCGACGCAAGGGCGGTCGACGCGGCTGATGGTGAAGCGACGGCGATCGCGCGACCAGCGCGGGATCGCCTTTTCGCGCGAATGGCGAGGTCTGGCCGCCTTCGCACGCTCGTGGCGATCGGCGGCCGGCCGGAGAGCCGCCAGAGCCCCGCGCTCCCCAACTGGCGGCTCTCCCCCCTTTCACTTCGAGGCTGAATCGCTGCCGCCATTGTTGAGAAGAGGAACTTGCGACGCGCATCAAAGTGACTGATCGGCTTCCGGCAAGGACAAGGATATCGATATGGGCATCGTTCGATTTGCGCTGAAATTTCCATACACGTTCTACGTCCTGGCTGCCTTCATTCTGTTTCTCGGCGCTTCCGCGATCATGGTCATGCCGGAGGACATCTTCCCGGAGATCAACATTCCGGTGGTGTCGGTGATCTGGCAGTACACGGGACTGAGCGTGCCGGAGATGGAACAGCGCGTCACCACCTACAGCCAGTACTCGATCAGTACCAGCGTGACCGGCATCAAGAACATGGAGGCGCAGACCCTCAACGGCATCTCGGTGCAGAAGATTTATTTCCAGCCCGACGTCAACCTCGACCTCGCCATCTCCCAGATCGTCTCCGCCACGAATGCGGTCCGCGCCCTCATGCCAGCGGGCATCCAGGCGCCGATCGTGATTTCATACAATGCCTCAAGCGTTCCGGTGCTGCAGCTCAGCCTGAAGTCCGACCGCCTCAACGAGCAGCAGCTCTATGACTACGGAATCTACAATCTGCGCCAGCAGCTTGCTCCGGTGCAGGGCGTGACCTTTCCGGCTCCCGACGGCGGCAAGTACCGGCAGATCATGGTCGATATCGATCCGGTCAAGCTCCAGGCCAGGGGCCTGACCCCGTCGGACGTGGTAAACGCGGTCAATGCTCAGAACCTGACCTTGCCGTCCGGTCTCGCCAAGATCGGCGACTCGCAATACACGGTGCACACCAATGCGATGCCTGTGAGCATCGACGACCTCAATAATATTCCAATCAAGTACAGCAACGGGCAGACGGTATTCCTGAGGGATGTCGGCCAGGTGCATGACGGCTGGGCCGTGCAGCAGAACATCGTCCGCAACGACGGCCGGCGCTCCGTCTTGCTGAGCGTCCTTAAGAACGGGGATGCCTCGACGGTTGCGGTCGTCAATGGAGTCCGCAAGGTCCTCGAGATCGCGCGGAAGGCGGCGCCGGCCGGGCTGAGCATCAACGAGCTGTTCGATCAGTCGAAGCTCGTCACCGCGTCGATTACCGGCGTGCTGCGCGAGGGAGCAATCGCGGCAGGACTCACCGGGCTGATGATCCTGCTGTTTCTCGGCTCCTGGCGGTCGACCCTGATCGTCCTGATCTCGATTCCGTTGTCGATCCTGACGTCGATCGTCGTCCTGTATTTCATGGGCCACACGCTCAACACCATGACGCTCGGCGGCATGGCGCTTGCGGTCGGCATTCTGGTCGACGATTCGACGGTGACGATCGAGAATACCCACCGGTTGCGCAGCGAAGGCATGACTCTGGCGGCGGCCACTCTGCATGGGTCTGCCGGCATTGCCGTACCGACAATGGTCTCGACGCTTGCGATCAGCTGCGTGTTCACCTCGGTGGTGTTCCTCGAAGGGCCCGCAAAATTCCTGTTCACCCCGCTCGGGCTCGCAGTCGTGTTCGCCATGCTGGCGTCCTATGCGCTCTCGCGGACGCTGACCCCCGTGATTATCGGCCTGCTGCTCAAGGGCGAGCACCACGGCGCGGCGGATGGCTCGGGCAACTGGTTTGCGCGCTTGCACGAGCGGTTCGAGCGCGGCTTCGCGCTGTTTCGCCGCGGCTACCTGCGCGTACTCACGATGCTGCTCAAGCGGCGGCTCATCGTCCCGGTCATCGCCGTGCTGATGCTCGGGCTTGGAGGCGTGATGTTCACCGTGGTTGGCCGCGACTTCTTCCCAACCATCGACGGGGGACAGATCAAGCTCCACGTCCGTGCACCGGCGGCGACCCGCATCGAGGCGACCGAACGCATCTTCCAGGAGGTCGAGGACAAGATCCGCGAGGTGATCCCGGAGCGCGATCGCGACCTCATCGTCGATGACATTGGCGTGCCGCAACGGGTGTTGAACCTCGCATTCACCGACGGCTCGACCATCAACGTCAACGATGGCACGATCCTGATCTCGCTGAGGGAGGGGCACGCGCCGACGGCCACCTACATGCGCAAGCTCCGCGAGGTGCTGCCGGCAGCATTTCCATCCGCGACCTTCTATTTCCAGGCCGCCGACATAATCACGCAAATCCTCAATTTCGGATTGCCGGCGCAGATCGACGTTCAGGTCGTGGGTCGCGATCGCGCGATCAATCTGCGAGTGGCGCAGGAGCTGCGGCGTCGCGTCGCCGCCATTCCCGGCATCGTCGACGCGCACATTCAGCAGGAGCTCGATGCACCGGCCTTCATGGTGAACATCGATCGCTCGCGGGCGCTGCAGCTCGGTCTGAACGCGCAAGCCATTGCCAACGATGTCAACATCAGCCTCAGCTCATCCGAACAGGTCGCGCCCAATTTCTGGACCGATCCGGCAGCCGGGATTCCCTACTACATCGCGGTGCAGACACCGGAGCATCTGGTAAGCTCGCTCAATGAGCTCGGAAATACGCCGGTGTCCACCGCGCTTGCCTCCAATGGTCCGCCGATACCGGGACTCTTGAGCAACGTGGCAACGTTGCAGCGCGACAGCGTACCGACCAATCTGAATCAGACCAATATTCAGCCGGTGTACGATGTCTATGCCAGCGTGCAAGGCCGCGATCTCGGCAGCGTTTCGAGTGACATCGGCAAGATCGTCGCCGAGCTGCAGAAGGAACTCAAACCCGGCAACACGATCCGCGTGCTCGGACAGATCCAGAGCATGCGTGATTCCTTCCGGGATCTGGGCATCGGACTGCTGTTTGCGGCCGTGTTCGTTTACCTGCTGATGGTCGTCAACTACCAGAATTTCGGCGACCCCTTTGTAGTGATCCTGGCGCTGCCGGCGACCTTCTGCGGCATCGTCACCATGTTGTTCATCACGGGCACGACGCTGAACGTCCCCTCGCTGATGGGCGCGATCATGGCGGTTGGCGTCGCCTCGGCGAATTCCATTCTGCTCGTCACGTTCGCGCGCGAGCAGCAGCTCAAGGGCAGGAGCGCGTTTCGGGCTGCGCTCGATGCGGGCCATACAAGAATCCGCCCGGTGCTGATGACGGCCGCCGCGATGGTGGTCGGCATGATCCCGATGGCGATCGGCGGTCCGGGCGAGGAGCAGAACGCGGCGCTCGCGCGCGCCGTGATCGGCGGGCTGTTGTTCGCGACGCCGACTACCCTGCTGATCGTTCCGTATCTGTTTGCCATGCTGCGCAAACGCAATGACGGCGTAGCGGCCTATGGCGTGTTCGAGGATCTCCCCGATGAATAATCTGTTTCGCCTGAACAGGAATGACGCGATCGACCGGAATCGACTGGACAGTCCCACGTTCCACCGCGAGATCGGGAAGCAGCCAAGGCGTCGCGCGCATGTGCGCCGACGACGGGGTGGGCGTCTGTTTGCGCTTGGCGGACTCTTGTTGCTTGCCGGCGGCCTCACTCTGGGCGGGTGGGGAAACTATTCGCTGAAGCAGGAGGTCATGGCGACTGCAAGGCAGCAGCATGATTTCGTGCTGAGCTTGCATGTCGCAACCGTCGAGGCAAATCCCGCTACCATTTCGGTCACCTTGCCGGGCACGACGGCCGCATTCGCCGCGGCGAACATCTATGCCCGCGCAACCGGCTATATTGCCAAGCGCAATGTCGACATCGGTGATCGCGTCAAGGCGGGCGATCTGCTGGCGGAGCTCGCAGTCCCCGAGCTCGATCACCAGATTTCGCAAAACGAGGCGACCCTCGATCAGCTCAAGTCGTCCCTCCAGCAGGCGCGGGCCAACCGGGATCTGGCGCAGGTGACCTGGGATCGCGACTCACCTTTGGTCCAGAAAGGCTGGGTCACTCCGCAACAGGGCGACACCGACCGCCTCAATTTGCAGTCGCGCGCGGCAGCGGTCGCGGTCGCCGAGGCGAACGTCTCCGCGCAGGAGAACCTGCTCAAGTTGCTGCAACAGAACCGGGACTATGCCTCGGTCGTCGCGCCCTTCGACGGCGTCATCACGCAGCGCAATGTTGATGTTGGCAGTCTGGTGCAGGGCAATGCAGCAAGCGGCTCCTTCATGTTCGAGATCATGCAGGACAACGTGATCCGTGTCTGGGTCTACGTGCCGCAGGACTCAGCCTTTGGTGTGGCACCGGGTATTGACGCTGTCATTCGCGTGCCGGAACTGCCCGATCGCGAGTTCTCCGGCAAGGTCACTCGGATTGCCGATGCGCTGCAGTCCGGCACGCGGACGCTGTTGACTGAAATCGACATCAGCAATCCTGACAGCGCGCTGGCTCCTGGCATTTACTGCACGGTCGAGCTCCATATCCCGCGCAAGACGCCGAGCCTTTTGGTGTCGGCCGATGCGATCATCTTCAACCGCAACGGAATGCAGGTAGCCGTCGTCAACAATGGAAAGGCGGAGCTCCGCAAGGTGAAAGTGAAGCGCGATCTCGGCACGCGGGTCGAAGTGGATAGCGGCATCAAGGCGGGTGATCAGGTGATCCTCAATCCGCCCGTCACGCTCGTCGACGGCAGCAAGGTTCAGGCCATGCCGGAGGCACCGCGCACATAGGCTGATCAGAGTCTGGGGGGCTTTTTCTCGCAAGGAGGCCAACATGTTGCTTCATCTGCCAATCGCGATTCTGGCGACGTTTTCGCCCGTTGCCGCCTCTGACGCGGTGCCGAAATTCGATATCGTGAGAGAGTGCCGGTTTGAGGGCGGGTCGACCATCGAATTCGACCGCTGTTCGCAGGACGAAGCTGCGGCTCTTGAACAGCTCAGGGCAAATTGGGAGCAGTTTGCCGGTGTCGACAAGAGCACCTGTCTCTCCGCTGCAACGGTCGGCGGTCTCGCGAGCTATGTCGACCTTTTGACCTGTCTGGAAATGGCCCGCGAAGCCAACAACACCGACAAAAATCCGCGCGATGCAAAGGGGACAGATCCGATGCGATCAGTCGGCCCCGGAGTAACTGTCGGCGGCGGGCCCGGTCCGACCTCGCCGGGACAAATGCCGGGCCGAGGCAGTCGCTAGATTGTCGATACGGAGATGCGTCACAATTGAAGAGAAAACGCTGTGAATGTTTGGGTCACGCCGCGTGCTACAGGGGTGGAAAGGGATCTTCCCTTCGAATGCATTGCGCTGGTGCTGCAGGGCGGCGGCGCGCTCGGCGCCTATCAGGCCGCAGTCTACGAAGCGCTGGCGGAGGCCGGCATAAAACCCGACTGGATCGCCGAGGTGTCGATTGGGGCGATCAACGGTGCCATTATCGCGGGCAATCCGCCAAAATCCCAGATCGACCGGCTGCGCGAGTTCTGGACGCAGGCGGCTGTGGGTGGGGTTTGGCCTTGCCTTGGCGATCCGGCCGGCCGCTTGGCGAGAGGCGATGCCGCCCGCAATATTTTCAACCAGCTGAGCGCCGGCTTCGCGCTCGCAAACGGAGTCAAAGGATTCTTCAGCGCGCGCCTAGTGGTGCCGTGGCTTCACCCGGCCGGGACGATCGAGGCGACGAGCTTTTGCGATACGCGCGATCTCAAGCGGACGCTCGATCGCCTCAATGCGGCTACGCCGCGCTTCAGCGCGGGCGCCGTCAATGTGAGGAGCGGCAATTTCGTCTATTTCGACACGACGACCCACACCATCCGGCCTGAACACATCATGGCGAGCGGCGCGCTACCGCCCGGCTTGCCGGCGATCGAGATCAGAGGCGAGCATTACTGGGACGGCGGCCTCGTCTCCAATACGCCGCTCCAATGGGTGTTCGAGACCGAGCCGCGCCAAGACACGCTCGCTTTTCAGGTTAATCTCTGGAGCGCGCGCGGAGAGTTCCCGCGCGGTGCGTCACAGGAGCGCCGCGCATGACCCAGGTCCACACATTTGCCAGCGACAGCGCTCCGACCTCGGCCACCTTCACTCGCAAGCCGCTGCATCCGAAAACAGTGACAGTCTTCCTCGATGCCGGTCAGTCGGGAAAACATCGGGCGGATCATGCGGTCGCGTTGGCACAGCGTTGGGACGCGCACGTCGTCGGTGTGCACGTGGTGTACACCACTCAGGCCTTGTATCCTTGGGATTCGTTCGCCGTCGGTGAAACGGCGATCAAGGAAGTGATCGCCCGTGAAGACAAGGTTCACGCTCATGATAAAGCGGTGGCATCTCGAATGGGGCAGCAATTTCGCGATCTCTGCTCGAGTTGGAACATTGGCTGTGAATTTCGTCTGATCGGGCGGGAACAGCCGGCCGAGGAAGCGATCCTTAGCGCGCTCCATTCCGATCTGGTGATCGCCGGGCATCCGGAGCCGAATGGCCTGCCCGGGAACATGTCGGCGGAGACGATCTTCCTGGCGAGTGGGACGCCCTTGCTGGTGCTGCCGAACGGCTGGCCGGACAATCCGATCGGCGACAATGTGCTGATCGCCTGGAACGCAAGCCGGGAGGCCCGGCGCGCCATTTCCGACGCCATGATCTTTATTGCCGCCGCAAAGGCCGTCACCGTCCTGGTCGTAGACCCAGGCAAAAAGCACCGGTACGGCGAGGAGCCCGGCGCCGACATCGCGCTGCAATTGGCCCGCCATGGCGCACGCGTCAACGTGGACCGGGTCGCATCGAATGGCTCCTCAATCGCTGAAACCATCCTCAGCTATGCGGTGCAGAGCAGGTCGGATCTGCTCGTCTTCGGAGCCTATAGTCACGCTCGCATGAGAGAACGCTGGCTGGGCGGCACGACGCGAACCTTGCTGGCACGGACGCAGATACCCTTGCTTGTTTCAGGGTAAATGACCCATGTAAATGACCACAGTGTCGACGACACGGCGACAGGCCCTTTCGGCGGCGAGAAGAACAGCGGGCTCGGGCGGTTGGGCGGGTAGTGGATCTTACACGAATTTACTCGCGATCACTGGGTGATCGTGCGGCATTCCAATGGTCCCTATCCCTTCTAGTTTTCAGCAACTAAAGCAGGAGTGAAATTATGACCAGCGTTCATGACGTGACATATGACATTTTGCGCAGGCATGGCGTCACCTCGGTCTTCGGCAATCCCGGATCAAACGAGTTGCCGTTCCTGACGGATTTTCCGCGCCTCACCGAGGCCAGTCGCTCTTTTCGTCGCGAGAAACTCGATGCAGATCATCAATCAGAGCTTTCGCGTTAGCAAGATCAGTCGTGCCGAACCCCTCTGTGAACCGGTTGTAAACTGGTTTGATGACGGTAGTCGCTTCAGCGCAACGGCGCTGATCGCGCAGCAGGCGGGCGAGGCTCGTCGCGGCTCGCAGCTCCCATGAGAGGGCGCCTTGCCGGCCCGCCCGGTCGAGCGCTTCCCGGAAGCAATCTTCGGCCTTCGCTGTGGCGGACCCTTTACGCAACATCAGCTCACCTTTGAGGCGAAGCAGTTCAGCGAACAACCACCGATCGTTGGTCTGCTCGCATCGCTCGATGGCCTGCTCGGCCACCGCCAATCCATCAGCAATTTGGCCAGCACGGCCCAAGGCTTCTGCAATGTCGCTCTGGAACTTAACGTGGTCGATAGCTGGCAGCGACTCGCCCAATTCGTCAAAACCGGCGCGCAACAGACGCAAGCCACCAACAACGTCACCGCGACTAGCCGCAAGCAGTGCCTCAAACATACGGGCTAACTCACGCCACAGCGGCACCGTATATCTTCTCGCATGGTCGAGCAGATTTTTCACGTAACGGTCCGCCAGTGCGAAATCGCCCATCCACAGGGCAATCGGGCAGGCCGCGTGGGCCAAAACGTTGCAAATCAAGATCGCATGATTGGCTTCTAGAGCAGCCTGAACAGCGTCTTCGGCGGTGCGCATCGCCTGATCGGGAAATCCCTGTAGCCAAAGAATCCGCGCAAGGATGATACGGGGCATAACATGTTGATCGAACTGGAACCGGCCGGTGTAGGAATGGGATCGGTGGTCAGGCGCGGAGAAATTCGCAAGCATGCGTTCTATGTGGGCGCGTGCGCTAGTTTGGTCTCCCAGACAGTGCTCTGACACAGCCACCAGTAGATCACCGATCAGCCGATCGTTTTTGTCCGGCTGCTGCTCCGCGACCACGCAAAACTTTCTCGCAATTTCGAGAGTTTTGCGCATATCGCTGCTGGAGTAGAACACCTGCAAGCCGTGGAGTGACCGCAACTGATAGTCGCGATCACCCAGCTCCTCTGCGATTTCGAGCGCGCCCGTCCAGACGGCACCGAGTTCGTGCGCCCAACCTCTGGTATAGAAAGTCGATGTCGCGAGCGCGACCCGAAGTTTCATCTCCCGCCGACGATCGCGGCTCGCACCGGCGTCCAACGCCGAAAGCGCCCGTTCGACGCGACTGCGGCACTCCTGCAACAGCGACAACTGCATCCACAGCGGCACCGCGGCGGCCGTCAATGCTACGCCCAGTGATGGATTGCCGGCCGGCGAAAAGGCCCAGTCAAGCGCCGCGCGCAAATCGTCGATTTTAGGCCCGTACGCGGCCAGCCATTCGTGCGCGGCGCGCGCTTCCCACTCGAATTCCGCTCGCTCGAAAAGGTTCTGATGATATTCGGCGTGGCGGCGCGAAATTACTTCCAGCTCACCACTTTCGACGAGCTTCTCCAACGCGAAGGCGTGTATCGTCTCGAGCAACCGGTAGCCTGTGGCATTCCGGTCAACGAGAGATTTCGAGACGAGATTTGAAAGCACGTCGGCGACTTCGCATGTTGCCAACTCGGGACTCGCCGCCACCACCCCGGCCGCCTCGAGGTCGAACACACCGGCAAAAACAGCGAGACGGTGCAGGAGCACACGCTCGGACGCGGTCAGCAGCTCGTGGCTCCACTCAAGCGTCGCATGCATTGTCTGCTGGCGTCGCAATGCGGTGCGCCGGCCGCCGGACAGCAGTCGGAAACGATCGTCGAGTCGCTCGGCAATTTGCTCTATCCCGAGTGCGCCAGTTCGCGACGCCGCCAGTTCGATGGCCAGCGGAATGCCGTCAAGCCTTCGGCAGATGGCCGCGACCGTCGCCACGAAATGACGATCCGGCACGAGGTGCGATTCCGCCGCTTGCGCCCTCTTGATGAAGAGCTGGACAGACCCGTGTCGCAGCAGGTCGTCCTCATTCGTGACATCGGGTGCAGGAACGGTGAGCGGCGGCACCCGATAGATCCACTCTCCCTCCGCCTTAAGCGGCTCCCGACTTGTCGCGACGACATGGGCTGCCGAATTGGCGTGCAATAATGCTTCCGCCATCGTGCCTGCGCCTTCGATCACATGTTCGCAATTATCGATGAAAAGCAGAAGCTCTTTCTTGGCGAGCGCGCACGCCACATGATCCGCCGATGCCTCACCGGTGGCGAGGTTCACCCCCACGGTCGCGGCCACGGCGGCTGGAACGAGCGTTGGTTCGGAGAGGGGCGCCAATTCGGCGAACCAGACGCCATCGGCAAACTGGGGCAGCAGAAGCTGCACGGCTGCGAGCGCAAGGCGCGTTTTGCCGATCCCACCGGGGCCGGTGAGCGTGACAAGCCGATGCCCCTGAATGAGGCTCAGGATCTCGCGTAGCTCGTCATCGCGGCCAATAAGCTCTGAGACAGGATCCGGCACGTTGCCCGGCGACAGAGCCGCCTCGCGGTCCACCGCGGCCGAGCCACGGCGTCTATCCGGGTCCACTGAAGCAATGCGGATCTCGCCGGTGAATTGATAACCGCGCCCGGCGACCGTCCGGATGAGATCGCGGTCCGCGCCGAAAGCGGCGCGCAATGCCGAAATCTGAATCTGCAGATTGTTCTCCTCGACGATGCTATCCGGCCATACGCGCTCCATCATAGCGCGCTTGCTGACGACCGATCCCTGCGCATCGATCAGTGCCATGAGCACGTCAAAAGCGCGCCCGCCGATCTGGACTGGTCGTCCGTCGGCAAGGAACTCGCGGCGGTGCGGCAAAACCTGGAAACGACCGAAGCTCACACTCGCCAGTGTATGGGAGCCGGTATCCATCGATCCGCCAATATAGCACACGGCACAGAAGATTTCAGATGTTTTCAGGGCCGGCTAAGGCCTTAACAGATTTCAGAGCTTAGTGTTGAAACGGTCATCCGGCACAACTCCATGCCGGTCAGAAATCGAACAGAGCAAACGGCGCTTGAGGAGAGACCGTGAATATCATCGATCGTCACCATTCACGTTACTGCCCGGTGCCTGCCCAGCAACACGAGCACGGCACCGCGGCTTTACGCGACAATCAATAGCAGATCGAAGGGTACGCGCTGCGAGGCGATGACGAGGTGAAACCATGGCTTACGAGACCGTGAATCCCGCGACTGGAGAGTGCCTGCGCCGCTTCGAGGAGCACAGCGAAGCGGACGTCACAGCGGCGCTCAATACCGCCCACTCAGCTTACTGCACCTGGCGGAAGGAGTCGTTCGAGGGGCGGGCCCGGCTCGTTCACCGCGTTGCCGATCTGATGCGCGAGCGTATTGAGCCCCTGTCGGCGTTGATCACGCTCGAAATGGGCAAGCTCCCGGCGGAGAGTCGCGGCGAGACCGCGCTCAGCGCCGACATCCTGAGCTACTACGCCGACAACGCCCAGCGCTTCCTCGCGCCTCGAGAGATCCCACAGAAGGATGGAACGGCGACGCTGGTCTACGATCCGGTCGGCATCGTTTTCGCCATCGAACCGTGGAACTTCCCCTATTACCAGCTGGCGCGGGTCGTCGGTCCCAACCTGATGACCGGCAATACGGTCATCACGAAACATGCTTTGGGGGTGCCGCAGTGCGCCGCGGCGTTCGCGAAGCTTTTCGAGGATGCCGGCGCACCGCACGGGCTCTACACAAATCTGCGACTCAGCAATGATCAGGCGGGTGTCGTGGTCGCCGACCCTCGGGTGCGCGGTGTGGCGCTGACCGGCAGCAATCGCGCGGGGGAGGCTATAGCGGCAGCGGCCGGCAAGGCGACCAAGCCGTCAACCCTGGAACTCGGCGGCAGCGATCCTTTTGTCGTGCTGGAGGACGCAAACCTCCCCATGGCCATCAAGTGGGGGGTATGGAGTCGTCTTCTGAACTGTGGTCAGGGCTGCGTCGATTCGAAGCGATTCATCGTCGTCGAGCCGCTTTATGACGCATTTCTACAAGGATTGAAGCAGGCGGTCGAGACACGCGTAGTCGGCGATCCCAGTGACGAGAAAACAGAGACTGGTCCGCTTTCCTCCGAGGCTGCGAAACAGCGGCTATTGGAGCAGATCGCACGCGCTGTGGGAGGCGGCGCTACGCTGGTTGCGGGCGGCACCTCAATCGACCGCCCCGGCAGTTACATCACGCCCGGCATTCTGACCGGACTTGCTCCCGACAACCCCGCCTACCACGAAGAGTTCTTTGGCCCAATATTCATTGTGTTCAAGGCTCGCGACGAGGCCGAGGCTCTGGCGTTGGCGAACGACACGGAGTTCGGCCTTGGTGCGACGATCTTCAGCGAGGACGTGGAGCGAGCGGAACGATTGGCGCGCAGCATCGACGCCGGGATGGTCTTTATCAATCACGGCGCCTGGACCGCGCCGGAGCTTCCGTTCGGTGGCGTCAAGAGCTCCGGCTTCGGGCGCGAACTTGGGGAGCTCGGCATCCACGAGTTCGTCAACAAGAAGCTGATTCGAGTGCAAGACGCAACGAGCAGCGCTCTTTGAGAGCCAATCCAGGAAGTTGGAATTTATGGACAACTGGTAGTAGCAACCGTTGCCGCTCGTAGATGAGGACTAAAATGATGAACGTGGACCTTGTCGGGCTGGGCCGTATGGGCGGTGGGATGGTTCGTCCTGCTGCGGATAGAAGATTGAGATCGGAGTCAGTTCGCCGTCAGTCAGCAGGTGCGCGGAGTGGAAAGCCCATGCAGTCAGATCGAGCCGCGCACCGAAAGCGAGAACGGCGAGCGACAATACTAGTCGGACTGCTGGCCACGGTGCTCCTGCCGTGCGCCGCGTCGTTCGCCGCACCTGAGAGCGGATGCCACAAGCACTTCGGACCGGCGATCCAGTCGCTCTTCGAACTCGATGTGCTCGCGAATGGGGTCACGCGGACAGCGGATGGACGCACCTTTGTGCCGGTGCAGCCGATCTCGCCAGCACCCACACCGCGCCTCGCCGAGATCGTGGGACGCGGCGGCGTCAGGCCATACCCGGACGAGGCCTGGAACAGCTACAAGCCAGGTGCCGACGCCTCGGGCAAGTTCGTCACCGTCGTCTCGGTGCGGATCGGACCGGACGGCGCGATCTGGGTCGTCGACAAGGGATCGCTCGGCATTCAGGGAACGATCGTTCCCGGTGGCCCGAAGCTGGTTCGGATCGATCCGCGGACAAACGCCGTGGCCCGGGTCTATCATCTCGACTCGGTTTCAACGGGCGAGAGCTTCATCGACGATGTGCGTTTTGACGGGGACACTGCCTATCTGACCGATGCCGGCCGCCCAGGCCTAATCGTTCTTGACCTTGCGACCGGAGCGGCGCGCCGCGTGCTCGATCGTTCTCCATCGACGACCGGTCGTGTGCCACTCCGGGCGGAAGGGCGACTGCTCCGGTCCTCCGCCGGCAAACCGCTCTTCTACAATGCCGACCAGCTCGAATTGTCACCGGACGGCCGGCTGCTCTACTTCCAGCCGACATCGGGCCCGATGTCTCTGGTCGAGACCCGGCTGCTGAGGGATCCCGCCGCTTCGGGAACGATCCCGACCGCGGTCCGGCCGTTCGCGCCCACGCCGACTACCGGCGGCACTGCGATCGATGCGAGCGGGGCGATCTACTTCAGCGACACAAACGAGTGCATGATCCGCCGGATCACGCCGGCGGGCAGGATCGAGACCGTGCTCGCCGATCCGCGCCTCGTGTGGGTCGATGCGATGTGGATCGATGAGGACGGCCGCTTGCTCATGCCGGCCTCGCAGCTCAACCGCACGCCGCCGCTGAACGGCGGCCGAGACGCGGCCAAACCGCCCTTCACGATCTTCGCAGCCGACCTCGATCTCAAACCCGTGCGACGGTGACATCGACCATGCCCGCCGACCTGCTCCTCCTGTTTGCGCGCCTCCTCGTCTGCACCGTCTTCATCGTCAGCGCGGTGGACAAGTTCAATCTCGTGCCCGCGGAGCTTGCGGCCATGCGCGCGCTCAAGCTTCCCGCTCCGGTGTTCCTCATGCGGCTGACCGGTGTATGCGAGATCGTCGGCTGCCTGATGCTGGGCCTCGGCATCGCGCCCCGCATAGCGGCGGTCGCCTTTGCTCTTTTCACCCTTCTCGTCAGCCTCCTGTTCCTGCGCTTCTGGACCTCAAGGCCGGATGCCCCGGATTTTCTCCTCCGACGGAACACCTTCTTCAGCAATCTCGCGATGATCGGGGCCCTACCCTACGTCGTCGTGGCGGGTCCCGGAGCTTATTCGCTGATTCGATCGCTGGCATAAAAGAGGAGCAGCAATCATGACCAAACCCATCCTGATCGTTGGCGCCGGACCGACCGGACTGACAGCCGCGCTGGAACTGTCCCGTCTCGGCGTCCCGTTACGCATTATCGACAAGCAGGCCGCCCCCGCAACGACTTCCCGTGCCGTCGGGGTGCAGGCGCGCACGCTGGAGCTGCTCGAGCTGCGCGGCCTGGCGGACGAGATGGTCCGGCTTGGCAATCCCGGCCTTGCCGCCAGCTTCTATGGTGGAGGCAAACGCATCTTTCGCCTCGACTTCACGCGGATCGACAGCCGCTATCACTACCTCTTCTTCATTTCGCAGGCCGAGACCGAGCGCATCCTGCGCACGGCGGTCGAGAAGCAGGGGGTCCGGATCGAACGCGGCGTCGAACTCGTTGGGCTGGCGCAGGACGTGCTCTCCGACGACCCGAACCCGGTGAGGGTCGTGCTACGCCACGCCGACGGCCGGCTGGAGCAGGCGCAAGCGCCCTGGCTCATCAGCGCCGAGGGCGCGCACAGCACCGTCCGGGCCACCCTCGACCTTCCGTTCGTGGGGAAGACTCGCGACGAGCAATACGCTCTAGGCGACCTGCACATCGATGGCGATCTCGCGGAGAGCGACCTCCACATCTTCTCCTCCGCGCACGGCTTCCTAGGCCTGTTCCCCATGGGCAACCGGCGCTGGCGCCTGATGGCCAGCAACCCGCTCAGCCGGGCCAGCAAGGACACGGCGCCCGCGCTCGCGGAGCTGCAGGCGATCTACGACCAGCGCTCGCGCATCCCGGCGCGGTTCCGGGACATGAGTTGGAGCTCGTGGTTCCGCATCAACAGCCGGATGGTGGGGCGCCTGAAGGTTGGCCGCCTGCTGCTCGGCGGGGACGCGGCCCACATCCATAGCCCGGCTGGCGCTCAGGGCATGAACACAGGCATCCAGGACATGATCAACCTGGCATGGAAGCTGGCCCTGGTGCTCAAGGGGCAGGCGCCCCCCGCGTTGCTCGACACGTACGAGCAGGAGCGGCTGCCCGTGATACGCGACGTGCTGGCCCACACGGAGGGGATGACTAACGTGATTGGCTCTGAGAAGCAGGTCGGCCCCTGGGCTCAAGAAGCCGAGAAGGTCCAGGACACCATGGCTACTCAGATGGGCCAGCTTGCGATCGGCTATGGGGAAAGTCGGCTCTCCACCACCTACTTGCACGAGGGGCTACATGCCGGAGACCGCGTGCCGGACCTGCTGGTGCGATATCGCAGCGAAGGTGGTGCCGGGTGGCAGGAACGGACACTATTCAGCTTGCTCGATCCGTCCCGGTTCACGCTCCTGGTCGTGCGTTTCGCAGAGTCGGCAGCGGCTCCTGCCGATCTGTACGACGCCGTGCAGCCGTGGCGCCACCTCATTGGCGTGGTCGAGCTGGCGCCTCCTCCGGAAACGGCCCGCGAGCGATTTCAGGCAGTTTTCGGCCGGTCGGACGGCGTCTTCCTGGTGCGCCCGGATAGCTATGTTGGTTTCGCCAGCGGTGAGCACGCATCGGCTCGGCAGCTTGATGCGTATTGCCGCCTGTGGCTGACCAAGCCTGCTCAAGTCCACGCTCATACTGGCTAAGGGTGCCATGATGCTCGATCCCAACACCGTTCAGGTACTGTTCGCCGATCTGCAGTCGCAGATCGTGGCGCGGAGCAAGACCAACACGCCGGACGCCCTGGCCCGCTCAGCAGCCGTACTCGCCCAGGTTGCCCGGCTGTTGCAGCTTCCGATGCACCTTAGCGTCGTGCCGGAAGGCGGGCTCCGGCCGGAGTTGATCCCGGAGCTAGCGCGGGAGACGGATGGCGTGGCGCAATATCCACGCGTGTCGGCGAGCCCATTTCTGGATGAAGCGACGCGCGCTGCGATTGCCGCAACCGGTCGGCAGCATCTAGTCATCGCCGGCTTCGCGACCGAGGCGGTGGTGCTTCACAGCGTCCGCGGCGCGATCGCCGCCGGTTACCTGCCCTATGTGCTGGTCGATGCGTGCGGCGGCATGTCGTCCCGTACGGAGGACGCGGCGTTCCGACAGATCGAAGCGGCCGGTGGGGTCACGACGTCCGTCGTCTCGCTGGTCACGGCGCTAACACCTGATTTCAGCACCGACCTCGGCGGGAAGGCCTTCGGAATTCTTCAGTCGCTCAGGCTGGCATAGATCACACTTGGTCGGAGCATCTCGGTAGCATGAAAGGAGGATTCGATGCCATCAGCACCTAAGCAGGCCGGCTCCCAACCGGAGCACGGCGCGGAACGCCCCTTCGCCAAGAAAACCATCCGTGCAGGTGACGGGCTGGGCCTCGTCGGCGAGGTCAGCGGCCACGGCGACACGGCCCTCGTCTTCCTGCATGGCTGGTGCGGCGACCGCGAATACTGGAAGCACCAGGTCGGCCCCTTCGCCGCCGATTACCGCGTCGTCACCCTCGATCAGGCCGGGCATGGCGAATCGGGGAAAGACCGGAAGGTCTGGAGTGCAGCCGGCCTGGCCGGCGATGTCGAGGCGGTGGCCAAGTCCCTGGGGCTCAAGCGCGTGATCCTCGTCGGCCACTCGATGGGCGGGCCGGTCGCCCTCCTGGCTGCCAAGCGGATGCCGGGGACCGTCGTCGCCGTGGTCGGCGTCGACTCCCTGCACAATGCCGAGTCCCAGTTACCCGAGGAGGTGAGGACGAAGTTCCTCGCGGACTTCGACAAGGATTTCAAGGGCACGATGCGCGTGGTGGTCGGCGGCATGGTCCACGAGAAGACAGATGCGGAGCTGAAGGAGTGGCTCGTGACCCGGGCCGAGGCCCAGGACCCGAAGATGGTGGCCATCATGCGCGACCTCTTCGGCCTCGACACGGTGAGGGCGTTCAAGGAGGCCAAGGTCCCAGTGCGGTGCATCAACTCCGCCGGCGGGTACCAGTTCTTCACCCCCACGGCCGTCGAGACCAACAAGAAATACGCCGACTTCGGTGCGGTCACCATCGAAGGCGTCGGCCACTACCCGATGCTGGAGAAGCCGGATGAGTTCAACCGCAGACTTCGGGACGTGCTCAAGGAAGTTTGCGACCAAGAAGTGAGCCCGTCTCGCCCGGTACGGGGAACTATAGGAAGTACAAGCGGTCCTCTCGAGGTCTGAAGTTGAACTTTGAGAGATGACAGGAAACTCGAGAACTTCTCTTTCGACGGAGGAAGAAATGGCTTCGACAACAGAGTCCGGCCGAGATGTGCCTGCCCCCGTACAGAGCGGTGCCAAAGCTCCGGCGCTTTACCAGGGGTTTGAGGGACAATACATCGATGGTTCATGGCGACCGGGAAAGCACGGCGGTGTGCGAGTCGACACTGATCCGTATTCTGGCGCCACGCTGGCCGAAATGGTCATGGCGAACCAATGCGATCTCGACGAGGCCTATCACGCCGCAGCAAAGGCGCAAGTCTCCTGGGCAGCACGCCTGCCGGCCGAACGCGCGGCGGTCATGCTGCGTTCCGCATCCATCATGGAGGCGCGTCACGGCGAGATCGTCGACTGGCTAATCCGCGAATCCGGGAGCACCCGTGTCAAAGCCGAGCTTGAATGGCAGTTTGTGCATGCCGTAACGCTGGAAGCCGCATCTTTCCCGCATCGCGTGGAAGGGAGGATTCTTCCCCTCGATGAGGCTGGAAAGGAAAGCCGGGCTTATCGGCAGCCGCTCGGAGTGATCGGCGTGATTAGCCCATGGAATTTCCCGATGTATCTGTCCCACCGTTCGATCGGTCCCGCATTGGCGTTGGGAAATGCGGTCGTTGTCAAGCCGGCGGAAGATACACCCGTTACAGGCGGGCTCCTCATTGCGAAGATCTATGAAGAGGCCGGACTGCCGCCCAGTCTTCTCAACGTCGTCATCGGCCCCATCTCGGAAATTGGCGACCCATTCACGCTGCATCCGATTCCCCGCTTGATCTCGTTTACTGGCTCGACACGGGTGGGCCGACATATCGGGGCGCTCGCAATGCAGGCCCCCCAGCTCAAGCGGGTGGCGCTTGAGCTTGGCGGGAACGCCCCGCTCGTCGTCCTCGACGATGCCGACCTGGAGCATGCGGTGCGGTCTGCCGTTGTCGGCCGCTTCCTGCATCAGGGCCAAATCTGCATGAGCGCGAACCGGATCATCGTGGATGCAGGCATCTACGACGAGTTCGTCGATCGCTTCACCGCCCACGTAAAGACGCTCAAATACGGCGATCCCAACGATCCATCGGTGTCCATCGGACCAGTCATCAACGAAAAGCAATTGCGCGGTCATCTCGCCCGCATCGAGGGTGCGCAGAAGGACGGCGCGCTTGAGCTGCTGGGCGGTGTCCCCGACCGCCAAGTGTTACCGCCGCACGTCTTCGCGGGGGTAACGAATGACATGGCGATCGCACAGGACGAAATCTTCGGTCCGATAGCCCCCATCATCAAAGTGAAGGACGAAAGGGAGGCGCTGCACGTCGCTAACCAGACCGAATACGGTCTATCGTCCGCGGTGTTCACGCAGGACCGGGAGCGCGGCGTGAAGTTCGCGCTGCGAGTCGAGGCCGGAATGACCCATGTCAATGACCACAGTGTCGATGACACGCCGACGGGCCCTTTCGGCGGCGAGAAGAACAGCGGGCTTGGGCGGTTCGGTGGCGACTGGATCCTACGCGAGTTTACACGCGATCACTGGGTGACCGTGCGGCATTCCAATGGTCCCTATCCGTTTTAGATTTCCAGCAAGCATAGTGATGGGTCGAGAGGTTTTGAGCCAGTGTTAGAAAGCGAGGATATCATGAACGAAGAAACGCTCGTCAATGAGGCATTGATACCGGTCGGTAAATCCACTGATGTTCCCGAGCTTGGCCGGCTCGTAGTCGATGTAGGTCAACGCACGATCGGCATCTTCCGCGTCAACGGCAAGCTCAACGCCTACGACAATGTGTGCCCGCATCAGGGCGGGCCGGTCTGCCAGGGCAAAATCATGCCGAAGGTGCGCGAGAACATCGACGCGGACCATCAGGCGCACGGCATGGTCTACGACCGCTCCGAAATGCACATCGTCTGCCCGTGGCACGGCGCCGAATTCATCATCACGACCGGGCGGCACGCTACCGCGGCCGACATCGGCCTGGCAGCTGTGGACGTGCACGAACGGAAGGGAGTGATCTATGTCAGCCTGTCAAACGGCTAATTGCCAAACAGAGCCCAGCGCCGTTCCGGCCTCCGCCGGAGAGCTGTTGGAACTGGCCGATCGGCTGCACAGCTGTGTCGAACAGCTACGGGCTAGCGGTACCCAAGCCGTGACCTCGGCGGCACTGTCGCAGCTAGTCACCGACGCCGCTCACCTGTACGCCGGCGCTTGCCTGGCCGCCGGTCGGGAGATCGACATCGCGCCGGAAGGCCTGTCGGCGACCAGCGCGGTAATCCTCATCGCCGCCCTGATGCGGGCGCAGAACCTCAACACATTTGACCTCGCGCTGTGGCTGTCGCAATCCGGCCGGCACAGTGGTCTGAAAGGAGCGTTATGACAGTGGCACCCGAACGTCTTCACGTGCGCGTCAATCCCGTGCAGGAGCTTACTTTCAGCTCCGACACCCGCGACATGCTGGCCAACGCTACCCGCGATATCGACCGGTTCGGCTTGCGCGACCGGCTGATCGTCGATATCGACTCGCATCATGAGGAAGCGCTGGAGTGGAGCGACGTGCTCGATAACATCGATGACGAGGTGTTGCGCGACTACGGCAAGGGTATCGCCGCCTCCTTTCCCGGCGGACGGGACTACGCCTTGACCTCCCATATTCCCGGTCTGCGGTTCCAGGAGGTCGGCGGCCGCATTCCGCACTCGGCCGAGCGCGGCGAACCGGTGCCCGAAGGCGCCGAACACACGTACACCGTGACGGAGCGGGCAATCGAGGCGCTGGGCTTGGACTACCAGGTAGTGTTTCCGCAGACGATGCTCGATTTGGGCATGCATCCGAATCCCCGAATCGCAACCGCCCTGGTCATGGCCTACAACAAGTGGTTCACGGGCACCGTCCTCGGCCGCGACAGCCGGATCAAGACGATGCTAAACCTGCCCATCGAGGACCCCGACGCTGCGCTGGAAACGATCCGGCGCTACCACAATCACCCGCATGTGGTCGGATTCCTGATCACCAGTCAGCGATTTTTCAGCGTTCACGACAACCGGTACATGCCGGTGTACGCCGAACTGGAGCGGCTGGGCATGCCGCTGGGCTTTCACGCGGGACCCAACTGGGGCGACTCATGGACCCGCAGCATGAACCGGTTCACCGCCGTGCACGCCATGTCGTTTTGCACCTGCAACATGACCCACCTGACCAACTGGCTGTTCAACGGGCTTCCCGAACGTTTCTCGAAACTGAAGGTGATCTGGATCGAAAGCGGCCTGGCCTGGGTACCGTTCTTGATGCAGCGGCTCGATCATGAATACGTGCTGCGCACTTCCGACGCGCCGCTGCTGACCAAACGGCCAAGTGAATACATGCGGGAAATGTTCTACACCTCCCAGCCGCTTGAGGTTTCGCACCCCGGGGCGTTGGCAATGACACTGGCGATGATGGACGCCGAGCACACCCTGCTGTACTCCTCGGACTGGCCACACTGGGACTTCGACCCGCCGGCCCGCATCATGACCATCGGCGGACTCTCCAACACCGCGCGCGACAATATCCTCGGCCGAAACGCGCAACGGCTGTTCGGGATTCACAAACTGCCCGAGCCCGCGCGCCTGCTCCACAGCCCAGCCTACACGAGTGTCGAAGGAGAAGTCGCAACCAATGGGCCTTTGCCCAATTCCGATCAGAACGATGCCGTTGGGCGGATCTCATAAGTCGCTCCACTCATGACGGGTGGGCCACAGAGCAAGGCGCGCAGACTACCTGATTACTGCTCCTGAGCGCGCTGCGAACCAATAGCCGGCCGCGAAATGTCATCCCCGATTCCGGGGACGGGAGATTGTGTGCCTAAGCAAGGCGTGAACACGATGAAGATGTCGATCGGCTCCTTTCTTATTGACCGCCTGGTCTCCTTGGGCGTTTCGCGCATTTATGGCGTCCCGGGGGACTACAACCTCGAGTTCCTCGAACTGCTGGAAAACTCCAAGCGGCTTTCCTTCGTGGGAACGTGCAACGAACTGAATGCGGCGTATGCCGCCGATGGCGAGGCTCGTCTTAAGGGGATCTCTGTCGTCCTCACCACCTATGGCGTCGGTGACCTCGCCGCCTTACCCGGAGTCGCCGGATCCTATTCAGAAGGCGTGCCCGTGCTCTCAATCTCCGGCGCGCCGCCGCTGCGCGCCATCCGGTCGAAGGCGCTCCTCCATCACACGCTAGCCGATGGCAACTATGGCGATGTGATGCACTGCTTTCGCGAGTTCACCGTGGCCCAGGCGTTGATCACGCCGGAAAATGCCGTTTATGAGATCGATCGCGTGCTGCAGGCCTGCTGGCGCGAGAAGCGCCCGGCCCATCTGCAGCTCCCTTCCGACATCTGCTTCATCGAGATCGATGTTCCCGATCGCGCGTTGCAGCTTGAGACTGCTCCAAGCGACGCTGCCCGTTTGACTGCAGCGGCGACCTGCATCGCCATGCGGCTCGCGCAGGCGAAGCGGCCGCTGCTGCTGCTCGACAGCATGGTGCGCAGCCAACGGCTAGCAAGACAGGTCGAGCGCCTCGTCGAATGCTTTGGGCTCGATTTCGCGACTCTTAGCTCTGCCAAGGCGGTGCTGTCGGAGACACACCCACATTATCTCGGCATGTATAACGGAAAAGCATCGACGCCAGAGATATTCGAGCGCGTCGCCGAGGCCGACTGCGTTATCTGTCTTGGCGTTCGCTTCGTCGATGCGACGTCAGGCTGGTTCTCGCAAGCACTCGACGCTGCGGCGGTCATTCATATCCAGCCGTTCGACGTGACTATAGGCGGCGACTACTTCGCCGGTGTCGCCGCTGCAGAATTGCTGGAGACGATCGTCGAGCGCGAGATAGCGGTTTCGCAGACCCCGCATCGGCATCCGGTGCTGGTTCCAGCGAGTAACACCCAGGGCCACGACCAAGCGTGGGGTCAGAACGCCTTCTGGCATCGCATCGGGCGGTTTATCGCGCCAGGCGACGTGATCGTCGCCGAGAACGGCACATCGCTCGCCGGTCTGTCGCGACTGAAGCTCCCGGAAGGCTGTAGCTTCATCAGCCAGCCGATCTGGGGGGCCATCGGCTACACGCTGCCCGCCCTGCTAGGCACCTCGCTCGCAGCCCCGGATCGTCGGCATCTGCTGTTCATTGGTGACGGTTCGTTCCAGCTCACCGGTCAGGAACTCTCCACGATCCTTCGGCACGGGCTGAAGCCTGTGATCTTCCTGCTCAACAACCAGGGCTACACGATCGAACGCCTAATTCTCGGCGAGACGTCGGCCTACAACGACGTCGCCAACTGGCGCTATGCGGATCTTCCGGCGGTGCTCGCGCCGACAGTCCAGGCACATACTTTCGTCGTGAACAACGAATCGAAACTCGAAGCAGCGCTCGAAACCGCGACCGATCCGACGGCCCTGACCTTCATCGAAGTGAAGTTCAAGCCGATGGACACGCAAAGGGGCATGCCCATCTTCGGCAACATGGCCCGTGAGTACGACTATGGAAATTGGGCCCTTCCACGGCCAAGAAGTGGATGAAAACAATGAGCATCGTTAACATCGAGGATCTCCGCCGCAGAGCGATGACTAACATCGGCGCACGAATGGCGTTGCTCGCCGCGTTCCTTGCCGCCGCATCGCTGGTCGCCTGCTCGGGGGAGCCACGGTCACTCGCGAGCTATATCGCCGCAATCTGCTCGACGCCCTTTCGTTCCGCTCCCGCCGCAGAGGCGCCGTATCTCGCCGAGAACGTCGCCGCGATGACGAAAATGATGATCGACATGAGCATCCGGCCGTCCGGCGACGTCGACGCTGATTTCGTCGCGATGATGGTCCCGCACCATCAGGGTGCGATCGAGATGGCACGGGCCGAGCTGCTTTACGGGCGCAACGAGCAGCTTAAGCGCATGGCCCAGGAAATCATCGTGACCCAGCTGCAGGAGATCGCCGCGATGTATCTCGTGCTGGGCCAACCGTTGCCGGCGGGGCAAGGCGATCGGACGCTCGCTGGCGACGCCTATGTGCGGCAAGGAGGCTTCAAATGAAACGCAGTTTGACGTTGACGGCGTTGCTGGTTGCGACGGCTCTCGCGGGCGTGCACTATGCCTGCGCCGGACAGGCTCCGGCGGCCGCGAGCGATCCCGACATACCGATAAGCCATCGCGATCGCGTCTATTCCGCCGAGCAATACTCGAACACGGTCTCTGTCACCGATCCCGCCAGCAACACGCTCGTCGGCGTGATCCGCCTGGGCGATCCGCTGCCGGCGAACCTGAGCCCGCTCTACAAGGGCCAATTGCTGGTGCATGGGCTGGGATTCTCTCCCGATCATCACACCATTGCGGTTGTCGCGATCGGCTCGAATGCGGTGAACTTCATCGATACCGCCACCAACGCGGTCAAGCACGTGACCTACGTCGGGCGCTCGCCGCATGAGGCCTTCTTCACGCCGGACGGTAGGGAAGTCTGGGTGGTGGTGCGCGGGGAAAATTACGTCGCGGTGCTCGACGGCACGACCTACGAAGAAAAGAGCCGAATCGTCGTTGCCAATGGCCCCGGCATGACGATCTTCTCGCCCGACGGGAAATACGGCTACGTCTGCTCGTCCTTCACGCCCGAGACCGCCGTCATAACCGTTGCCGACCATAAGATCGTCGGCAAGGTGGCGCAGGGGAGCCCGTTCTGCCCGAACATCGCCGCCACGCCCGAAGGCAAGCAGGTCTGGTTCACCTTGAAGGACGCCGGCAAGACCCAGGTCTTCGACGCGCAGCCGCCCTTCCCGCTCCTGAAAACGCTCGATACCGGTCCGATCACCAATCACGTCAACATCGTGCGCAACGCCAATGGCACGTTCGCCTATGTCACCGTGGGTGGGCTCAACGAGATTCAGGTGTTTCGCACGGATGACTTTTCCAAGGTCGCAACGATCCCGACCGGCAA
>Ga0137391_10000600_pt1 | contig 25094 bp, 21 predicted proteins | sample 15con2h24BmetaG_FD_101399 | JGI IMG/M metagenome (GOLD analysis project Ga0137391, IMG submission 101399) | Vadose zone soil microbial communities from Angelo Coast Range Reserve, California, USA - 15con2h2.4B metaG | ecosystem: Environmental > Terrestrial > Soil > Vadose zone > Saprolite...
ACCCAGCGACGCATCCGCCGCTTGCGGTCCCCGTTTGGAGTCACCTGAGTCGACGATCTGCCGGAGGAATCCGAAAATTCGTGGAAGGTGTTTCGGCCATTTTTCACGCAGGATTCAGGTTAAGACTTCAGAATAAATCAGGATGGCAGTGGGATACCGCGCGCTTGCAAGCGGTAGCGGCCGGTGTGTCTGACCGAGAATTCCGGCTGCGAAGAAAACTAAATTGAATTGCGCTTCATTTCAGACATGAGGTAATCGCAAGAGCGGACGGCTAGAGACATGATGGTCAGCGTCGGATTCTGGCACGGATTCGAAGTGAAGCCGGAAGCGTCCATGACGAAAAGATTCTTAATGTCGTGGGTCTGCTGGAATTGATTGAGGACGGATTTTTTCGGGTCGGAACCCATGCGGGCGATGCCGGCTTCGTGAAGCGCCCAGCGCGGCGCGGAAGGATGCGCGTAGGTGCGGATATTTTTTGCGCCGGCGGCTTCGAGCATTTCACCGGCGGAGTCGCCCATGTCCTGGATCATGGCGCGTTCGTTTTCGCCATCGGACATGTGAATTTTGAGGACAGGAATCCCGTAGACGTCTTTCACATTGGGGTCGAGCTCGACGAAATTGTCCCAGCGTGGAAGGACTTCGCCGAAGCCGGTGATGTCGATGCTCGTGCGGGGTTCGCGAAGGGCTTTTTTGTAGGCTTCGCCGAAGCTGGGGGCGCCCCAGTTAAATTTCGTCGAGGACCCGCCCTCGTAACCAAAGCCGCGGAGAAACTTTTTGTAGGGCGGTTCGTTGCGCAAATTACGGAAGCGCGCGATGTAAATGCCGAGCGGCTTTACGGGCGCGCCGAGAGAAGCCTTTGCGCCGAGGGCCGGAAATTCGCCACTGCCGCCGCCGCTTCGAACGTGTGCGGTGAGGTAATGGCCGAGGACGCCGCTGGAATTGCCGAGACCATTCGAATATTGCGGCGTTGCGGAATTCAGCAAGATTCGAACAGACTCCTGCGATTGCGCGCAGAGGATGACCACTCGCGCGGAGATTTCGCGGGACTGACGCGTGACGCGATCCACGTAGAGAACGCCCCGTGCGCGGTTGCGCTCCGGGTCCATCAGGACCTTGTGGACCATGGCGTTCGAAATGAGCGTACAGTCGCCGGTGGCAAGGGCATCGGCGACGGTGGTGAACGCGGAATTGAAGTACGAGTGGGTCATGCAGCCGCGTTCGCAGGGGCCGCAGTAGTGGCAGGGGCCGCGGCCGTTGAGGGGCTTGGTCAGATTCGCATTGCGCGAGGACATGACAGTGCGGCCGAGCTTTTCCTTGACGCGATTGCGGAAGAGAGTTTCCTGGCACGTGAGCGGGACGGGCGGCTGAAATTGCCCGTCCGGGAGATGCTCGAGTCCTTCGGCGGAGCCGGTGATGCCGACGTATTTCTCGACGAGGTCGTAATAAGGCTCGATGTCTTTATAGCCGAGAGGCCAATCTTCGCCGTAACCATCCTGCGAGGCGGACTTGAAATCCCAATCGCTGAAGCGCAGGCTCACGCGGCCCCACACGTTGGTGCGTCCGCCAGTTATGCGCAGCCGGCCCATCCAGCTGAACGGCTTGTCGGTCGGCGTCGTATACGGCTCTTCGAGATCGTTGACGAACCAGTTGTAGGTGTACTCGTTGCAAACTCCAAATTTGATTTGGATGGGGCGCGTCTTGCGGATGATTTCCGGGGCCTTGTTGCGGTATTTGAGTTCGAACGCGGGTTTGTGTTCGGTGAAATTCTTATCAGACTGCGGGCGGCCCGCTTCAAGAAGCGCGACCTTCAGACCGGCTTCTGCGAGACGCTTGCAAGCCCAGCCGCCAGATGCGCCGGAACCAACGACGATGACATCGTAAGACTGCTTTTTTTGTTCGGCCATGTATTTGCAATTCGAACTGGGATGCTAACAAGCGGCGGAAAACAGGTCAATCGAGGAAGAAGGAAACCAGACTTCCTTGTTCTTGTGAGCGATTGAGCGTGAGTGATACCATCAGCGCGAAAATTGGGGGAGGCGAAAGGACTGGAATGGGCAAAGTGAGCGCATTGCCAATTATCCAGGTGGAAGCAGCCCAAAACAGACGGCTGACGCGGCGGGAGATGGTGCAGCGGCTGCTCGCAGGCGCGGGAGCCGGTGCAGCGTGGCCTCTGGTGGCGGCTTCGCATCCGATTTATGAACATCTGGCCAATGGCGCGATGTTCGAGGAGGCGGAAAAGCTTGGTGCAACAAATTGGAAGCCGCTTTTCCTCAATGCGCAGCAGGAAGAAACGCTGGCTGCGCTTGCCGAAGCGATCGTTCCGGGATCGCGGAAGGCACAGGCAGACCGCTTCATCGATCTGCTCCTGAGCGTGGACACGACTGAACACAAGAAAAGCTTCGTCGATTCGCTTGCGGCGTTCGAGACGGAATCGCAGAAACGCTTCGGGAAGCGATTCCCTGCTCTCAACGCCGGGGAGCAAAATGCGCTGCTGACGGATGCTTCAACGCGACCGGCGAAAGAAAGTGCAACTGGCGGCGATAGAAAAGAGGATCCCGGTCTTCGCGGGCACTTTGAAAACCTGAAGGGATGGATCAGCGGAGCGTATTACTCCTCGGAAGCAGGAATGCGCGAGCTGGGATGGACCGAGGACCGCGTGTTCGAAAAGTTTCCCGGTTGCGGGCATCCGGAAGGACACCACTAAAGGGAATTCCATGAACATCTTTTCTGATTCCAATCGCAGAGAATTTCTTCGTGGCGCGGCGCTGACAGGAGCGGGGCTGGCGCTTTCGAACCGGCTGCTCGCGGCAAAAGAAAAGAAGGTCCTTGTTTTCACGAAATCCTCGGGGTGGGAACACGATGTCGTGAAACGGGTCGATGGAAAGCCGAGCATCGTGGACGAGGCCGTGACGGACCTGGGGAACCGGCACGGATACAAGGTGGGCGTGACCAAGGATGGGCGCATTTTCGATTCGAAAGAGTTCCACTCCTACGCTGCAATGGTGTTTTTCACCACCGGGGATCTCACGACGCTGGGCACGGACGGCAAGCCGCCGATGTCCGCCAAAGGCAAGCAGAATTTGCTGGACGCCATAAAGGGAGGAATGGGATTTGTAGGCATTCACGCGGCGAGCGACACGTTTCACACGCAGCCGGATCCGCCGGACCATTCGAGTCGCTACATCGCAAACGGGGAGAACGAAGATCCCTATCTGAAAATGCTTGGCGCGGAATTCATCGTGCATGGGAGCACGCCGCGGCTGCAAGACGCGCCGCTGATCGTGAATGACCCGAAATTTCCCGGGCTGGAACACGTGAATTCGCCCGTGAGCTTCAACGAGGAGTGGTATTCGCTAAAGGATTTTGTGCCGGACCTGCATGTCATCCTCACCCTGGATACGCACAGCATGAAGGGCGAATGCTACCAGCGCGCGCCGTATCCCGTGACGTGGGCGCGGCTGCACGGCAAGGGGCGCGTGTTCTACACGGCGATGGGAGACCGGCCGGAGAACTGGAAGAACGAGTTTTTCCTGAATCTGGTCGGCGGTGGGATTCGCTGGGCGATTGGCGACGCGAGCGCGCAATTGGACGCGAATTTGAAGCAAGCCGCGCCGGGCTACGCGGAAATCCCTCCAAAGCAACCTTCCGGCAAGTGATCCCTGCATTGTTTCGATCGCCGAACACGGAATCCCAGGGCCCATGCCACGCCCCATCTCGCGCAGCCGAATTAGACGCTTCGTGTGTCTCTGCGGTATCTTCAAAGCAGTTCGATGTGAGGCGATAAGCCCAAGATGATGCAGAGTGGCGGGATTCACCAAATCGAGCTGGTTATCCTCTTGTTGCTGCTTTTTGTTGTCGTGTTTGCAGCCCTCGCGCGCAAGCTGCAGACACCCTATCCCATCGTGCTGGTGATTGCAGGCCTGCTGCTCAGCTTCTTGCCGGGAATTCCGAAAGTTTCGTTGAACCCGGACGTCGTTTTTCTGGTCGTCTTGCCGCCGCTGCTGTACTTCGCGGCGTGGGTCACTTCCTGGAGCGAGTTCAAGTTTAATTTGGTCAGCATTCTCATGCTGGCTTTCGGCCTCGTGGGATTCACGGTCGTGGGCGTAGCGGCCACTACAAAGTGGGTTTTCGCCGGATTTGACTGGCGGCTGGGCTTCGTCCTGGGAGCAGTGGTGGCCACGACCGACGCCATTGCCGCAACCTCCATCGCGAAACGCGTCGGATTGCCGCAGCGCATTGTGGATATCCTCGAGGGTGAAAGTCTGGTGAACGATGCGACGGGCCTGCTGGCGCTGGAATTCGGCGTCGCGATCGTGGTGAGCGGGCAAACACCGACGTTAGGTGCGGGCCTATTGCGCCTGGCCCATCTCACGATTGCGGGGCTCGCGCTCGGCCTGCTCGTTGGCGTTGTCGTAGGGCGAATTCACAAGCTCATCGACGATGGCCCGATCGAGATCACGTTAACCATCTTGGTTCCCTACGTGGCTTACCTGGCAGCAGAGGCGATCCACGCTTCGGGAGTGCTGGCGGTTGTAGCGTGCGGGCTGTACCTGAGCCGTCAGAGCTCGCAATTTTTCTCGCCAAACGTGCGCATGCAGGCCTGGGCGGTGTGGGATGCGCTGACCTTCGTCCTGAACGGGCTGGTCTTCGTGCTGATCGGGTTGCAATTGCCGTTCGTGCTCGCGGGGATTCACGACTACAGCTTTGGGCAGCTTGTAAAGTATGGCGCGCTTTTCAGCGTCATCGTGATTGTGCTGCGGCTGATCTGGATGTTCCCGGGCGCGTATCTCGCAAACGTGATACGCCGGCGCTTCCTGCATCAGGACGTGCGGATGCCGTCGGGCCGGCAAATCTTTGTGGTGGGCTGGACGGGGATGCGCGGCGTGGTGGCGTTGGCGGACGGGAGCCCGTTTCCGCAGCGCAATTTAATCGTTTTCCTGACGTTTAGCGTAATATTGGTGACCTTGGTGCTTCAGGGGCTGACGCTGCCTCCCCTAATTCGCGCGTTGGGGCTCGGCGGCTCTGTGGGGCACGAGGCCGAGGAAAAGGAAGCGCGCCGCGCCATGATCGAGGCCGCCCTGGATCATCTCCTAAGAACTCGAGCGAAGGATCGCCCAGAGTTTGCCGACGTCTATGATGACATCGAGCAACATTATAGCGAGCGACTAGCAACGCTGGCCGGGGAGAGCGGCGAGGGTGACAGCAACCCGGCGCATTACGAGCGCCACCAGGAGCTGAAGCGTGAGCTGGTGCGGATCGAGCTCCGCACTGCCCTGCGGCTGCGCAACGAGGGCCGAATCAATGATGAAGTCTTGCGAAGAGTCGAACACGAGCTGGACCTGAGCGAAGAGCGCCTGTCGTTGACGTAGTTATTCGCGGACTCGCCCGGCGGGACTCTTTCGCGCGCGCTATGATAAACTTTGGTAGTTCCTCCGGTGGGGCCGTGGCGCAGTTGGGAGCGCGCCTCGATGGCATCGAGGAGGTCGTGGGTTCGAATCCCATCGGCTCCACCAACTTACTTTCCTCTTTTCAATCCCATAGCAAAGACTTCAAGGGGCACTAAGGGGGCATTAAGCCACAACGGCGAAAGGGTATCTCACTCGATTGGACCCAAAGAGACTTACGTGAAGCCTGCGTTGCTTCCATTCCGGCGCATTCTTCGAAGTACACGAGCATTGGGAATCTGTCTGGCTCGCCGCGCAAGAGCCGGAAAAGACCTTTCTGTAAGGATTGATCCAGGTTGCCGCGCCTCCTTCCACCATTTCCAGCGCGGCAACCTAGCAGGCACCGTTTCGCTGCTCCGCTCAGCCTTACGCCGCCTCGATGTCTACCCAGAAGCCTTTGCTGGAGTCGCAGTTGACCCGCATCGAGCGACGATCCGCCTGTGGCTCGACGCCCTCGAAACGCCGACACGCTCCCCCCTGCCGCCCGTTCCGCAGCTCCAAATCGCCAGCACAGGGTCCCTTTCCTCGAACCCAGTTTCTGGATATTAATGTCTATATTAGGATGGGACGGGTGGATTCTACACCTGCTTATGTGTTTGAAAACTCTGGAAATGTCCATATTTAGCTGAAGATAATGGCCTTAGCTGGATTTCTATTAGGTCTGTTTGGCTCCGCTAAGTCTGCCTGGTGCTCTCTAGAAATCGACACCAAATAGACGCGAAACTTCCGGGGTATTCGGCGTGAGGCGCATGTATTCCCTCATGGCGTATATTGCGTTGACCGCTGTCACCAGCATCAGCCCATCTTTTATGATTCTCCGCAGGAATGGCGCCCCATGAGTCGCGCGGTCCTACTTTCGCGCCAGAACCTCCGCAGGTTGTGTAGCGGATGTCGGAAAAAGCGCGTCATCCACCAAGGCCAGTCCTTCTTCCACAATATCCAGGCCGTGGCGGAGTTCCTTTTCATTGATGATGAGCGGCGGGCAAACCCACAACATATTGAAGCGGCTGAACGCGTAGAGATGCTTGCTCTTTAAGTGCTCGGCGAGCCTGGTCATCTCCGGGCTGTTGCCGTTGAACGGAGCCAAGGGTTCGCGTGTTGCTTTGTCCTTGACAAGTTCCAGGACGCTGAAGAGCCCTTTGTAGCGAACATCGCCGACGCAACGATATTTCTGCTTCATGGCTTCGAGGCGAGAGGCTAGATAGCGCCCCTGGCGCTCGACGTTGTCAAAGACTTTCTCTTCTTCGTAGATGTTCAGATTGGCGACGGCGGCGGCGCAACAAACGGGGTGGCCGCTGTAGGTGAGTCCGCCCCAAAGCATGTTCGTCTCAAAATGCTGGGCGATGGCATCGGAAACAATCACGGCACCAAGGGGAAGGTAGCCGCTCGTCAGGCCCTTGGCACAAGTCACGATATCCGGACGAATGCCGTAATGTTGCGTAGCGAGCCATTTACCGGTTCGGCCGAATCCGCTCATGACCTCGTCGTCTACCAGCAGGATGCCGTATTTGTCGCAGAGCGCGCGGAGCTTGGGATAGTAGTCGTCCGGAGGAACGAGCAAGCCGTTTGACCCGGTGATGCCTTCCACGAGAATCGCCGCAATCGTGTTTGGGCCCTCCATCTGGATGATTTCTTCAATATGTGAAACGCATTCGCGATGGCATGTCTCCACCTTTTGTCCGAACGGGCAGCGATAGCAGTAGGGATCGAAGACGCGAACAATTCCCGGAACACCCGGCTCGACGGGCCAGCGCCGCGGATCGCCGGAAGCGGTCATCGAACCCATGGTGGCGCCGTGATAGGATCGATAGCGCGTAATGATTTTGTCGCGGCCAGTAAAGAGTTTGGCCATTTTGATGGCGTTTTCGTTCGCTTCAGCGCCGCCCAGTGTGAAAAAGGCTTTCGCCAGGCCGGTGACCTCGGCGAGCTTTTTGCCGAGCTGGCCGCGTGGCTCTGTCGCGAAGCCCGGCCCCGCGAAGCAGAGTTCGTCGACCTGCTTTTTGATGGCTTCCAGCATTTTGGGATGTTGGTGACCAACGTTTAAGTTGATGAGCTGCGAGCTGAAATCGAGCCAGCGATTGTCATCACCGTCCCAGAACCAAACGCCTTGGCCGCGCTTCATGTGAATCGGATTCGATGCCCCCTGCACAGACCAGGAGAACATGGTGTAGTCGCGGTTTTCTTGCACTATTTTGCGAGAATCCATAAGTTGCGTGTCCTTCCTTGAAACCTTAAGAGCTTTAGCGCTGCTTCAGAATCCAGTCCATCGTTTTGAACGCCAATCGATCGAGGGCCACAACGGACATTTCGAGATGCTCTTCCTTTGTGTCTTCAATCTTATTATGGCTGATGCCTTTCAGCGATTGCACGAACATCATAACGGTGGGAATTCCCGCGCGCGATACTTCGGCCGCGTCGTGCAGCGGGCCCGAAGGCATGCGATGCGAAGCGTCCGAGGTTTCCCGAACGGCCTGCTCACACAGATCCAACAGGTGCGGATGAAACGGCACGGGTTCGATGTTCCAGAGGCGCGACCAGTTCACTGTACAATTCTCTTCGGCGGCGAAGCGGCGACTGGCTTCCTGGGCTTCGCGATACATCTGGGCAAGGACATTGGCGTCCAGATCGCGCTGGTCCAGCGTGACTTCGCAACGGCCCACGACGGCCGTGACGATTCCAGGGAACGTCTTCACACTGCCCATGGTGCAGACGGCGTCTTCGTGCTTCCTGGCGATAGTGCGGATTTCTAGTGCCAGCTTTGCCGCGGCGGCGAGCGCGTCGCGGCGCGCGTTCATGGGCGTCGACCCGGAGTGCGCTTCCTGTCCGTGAAACGTGATGATGTGCCGTTCCACGCCTTTCGTGCCCAGCACAACGCCCAGTGGCAAGCCCATGCGCTCAAGCACAGGTCCTTGCTCGATGTGCAATTCGAGATATGCGGCGGCGTTCTTTTGTTCTTTCTGGGCATCGGGGAATTTGTCGATCTCCACGCTGCAACGACGCAAAGCGTCTTCCAATTTCACGCCGTCGCGGTCGGTGCGGCTCCGGTCTGCTTCGATGGAATGTGTTCCGGCAAATGCCGAGGAACCCAGCAAGCTGCGGCCAAAGCGTGCGCCTTCTTCATCGGCCCAATCCACGAGGCGGACGGTGACCGGAGGACGTCCGCGAAACTCGGCGGTAGCTCGGCGCAGGACTTCGAGCCCTGCAAGCACGTTCAGCGAACCATCGAGCCAACCGCCGTTGGGCACAGAATCGAGATGCCCTCCGATCAACAATGATTTTGGAGATGCGCCCGGCAGCGTAACCCAGTTGTTTCCTGCCCCGTCGCAGTGATGTTCAACGGGAAGCTCCTTCACCTTTGCGGCGAACCACTCGCGCGCTTTCAGCCAGGTATCCGTCCAAGCCACGCGCTGCGCGCCGTTTTCGTCACCTGTAAGCGCGCGAAGTTCCTTCAATTCGGCAACCGCACGTTTGGGGTTCAGGCTCATAGGTTTGGTTAGAAATGACTCGGCTCGCGCTTCAGCATCTTGCCGCGGCCACGCTCTCCGACGAATTTTCCGTCGCGCACCTGGACTATGCCTCGAACTGTCACGACCGAAGGGCGGCCCTCAATCTCCATTCCTTCGAAAGCATTGTAATCGTTGTTCACGTGCTGCAATTTCGCGGAGACCACGCCACGGTAGTTCGGGTCGTAAACGACGAAGTCGGCATCACTGCCCACGGCAATCGTGCCCTTGCGCGGGAAAAGGCCAAAAAGTTTCGCGGCGCGCGTGCTAGCGGCGTCGACGAAGCGATCCAGATCCAGGCGTCCGCGTTTCACCCCGTGCGTATACAGCAGATTGACGCGATCCTCGATTCCCGGAATCCCGTTGGGAATATTGACGAAAGAATCTTTGCCAAGAAGTTTCTGCTCGGTGTCGAACGGGCAATGATCCGTTCCAACGGTATCGATTGAGCCGAGGGCCAGCGCATTCCACAGTACAGCTTGATTGTGCTTTGCGCGCAGCGGCGGCGACATTACGTGCTTCATGCCCTGGACCCCGGGCCTCTCAGCATACGTCTTGTCGAGCAAGAAGTGCGGCAGCACGGATTCCACATGAATCTTCACGCTTCGCGATTTCGCTTCGAGCGCCGCACGCAAAGCTTTCTCGCACGACAGATGCACCACATAGCCAGTGGCTCCTGTGTTTTCCAGAAACGTTGCGAAGTGGACCGTGCCTTCAGCTTCGACCGATTCAGGGCGGCTGGGTTCATGCCATTCGGGGCCGGTCCTCCCTTCCGCGAGCAGCTTTTGCTGCAGACGCGCTACGAGTTCCGCGTTTTCACAGTGCGCGGTGACAATGACTCCGAGGCGCTTGGCGAGCTCGAGGGTCTGGTACATTTCGGCGTCATCGACGCCAAAAAAGTTTTTGTATGCGAGAAAGAGTTTGAACGACGCCGTGCCGTCAGCAACAATCTGTTGCAGCTGCGATTCCGTTTCCTCCACAAACTTGGTTACCGACATGTGAAAGGCATAGTCACACGCGCTCTTTCCGTCGGCCTTCGATTTCCAAAGTTGATAGCCTTCCAGCGCATCATCGTTGCGATTGGGACAGCACATTTCAATGTAGGTTGTCGTTCCACCTATGAGCGCCGCGATGCTACCGCTCTCGTGCGTGTCTTTGGCAAAGGTCGCCATGAAAGGAAGATAGATGTGCACATGCGGATCGATGAAACCCGGAAAAACGAGTTTGCCGGTGGCGTCGATGATTTCCGCGTTCGGCGGAGCCTCAATACCTTTGCCGATGCGTGTGATAGTTTCGTTTTCGACGTAGATATCCGCCTGGACCCGCGAGCCCACCGTCACAATTTCGCCATTTCGGATCAGCAAGGCCATCTTTCACTTCCGCAACGCGTCACATCATTCTCAGTGAATATGGATTCCCATCTTCTGGCGATATTCTTGCATCTTCTCCCAGTCCTCGGTTACTTCGCGCTGCGACTCAGAGAGTTGGCCCCAGGTAACCGGTGGCCGTCCGGAAGGTTCTTCAATCATGTGAATACAGTCTTCTACGGGGCACACGTTATAGCAGAGGCGGCAGCCAACACAATCCTCTTCGCGCACGTAAACGCTGGGACGCGAGTTCACGGCTTCTTCCTTGCCGTTCGCTTGAATGTCATAAGACTGAGGCTGGACTACGCGGCCATCCTTGGCGATGAGGTCGATGCATTGGTGGGCGGCGTCGTTACAGGCGACGTAGCAAAGATTGCAGCGGATGCATTTCTGCTGGTCGATTCGCGCAACAGCACGAAACGAAAGATCAAGATGATTGAAGTCGGACACGCGGTGCAGGCTGCGTCCCACCACGTCGGAGACTCTTGTGAAGCCCTTTTCGTCCATCCAGTTGGACAAGCCGTCGCACAGGTCCTCCACAATACGGAAACCATAGTGCATTACCGCGGTGCAGACCTGCAGGCTGCTGGCGCCGAGCAGCAGAAATTCCGCCGCATCGCGCCAGGTGGAAATACCTCCCATTCCCGAGATCGGTAGCTTGGAACCACCCACTACCGAATCCTTTCCAAGCGCCGCCAGCATATTTAGCGCGATGGGTTTCACGGCTGGGCCGGCATAGCCGCCGTGGCCACCCTTGCCGCCGATATTGGGCGTGATTTCGAGCGTGTCGAGATCGACCCCGATGATGGAATTCAGCGTATTGATGAGCGACACTGCGTTCGCGCCGGCGGCTACGGCTGCACGCGCCGGCATGGCGATGTCCGAGATATTTGGCGTGAGCTTCACGATCACCGGAATTTTGGCCACTTCCATGACCCACCGCGTGATCTGTTCGCAATACTCTGGCACCTGTCCCACGGCGCTGCCCATGCCGCGCTCGCTCATGCCGTGTGGACAGCCGTAGTTCAATTCAATCCCGTCGGCGCCGGTATCCTGAATGCGGCGAATGATGTCATGCCAGGTTTCCGGCTTGGACTCCACCATCGCCGAGACCACGACGGCGCGGTCGGGCCACGCGCGCTTTACTTCCGCAATTTCGCGAAGATTCACTTCCAGCGGCCGATCGGAGATGAGCTCAACGTTATTAATGGCCACCATTTTCTGGCCGCCGTAGTGCCACGCTCCGTAGCGATTGGAAACGTTGAGCACCGGAGCGCCAATGGTTTTCCACACAGCACCGCCCCAACCTGCTTCAAACGCGCGATGCACCTGCATGCCGGAATTGCTCGGCGGCGCGGAGGCTAGCCAAAACGGATTCGGCGAGCGAATGCCCACAAAGTTGATACTCAGGTCAGCCATGCGCCACCAACCTTTCATGAATCGAATGCGCGGCCAGCTTTCCGTCTTGCACGGCCCTCACGGTGGAAGCAGCACCCCGCGCGCGGATGCAGTCTCCCCCGGCGTAAATGCCCGGCAAACTCGTTTCGAAACTCGCGTTTACTTGGATAAATCCCTTTTCAGTTTTGAGTTTCAACCGGGAAGCGAGTGAGGGTTTCTGTTGCCCGATGGCCTTCACCACCTGGTCCGCTGCGAGAGAGAATTCCGATCCCGCGACAGGTTGCGGCGAGGGACGTCCAGAAACATCCGCTGGCCCTAAACTCATTCGCAAGCACTCGAGCGAATTCACCATTCCATTTTCCGCATGGACTCGCACGGGCTGCGTCAAGAAACAGAAGCTCACGCCCTCACGCTTGACGAAGTCGTACTCGTGGGCATACGCCGTCATCTCTTTTTCCGTGCGCCGATAGACCATCGTGACTTGCCTGGCGCCCAGGCGCTTGGCGATGGTGGCGCAATCAATCGCCGTGTTGCCGGCGCCGATCACCACGACATTGCGGCCGATAACGAGGTTGGGTGCATCCAGCTTGCTTTGCTCGATGTATTCCAGCCCATCAATGATGTACTCTTCGCCGGGAATGCCCAAGCCTGGCGTGGCACCCAGACCCACACTGAGAAACACAGCCCCAAAGTTCGCTTGCAGGTCGGCCAACGTGAAATCCGTTCCCAGTTCCTTGCCTGTCTCCAGCTTCACGCCAAGTCTTTCGACCATGGCTACTTCAGCGCGCGCCACTTCGGCCGGTTCGCGAAGGCCGATAATGCCGTATGTGGAAAGACCGCCGGCCAAGTCGCGCTTTTCAAACAGCGTCACACTGTGCCCGCGTTTCGCGAGTTCGCCCGCACAGGAGAGACCCGCGGGACCCGCGCCAATGATCGCCACTTTCTTGCCTGTGGCTTTCCCGGGTTGGAACAGGCCTGTCCCCTTGGCATAAACGAAGTCCATCGCATGTCGCTGCAGCCGGCCGATGGCAATGGGCTTGTGCTCCGTGCCAAGAACACAAGCGCCTTCGCACAATTCCTGTACCGGGCATACGCGCGCGCAGGTGGCGCCCAGCAAATTGGACTCCAGGATGGTGCGCGCGGAGCCTCGCAAGTTTTCCGTCGCAATTTTCTTGATGAACTTGGGTATGTCAATGTGTGTAGGACAGGCGTGCGTACAAGGAGCGTCGTAGCACATTAGACATCGTGCCGCTTCGACAGCGGCTTCGTTGCGTGTCATCGGCGGCAGAAGTTCGCTGAGCGCATCCGCACGCGCCGTTCTTTGCTCAATATCCGCCAACGCATCCTCCTGATCGCCAATCGCACAATAAGATGCACCGCACGAGATGAAGAAAGGTTAGAAGCGAATGCAACTTCTTTCAAGAGACATTCCGCGGGCAGAACCTACCTCAACGCGGGGACTTGCTTCTGCATCAACAGAAAATACAACCCTCCGGAAACGACGAATCCGACAAACCACGCATAGTCGAAAAGCCAGCGCACGGCTGGAACCGCGAGGCCGATCAACGCGATCGCGACCCCCGCGACCAAGGCCAGGATGGCCTTGGGGTTGAACCCATGCAGATACTCATACGCACCACCGCGAAGATACAAATCCTCCACGACGAGTTGGCGGCGCCGCACCAGGTAGTAATCGCAAATCATGATCCCTGCAATTGGTCCGAGCAGCGCCGAACAACCCACCAGCCAGCCAAAAATGTACGAACTGAAATCGCGAAGCAGTCTCCACGGCATCATCAAAATGCCCACCACACCGGTGATGAGGCCGCCGGTCCGAAAGGAAATGAGACTGGGCCGCAAATTGGAGAAATCGTTGGAAGGAGACACGACGTTGGCGGCAACGTTGGTGTTCAGCGTGGCAAGAAGCAAAGCAACCAGCGCGATTAGAGCGACGAGTGGCTGATTGAATCGTCCGAGCAAGACGACCGGATCCCAGATTGCTTCGCCAAAAATCACAGCCGATGCGGACGTGACCGCGACGCCGATGAATGAATACAACGTCATCGCTGCGGGCAATCCAAGCGCTTGTCCAACCATTTGTGCGCGTTGCGATTTGGCATAGCGCGTGAAGTCCGGAATATTGAGCGCCACGGTGGCCCAAAAACCGACCATCCCGGTCAGCGCTGGAATGAAGAAGCGCACAAATTCCGGCGTGTCATGAAATTTGCTCGGCGTGTGTAACACGGGGCCGAATCCACCCGCTTTGCGTGTAATCCAAAAAAGAAGAAGCAATCCCACCACGAGCATGAACGGCGCGCCAACCCCTTCGAGGAATTTGATCGTTTCGATCCCGTGCCAGATCACTATCATGTTGATGGCCCAGAAGAGAAAGAAGCAGATCCAGTTGCTGCCGGAAAGATTTGCTGCGCCGGGCCATACGATTCTCAACATCGAATAGATGGCTTGCCCGCCAATCCATGCCTGGATGCCGAACCAGCCACAAGCTACGAGCGCGCGCAAGATTGCAGGAATATTTGCTCCCCGCACCCCAAACGATGCGCGCACGAATACGGGAAACGGGATGCCGTAACGCGTGCCCGCGTGTGCATTCAGCAGCATGGGAATCAACACAATCAGATTCCCCAGAAGAATAGTGAGTACCGCTTGAATCCAACTCATGCCGCCCGCAATCAAGCCAGACGCCAGCATGTACGTGGGAATGCAAACGCTCATGGCCACCCATAGCGACGCATAATTGTAGGTGCCCCAAGAGCGTTTGTCCGGGGGGATCGGGGCTAAATCAGGATTGTAGAGAGACGCGTCGACCCGTGTGAGTTCCATCCTCTGTCCCTGGAAAATCGGAATGAGGCGTCAGCCTATAGCAAGCGTTCCGGAAACTCCACTGTTGGAAAGGGTGACGCTAACGGAGCGCTAATCGCTTCGGAGAAACGCGTTGCACAGAAAAAAGAGCCACCTCAGGATCCAGACCAACGGGGCTAATTTCGCGATTCCCCAAACGCGGCAGCATCAACGCTCGCAGCAGAAAGTTCTATTCTTCGCCGATGTCTTCATTCCACACGGTAGGATAAGCGCGAATATAGTCTGCAAGCAGCGAAACGCACTCCTGCGAGTCGAGATCGATCACCTGCACTCCCAAGGAGCGCAACCAATCGATCCCACCCTGAAAGTTCCTGCTCTCCCCAACTACCACGGTGCCAAATCCAAACTGGCGAACCAAACCACTGCAATACCAACAGGGCGCAAGCGTCGTCACCATGATCAGCTTGCGGTAGCTCTTTTGCCGGCCTGCGTTTCGGAACGCATCTGTCTCCCCATGTACGGACGGATCGCCTTGCTGCACGCGGCGATTGTGTCCAGCGCCGATCAACTTGCCCGTCTGATTGAAAATGGCAGCACCGATGGGAATGCCGCCTTCTCTAAGGCCAAGGCGCGCTTCCGCAAGAGCAACCGCGAGCATGGAGTGGTAGTCCATTGTAGGAATTACGCCGCCTCCTGACTCAGGCGTGCGAAAAGATCCGCGACTGTAGTCTTATACCCATTTTATCGTCAAGCAATTGTCATCTTTGCCCGCGGGATAGACATCAGGCCCACCGCTGGAGCGCGAGATCTCGGAGGAGAGACTGACGGTGGCGCGCACCTATCTGCGCATGCGCTTTCCAGCGATGTCCGGCTCCCCGCTGCTTGAGAGCCGGCGATTGCTCCCGAGTGACAGGCTCGGAAGTTGTGTTGCCATTCTCGGGACAGGTTCTGCTCGCCTGATCGGCAGCGAGCTTCGTATCCCCGACCATGAAAATTCTCGGGGGCAATAAGGGGGCATTAAGAATTCCCTCCCTTTCTTTTCAATTTCCTTTACGAATGCGTTTAGAACGGCCTCGCACGCACGGCGAGCGGCAAGAAAGCCGGAATCGGGCTCGTAAACACTCCAGGACACACCGTCAAAATTAACCTGCGGCCAACGCTTGGCGCACTCCTCGGTGGAGAGCTTCTCAAATCGAACCCCGGCCTCCTTCAAGACCGGCAAGGCCGCACTCTCATAGGAATCATCAACGCCGGCCATCCGCAGCGCCCCACCCTTGAAAAAGAGCTTCAAATTCCATCGCTGCTCGTGTTCCTGCCACAACTGCAGGGCCCGACCCACCATCTGCGTGTACAAGAGGTGCGCTGGACCATATGTGGCACGAATGGTGCGAGTCTCGCCGCCTGAGCTCGCACGAGAGTTTCCCGGCCCCCAAGCGTCAAGCAGCGTAACCTTCGCGCCCCTCTGCGCGAGATGGAGTGCCGACCAGCCGCCGAACGCACCGGCGCCGACAACTATCACTGAAGTCTGAAGTGGACTTGCGATGGCTGATGAACCGACGACGCACGCCGCACCTAGGGCAGCGGACCCCCTCAAGAAGCTACGCCGTGAACTTTTTGTGTGCATGATGCCACTCTCTTGACCGCATCTCCCGCAGGCGCATTCTAGCAGGTCCGCGTTTGGTTCTCGGAAGTACTCCGAAAAATCCGTTTCTAGCTCCATGAGCAGAGGTCTATAACCAGCTGTCCGTTAGGGGAGTTGTCGGTCACTCAATGTCATTCTCCACCTAGAACAACGGCAAGAAGAAAGGTCCTACTGAGCACCTGACAATGTCTGGACGAATGCGAGTGTCTGGCTTGTGTGAATCTTTTGAGCTGGCAGAAGGAGATCCAGAACGAGGTCCCGTGGTGCGTCGAGAATTCTACGTCGTAGGTTTCGCCTACCGTGATTGTGAGTTGCGCTTTGGTCGGATGCACGGTCTGGAATGGCAAGTCAGCGCCGTCTTTCGCGATTGTCAGCCACTCCACTGGACCGTTTGTGTTGCGAAGCGAAACCTGCATCCCCTGATTGTTGGTTGAGATGTTGATGAATCTTAAGCGATACTTCTTACCCGCCTGCAACTGGAGCGTTTTGCTTTGTGGGGTCCCGTTAATGAGCGCCAACTCTTGTAGGGCGCCAAAATCGCCGATGCTGAATACGAAGGCGAGGTCCGATGTCGAATCGAATTTCTCGCCCGGCGCCAGCACTATCAATGGACCATAAATGCCATTGGTGAGTTGCGATGGATCATGCCAGTGCGTGTGATAGATGAACGTTCCGGCACGGGGCGGGGTCATGCGAGCTACAAAAGACACGCCCGGCTCGATTCGTGGCGTGATCTGAGTGCCCAAACCACTCCAGCCAGGAACTCCGTCGTAGTAGCTGTCTAATTCAATTCCATGCCAGTGGATAGCAGTCGGCTCCCTGAGCCGGTTCATCACTTCAAATTCAACAGGCTCGCCGCGCGTCAGAACGATTGGCGGCCCAATCAGGCCTGGTTCGCTCGATTTGTCCTCCGGCCGGCTTGCATCACGCACGGTAATCGCGTAACGCGGCGTACCCTCGCGTTCACTGATTTCCATTTTTAGCTTGCGGGTCGCGCGCCACGTTCCCGGCGAGGCAGAGGGTTCAGGGATGGTTACACCCACTACAAGCTGTCCCATGCCTTTCCCCTCCTGCATGGCCCCATGTTCGCTCGTGGCGATGGGTACGGCTCTCCGGGACAGCCCCGGAACATTCGGGACTACCGCCGGGATCATGTGCTGGAACATGTGGCAGTGAAAAAGCCATTGGCCGGCGCGATCCGGCGACCAGCTCATGTCGAACGTGTCTCCCTGTGCAATCCTCTGGGTGACGACCATCGGACGTGTGTCCCCGTCGTAATGCGTGATTTGTCCGGCTCGATTGATGGCGTCGATCTTGTAATAAAAGCCGTGCAGGTGCAGCGCGTGCGGCTCATTGGTGGCGTTGATCCAGCGCCAACGCGCGGACTCACCGACGTTGTACCGAAATCGCTGGGTATACGGCCAGGACTTGCCGTTGATCGTCGCCAGCGTCTGCCTTGCGCTGGGGCCGGGATGCTCTGACATCATCTCGATTACAAAAATTTCATCGTCAGCTGGTCGCGTTTCCCGATGAACACAGGAAGCTCCTCTGATCTTACGCCTGTAGCTGCGCTCGGCTGCATCGATGCGGGGAGTAGGTCCCCGTCCGCGAAGTAACTTAGGCCACGGAGCCGCGCTCTAGGCGCAACTTGCTCCCTACGGATAGTCTGGGCGGTAAGAAAAGTTGTTGCAATATGGTTTGATGACACCTTTAAGGGTGCTATCATTGCAGTGCGAGGTCATTATGTTTGACATCAAAAAAGATATTCAGGCGATGACGACGTTCCGCCGCAATCCAGGGAAGTTCATGAAGCACCTCAAGAAAACGAAGAAGCCGCTGGTTCTTACGATCAATGGAAAGGCGGAAGCGGTCGTCCAGGATGCCGAAGCCTATCAGCGCCTGCTCGACATTGCCGCGCAAGCCGATGCTCTTGAGGGAATCCGGCAAGGCATCGAAGACACAAAGAAGCGTCGTGTGCGTCCCGCACGTGAAGCACTGGAGATGTTCCGCCGCAACCATGCCATACCTCGTTAGGTTGGCCGACCGCGCCCTGCGAGACATGGAGGCCATCTATGAATTCATTGATGCGGAAGCCTCCGAAACCGCTTTTGCATGGTTCAATGATCTGGCCCGCGAGATTTACAGTTTGGAGCGATTTCCTGAGCGCGGTGCAGTCATTCCGGAAAGCAAGAAACTTCGCCATCTGCTTTTTGGGAAGAGACCAAGCACCTACAGAATTATCTACGCGGTGGATAAACGCAACGACGTTGTGAACGTTCTCCACATCCGGCACGGTGCGAGGGCGGCGCTCTCCACAAAGGAAAAGAGACAGCTGTAGCTCTCCTCAGTATTCAGTGTTTGCTTTGCTCACGAGATTCTCTCCTTCCATGCACTAGGACATCCAAATTTTCTGTGCCTCGAAAGTGAAAACCCGGCCTGGACGCTTCGACTTTTCGGAGATTGGCTAGCGGATCGTGTTACCGGCTTGCTGTCCATCTATTACCATGGTGGTAAACCATCCGCATTGGAAATAGACGGCGACAGAAAGTTCACAGCTGTATATTTGGACCAGCAAGTGGTGTTGCTCGAAGGGAAATCCGCGCAGTCTAGGATGAAGAAAGACCAGTGATCTCGTTAGCTATCATCAAGCTTTGTTCTTCCTGTTTCTGAATTGCCTGCGATACGATGTCGTCCTGATCATTCACAGAAACTCTCGACCGACGTGTTGCAGAAACATTCTTAGATGGCCGAGTTGCCCCGCAAAACTCCTTTGTTTCCATATCGCTGGTGAATTCGAATCCCATCGGCTCCACCAAGTTCATCTCCCCTTTGAGTCGCTGCTGAAATGGCTCGCTCGCAACGAGGATTCCCGATTTTCTGTAGATTTCGTAATTTTGTTTGGCTGGCAGTCAAGCGGCCGCCAGTGTTTTCGCAGGTCCCGCTTGTGGAACGAATTTGAAAAGCGTGGCGTTCGCGAGGATGGTAACCAGCGACGCAGCGAGCGTGGCGTTGTAGATTTCCGAGGTAATGAGTCCCGCATGGAGCGCAACCTGGGCGAGGATGAAAGAGAACTCGCCGATCTGGGTAAGGCCGACGCCGACTTTCACAGCCGTCTGCCAGGAGTAGGCGAAGATGCGCACGACACCTGTCCAGATGAGGAACTTCCCTACGAGGATAAGCCCGACAAGCAGAGCCAGCACACGCCAACTGGCGAGCCACGTGCTTGGGTCAATGAGCATCCCCACCGTGACAAAAAACAGGGCAACGAACGCGTCGCGGATGGGAAGCGTTTGCTGCGCCATCTTGTGAGCGAACTCGGAGCTGCCAAGCAGTAGCCCCGCGAGAAAAGCCCCGAGGGCCAGCGACAAGCCAATCGCTTCCGTGATCGCGGCGATCGATATGCTGCCAACCGCGATCCCCTGCAGGAACGGCCACCCCATAAGCATTCCCGCGCCCACACCGAGCGCGATGGAGAGAAGAATTCCCAGAGGAGCGCCGGCCAGCGCCACGCACTTCACGCGAAGAAGATCAGGGATGGAGAATTCGATGCCGACCGAAAACATCAGCAAGATGACGCCGATCTCGGCCATGATTTCAAACGTATGAACGTCGTGGACGCGCAAGCCGGGAGTGAAGGGACTAAGGATGAGGCCTGCAAGAACGTAGCCGAGAACTAGGGGCTGCCGCAGCCGCCAAGCCAGGAGGCCACACACGAGCGCCGCGGTGAACACCATGGCGATGTCGCGAAAAATCAGAGTGTGCGCGCCCATCAGGTTTACTCCATGCGCGTTTAGCGAAATGGAAGTCTAGCATCAACGGGACGAGAAGGCGGTCAATCTCCGTGAAGATGAGAAAGAAACGCTTGATGCGCGCGGGTCAGGGACCGCCCGCGGAGGACGACCGTGCCGATGGTGCGAGCGGCCTGCTCATCCGCGATATGCACGTAACGACACGGCGATTTCCGTTCGACGGCCATTTCCGGAACGATCGAGACGCCCATGCCTGCACCCACCAAGCTGAGCAGACTGCTGAATTGGCCGCTTTCGAAAATGACCTGGGGATGAAGACGCGCGCGGTCGCAGGCGGCAACGGCCGTGTCCCGGAAGCAATGGCCGTCCCGCAGCAACAGGAAAGGTTCGGAGCGCAGGTCTCTCAGTGAGAGTGCGGTGCGCTTGGCGAGCCGGTGATTTTTGGGAAGCGCGGCGAAGAGGCGCTCGGTGAGCAACGGGGTTGCTTCGAATTCGTGGCCCCGGATGGGAAGCGCGAGGATGGCAACGTCGATGGCTCCCGCGCGGAGCCGATCGAGAAGTACGGGCGTGATTTCTTCAACGACGGTGATCCGAACTTGCGGGAATTTGCGTGAGAAAGATGTAAGGACGCGCGGCAGGAAATACGGGCCGACCGTGGGAATGACTCCGACGGTCACGGGGCCGCCAACGAAATCCTTGCGCTCGACGACATCACCCTTGGCTGCTTCCAGCTCGCGAAGGACGGCGCGCGCGCGGGGAAGAAAGGTCTTGCCAAGTTCGGTAAGCCGAACCGAACGGCCGAGGCGATCGAACAGGCGGGCGCCCAGTTCCTCCTCGAGCTTGATGATCTGCTGCGAAAGCGACGGCTGAGAGACGTGAGATTGCTCCGCGGCGCGGCTGAAGCTGCCGGTTTCGGCGACGGCGCAGAAGTAGCGAAGTTGATGGAGCTCCATAGGCTATGCCTATCCATCCTATCCGAACTATATATTGGATGTATAGGTCGCGGACCTTTACCTTTAGCGTAGCGATCAGAGGCGGCGCTTTGCGCGACCGCCGTGATGGCAACTGAGGAGGATTCATGCAGGAAGAGAAAAAGAAAATCATGACCACGGATGCGGGCCGTCCCGTGGGCGACAACCAGAATTCGCTGACCGTGGGGCCACGCGGGCCGGTGGTCTTCGAAGACTTCTTGTTGTTCGAAAAAATGGCGCACTTCAACCGGGAGAGGATCCCGGAGCGCGTGGTGCATGCCAAGGGCTCGGGTGCTCATGGGCATTTCGTCTGCACCAGCGCGGAAATCACCAAGTACACCACGGCTAAACTGTTCAACGCGGTCGGCAAGAAGACCCCGACCTTCATCCGGTTTTCGACGGTCGGCGGCGAAAAGGGTTCGGCAGACACGGCGCGTGACCCCCGCGGGTTTGCGCTGAAGTTCTACACCGAAGAAGGCAATTGGGACATGACCGGCAACAACACGCCGGTGTTTTTTATTCGCGACCCGCTGAAATTCGCGGATTTCATCCACACGCAGAAGCGCGACCCTCAAACCAATCTGAAATCTCCAACGATGATGTGGGATTTCTGGTCGCTGTCGCCGGAGTCGCTGCACCAAGTGACGATTCTCTTCTCCGACCGCGGGACCCCGGACGGCTACCGGCACATGAACGGCTACAGCAGCCACACGTTCAGCCTGATCAACGCGAAAAATGAACTCTTCTACGTGAAGTGGCACTTCAAGACCAAGCAAGGGATCAAGAACTTTTTCCGCGAGCAAGCCGGCGCACTCGAGGGGACCGATCCCGATTACTCGCAGCGCGATCTTTTCCATGCCATCGCGAAAGGGGACTTCCCCAAGTGGCGCGTGTGCGTTCAGATCATGTCGGAAAAAGAGGCGGAAACCTATCACATCAACCCTTTCGACCTGACGAAAGTTTGGCCGCACAAAGACTACCCGCTGCATGAGGTCGGTGAACTGGAGCTGAACCGCAATCCGGAAAACTATTTCGCCGAAGTCGAGCAAGCCGCGTTCGAACCTCGCAACGTAGTGCCCGGCATGGGTTTTTCACCGGACAAAATGTTGCAGGCGCGATTGATTTCCTATCCCGATGCGCACCGCTACCGGCTGGGCGTCAACTACGATTCCCTGCCGGTCAACAAACCGCAGTGCCCGTACCACACCTACAACAAAGACGGCGCGATGCGCTTCGACGGAAACGGTGGCTCAGCGGTAAACTACGAGCCGAACAGCTTCGGTGGCCCGACGCAAGAACGGTCCTACATCGAACGGCCGCATGCCGTGAGCGGAACCGTAGCGCGGCACGATCATCGCCTCGACAGTGATTACTATACGCAGCCGGGCAATCTCTTCCGGCTTATGCCCGCGGACGCCAGGCAGCGGCTGATCGACAATATCGTCTCCAGCCTGGGCAATGGTGTTCCGCAACGCATTCAAGAGCTGCAGCTCCAGCACTTCTACAAGGCCGATCCGGCTTATGGGAAGGGCGTGGCGAAGGGGCTGGGTCTGAACATCGAATCGGTCATCGCGCGAGCGAAACAGGCTATCGCGGCGGATTGATCCACACGGGAAGTGGCGCAGCTCGTTGCGCCGCTTCCCAATTCACCAATTTGCTGCGAAAAGCTTCAGCGCTGCACGGGGGCCGCATTTCTGGTATTTGTCGTAGGCTTGGGCGGCCCGCCGCCGAATCGCCTCGTCATCTTGGCCTGCGATCCAACCATCGAGGGCTGCCTTCAAAGTGTAGGCCTCGGGAGCCATGAGCCCTGTGGTCCATAAAAGCGGCTCCGCGCCTGTTTGCCGGATGTACGGCCCAAAATACGCTTTGCTCGCGCAAGCCAGAATGATGGCGCGACGTGGCTTGACAGCCTTTGTACCCGCGATTGGCTGGATTTGAAAATCCATGAAGGCGTCGTGTCCGACGTAAACGGCCAAATCAGCGCTCCCGCCGATCGTGAGGGGGACTTCGGCGGAGTTCATCTTGACAGAAAGTTTTTCTGAGTTGACTCCCGCAGCCGACGAGAGAAAATCAGTCACTGCGGATTTGATCTGACTTCCTTCATAAGCGTCCGCGACAAGAAAAACATTTTCCTTGGTGTTCTTGAAAATGCAACGCTCCAAAATCGCGTCTTTCGAACCGCGGCCGGACCAGAGGAGCTCCCACTCATGGCTTGCTTTGAAGTAGGTCTTGACGCCAAAAGCCGCACCCCAATAAAGATTGCGCGAAGGATCGCTCCCATTGCCGAGAGCGGCCGGAACGGGAACGATACCCTGGTGCTGATTGTCGGCAAGGGCCACAAAAACGTGAACGACCCTAGGCGAAGCCCGCGCTGCAAGGGACAATACAGTTAGTAGCACCGGCACGATGAAGCAAGAGAGTTTTGACCTCAGTCTCATGGTCATCACTTTCCTTCCAATTCTACCGCCCAAAACGAGTTGTGTAAGCATCGTGTTCGTTTAGAATACGGAGCCTATGGCAAAACTCACTTTTCTTGGCGCAGCAGGATGCGTTACCGGCTCGAAATATCTTGTGGAGGCCGCGGGCAAGCGCCTGCTCGTGGATTGCGGCATCTTTCAGGGCACACAAGAGCTCCAGGACCGCAACTACAAGCCCTTGCCGGTGGATCCAAAAACGATTGATTATCTGGTGCTCACCCACGCGCACCTGGACCACAGCGGTTGGCTGCCGGTGCTCGTGAAATCGGGCTACCGCGGCCCTATCTACGCCAACCCCGCGACCATCGAACTGACCACCATCTTGCTGAAAGACTCCGCCCACATACAAGAAGAGGACACCCTGCACGCGCGAATTCACAAAGACAGCCGCCACACCGACCCGCTACCCCTCTACACTTCCGAGGACGTTGAACCCACTCTGAAGCTGATCAAGAGCATGCCGCGGAGCGGGGCGTTCGATATCAGCCCGGAATTTCGCGTAACTTCCTATGACGCAGGACACATTCTCGGCTCATCAAGCCTGGAGCTGACCATCACCGAGGCCGGCAAGAAGACCGTCGTCGTTTTCTCAGGCGACATCGGGCGCTACAACCAGCCGATTCTGAAGGATCCGGCTACGCCGCCATCGAAAGCGGATGTGCTGATTTGCGAATCGACCTACGGAGACCGCGAGCATCCCGGGGGCGACGCGGCGGAACTGCTGGCGCAAATTGTGAACCGCGTAGTGAAGCGCGGCGGGTCCATCGTGATTCCGTCTTTCGCCATCGGGCGGACACAGACCTTCATGTATTACTTGCGGCAGCTCGAAGACCAGCAGCGTGTTCCAATCGTGCCGGTCTACGTGGACAGCCCGATGGCAATAAGCGCGACGGATTTGTACGTCAAGCACACGGAGGACCACGACCTGGAGTTCACGCGGGAAGAAGGCAGCGACGGCAAGGGCGATCCTCTGAACGTGCATGAATTCCACCTGACTCGGTCCGTCGAAGAATCCAAAGCCATCAATAACTCGAAAACGCCGTGCATCATTATTTCGGCCAGCGGGATGGTGAGCGGCGGGCGCGTTCTGCATCACCTGGCGCAGCGGCTGCCCGATGCACGCAACGCCGTCATCCTGGCGGGATTCCAAGCCGAGGCTACGCGTGGGCGCGCCCTGCAGGAGGGTGCGAAGTCGCTAAAGCTCTACGCGCAGGATGTGCCGGTGCTGGCCGAAATCATTCCGATGGGCCAATTCTCTGCCCACGCTGGAAAGAGCGAGCTACTGCGCTGGTTGACGGCCCTCCCAGCGCCGCCCAGGCAAACCTACCTCACCCATGGCGAACCGGCGGCCGCGCAAGCTTTGCAGTCGGCCATTCAGCAAAAATTTCAATGGAAAGCCGCCGTGGCTCGGTACTTGGATACAGTGCCGATCGGAGAATAAGGGGCGCCGACCTAAAAATATTTTCAGCCCGGCAGGAAACTTATTGGGGGCTGCCCTCGTCTATACAGACAAGACCACTCGCGGGGTAGGAGGCTAACCACCACAGGGCAACCGACCGTCAGTCTCCTACCCCTAAAAAGCCCTGAAGCACCTGAAAGCGCACAATTTACGTAGAATTTAGGCTCGGAATTGCATTCCTCAAACATTTCCAAGGGAACTTTTTTTCTCGCTCCACGGATTCTTGCCTTGTGGGGGACTCTAACCTGCGGCGAGGACCATCCG
>Ga0137391_10000615_pt1 | contig 24870 bp, 21 predicted proteins | sample 15con2h24BmetaG_FD_101399 | JGI IMG/M metagenome (GOLD analysis project Ga0137391, IMG submission 101399) | Vadose zone soil microbial communities from Angelo Coast Range Reserve, California, USA - 15con2h2.4B metaG | ecosystem: Environmental > Terrestrial > Soil > Vadose zone > Saprolite...
CGGAGCTGTGGCCGTTCGTGGATCCCACGCGCACTCCGAGAGTGGGCGTGCTCCCGGCGAAGAAACGGTTCGACGCGATGCCGAGCCACTAGTCCCGCCACCGGGCCGCAGCGAGCCGGCGGCGCGCCCGCGAACTCGTCAGCGTCTCGCGCTGCAATTCTCGAATGGGTTGCGATAGAGACCCATCCGCTGGCGCGCGAGGAGGTACAACACCGGCGGCTGGTGCACGAGATAGCGCCGCCACCGCTGCCGTGGCTCGCTCATCAGCCGGTAGAGCCACTCGAGGCCGGCATTGGTGACCCACACGCCGGGCCGCTCCAGCGTGCGCGCTTCGTAGTCGATCGTCCCTCCGAGCGGGAGGAACGTCCTTACGTACGGGAAGCGGTCACGGTGCTTGACGATGAACTTTTCCTGCCGCCCCGCGCCGAGCCCGACGAGGAGCACGTTCGCCCGCGACTCGTTGATCTTCGCGATCATGCGGTCGATCTCGCCCGGCTTGGCGTCGTAGTCGAACGGCGGCGAGTCCGTTCCCACCACCATCTCCCGTCCGACGCTCGCGTTGACGTTCCTGCCGGCGATCGCGGCGGTGCCCGGACCGCCGCCGCAGATGAACACCGTGACGCGCGGGTCATCCTTGTGTCTCGCGTAGAAGCGCGGAAAAAAATCGGACCCGGAGACGCGCGCGCGGAGCGGGGTGCCGAGCAACTTCGCCGCGCCGAAGAGGATCTGGCTGTCGCAGGTGACCACGTCGAAGTGCGGCAGGATCTCGTAGAACTCGCGATCGTTCTGCAGCTTCATGATCATGTCCACGTGCAGGGTCAGCAGCAGGCCGTCGCGGAACGAGCCCACCAGCTCGTCCATCGTGATGTCGTCCACGTCCACGTTGAGCAACCGCACCTTCCGCGCCATGGTCCGTCCTTCCGGAGCCCTACAGCGCGGCCGCCATCGGCGCCGGACCCCGTGCCGGTCCCCAGGCGCGCTCGATCAGTTCCTTGGTCTGGCGGATGTTGCCCGGGGACGAGGCGCCGAACACGATCGACTGGAGCCCCTCGAGCCGGCAGGCCCACTCGATCCCTTCCTTCGGCGGAATGGCGCCGGATGCGAGCACGGACATCGCGATCGCCCGGCAGCTCCGCGTCCGCAACGCTTCCCGATACGCATCGATGCCGCCGGACATGCGGAACCCGATCTTGTTCATGTTCGCACAGACGATCGGGTTCTCCAGCCCGGCCTGGTCGAGCGCGTCGAGCAGCAGCGGCAGGTTCATCGTGATGAAGCCTGCCTCAGCCCCGTACCGCTCCCGCACGTACCGGTCGAACTCCGCGAACACCGGATGAAGCTTGAGCCCGAGAAGGAGGTCGGTGACGACGTTCTGCACGAAGATCACAGGGGTGTTCAGGCCCTCGAAGCGCTTCATCTCCGCGTCGACGAGCAGCTTCATCAGCGCGTAGATGTCGCGGGTGAGCGTCCCCACGGCGCCGCGCACGAGCGTGCTCACCACGCCGCTGGCGGAGAAGCGCTGGATGGTCTCCAGCAGGCCGACCTGGCTGACCGAGTTGGCGTACTTGTGCGCGTACGGCATGCAGGGGAAGTAGAGGAAGTCCTTGTAGCGGGCCGGATTCGCGCGCATGTGGTCACACACCTCGCCGATCCGGTCGTGCGTCGTGCACATGAACGTGCGGATGCCCATCTCGTACGCCGCGTCGAGCACCTCAACGATCGCGGCCGTGTCCTTGAACCGGACCAGCTGCTGGCGTGCCTTCTCCTCCGACATGTGGTTCACGCCGAAGAACTGGTTGTCTCCGAAGAGGATGCGGTCCATCTGTGCCATGTTCAGCTGCTCACCTGGTCCGCCTGGATGATCAATTCCAGGACGCGGTCGGTCTCGTATGCGCTGGCGAAGGAGTTCTCGTGCGCCATGTCGCTCGAGCGGATCGCCTCGAAGAACGCGTCGAGCTGCGCCGAGTACTCCTCGCCGCGCAGGTAGAACCGGACGGGCTTCTGCAGATCCGTGATGTAGCGCGTGGTCCAACCGTCCTCGTATGCCTCGAAGCGGCACCCCGGACGCAGGTAGACCTTCAGCTCCTGACGGTCCGCGACGAGCTCGCCCTTCGTGCCGTGGACGGTGATGGTCGTGCTCATCTTGCGGAACCTCTCGTCGCTCCAGTTGGTCTCCAGGACGCCGGTCATCCCGTCGGCGTAGCCGCAGACGGCCGACACGGCGTCCTCGACGTCCCTCGAGAAGATCCTCTGCATCCGCGCTCCGTCCACACGGGCGGGCGGACCGACCAGGAAGTTCATCAAGTCGATGACGTGCGAAGCGTAGTCGTGCAGGCAACCGCCTCCCTCCGCCTTCCGCGATCGCCACGTGGAGCCCTGCTCCTTGAGGACCACCTGGCCGAAAGCGCTGCCGTGGATCCTGGTCAGGGTCCCCAGGGCGCCCGCACGCACCAGCCGGTGCGCCTCCTGGAACGTGCCGATGAAACGGTTGTGGAAACCGACCTGGTTGACCCGCCTGCGTTCGATCGCGAGCTCGGACAATGCCCTGCTCTCCCCCGGGGAGAGCGTCAGCGGCTTCTCGACAAACAGGTGCAGATCCCGCTCGAGCGCGTACTTCGCGCACTGAAAATGGGTCACCGTCGGCGTCGCCACGATGACGCAATCGAGCCGCCCCTCACCGACCATCTCCTCGAAGGTCGTGTACGTCGCCACGCCGGCGTACTTCCGCAGGACCGAAAGAACGTACCGCGATGTATCGCAGACGGCGACGACCTCCGCGTCCGGAAGGGCATTGGCGATCGCGTAGTGCGAGAGCCCCATCTTCCCCGCGCCGACGACGCCGACTCGGATTCCCAAGTGTTCCGATCCCCCCGTCCGCGCCGAGACCGGCTCGAACCTCGCCGCGCCCCGCGCGCGCTCCGGACGATAGCGCATCGCACGCCGTGGCGCGAATCACGCCGGCGGCCCGAGGGCTGGCGTCCTCGCGCGTGGATGCGAGCATCATCTGCGCCCACAGGTCCGTTGACGGGCCCGCCTCATCGTGCAGCATTGGATGTCGGCTCCGCGATGACCTTGGGGAAGAAGACGACCGTTGCCCTCGTCGCCGCGCTGATTGGCGCGCTCGCCATCGCGAGCGTCGGGCCCGGCGGGGCGAGGCGCATCGCGAAGCAGGTGCTCGGCGCCTGGGCCACGCGCCAGCGTCTCGCGGCGCGCGACGAGGAAGCCGCGTTCGCGCACCTCGCTGCCTCGCAGGTGGGCTACGCCCCTCTGATGAAGAAGCAGTTCAGCTCCCCGGCCGCGTTCCAGTCCTTCCGCGTCACGAGCGAGCGGGACGGCTCGGTTGCGTTCGTGGGCGGGGCGCCGGCGCGCAGGATTCGAACCGGTTTGCTCGGCGCCATGGAGGAGGTCTGGGTCGGAGACTTCTCGTCACTCGCCTCACCTGGCCGCTACCGCATCGTCGCGGACAACGGTCTTTCCAGCCATCCGTTCGACGTGGGCACGGACGTCTTTGATCGAGCGGTCCGCTCCGTGCAGCGGTGGTTCTACTACCAGCGCGCCTTCACCGCGATCGACGCGGCTCACGCCGAGGGGCCGTGGACGCATCCGAGCGATGCGGACAAGGCTCCTCCCGGCGTGCGGATGGGTTGGCACGACGCCGGAGACTTCTCCATCTACAGCGCGTCGCTCAGCGCCGCTCTGTTCTGGCTGCTGGAGGCGTTCAGCGATTTCGCGCCGCTGGGAGACGACACGAACATCCCTGAGTCGGGTAACGGCGTGCCGGACCTGCTCGATGAGATCCGGTGGGGACTCGAATGGATGCTCTCGGTGCAGGACGCGTCGGGGGGCTTTCGGAACAGCACGTGCGAGGGGCACTACGGGCCGTACGGGACGAACACCCCGGACCGCGTGCCCACGTACAAGAACGGCGAGGTCGGTACGCTCGCCACGGCGCGCGCCGTGGGACACCTCGCGTACGCCTCCACGATCTTTCGACCCTACGAGGCGCGGTTTGCGGACCGCTGTTTGCAGGCGGCGTGGAGCGGGTACCGCTACCTCAGGGCGCACTGGAGCGAGAACACCGACGGTCCGACCTGCCCGGCGCTCCGGGCAGACGGCGACGCCGAGATCGGCCGGCATGCACGGATGTACGCTGCGGCCGGGATGCTCCTGGCGACGGGCGACGGACGGTTCCGCGACGACTTCGAGGAGAGCTTCGAGGAGCTGCGGTACGATCCCAGCTACCATCACATGAACGGCTTTGCGGCACAGCTCTACTTGAGGGCGCCAGCCGGCGATCCCGCGCGCAAGCAGGCGCTGTGGAAGCGGCTGCGCGCGCTGGCCGAACAGGCGCGGGCGGACGGCGACGGCCATCCTTTCCAGTGGGCGACGCGGTACCACTGGGGCTCCATCGGCGCAGGCTTCACGCGGACCGGCGCGTACAGCGTGAAGACCTGCCTCGACGACCCGGTGAAGGCCGCGGCCGACTGCGATCAGGCCCTCGCGAACGTGCACTACGCGTTCGGGAGGAACTTCCTGCAGTTCTGTTACGTGAGCGGTCTGCCGGGCGTGACCCGGGGCCGGAGATGGGCGTTCCAGCACTGGCTCGCGACGCTCGGCGCGGACCCGCACGATTTCCCCGGCATGGTCGCCGGGGGACCGAACGCGGCGCCCGAGCCGACCGACGGGTCCAAGCCGCACGGCCGGCCCATCCCCGTGTGGGGATACTGGGGTGATCCTGCGTTTCCCCGCGATGCTTCCACTCCTCTGGACGGCCGCTACACCGACAACGACAGCTGGTCCACCAACGAGGTCTCCGTGGACTGGCAGGCATCCACGCTCTACAGCCTGTACTTCGCGCAGTGGGTTGCGAAGGGCCGCCCTGCTCGCGGTCGCTTCTAGGTGCATCCTCTCCAATCGCTTCGTCGCGGGGAGGAGGACGGCCACCTTGTGAGTGTTTCGCCTCCTTTTCCATCCTTGACGAGGTGCATCGGCCGGAGGAACGTCCCCTGGAAAGGGGTGCCATGCGTCCTTCAGCCGGAACTGCGTGGCTCGCGGCAGTCGCTGCCGCCGCGGCCGGCGTTGCTTGTGGAGGGGGTACGAGGCCGGAGCCGGCTCTTTCGGTGCGGCCCGCGACCGCCACGCTCACGGTCGGCGACTCGCTCGACTTCGGCGTCGCTCCCGCCGGGACCGACGTCGTCTGGAGCGTCGCGGAGGGCGCGGCGGGAGGCGCGATCACGAGCGCGGGTCTCTACACCGCGCCGACACAGCCGGGCACGTACCACGTGCTCGCCGCGTCGAAACAAGACCCGTCGATCACCGCACGCGCCGACGTGACTGCCTTCGCGGCCCCCTCGATCGCCTCGTTCAGCGCCGCGCCGGCGCTGGTGTTCGCCGGCGGGTCCGTGACGCTCTCCTTCACGTTCAGCGGCGGCGCTGGATCGATCCAGCCCGGCTTAGGACCGGTCACCTCAGGCACTCCGGTGACGCTCAAGCCGGCCGCGACCACCACCTACACTCTGGTGGTGACCAACGCCGCGGGCAAGACTGCTACCGCAGCGGCGACGGCCTCGGTGTCCACTGCGCCTGCGATCGCCACGTTCGCGGCCTCGCCGCCGCAAATCCAGGCCGGGCAGAGCAGCACGCTGAGCTGGAGCATCTCGGGTGCGACCAGCGCCTCGATCGGCCCCGGAATCGGGGCCGTGAATGCCGTGAGCGGCTCCCGCACCGTCTCGCCCGGGTCGACCACCACGTACACGCTCACCGCCACCGGCGCCGCCGGGCAGAGCGTCACCGCCAGCTCCGTGGTCACCGTCGCGCCTGCGACCGGCGGCGCGCCGGTGATCTCGTCGTTTTCGGCATCGCCCTCCACGGTCATGGCAGGGCAGACGGTCACGCTCTCGTGGTCCGTGACGGGCGCGACCAGCATGAGCGTCGACGGCGGGGTGGGGAACGTCACCGGCTCGAGCGTCAACGTGACGCCCTCGGTCACCAGCACGTACACGCTCACCGCCACGAACACGAGCGGTACGGCAACCGCCGCAGCGATCGTCACCGTCCTGCAGCCGCCGGTGATCCAGAGCTTCACGGCCAACCCTCAGACCGTGCCACTGGGCCTGAGCACCACGTTGCAGTGGACCGCGAGCAATGCCCTCAGCCTGAGCATCGATAATGGGATCGGCACGGTCACCGGGACCAGCAGGAGCGTGACGCCGTCCAAGACCACCACCTATCTGCTCACCGCGAGCAACACCGTCGGCAGCGTGTCGGCCAGCACCACGGTCACCGTCGTGCCCGCCGTGGCCGTCGCGGTGGCGCCCAAGACCGCCAGCGTGTCGATCGCAGGCACGACTCCCTTCAGCGCCACCGTTTCGAACACGACCGACACGGCAGTGAGCTGGTCGGTGCAGGAGGCGGGCGGCGGCACCATCTCGGCCGGCGGCGTGTACACGGCGCCGGCCGTCACGGGGACCTATCACGTGATGGCGACCAGCCACGCCGACCCGACCAAGAACGACACTGCCACCGTCACGGTGGTGGCCATGGCCGTCGCGCCTGCGGCATGGACGATGCTGCCCGGAACCACGCGCGTGTTCGGGATCACCCCTGCCGGGTCGACGCCCACCTGGTCGGTGGTGGAGGCCGCGGGCGGTACCGTGGATCAGACCGGGCTGTACACGGCGCCGCTGCTGACCGGCACTTACCACGTGAAAGCGCTCCTGCCGGGCGGCACGTTCGCGACCGCCGCGGTGACCGTGTCCAGCTTCTCGGGGCTCGCTCCGGTCCCGAACCCGATCGTCTCCCGCTTCAAGCCGGTCTTCGCTTCGCCCAGCGACGTGGCAGGCTACCTGACCGACGGCAGGTATTCCGATGGCCACTTCTGGCTCGGTGGACGACCATCGGTGGCAAACCCCTCTTGGGCCGCGATCAAGATCGGGACCGGATACAGCAAGGTGCTGCTCAGCTGGACTGCGAGCGCCTCGTTCAACTATGACGAGACGGACTTCGGCAGCCCCGATTCCTACGACATCCAGGTCTCGGGCGACTCCACGAACGGCGCGGACGGCAGCTGGGCCACGGTGGCAAGCGCAAGCAATGTGCAGGTCCGCACGCGCGCGCACAGCTTCGACTTCACCGGCAAGAGCTGGGTGAAGATGGTGATCAAGAGCACGCCGGCCAACAGCCAGACCGGCGTGCAGATCGACGAGATAGACGTGCACGATCTTTCGGCGGGTGGCAACGACACCTGGTTCTTCTTCGGCGACAGCATCACTGCCTTGTGGGCCGATCGGAGCGACGACCCGGCCGCCACCCACCAGCCCAGCTTCGCGGCGCTGGTGAACCAGGCGGGACCCGCCCACTTCCCGGCGATGATCGACGGCGGGCATGGGGGGGAGGTCGTCTCTGGCGCGCTCGCCAACCTGGATACATTCCTCGCCTGGAACCCCGACTACCACTACTGGGGCATCTCGTTCGGCATGAACGATTCGTCGTCGAACAACCAAGACACCGCATCGTTCAGGACCGGCCTGCAGTCGATGATCGACAGGCTCAAGGCAGCCGGGAAGGTTCCCGTGCTGGCGAGAATCCCGTACGCGAAGGACGGGGCGCACAACTTCATCCCGCAGTACAACGCGGTGATCGACGACCTGACCGTCCAGAACGGACTCTTGCCGGGGCCCGATTCCTACGCGTACTTCATCGCGCACCAGACCGAGTACATGGACCTGATCCACCCGAACGACACGGGGTGCCGCTCCTGGAACCGGCTCTGGTACCTGGCGATGCAGCCGCTCTTCGGGCCGTGAGCTATTGGATCAGGACGCAGCAGAGGATCCGGTCCGCACCGACGATCTGGATCGTGTCGCGTACCGACGCGATCCGGTCCCGCCCCCGCCGGACACAGAGCACGACGCCGTCGGCGGCGTACGCGATCGGGACCGACAGCGGGTTGGCCAGCGGGCTCTCGAGCGCTACGATCGTCCTGGTGATCGGCGGCGCCCACGTGGAGGATGCGAAAGAGCTTCCGTTGGTCGGCGCGCGGCGCCCTGCCGCATCGGCAGACGTTCCGACCCGCGCGATCAGCCGCGTCGAGCTGTCGAGATCCAGGCCGTTCGCTTCTATGAACTCGATCGGGTAGACGGACAGGCGCGCGCCGACCTCGGAGAGCGCCCGCCCGAGGCCCGCTGTGGAGTCGTCTGGCTCCGACGGCATGACGACCACGCACGACCAGTCGCCGCGCAACTGGCTCCAGACGACGATCAGGTCCGGGGAGCACCAGGGCACGACGGACGGCGAACCTACCTGCGGCTGCCGCTCGGCCCACCAGTCGCGGGCGAATTTGGGGTCTGGCACGAGCGCCGTCACCTGGAGGGCGTCGGTCGGACCCTCGTTCGGGTTCTTACGGCGGCTGGACATTGAAAAGATCCCTGGTTCTGCTGAATTTGCTTGTTATTCGGCGGTAGCTCGGGCCTCCCGCCTTCCGATTCGTACAGTGGTTCCGGCGGCGCGTCCAGCCGACCTGGGAAGGGCCGCGGATCAACCACCCGCCCGAGGCGAGAGGGCGCTCCACTGCCGGGGGCGCAGCGGCCAAGCGCCGGTGGCGACGGCCTGCTTCGCCACCAGCGCGAGCGCGGGCGCGACCGTGAAGACGGAAGTCCAGCTCCCCAGAGCCATGTCCCCGTAGCAATGCACCACGTACACGACGAGGATGCCTACCGTAGCGAGCGCCGTGGTGCGATCCCGAGGTGTGGTGGAGAAGCGATACGAGCGGACGGCGAAGAAGACCCCGAGTGGGATGATCAGCCACATCGCCGCGAACCCAACGGCGCCCGAAAAGGCGATCAGTCCCAGGACGGAATTGTGCGGGGCGAACCGGTAGAGCTCGAAGTTCTTGGAGATGTCGGGCAAGCGGACGATCTCGACGTAGCCATGCCCGAATCCCGTGCCGAAGAGGGGATTGCTCTTCACCGTGTAGAAGAGATTGTAATTCTCCCAGTCCCGCCAGAGGGCGGACGGGTCGGCGGCCGAATCCATCACCGAGCGTATGGTCCGGACCGGGGCGAAGATCGAGGAGGGGCTGCTCCAGCCGAGCACCGCGTACAGCGCGAGCGCCGGCAGCGAGACGGCGACGGTCTGGGCGATCCTCCTTTTGAGCCGCGTGAACGGGGTGATGAAGTAAAGGACGAGCAAGCCCACCAGCAGCTCGACCCAGACGAGACGGCGGTTGTTCGCGATCATTCCCCACGTCAGGAGGGGCAGCGTGGCCAGCGAGACGAGAAGGTTCCGCGGGCTCGGCCGCTCGAAGAAAACGATCAGCACCAGGAGGAAAGCGTCGGCGAAGAGCATGGAGTCGGCGTGGGCCGTCGCGTACGGCATCTGCTCGACGCTGGGGAACAGGTGCCGCAGGTATGCGGCGAGGCAAGCGCGGACCAAGGCGGCCAGGATCAGCGCAATCCCGAACGCGCGGCCGTCGCCGGAGCCCCGGATGCCTGCGGTGTACAGCAGGAACACGCACGGGAGGTAGATGACCCGGTAGACCTGCCAGAGCGAGAAGCGGAAGTCGGCGCCGTCCCGGAGCAGCCCGTATCCCCACACGACGAAGATGGCGACGAGGCAGAGCAGGGCAGCGCTCCGGAGAGGAGCGGCAGGCGGGACGTGCCCCCGCAAGTCGACATGCGAGGCCGTCATGCGCCGGAACGCCCAGGTGGCGGCGAGGAGCACCAGGGCGAGATCGAGGCCCGAGAAGAACAGCGCCTTGATGGGGATGGTGACGTTGAGGTGCGAGAGGAGCAGCGCGCCCGCCACGTACAACGGCGAGCGCCACAGGCCGGCCGCGGGGATCTCGCCCGGGTTATCGAGCGTCAGGCACAGGAAGCCGACGACCAGCAGCGAATACCGGAGCGGTGCCCGGACCGCGGCGAGAACCACGAGCCCGAGCGCGAGCGGCGCAAGGGCGAGGCCGACGTTCCCGTTCCCGACGAAGACGAGGACGAGCGTGAGCAGGCCTAGCGCGGCGACGGCCGCGACCACGAGCCGGTCCGGCCGTGGCACGCCGCCAGCGCGGACCTGCGCCGTCACGTTCACGGCGGGGGCGATCCCGGCGGCGGGAGCTGGCCGGCCGCGCGCCAGGGGGAGCGCACGTCGACGACGGCCTGCGAGGGCCCGAGCAGGTCCTCGAGCTGCCAGCGCTCCAGCACCACGCCTGCGCGGAGGTCGGCGGCGGTCGTGGCGAAGACGGCGAGAAGCACTCCCGCCAGCAGCGCAGCCACGATCACCAGCGGCGCCTTCGGCTTGATCGGCCTGCGGGGCACTTCCGGCGGGACCACTACGGAGTAGCGGTACTTGAATGCGGCCCGGGCAGTATCCAGATCGATGCGGGCCGCGTCGATGCGCTCGCGCAGCGAGGCGTACTGCTGGGCGGCATAGCGGAGCTGGGTGCGGGCGTACTCCACGGACGAGTCCTCGCTCGCGGGCAGATCCCGGAAGAGCTCCGGCGGGATGGTGGCAGCGCCGGGAGAGGCGCCCTGGGCATCGTCGGGGTAGCTCGAGAGCCGCCGGCGCAGGTCAGCCTCCTCCTGCCGCAGCGTGGTGACCTGTGGCGACTCGTGCCGGAGCAACTCGATACTGCGCTCCAGGTCGAGCACGATCGGGTGGTTCCCGGAATAGATGGCGCGCTGTTCCGTAAGCCGGGTCTGCAGCTCGACGAGGTGCCGCTGTCGAAACTCCTCCAGGTCCGTGATGGCGCGGCGCTTGGCGTCGAGCATCACGCGCAGGTTCACCACGTCGGGATCGACGAGCCCGGCCGCAGGGAGGGGCGACGCGCGGGCGCCCTTGGGCGTGGAACGGTCGCGCATGCGCTGCACCTGGGCCACCTGCGACTCGATCTCCTCCTTGAGGCCGGCGGCATGCCCTTCGAGGATCGAGATCTGCTCGGCGATGGTCGAAACCTCGAGCACGTGCCGCTTCTCGAGAAAGTTCTGCTGCGCCGCGTCCACCAGCCGGTAGGCCATCAGCGGGTCGCGCCAGAGCAGGTTGATGGCCACCGTCCCCTCCGGCGTGGTCCACACGGTGAGGTTCTTCGCCAGCAGATCGATCAACCCTTCGGTCAGCTCTTTCTCCGTCTGCGCGCGGTTCACCACCCGCAGCAGCCAGTCCTTGCATCGGAGGATTGGGGCGCGGTGCCTCTTCCATTCCTTCAGCAGATCGGTCTGCTGGATCAGGGCGCGCAAGTTGTCGCGCCTGATGATGGTCTCGGCCGCCGCTCGCGTCGGCTGCTCCATCTGATTCGCGTCGGCTCGAACGGCCAGCACGGGGTTCTTCTGCGCGAGCAACCGGGACTGCACTTCATACGTCTTCGGCAGCACGGCCAAGGCCGCGACCGCGAGCAGGACCATGCCGGCGGAGACGAACACGAACAAGAGCAGCCGCCGCCGGATGGAGCCAAGAGAGAACAGGACGTAGCGGCGCACCTTCTGCCAGTCGAAGAGCTCCTCGTGTTGGCCGTCGTAAGGCGGGTACGGTGGCAGCGGCGGGTGGATCGCGCGCGCGTGGACATCGTTGGTCGTTCGGGCCATTCGCCGTCCCCCCTGGCTGTCAACCGACCAACCGCGGATAGATGAATATCACGGAGAGCAGGTAGACGAGGATGCCGATCAGCGTCCAAGCCAGGGCCTTCTGCAGGCCCAGCCGGGGGTTTCGGTCCGCGGCGGCCACCGCGGGCGCGATGATCGTGACCGCAACGATCGAGAAGAGGACCAGCTTTTCCATCTCTTATCTCAGCAAGGGCAGCTGTGCCGCGTAGGCGACGAAGGCGGCCCACTGGTCGGCGGGTTGGCCCAGCAGCGGCCGGCTGAGGAAAGCGCCGCGGGCGCCGGCGGCGAAGGTCGAGTGCGCGTCCAAAGACACCGTCGCGCTCACCTCGCCCTGCAAGTATCGATCGCCTGCCTCCGGGCTCGTCGGGCCGCCGGCGCCAGAGGTCAACGCCACGCTTCCGATCACCCGCGCCGCCGTGACGACCCCGCCTGGCCGCCCGAAGACCACTGAGGCGCGCGCGCCTGCTCTCTCCACGATCTCGCCGCTCAGCAGATCTCCGACCGGCTCGACCGATGTGCCGATGCTCGCCGACAGCTCGCGCAGGGCCGTGACGCGGAAGTCCGCCGCCCCGGCGGCATATGCGAGCGTGGTGGCCTGCTGACCCGCCGACCGTGCGCGGCCGACCGCGGGCCCGAGCGTCAGCGACAGCTCGGTGCCGCGCGAAGGCTGCGTGCGCCATCCGGCCGTGAAGCTGGCCACGCTGGCGCGGCGCTCGTTCGAGTAGCGGTAGTCGAAGGCGGCCAGCTCGAGCCGGAGCGTGTCCAGGCGGCTGGCGCTCCAGTCGAGCCGCGCCCGCACCTGCGGGCCTCGATAGAGAGGGAACGACGTGCGCGCATCCTGGTCCGCCCCGCCCGCCACCACCCAGGCCGCGGAGCTGACGATTTGCAGTCGCCTCGACGCGGCGACGTCCAGCTCCAGCGAAGTGTTCGACTCCTGGACCGAGACGAAGCGCGAACCCGGCGGAGGCTGCACGGGCCCGGCCCCGGGGGCAGGGGCCAGCGGCGACAGGTCGATCGTTCCATAGCCCAGGGCCTGTCTCAGGCGCGCCCACGCGGTTCCTCCGACGCGCAGGTCCACCTCGCCAAACCCGCGAACGAAGAGCTGCCTGCTCTGGGCCAGCACCGCCGACGGCGCAACGCCGAGGCGCAGCGCACCGTCGGGGGTCGAGGCGCGCGCCTGCACGTCGCCCGACAGGCTCGCCGAGTTCGGGTCCTGCCCGCCGACGGTCGTGCCTCCGCGAGCCTCGGTCCGCACGGCCCCGTCGACCGCCAGGCCGGCGGCGACCGCCGCAATGGTAACCATCAGCATCCGGCCCCCACGGCTTACTGCACGAGAACCACGTCGTCACTCTGCAACCGGAACCGTGCGCTCCGGCTGCCCGGCGTCGAGAGTCCCTCGAGCGTGAAGCGGATGCGCCCCGGAGCCCCGGTGCGCACCACGAAGATCCGGTCCTTGTGCGCGAACTCGGTGAGCCCGCCGGCGGCGGCGAGCGCGCGCAGCACGCCCTGGCTGCGATCCACCGGGTACACGCCCGGCCGCGCCACTTCGCCAAGGACCGAAAGCTGGGCCGGACCGACCTCCTCGAGCGAGACGGTGACCACCGCCTCCTTGATGTACTCACGGAGCAGCTTCTGCAGGTTCTTCGCCAGCTCCTGGGTCGTGTGCCCCGCCGCCGGGACGTCGTTCACGAACGGGATCGTGATCCTGCCGTCGGGCCGGACCCGGGCGCGGCCCGAGACGCTTTCCTGATTGAACACGCGCACATAGACGCTGTCGCCCGGCGCGAGCAGGTACTCGCCGCCCGGGTTCGCCGTCGGCTCCGGCAGGGTATCCGCCCAGACGTACTGGCCCAGGTTGGCGCAGCCGAGCGTCGCGGCGGCTGCGACGAGCGCCGGCAAGAAGCTCCCCCGCTTCGGCAATCGCATCCGCTGATCTGTACACCCAACCTACCCGGTTCCGGGAACGGTGCGCCTCCGCCCGGAGCGCCGTTCATGTTGTTTTTCGAATGAAGTCCGGTGGATGCCCAGCTGCAGCAGCAGAGCCACCGTCGCCGGGCAGACGCGGGACACCGTCAGGTTGCCTGATTGGTGACAGCGGCCCGGCAGGCACCTTGGCGGGAGGGACGCGGTGGCTGGTATGCTGAAGCCGATCGAGAGGGGGATATGAAGATCCTGGTCACCGGAAGCAAGGGATACATCGGGACGGTGATGGCCCCGATGATGGTGGCCGCGGGCCACGAGGTGGTCGGCGTCGACACGGACTTCTACCGGCGATCGACCTTCGGACCCTGGGCAGAGGCCATCCGGACGATCGCGAAGGACGTGCGCGCTCTCGAGGCGGCCGAGGTGGAGGGCTTCGACGCGGTCGTCCACCTCGCTGCCCTGTCGAACGATCCCCTGGGCGACCTCAACCCGCAGCTCACCTTCGAGATCAACCACCTCGCGTCGGTCCGCCTGGCGCAGCTCGCGAAAGCGGCCGGCGTGGGGCGGTTCGTGCTCGCGTCGTCCTGCAGCAACTACGGCGCAGCCGGCGACTCGCCCGTCGACGAGGATTCGGAGCTCAACCCGGTCACGCCGTACGGCGAATCGAAGGTGCTCGCGGAGCGCGACATCGCGAAGCTCGCCGATGGATCCTTCACCCCGACGTTCCTCCGCTGCGCCACGGCCTACGGCGTCTCGCCACGGCTTCGTTTCGACATCGTGCTCAACAATCTCGTCGCCTGGGCGTTCACGTCGGGCAAGGTCCTGCTCAAGAGCGACGGCACGCCCTGGCGGCCGATCGTGCACATCGAGGACATCTCCCGCGCGTTCCTCGCGGTCCTGGCCGCGCCACGCGCGGCGGTGCACGCGCAGGCGTTCAACGTGGGGCGGAACGACCAGAACTATCGCATCCGTGAGATCGCCGAGATCGTGAAGGAGACGGTCCCCGGTTGCGAGGTCGCGTTCGCCGAGGGCGCGGGGCCCGACAAACGCAACTACCGCGCCGATTTCTCCAAGATCTCCCGCGCGCTGCCGTCGTTCCAACCGCAGTGGGACGCGCGCAAGGGCGCCCGGCAGCTCTACGAGGCGTACAAGGCGATCGGCCTGCGGCTCCAGGACTTCGAAGGACCGAGATACCGGCGCATCGACCAGATCAAGCGGCTCCTGGCCGAGGGCAACCTGGGCCGCGATCTACGCTGGCGCGCGGAGCCAATCGCCGCCTGAACGAGGCTCCCGATGACCGAGCCCCCGCCGATGACAGGCAGCGCATGCATCTCGTGCGGCACGCCGCTGCACCGCAGCTTCGTCGACCTGGGGATGTCGCCGCTGTGCGAGAGCTACGTCCCGCCCGAGAAGCTGAACGAGATGGAGCCGTTCTACCCGTTGCACGTGTACGTGTGCGAAAGCTGCTTCCTCGTCCAGCTGGAGGAGTTCGTCAGCCCGGAGGAGATCTTCACCGAGTACGCCTATTTCTCCTCCTATGCCGAGAGCTGGGTCGCGCACATGCGGGACTATGCCGAGATGGTCGCCGGGCGGCTGCGGCTCTCGAAGGACAGCTTCGTGGTGGAGGTGGCGAGCAACGACGGCTACCTGCTGCAGCACTTCGTGAGGATGGGAATCCCGGTGCTGGGGATCGAGCCGGCCCGCAACGTGGCCCAGGTGGCGATCGAGAAGGGCGTTCCCACGCTGGTCAGGTTCTTCGGCGCGGAGCTGGCCCGGGAGCTGGCAGAGCAGGGCAGGCAGGCGGACCTGATCTGCGGTGCCAACGTGCTGGCGCAGGTGCCGAAGCCCAACGACTTCGTGAAGGGGCTGAAGCTCCTCCTCAAGCCCGGAGGCGTGGTCACGATCGAGTTCCCGCATGTCGTACGCCTGATCGCGGAGAACCAGTTCGACACCATCTATCACGAGCACTTCTCGTACTTCTCGTTTCTCAGCGCCGAGTCGATCTTCGCGCGCCAGGGCCTGACGCTCTTCGACGTGGAAGAGCTGCCGACGCACGGGGGATCGCTGCGGATCTACGCCCGCCATGCAGACGACGAGAGAAAACCCCTCACCGACCGCGCTCGCGCGCTGCGCGAGGGCGAGATCGAGGCCGGCCTCTTGCGCCCCGAGACCTACGCGAGCTTCGGCGAGCAGGTGAAGGAGACGAAGCGCAAGCTGCTGCAGTTCCTCATCGAGGCGAAGCGCGCGGGGAAGAAGGTGGTCGGGTACGGCGCGCCGGGGAAGGGGAACACACTGCTGAACTACTGCGGGATCCGGACGGATTTCATCGACTTCACCGTCGACCGCAACACCTACAAGCAGGGGAAGTTTCTGCCGGGGACGCGCATTCCCATCCGCGCTCCGCAAGCGATCCGCGAGGCCCGGCCCGACTACGTCCTCATCTTGCCGTGGAATTTCAAGGACGAGATCATGAAGCAGATGTCCCACATCCGCGAATGGGGCGGCAGGTTCGTGGTGCCGATCCCCGAGGTGCGCGTGTTCGACTGAAAGGCCGCATGCGATTCGTGCCGACCGCCCTCGCGGGCGTCTGGGTGATCGAGCAGGAGAGGCACGCCGACGAGCGCGGCTTCTTCGCGCGGACCTGGTGCGCCGAGGAGATGGCCAATCGCGGCCTCGAGACGCGGCTCGCGCAGTGCAGCGTCTCGTTCAACCACCGCCGCTGGACCCTGCGCGGCCTGCACTACCAGTCGCCGCCGTTCGCGGAGGTGAAGATCGTTCGGTGCTCCCGTGGCGCGCTCTTCGACGTGGCCGTGGACTTGCGGCCCGATTCCGCGACGTTCCGCCGGTGGACGGGCGTGGAGCTCACGGCGGAGAACGGCCGGGCGCTCTACGTGCCGCGCGGCTTTGCGCACGGCTTCCTTACCTTGGCCGAGGCGACCGAGGTGTCCTACCAGATCTCCGTGCCCTACAGGGCGGAGGCGGCGCGCGGCGTGCGCTATGACGATCCCTTCTTCGACGTCATCTGGCCCGGGCCGGTCGAGGTGATCGCCGCGCGCGACCGCGATTATCCCCAGGTCACGATCGACGCGCTGCACGAGCTGCGCGGTCTGTGAAGATGAGCCCGCCCGCCGCCAGCTCGCGCTCCAACGACGCCGCCGAAGAGCTGCGCCGCGCCGCCGATTCGATGGACGCGAAGGCGCTCGGGGCCGAGATGCACGCGGTCGTACGCGAGCTGTATCCTCTCTGCCGGAGCATCACCGGCGAGGGTTTGCGGCAGTCGTTGCGCATCCTGCAGCGCATCGCGCCGATCGAGCTGCGCGAGGTTCCCACCGGTACGCAGGTGTTCGACTGGACCGTCCCGCGGGAGTGGACCTTCCGCTCCGCGCGGTTGGTGGCGCCCTCCGGCGAGGTGATCGCCGATGCGGCGCGACTCAACTTGCACGTCCTCAACTACAGCGCGCCTTTCCGCGGGAAGGTGCCGCTCGAGGAGCTGCAGGGTCACCTCCATTCGCTGCCCGACCAGCCCGCGCTGGTTCCGTACCGGACGAGCTACTACAAGGAGGATTGGGGCTTCTGCCTGAGCCACGAGCGGCGAAGCCGGCTGGCACCGGGCGATTACGAGGTGGAGATCGACACCACGCTGGCCGACGGCTCGCTCACGCTGGGAGAGGTGGTCGTCCCGGGCCGAACGCAACACGAGGTGATGATCTCCGCGCACTGCTGCCATCCCTCGCTGGCCAACGACAATCTGTCCGGCATGGTGCTCGGCGCGGTGCTGGCGCGACTGATCGCCGGCATGTGGCCGCGCTACACGTACCGTTTCCTCTTCGTGCCCGGCACCATCGGCTCCATCGCCTGGCTCGCGCGCAACGAAGAGCGCGCGCGGCGCATCGCCCACGGGCTCGTCGCGGCCTGCGTGGGGGACGCGGGCAGCCTCACCTACAAGCGGAGCCGGCGCGGCAACGCGGAGATCGACCGCGCGGTGGTCCACGTGCTCGCTCACAGCGGACAGGATCACGCGGTCCGCGATTTCACGCCGTACGGGTATGACGAGCGGCAGTATTGCTCGCCGGGATTCGACCTGCCCGTCGGCTCGCTCACCCGCACGCCACACGGGGAATATCCCGAGTACCACACCTCGGCGGACGACCCCGGGCTGGTCAAGCCTGACCGGCTGGTGGACTCCCTCGTGCGGTATCTGGAGGTGTTCGAGGTCCTGGAGGGGAACCGCACCTTCGTCAATCTCGCCCCGAAGTGTGAGCCGCAGCTGGGGAAACGCGGGTTGTACGGGTCGGTCGGCGGGCAGAGCCACGCGGTTGCGAGCCAGATGGCGATGCTCTGGGTGCTCAACCTGTGCGACGGGACGCGCACGCTGCTGGAGGTGGCGGAGCGCTCGAGGCTGCGGTTCACCGACTTGCGGAGGGCAGCGGAGGTCCTGCGATCAGCGGGTCTGCTCGCCGACGAGACGTGAGGCGGCGACTGTGTGGTACATTCGCAATGTTGGAGGGGGCCATGAATTCCGTGTTTTTCGATTCCCGGCTCCGCGATGAGCAGAGGCGGGAGAACCTCTACGCCGGGCAGCTCTTCATGTTCTCACCTCTGCCCAGCTCGCTGGCGCTGGTGAAGCTCGCTCGCGGGCTGATCGACGAGGCTTTCGCCGGTCGCGACCCCGAGCTGGCCCAGTTCGAGATCGCCGTGGAGGAGTACGCGGCACTGCTCGCCGTCCTCAAGCCCAGGTTCATCCATCATCCGGGCGCGAAGGAGTGCATCCAGGGAATCCTGCTCGAGATGGGTTGCAATCCGGAAAAGACGTACTTCGACGTGCCTCGGATGCGCACCGCCACTGCCGAGAATTACCTCACCTCGGGCATTGCCTATGCCTTCCATCCTCATCGGGACACCTGGTACTCCGCGCCAATGTGCCAGATCAACTGGTGGCTACCGATCTACGACATCGAGCCTTCGAACGCGATGGCCTTCCATCCGCGGTACTGGAGCGAGCCGGTGCGCAACGGTTCGCGCGAGTACAACTACGAGGAATGGAACCGGGTGAGCCGTCACCAAGCGGCCCAGCACATCAAGTCCGATAGCCGCAAGCAGCCCAAGCCCGAGGAGCCGATGGAGCTGGATCCCCAGATCCGTCTGCTGCCGCCGGTGGGCGGAATGGTCCTGTTCTCGGGCGCGCAAATGCACTCCACGGTGCCGAACTCCTCCGGGCGCACCCGGTTCAGCATCGATTTCCGCACCGTTCACTTCGACGACGTCGTCGACCATCGCGGCGCGACGAACGTCGACTCGGAGTGCACCGGGACGACGATGCGCGACTATCTGCGCGCGACGGATCTGATGCACATCCCCGAGGATATCTGCCGGTGCTACGACGCGGGCCCGCCGCCCGCGGCGCACACCGTGCGTGAACGTCCGACCGGAACGGCAGAGTGATGCCCGGATACGACGTCGGCGAGCTTTCGGGAAAGACCGCCCTCGTCACGGGGGCGGCCGGTTTCATCGGTTCGGCGGTCGCGCGAAGGCTGCAGGACGCCGGCGCCATCGTGCACGGCGTGTCCCGGATGCCGCGTCCAGGCGCAGAGGGGTGCGACCGCTGGTGGCAAGCGGACCTCACACAGCTGGCCGAGGCGCGCCGGATCCTCGACGCGGCGAGGCCAGATCTGGTGTTTCACCTCTCGGGGTTCGTGGACGGCGCGCGCCGGATCGAACTGGTCATGCCGATGATGCAGGCGAACCTCGTGCCGGTCGTGAATCTGCTCCTGGCGGCGGCGGACCGCGGCGCCGCCGTGCGCGTGCTCCTCGCCGGGTCGTTGGAGGATGCACCGGCGGCCGGAGCGTCGCCCGTGCCCGCATCCCCGTACGCTGCTGCCAAGCTCGCTGCAGGGGCGTACGCGCGCATGTTCCACGCGCTGTTCGGGACCGCCACCATCTGGGTACGGCCCTTCATGGTCTACGGACCCGGCCAGCGAGACATCCACCGGCTCGTTCCCTACGTCATCCTCTCGCTGCTCCGGCGCGAGCCGCCCGCGCTGTCCAGCGGCACGAGGCTCATGGACTGGATCTACATCGAAGACGTCGCCGAAGCCTACCTCGCGGCGGCAGTCGCAAAAGGCGTGGAAGGTCAGGCGCTCGACGTGGGATGCGGCAACCTCGTCACGGTGCGGTCCGTCGTCGAGCGGCTGGTGCAGATGATCGATCCGAGCGTCGTCCCATGCTTCGGCGCGGTGCCGGATCGACCGTTCGAGCGGGAGCGGGTGGCCGACGTCGCGGCCAGCGCCGCGCGCATGGGGTGGCGGCCTCGAGTCTCCCTGGACGAAGGGCTGCACAGGACGGTCGAGTGGTATCGCCGGAACGGCTTCCGGCCGCAGGACGCGTCGAAAGCGGGGGCCCGATGAAAGTCGTTCTCTTCTGCGGAGGGTTCGGCACGCGGCTGAGGGACTACTCGGAGACCATCCCGAAGCCGATGGTGCCCGTCGGTTACCGACCTATTCTCTGGCACGTGATGCGCTACTACGCGCACTTCGGGCACAAGGATTTCATCCTCTGCCTCGGATACAAAGGCGACAGCATCAAGCGCTACTTCCTCGATTACGACGAGACGATCTCCAACGACTTCGTCATCAGTGAGGGAGGGAAGAAGGTCGACCTGCTCGCGAGCGACATCCAGGACTGGAAGATCACCTTCGTCGACACCGGCCTCACCGCGAACATCGGGATGCGGCTCAAGGCGGTGCAGCCGTTCGTCCGCGGCGAGGAGGTGTTCCTCGCCAACTACAGCGATGGGCTTTCCGATCTGCCGCTGCCCGCGATGATCGATCACTTCCAGCGCCACGACGCCGTCGCCTCGTTCGTCGGCGTCGCTCCCACGGCGACGTTCCACCTCGTTTCCGTGCAGGACGGCGGCCGCGTGAGCAGCATCCGGCACGTGCGCGACGTTGGCATGCGCATCAACGGCGGGTTCTTCGTGATGCGGCAGGAGATCTTCGACTGGATCAGGCCCGGAGAGGAGTTGGTGCAGGAGCCTTTCCAGCGCCTTGCCGCGGCCGGCAAGCTGGTCTCGTATCCCTACGACGGCTTCTGGGCCTGCATGGACACGTTCAAGGAGAAGCAACTCCTCGAGGACCTGTACACGCGCGGCCAGGTGCCTTGGGAAGTCTGGAAGGCGAATACGCCGCAGCCCATCCTCGGCTGATGCAGAAGCTATCGGTCCTCGACGGGCAGGGAGCGCGGCGCATCCTCTTCCTCGGAGCGCATGCCGACGACATCGAGATCGGCTGCGGCGGCACTGCCCTGCGCCTCGTGGCCGAGCGCCGGGACCTCGAGGTGCGGTGGGTCGTCTTTTCCGCCACGCCCCAGCGGGCCGCGGAGGCGCGCGCCTCGGCCGCCGAGTTTCTCGACGGCGTCAAGGCGACGGTGGTCGTCCGCGACCACCGCGACGGCTACCTGCCTTGGTCGGGCCCCGCGATCAAGGAGGAGTTCGAAGGCCTGAAGCGGGACTTCGTCCCCGACCTGATCTTCACCCATTACCGGCACGATCTGCACCAGGACCACCGGCTCGTCTCCGAGCTGACCTGGAACACCTGGCGCAACCACTTCATCCTCGAGTACGAGGTCCCCAAGTTCGACGGCGATTTCGGGTCGCCCAACTTCTTCTCCGCGCTACCGGCCGCGACGCTCGAACGGAAGATCGCGCTCGTGCTGCGGCACTTCGCCACCCAGGCCGGCAGGCAGTGGTTCACCCCGGACCTGTTCCGAGCGGTGGCCCGGATCCGCGGAATGGAGTGCGTGGCTCCCGAGGCGTTCGCCGAGGCGTTCTACTGCCGGAAAGCGGTGTTCTGAGCTTCGCGCCGCCATGTCAATCTTCGACAAATTGACGGAACGCCTCGGGCCGCCGATCGACTGGGTTGCGCGGGGGAACTCGAACGTCCTTCTGCTCTCGCTGCGCAAGGTCGAGGACGTCGTCGCTTTCTGCGCGCAGTACGAGTTCGAGGACGTCATCGCGTCGGTGACCGACGCGGACATGGCCGCCCCCGAAGGGCTCGAGGGCGTGGAGCTCTCGCGGAGGGCTTACAAGCTGGCCCGCTACCTGACGGGATCGCGCCGCCTGGCCGATTCGATCGCGCCCCGGCTCACCGCGCGCCGGCTCGAGAAGGAGTATGATCTCTTCCTCCCCGTCTTCAGCCACCCGCACCAGCTCTTCGCGCTGAGCTGCATTCCGGACTGGCGCAAGCGCTGCCGCAAAGCCGCCTGCTTCATCGCGGAAGCCTGGGACCACCTTCTGCCCGGGTATCTGCTCGAGCTACTCAGCGAATTCGATCACGTCTTCATCGCTGCCCAGCATGTGATCGGAACCGTCGCCCGGATGATCGGGCGGCCGTGCAGTTACATGCCGCACGGGGTCGACGCACTCCGGTTCTGTCCCTGGCCGGATCCGCCGGCGCGCTCGATCGACGTGTGCAGCATCGGCCGCCGCTCGCCCGTGACGCACGAGAAGCTACTCGAGGCAGCGCAGCAGGGGCGGATCTTCTACTACTATGACACCATCAAGCCCACGGCGAAGCAGGTCACCTTCCACGTCAATAGCGGCCCCGAGCACCGCTTTCTGCTCGCGACGCTCCTCAAGCGAAGCCGGTACTACATCGCCAACCGCGCCCGCGCCAACCAACCCGAGCTGACCCGCGGCCGGGACGAGATCGGTGGACGCTTCTTCGAGGGTGCGGCGTCCGGCGCGATCGTCATCGGCGATCCTCCGAACATCGACGAGTTCCGCAAGCGCTTCGACTGGCCCGACGCCGTGATCCCCATGCCCTTCGACGCGCCTGACGTGGCCAAGCGAATCGAGGAGATCGATGCCGATCCGGCCCGGCAGACGCGGATCCGCAGGGACAACGTCTCCAATGCGCTCTTGCGGCACGACTGGGTCCACCGCCTGCGGACGATGATGGACGCGGTCGGCGTCTCGCCTCCGGAGCGGATGCTGGCGCGGGAAGCCAGCCTCAGGTCCTTGGCCGACGAGGTTCGACGGTCGTGACCGGCAGCTCCGCAACCGGAGGTGCGTGTAGAACGACGGGCGGCCGTCGATGTGCCGCGCCGCGTCGTGCCTCGTGGTGGCGCGGAATCGACGGGCCGCGTGCTTCCGGCCGGCGCCGCCCCGAGCGAGATTTCTGGAGCACTCGCGATGCATGGTAACGTTACAGCGATGCTGGATGGAGAGCCCGGTTCTGCCGCAGCCGGCGTGACAGGACTCTCGTCCGGCGCCCCTCCGATCTTGCTGCCGATGGCCGCGTACCACGGCACGCTGGCGGCGGTGCGCTGCCTGGGCGCTGCGGGAATCCGGGTCACGGTTGCGGAGAGCGGCCGGTTCGTGCCGGGGGTCTGGTCGCGCTTCGTCACCCGCCGCGTCCGTTGCCCCAGTCCGGAGGAGCCCAACCGCTTCATCGACTGGCTGCTGGATTTTGGCGCGCGCGAGCCGGGACACGTGCTCTACCCCACCAGCGACGGCGTGGCCTGGCTCTACGCGCGGCACCGCGACGAGCTGGCGAACCACTTCGTCCTGGCTTGCCCGAGCCTCCAGGCCACCTATCTGCTGCTCAACAAGGTTCGGCTGCAAGCCGCCGCCGAGGCGGTGGGGCTCTCGATGCCGCGCACCTGGATCCCGCAGAACGGCAGCGCATTCTCGGAGATCGAGGCCGAGGCGCGCTTCCCGGTGGTGATCAAGCCGCAGACGCAGATCCTCTTCGAACCTCATGCGAAGGGAATGCCGGTGCCCCGGCCGCAGGACCTGCGCCGCAAGTATGCGGAATTCGCCTCGGGGACGGGGTACGCGGCGTGCCTGCTCGCCCACGATCCCGGCGTGTCGCGCGCGACCGTGCAGGAGTACCTCCCGGAGGCCTCGGAAAACGTCTACGGCATCAGCGGCTTCATCGACCAAACGGGCGAGCTGTTCGCCGCGCGCGCCTCGCGCAAGGTGCTGCAGCAGCCGCGTCAGCTCGGCGTGGGCCTTTGCTTCGAAGAGGCTGAGCTGCAGCCCGACCTGCTTTCGAAGATCGTCGCGCTCTGAAAGCGCGTCGGATACCACGGCATCTTCGAGGCGGAGTTCATCGCAAGGGACGGCGCGCTTCTTCTCATCGACTTCAACCCGCGCTTCTACGGGCAGATGGCATTCGACATCGCGCGCGGACTGCCGCAGCCGCTGCTCGCCTACGAGGCGGCGATCGGCCGCCGCGAGAGCCTCCGCCACCGGATCGAAGCGGCGCGCTCGTCTGCCCCGCGGCAGGGCCACGTCTATTGCCGCACCTTGGAGCTCAAGCTCCTGCTCGTGCTGCGCCGTCTCTGCGGGAGAATGTCCCGCGAGGAGTCGCAGCGCTGGTGGGGATGGCTGGCGAAGCACCGGGGCTCGACGGTCGACGCCGTGTTCGACCCGGACGACCGCCTACCCGCGTCGATCGAGGCGCTGCACCACTTCGCAGAGTACGCCCGCCACCCGCGCGCCTTCGTCCGGCAGGTCATCAGGGGGTAGGCATCGATCGAGGGGCGGTTCCCGGCTAGGATGAACGTGAGGAGAGTCGTCACATCCATTGCAGGGGGGAGCGTTGGACGTCGTCATCGTCGGAGCGGGTCCGTATGGTCTTTCGGTCGCAAGCCACCTTCGCAGCCGTCAGGTGCCGTTCCGGATCTTCGGCCAGCCGATGCGCTTCTGGCTCGAGATGCCGCGCACCCTGTTCCTGAAGTCGTTCGGATTCGCCACGACGATCGACAATCCGGAGCGGTTCACCTTCGATGATTGGTGCCGCGAGCGTGGGATCGAGGATCGCGAGCCGTGCAGCATGGAGTCGTTCTCGGAGTACGGTCTCTGGCTGCAGAAGCAGATCGTCCCCGAGGTCGAGCCGCTGGACGTCACGCTCATCGAGCGGGCCCACGGCGGGCTCCGCGTCACGCTCGCCGGCGGCGAGCGGGTAGAGGCGCGCCGCGTAGTGGTGGCGGTGGGGCTGCGATACTTCCAGCGGATGCCGCCCGCGCTCGCGCAGCTGCCGCGAGCGCTCGCGACGCATACTACCCAGCACAGGAGCTACGAGGAGTTCCGCGACAAGGACGTGTGCGTGATCGGCGCAGGGCAGTCGGCGCTGGAATCGGCCGTGCTCCTCCACGAAAGCGGCGCGCGGGTGCAGCTGCTGGTCCGCCGCTCTGGTCCCATCTTCTACACCAAGACGCCGCTCCACCGATCCATCTTCACGCGACTGCGCAAGCCGCTCAGCGTCCTTGGCGAAGGGCGGTTGAACTGGACGCTCGAGCACTTCCCACTCGCGCCGCGTCTCCTCCTGCCAGACGATCTGCGCGCCCGCTTCGC
>Ga0137391_10000617_pt1 | contig 24845 bp, 17 predicted proteins | sample 15con2h24BmetaG_FD_101399 | JGI IMG/M metagenome (GOLD analysis project Ga0137391, IMG submission 101399) | Vadose zone soil microbial communities from Angelo Coast Range Reserve, California, USA - 15con2h2.4B metaG | ecosystem: Environmental > Terrestrial > Soil > Vadose zone > Saprolite...
CAGATCGCATGAGTTTCGGAGAGGGACTTCAGTCCCGCGTGTCTGACCCGCCACGGGACCTAGCACCGGGGGTTCCGGGGGTCGTGTCATCCCCCCGGGGTAAACACGGGTTCTCACATCGAGATCCAGTCGGTCACCACGGAATGTCCCGCCGTCTCCGCGCCCAGGCGGCAGTGCAGGCTGACCGGGCCAGCGGGCAGCGAGTCGGCGCTGAACCGCCCGAGTTCGTCCGCGAGGGCACGGACCCCCGAAGGCCCCCCGCCTGGGGCCTGGACGGCCACGCTGGCGGGCTGCGGCGGGACAAGCTGGCCGATCAGCCGCCGCGATGCCCCTGTGCCCGTGATCTCGACCTCGATGGTCAGGCCGCTCGCCTGGAAGGAGAGCATCCGATCCTGCGGGGAGCCGCGGACAACGGCCAGGTCGTCGTGGTCGATCAGCGAGTCGAAGACCAGCTCGGCCAGCTCGGCGTCTATCGTGCGCCACGTGAAAGCATCCACCGCGGCCAAGATCAGCCCGGGGGGCACCGGATCGAAGCGCGCGGCGGCCAGCCGGAGCTCCTCTTCCAGCTCGGTGTCGTCAGGCTCATCGCGCATATCCGGTCTCCTGTCATGCCCTCTTATGTGCATGAGGGCGTAAAACGGCCCCAGATACCTCGTCTGTCAGCTTGCCGCGCAGCCGCTGCAGGCAGCGGGCCCGAGTCGGCCCGATACTGCCGACCGGCATGTCGAGCGCCGAGGCGACTTCGAGGTAGTTCGGCGGCGGCGTCGCCATCAGGATGCGCAGCAGTTCCTGGCAGCGAGCGGACAGCTCACGGAAGGCGCCCCACAGGCGCCTGGCCGCCGCGACGTCGAGCGCCGCCTGCTCGGAGTCGAGCACCGACTGCTCCGGCGAGCGGTCGTCAACCTGCCCTAGGTCGAGTACGGAGTCGTCGTCCGTAGGGATCACCCTGGCACTGGCGCGCACGGTCCGCAGGGATTCGCGCCTGGCCGTGGTGGCGAGCCATGCGCCGACACGTTCTGGGTTCTCGATGCGGCCGAGGTTCTCGGTCAGGCGAAGCCAGGTGGTCTGGAACACGTCTGCCGCGTCGGCCGGGCTGAGGCGGTACCCGCGCGCCACCGACCAGACGAGCCCGCTGAAGCGCTCGACAAGCGCCTTCCAGGACGCCGGGTCGCCGCCTGCCGCGGCCCTTGCCAGGACACCGGCCTGATCGGGATCTACAGTCACGTCTTCCCTGCTAGCTCGCGGCTTCATGGTATGCCGCGCCGGAGGCGCCAGATGTGCCGGGTCGCCCGCCCGCGGCGGGGCGCGGCGGCGGAAGAGTACACCTGCGGGCGGCCCGGCGATAGAGCGGGCATTGACCCAGGCGCCCTATCGCCGGATGCCTCGGGGGTCAGCAGTGCCCGCACGGATGCCGGTGATCGCAGCAGTCCGGATGGCCGCGCTTGCTGTCGGTCTCGCACGGAAAGAGGACGGGGCCGAGGCCGGGGATCGCCTGCGCGCGCGCCACGGCGAGCAGGGCATCGGCGGCCTGCTGGCCGTTCTCGCCCGTCCGGTACATCCGAGCGGTGATCAGGCCCGCGACAAGCGGCGTGGAGAAGGACGTGCCGCTCCACCGCGCCATGCCGTGGAACGCGCGAATCTCGCCGGTGTGTGGGGGCTCCCGGCAGACGTACGTGCCGCTGGCGTACGCGTTGACGAGGCCCTCGCCAGGCGCGTAGACATCCACCCAGCGCCCGAAATCGCTGAACGAAGCGCGGCTGCGCCAGTTGGCTGAGAGCGCGCCGACGGACACCACCTGCGGGAAGGCGGCAGGCCAGAATGGCCGGCGGTCGCTGTTGTTGCCCGCGGCGGCGACGAGCAGGAGCCCCTTGTAGTGGCGGTACCGCTCCCAGAAGGCCTCGAAGGCGAGCAGCGGATGATCATGACGGCTCGTCCCGCCGGCCGACAGGCTGATGACGTCGGGCACCAGGCCGAGCGCCTTGTCAAGCGCCTTCACGATCTTCGTCTCGAGCGCGGCGCCCGCTTCGCTGAACACGTTGTCCACGCGCACCTGCGCTTGCGGTGCCATGCAGCGTGCCACGCCCGCGATGAACGTGCCGTGCCCCGTGTAAGGCGGGATGACTACCACGCCGCCGGGCCCCGGCGGGGGCAGCGGGTCAAGCTCACCGGTGACCCCGGTCAGCCACGGATGAGTGGTCGCGCCAGCGAGCAGCCCGGTGTCGGCGATATAGACGAACACCCCATCGCCGCGGTTACCCTCGCACGGCCCGGGATCGGGCGCGGCGGGAGCAGGCGGCTCTTCCGGCTCGGTGGCGGGGCACAGGGCTACGGGGGAGACAGACAGGACTTGGTTGGGGGTCGCGACGCTGGCGCCAAGCTGCGCGTCGATCGCTTCGAGTGCACCGGTAGCCTGGGTGATCTCGGCCCCCTGGAGTGAGTAGACAGTCACTCCGTCGATCAGGCCGTCAACTGTCTCGCCGCCACCCACGACGTTCCTGACCTGGTCGATGTACCCGTCCCTTACCAGCAGGACGCCACGCTCATAGACGTAGTCGATGTGGCCGGCGGCGGTCGTCGCGACGCCGATGTCGATCCCCGTTTCCCTGAATGCTTCCACGACGAGCCTGACCTGGATTGCCGCCTTTGCGGGCAGGACTTGCCCGCCTTCCGCCTCGCCCGCCTCGCCCGCCTCGCCCGGCTCTCCGCCATCGCCGCGATCCGGTCTGTCGTCCTCAGCTGGTCCGTCTTCCTGCTCCCGCTCGTCCCGCTCGCCGCTCACGTCGAATCCTTCCAGTGCCTGTAATAGACGACTCGGATGCCAAGATCTAACATCATTCGCATGGTCGGGGGAACCAGCCGGGTCGCCCCTGCGCACGGCGACACCCTTGAGCTGCTGCCGCTCGCGCATGCCCGTCCCAGTGATGCCCTGGTGAAGGCGCGGGCCATCCTCGCCCGGCGCCCTGGTCCCGATGATGCGTCGATTGCGCATCAGACCGTCGGCATCGTGCTTCGTGACTTCGGGGACATGGGCGCGGCGATCCGTGAACTGCGCAGCGCCCTTCGTCTCGCGCAGGCCGCGGGCTCGCCTGAGCGCGAGGCGGATGTGCTCGCGACGCTGGGGATCGCGCTGATCCAGGTCGGCCGGACCGCGACAGGGATCGCTGCCCTTGACGCCGCGGTAGCCCAGAGCGGCGGGGTGCTGGCCGGACGGGTCCTGCACCGGCGCGGCGGCGCGCTGTGGATCCTCGGACGGCACCGCGAGGCCCTCGCCGACCTGCGGCGGGCGGTCACCATCCTTCGCCATGCGGGCGACGCGATGTGGGCAGCGCGCGCGCTCACGGCGCGCGCGCTCGTCCATCTCGCGCTCGGATCCACCGAGCGGGCATACATCGACTTCGGCAGCGCCGAACGGCTGTTCGTGGCGTCCAGCCAGGAACTCGAGTGTGCCTACGCGAGGCACAACCGCGGCCTCGTCGCGTTCCGTTCCGGGGACCTGCCTGCCGCACTCGCCTATCTCGACGAAGCGGCCAGGCGCTACAAATCCCTCGACACGCCGATGCCGGACCTCAGCATCGACCGGTGCGCCGTGCTCCTCGCGGCCGGCCTGCCGGCCGATGCGCTAGGCGAGGCGGATGCCGCGATCCGCGATATCGAGCGGGTCCGCGGGCCGGCGACGAAGAAGGCCGAGGTGCTGCTCACCGGGGCGGCCGCCGCGCTGGCCGCCGCCGACCCGCACACGGCCCTGCGCCGGGCGCAGGCCGCCCGGCGGCTGTTCGGCTCTCAGCAGCGGGCGTGGTGGCAGGCCCACGCCGGGTTCCTCGTCCTGCAGGCCCGCTTCGCCGCCGGAATGGTGACGGGCAGCCTGCTGCGCGAGGCCGAGCAGGCCGCCGACCGCCTTGACGCGCTCGGGTCGGGTGACGCCCCGCAGGCACGGCTGCTGGCCGGACGGGTCGCGCTGGCCCTGGGCCGGGCACTGGCCGCGGACCGTCACCTCGCCGCGGCGGCGCTGGTCCGCCGGCGGCGCGGCCCGGCGCTGTCCCGCGCGAACGGGTGGCTCGCGGAGGCGCTGCGGGCGGAGGCCGCCGCCAGCCCGCGACGCCTGCTGAGCGCCTGCCGCCGCGGGTTCGACCTGCTCGACGAGCACAGGCTCACCCTCGGAGCCTCTGAACTGCGGGCGCAGGCCACCGCGCGGGGAGCCGAGCTCGCCGAACTGGCACAGCGGCACGCCCTCGGCGCGGCCAGGCCCCGGCTGCTGCTCGCGTGGAGTGAGCGCTGGCGGGCGACGGCCCTGGCGGTCCCGCCAGTGCGGCCAGTAGATGATCAAGAGCTGCAGGCCGACCTGACGGCGGTGCGCGACGTGACGAGCCGCCTGGAGAAGGCGCGTGCTCAGGGGGTGCCCGCCGCCCCGCTGCAGCGTGAGCAGTTGCGCCTGGAGAGCGCGATACGCGCTCGTGCCATGCGCACCCGGGGCAACGGCCACCCCGGTGGCCACCCCGCCGGCCACGCTGTCGGCTACGGCTTCGACATCGCGGCGCTGCTCGGGAGGCTCGGCGCAACGCGGCTGGTACAGATCGTCGATGTCGGCGGCGACCTGCACCTGCTGGTCTGCGGCGGCGGCAGGGTCAGGCACTTCGCGGCCGGCCGCGCGGCTGACGCCGCCCGCGAGGTCGACTTCGCCCGCTTCGGCCTGAACCGCCTCGCCCGGAACCAGCCCGCTCGCAACAGGCCGGCCGGGCCCGCCGGCCCGGCCGGCCTGTTGCGAGCGGAGGATGCGCTCGCCCTGCTGGAGGCGACAGGGCGCAGGCTCGAGGAGATCCTGCTCGGCCGCGCCAACCGTCAGCTCGGCGACGGGCCTGTCGTCATCGTCCCGCCCGGCAGGCTGCACGCTGTCCCCTGGGCGATGCTGCCCTCACTCCGCGACCGCGTGCTCAGCGTCGCTCCGTCGGCGCGTGCGTGGCTGAAGGCGGGGACAGCCGCGCCGCCGCGGCGTCGTGACGTGGTCCTTGTCCGCGGCCCTGGCCTGGCGACGGACGGCGCCGAGGTGCCGGCGCTTGCCGCCGAGTACGACGACGCGACCGTGCTTGGCGGCGGCACGGCGACCGCGGCCAGGGTGCTCGGCGCGATCGACGGCGCCGGCCTGGTCCACATCGCCGCACACGGGAACTTCCGTGCCGACAGCCCGCTCTTCTCGTCACTGCGCATGGACGACGGACCGCTTACCGTCCATGATTTCGAGCGGCTGCGTCGCGCGCCGTATCGCCTGATCCTGTCCAGCTGCGATTCCGGGCTGCTCGCCCCGGCCGGCGCGGATGAGTTGCTCGGCCTTACCAGCACCCTCGTACCGCTCGGAACGGCGGGAATCGTCGCGAGCGTGGTCCGCGTCAACGACAAGGCCGCTGTCGAGCTGATGCTTGCGCTGCACCGTCGGCTGCGCCGTGATGGCACCCTCGGGGAGGCGCTGCGCGACGCCCGCCGCGATCTTGACGGCGACCCGGTCCAGACGGCGGCCGGCTGGTCTTTCATCGCGCTGGGCGCGAGCTGACCGTTGGCCGCCGCCACCGCCCCGAGGTGCGTCTGCGGATGTCCGTACGGGATGTTACGTTCGCAGCACGTAGTGATGTGGTCAAGGGCGGCGGTCGCTGCCCGGCAGGAAGGCGCGGCCATGCGGCGTGAGATCTTCACCGGCGAGCACGAGGCCTTCCGTGAGACGGTGCGGTCGTTCATCGCCAGGGATGTCGCCCCTTATCACGAGCAGTGGGAGCGTGACGGGATAGTCTCCCGCGAGTATCCGGTGGCGCGCGCGTTCGCCGACAGCCGGGTGCAGACGATCTTCGGCGGTACCACCGAGATCATGAAGGAAATCATCGGCCGCGGCCTCTGCGTGTTATCCCCCGCTGGACGGTCGGGGATTGTTTCGCGAGCAATGACGTGGCATTCACTCAGCTGGCGCCAAGGAGACATGTGCCTTCCCTAGCTTCTCCAGTCAGGCCTGCCCGTCCAATCAGATCCGCCTGCCCGGCCTCCGGCTGGGTCCGGCGCGAGAAATCAAGGAGGAGTGCGCATGCGACCGAGTGATCGGTTGAGAGCGGCGGCCCGGCCGCTGCGAGGTGCCCTGCGGCTGCCGCGCATGCCCCGGCGCACGCTGGCCGTCGGCGTCGTGGTCAGCTTCGTCGTCGTCAGCGGCGGTGTCGCGGGCGCGGGAGCCGCGGGGCTGTTCGACAGCGGATTCGGTCATGGCAAGGTCGGCCAGGACACCGGGCAGGGAATCCTGCTGCCGTCCAACCAGAGGATCACCCCGATCGGCACCCGCGTGCTGGTCTCGAACGGCCGCCTGCCGTCCAGCACGCTCAGCGCGGACGGGACCACGCTGGCCAGCTTGAGCTGGGAAAACTTCACCGGCTACCTGTCCCTCATCGACGTCGCGACCGGCAAGGTAATCCAGCAGGTGGGCACGGGCAGCAGCACCGATCCCGGCATCGGCGACGGAAGCGTCGCAGCTGACGGCCCCTTCTACTCGGCGGACGGGAAGACCCTCTGGGTGCCGCAGAGCGCTGACCTGCTGCGCTTCTCCGTGCACCCAGACGGGCTTGTGAACACCAAGCCTGTCGTCATCAGCCTGACCGGCCCCAATGGCGCGGCACTCCCCTCCGGGATGGCCGCCTCTGCGGACGGGTCGAAACTGTATGTGGCACTCAACGGCAGCAACACGCTCGGTGTCATCGACACGGCCACCAACACGCTGGTGAAGCAGATTCCGGTGGGCAACGCCCCCCGCCAGGTCGTGCTCGTCGGCGACCAGGCCTACGTGTCCAACGAGGGCGGCCGGACGGCCAAGCCCGGCGACTTCACGAACCTCTCCGACGGCACGCCGGTCGTGTCGGACCGGTCCACCGGGGCCGCGACCACCGGCACGGTCTCGGTCGTCGACCTCAGCACCGGGCAGCAGGCCCGCAGCATCAGCGTCGGGCTGGAGCCCACCGCCCTGTTCCTGCACGGTGACACGCTCTTCGTGGCCAACTCCAACGATGACAGCGTGTCCCTCATCAGCACCCAGACCGGCCGGGTGACGCAGACCTTCAATGTCAACCCGCTGCCGGGCTCCACGGTCGGCAGCTACCCCAACGCCATCACCATGCCGGACTCGAAGCACATCCTGGTCAGCATCGGGCGGGACAACGCGATCGCGGTCTTCCGCTACAACGGGCCGGTCGCTCCCGTGCAGTACGCGGGGCTGCTGCCCACCGACTGGTATCCGGTCAGCGTGGTCCTGGACCGCCAGCTCGGCAAGCTGATCGTGACCAACGACAAGGGCATCGGGGCCCGCGGTCCGGCGAGCACCATCGACAAGGGCCCGGGCACGTCGACGGCGACCGGCCACAACACCTACGACGACACGGGCTCGGTGACGATCTTCACCCCGCCGGCCGACTCCGAGCTGGGCACGTACACCCACGAGGTCTTCGTCAACAACGACTGGGAGCACCTGCTCGCGTCGGGTTCGCTCAGCAGCCCCGCCACAGCCTCAGCCCTGGCCGCGATTCCGGCCCGCCTCGGCCAGGCCTCGCCGATCAAGCACGTATTCCTGATCGTCAAGGAGAACCGCACGTACGATCAGGTCCTCGGGGACATCGGCAAGGGCAACAGCGATCCGTCGCTAGCCCAGTTCGGCATCAAGGTCACGCCCAACCAGCATGCCCTCACCAGCAACTTCGGCTTGTTCGACAACTTCTACGACGAGGGAACGCTGTCGGCTGACGGCCACAACTGGCTGATGCAGGCAGACGCGAACGACTATGTCGAGAAGGAGTTCGGCGCGTTCTACCGCAGCTACCCGGCGCAGGGCGGCGACGCCCTCGCGTACCAGCGGGACGGCTTCATCTGGAACGCCGCCGAGGCGGCGGGCAAGACCGCCGCCGCCTTCGGCGAGTACAACAACTTCTTCAGCCTGCCGGCGACCGGCGCCCCCACCTGGCAGCAGTGGTACCAGGACTCGCTCATCATGGAGGGCAAGGCCACCGGGCCGCTGCCTGTCCCCGAGGACAAGTACAAGACCTATGCCGACATCCCCTCGCTCAACGCCATCGACGACCCGTCGTACCCCAAGTTCGATACGGACGTCCCTGACCAGTACCGCACCGACGTCTGGCTCCAGTCATTCAGGCAGAGTGAGCAGACCGGCACGCTGGCGAACCTGAACCTGATGTGGCTGCCAGACGACCACACCGCGGGCGTGGGCAGCGGCGACCCCAACCCGGTGGCCCAGGTCGCCGACAACGACCTGGCCGTCGGCCGGATCGTGGACGCCATCTCGCACAGCCAGTTCTGGAAGTCCTCGGCGATCTTCGTGGTCGAGGACGATCCGCAGAACGGCGTCGACCACGTGGACGGGCACCGCAGCACGGCGCTCGTGCTCAGCCCCTACGCCAAGCGCGGCGTGACCGACGACACCTACTACACGCAGCTCAACATGGTGCGAACCGTCGAGCAGATCCTCGGCATCCAGCCGATGAACCAGGAGGACCGTGCCGCCGAGCCGATGTCCGGCGCCTTCACGAACAAGCCCGACTTCGCCCCCTACACCGCGCTGGCCAGCCAGATTCCGCTGACCTACGGCCTGACCGGAGTGACGACGGGAACGGCGGCAGCGGCGGCCGCATCCGCGACAGGCGGCTCGGCGAAGCCGGTGATCCCCGCTTCGGTGCTCGGCATCTACCGGCAGTGGGTTACCTGGAGCGGGCACCAGCGTTTCGGCGGGTCGAATCCGCTGGAAGACCAGGCGAACCCGGCCATGCTCAACCGGCTCGACTGGTACTCCGCCACCGGGTGGACAAAGCCGTACCCGGGCGACGCGAAGATCCTGGCGCCTTCCCAGGTTCCCGGCGGGAAGCTGCCCGCCGACTACCTCGGCGACGGGTGAGCACGCAACTGATAGCGGCAGGCGGGCCGGGGACGGACGGAGCGGGGGGATCCGTCCCAGGCCCGCCGCCTCTATGTCTGACGTCCGGGCCAGTGCCCCGGTTCCGCCCATCCGCCAGTTTTCCTGACCGCAACGGAGCGGCACTGAGCTTGTGACGAAAATGAGCGAAACGCGTCGTACCCTGTAACAAAGACAGCCGTGACGCGGAGGGAGCGGCAGGGTGGCCGCACAGGAGCTGATCATCCCGGATGGCGGGTTCTGGCCGGCCCCGCCGATCCCGCAGCCGAACATCTACCCGATGGAATGGCGGGTCGAGACCGACAAGCTCGCCGCGATCTACCAGAAGTCCAAACGGTTGGCCTGGAACCCGGCCGACCTGCCATGGGATGCCCTGCGCGCCGCGGACTTCACCGACGAGCAGCGGCTGGGGATCATGTACTGGTTCTCGGTGCTCGCCAACTTCGACGCGTCAGGTCCCGCGGTGTTCGCCCGCGCCACCATCCACGCGTTCGAGCAGCACGAGGAGGACCCGGTCCGCAAGTGCTTCTTCTCGATCACGCGGGATGAGATGAACCACGAGGAGTGCTGCCAGCGGACGATCGCCGCGCTCTGGCCAGGCGGCCCGCTGGACTGGAGCCCGGGCACCGACCTGGAGCGGGCCGCGCACAACAATATCGGCTGGCTCTACCACAACGGCGGAAGGTACTGGAGCGGCTACAGCAAGGCGGTCGGCAGGTACTCGCTCGCCGTGCTGTTCACCAGCTTCATGATGGGCGAGATGGCGGCGTCCACGCTGTTCCGCGGGATGGCGTCGGGCGCTAAGCACCCTGTGTTCGCCGCGATGTTCCAGCGGATCGGCCGGGACGAGTCCCGGCACCTGCAAATCTGCATGACGATCCTGGAGAACGAGTGGCCCGGCCTCACCGATGACGTCAAGATCCAGATCACCCGCCAGCTCCGGGCCGGCTTCGTCTTCCTCTCGATGATCTTGTGGGAGCCGCCGGAGGGATTCTGGGACCTGCCGCCGTACTTCCTGCCGAATCACCGCGTGCTGATGGCTCACGCACGTGACGCGGGACTCGGCGTGCTGACCTATGCCGAGCAGGCGGAAAACTGGCGGGTCGCGATCGCCCGGGTACGCACCATCGTGCGGCGCTGGGGCATCGAGTTCCCCGCCATCCCCGAACTGGACATAGAAGGCGTGCACGTCGCCGACGACATCAGCCCAGAAGACATCATTCCGGTATTCTGACGCCAGCTTCTGGCGTGAGCACAAGCATTATCCCGAACGGCTGCCGCCGCGGTGACACTCATGCTCACGGCCGGAGTAACGGCCCGTGCACCCAAAGCGATACCCAGGGCAGACGCGGACGACATGGGTACCCCCGAGCCCATGTCCTCCGTGTCCATGCTCCGTGTCCATGCTCGCAAGCTTCGCTTGGAGGACCCCCACGCCCCCCGTTCTGTGGTGGCAGTTCAGGTGCTCGGGTGTGACTGCCCGCGGGGCGTTGGCTTCCGGGGTGCGGCGCGGACGGGTAGCGTTTCGTTCATGACGACGATGCAAGACCCGACGAGGGGCACAAACGCCCCGTTCGGCCGGATGCTGACGGCGATGGTCACCCCGATGGCTCCCGACGGCACCATCGACTATGACGGCGTGGCACGACTGGCCAGTTATCTCGTGGACGAGATGCGCAACGACGGACTGGTGGTGAGCGGTACCACGGGCGAGTCACCGACCACCAGTGACGGGGACAAGACTCGCCTGCTCGGCGCCGTGCTCGAAGCGGTCGGGGACAGGGCCACGATCGTGGCGGGCGTAGGCACGAACGACACCGGGCACACGAAGAAGCTCGCCATGTCAGCCGAAAGGGCAGGCGCACACGGACTGCTCGTCGTCACCCCCTACTACAGCAAGCCGCCGCAGGAAGGCATCTTCGCGCACTTCACCGCCGTCGCGGATGTTACCGGCCTGCCGGTCATGCTCTACGACATCCCCGGCCGCACTGGAGTGCCGATCGCTACCGAGACGCTGCTCCGGCTGGCGGAGCATCCGCGGATCGTGGCAGTAAAGGACGCCAAGGACGATGCCGGGGCTACGTCGATTGTCCGGATGGCACGGCCTGACCTCGCCTACTACTGCGGCACCGACATGCTCAACCTGCCGTGGCTGTCCCTCGGCGCTGTCGGTTTCGTCAGCGTGGTCGGGCATATCGTCGGCGACCGGCTGCACGAGATGATCGACGCGTACATGACTGGCGACGTAGAGCGCGCCCGCGCGATCCACTACGAGCTGGTGCCGGTGTACACGGGCATCTTCCGGAGCCAGGGGGTGATCATGACGAAGGCGGCGCTGCGGATGCTCGGCCTGCCTGGCGGCCGGGTGCTCAGCCCGCTCGCTGACGCCACACCCGCCGAGGTGGAGCTGCTGCGCACGGATCTGGCAGCCGGCGGCGTGAAGCTCCCGGAGGGGAGCGCGTGAGCCACCCGCATCCCGAGCTCGGCCCGCCTCCTGCCCTGCCGCCCAGCGGCCTGCGGATCGTCGGACTCGGCGGCCTCGGCGAGATCGGCAGGAACATGACGGTCTTCGAGCATGCCGGGCGCATCCTCATCGTGGACTGCGGGGTCCTGTTCCCTGAGCCGGAGCAGCCGGGCGTGGATCTGATCCTGCCCGACTTCGGCTACCTGAGGGACCGCCTCGACCGGATCGAGGCCGTCGTGCTCACGCATGCCCACGAAGACCACATCGGCGCCGTTCCCTACCTGCTGCGGGATCGCCCTGACATCCCGCTCGTCGGCTCGAAGCTGACGCTCGGCCTGGTGCAGAGCAAGCTGACAGAGCACCGGCTGGACCCGGTCGTCACGGAAGTACGCGAAGGAACCCGGCAGCCGTTCGGACCATTTGATTGTGAATTCTTCGCGGTGAACCACTCGATCCCCGACGCTCTGGCCGTGGCGATCCGCACCCAGGCAGGCCTGGTGCTGCATACCGGCGACTTCAAGATGGACCAGCTGCCGCTCGACGGGCGGCTCACCGACCTCGGCGGGTTCGCCAGGCTCGGCGGCGAGGGCGTGGACCTGCTGATGTCGGACTCCACGAACGCCGAGGTGCCCGGCATCGTGACGAGCGAGCGGGACATCGCGCCCGTGCTCGACCAGGTCTTCGCGAGCGCGGAGAAGCGGATCATCGTGGCATGCTTCGCCAGCCACGTGCACCGGGTGCAGCAGGTGCTCGACGCGGCGCTCGCGCACCGGCGCAAGGTCGCGCTTGTCGGCCGGTCCATGGTGCGGAACATGGGCGTCGCCCGCGATCTCGGCTACCTGCAAGTCCCAGGCGGCCTCGTCGTCGAGCCGCGCGAGGCAGAGGAGAGGCCGCCAGAAGAGGTCGTGCTGATCTCCACCGGCTCACAGGGTGAGCCGATGTCGGCGCTGTCCCGGATGGCCGGGCGCGACCACCCGATCAGAGTGGCGGAGGGCGACACGGTGATCCTCGCCTCGTCGCTGATCCCCGGCAACGAGACGGCGGTCTACCGGGTGATCAACGGCCTCACCAGGCTCGGCGCGCGGGTGGTGCACAAGGGCAGCGCGCTCGTGCACGTGTCAGGGCACGCGCCTGCGGGCGAGCTGCTCTACGTACTCAACCTCACCCGGCCGAGCAACTTCATGCCCGTGCACGGCGAATGGCGGCACATGCGGGCGCACGCGCGGCTCGCCGCGCTGACTGGCGTGCCCGACCGCAACATCGTGATCGCCGAGGACGGCGTGGTCGTCGACCTGGTGGACGGGCAGGCGTCGATCTCCGGCTCGGTGCCGTGCGGATACGTGTACGTGGACGGGCTCTCGGTCGGCGAGGTGACGGAGGCGTCGCTGAAGGACCGGCGGATCCTCGGCGACGAGGGCTTCGTGTCCGTGGTCATCGTGCTCGACTCGACGAACGGCAAGCTGGTCGGCGGCCCTGAGATCCACGCGCGCGGCTCGGGGATCGACGATGCCGCGTTCGGCGAGGTGCGGCCCCGCATCGAGGAGGCGCTCGCGCTGGCCGCCAGGGACGGCATCGACGACTCCCATCAGCTCACCCAGCTCGTCCGGCGCGTCGTCGGGCGCTGGGTGAGCGACAACTACCGCCGCCGCCCCATGATCATCCCAGTAATCGTCGAGGTCTAGCCTCGCCGGACCCGCGCGCAACCCGCCGCGTTCCCCGGATTGGTGTTGCTGTAGCAGCCTCAGTCCCGGAAATGATGCTCACGGCCGCCCGCGGTCTAGACCGGTCTAGACCGCGATCTCTCGCGGGGTTCGTCCCGGACGGTGTCGATCCGGGGATTGTGGACCCCCTGGGGTCGTCGATCCCCGGTTCCACTACCACCGGTGGTGGGCGAACCCCGGTTCCATCACCATCAGCCCGGCTACGCCTCCGCTGCCCAGGGTGGGCGAACCCCGGATCGACGCCGTTGCGTCGGCTTGTGTGCCTGGCACGCTTCTCTCGCTGGTTCGTCCCGGACGGTGTCGATCCGGGGATTGTGGACCTTCTGGGGTGGTCGATCCGCGGATTCACCCGCACCGGACCGGTGTGATCCGCGGATTCATGCGGTTGGGCGCCGGGGGAGGAGGGTGCCGCTCGGTGGGGCGGCGATTTGGCTTGCGAGGTCCATGACGCGGTTGGCGCCATCGACGGCGCTGTGCCTGGCGGCGAAGAGGCTGATCAGGCACTGGCCACCGTGATGGACGCGGTCTGTCCAGTCAGCTATGACCTGATCGAGCTCTGCTTCGATGGCGTCGAGTCGCAGGGCGGCCTCAGCGACGGGCCACTGCGCGAGCGGATGAGTCGCAAGGGCCGGGCCGCCGGGGACACTGGCCCGCCGCCCGGCGCCTTCGATCGCGAGATCGAAGGCGCGCCGGGCCATCGCGTAGTAGATCGTTCCGGTCAGGGACAGCAGCCAGCCGAAGATGCCGAAGGTGAACGCGTCGTCCGGCGGTCCGGCCGGCAGCACTCTCGCGACATGCTCTGGCTCGGCAAGCACGGCCGCGGCCGCCGCGTCATGGAGCAGCGCGTCGCCGCCGCGCGTGGTCGGCCTGCCCAGGCCGCCGTTCCTGGTTTCCGCGGTCCGGCATCCAAGGGCGCTCCGCCTGATGAAGGCGTGCACGACCCTCGGCTGCGACGGATCCGAGTCGTCGAGGGCGCGCACGCCAAGCCAGTCCCAGACCGGCGGAACCGGGGAGAAGATCTCCCGCAAGCGGAAACGGTAGCCGCCCCCGCCCGCTGGCTCCGCACGCACGCCGGAGGGGGCGAGGGCGAGATCCTGTCCCGTGTCGTCATGGCCGACGGTGAAGATCGCCCCGTTCGCTGCCTCGTGTAGCAGCCAGTCCACCGACGAGTCACCAGCGCGGTGCGCGCAAGCGGCGGCGCCCACCGAGTAGTGGTGCATGTTCACCGCGAGCGCGGTGGCCGGAGCACGGTAGGCCAGCCGCCGCTGCTCCCTGGCCACTTCACGGAGCGTAAGCCCGCGCCCGCCGAACTCCTCGGGCACGGCGATCGTGAAGTAGCCAGAGTCCCTGAGCTCGTCGATGTCCTCGGTGCGGGGGCCGTTGTCCCTGCCGGAGTCATCTGCATGCTTGCCGAACCGCTCGAGCAGATCGTTGGTGAGCGGGCCGCAGACGTCAAAGACCGACATGACAGGCTATCTCCTCGCGAACTACCCCAAGCAGAACATCCGCGGCGAGTGAAGTCAATTAAACAGATAGGAAAAGTATGAATCTACTCTAACAGGATCGCGGGCACCGACCGCCCGGCCTGACGCCCGCGCCCGGCCTGTGGTGCGGTGTCGGCCTGTGGTGCGGTGTCGGCCTGTGGTGCGGTGTCGGCAGGGGGGATGGCATCCGTGCGCCCGCGAGTGAAGTGTCACATGTACCCGGAGAGTTCACGTGAGATGCGGACGAGGCAGCGTTCGGCACGTAGCGTAATGAGCCGGAAACGTAGTCCCCGGGTTCTGCCGGCTTGCCGTCTAGGCCGCGTTCACCCAGGTCACAGGCCGAGCTTGTGCAGCCTACTCAGGCTGTAGGCGGCGACCTCGCGGCCGAGTTGTACGCCGCGGAGGTCAGAGAACCGGAAGTGGATCCCCTCCCAGACGCGGCCGTCGATGTTCTCCTGGGTGATCGTCGACCATGCGCGGTAGGTATGCACCGAGCCGGGGTCCGTCGCGCTTGTCGCGCTGATCGGCTGGACCGGGCGCGGCCCGGCCAGCGCATGCAGTGTCAGCTCGGCAGCCCCGGCATAACCGCCGTGGCCACTGGGATACTCCGGATGCCGAGGCGTGCTGAACAACGGCGTCCAGCTCGGGTCTGTGGCTACGGACCCGGTGCGGATCGCCGTTACCGGGCGCCAGAACAGGTAAGCGTACTTCGAGTCGTAGATCGCGATCTGCGCGTCGATCGTGATCACATGAAAGGCCGCGACGAGCCGTGCCTGCCACCTGAGCCCCCGGCTCGCGTCGGCCACTGCGCTGCTGGCCACTGCGCTGTCGGCCACCACGGAGCGGAGCACCTGGACGAAGATGTTTATCGAGTTCGGTTCCCAGAACAGGGCGGTATCGGTCTGCACTGGTGTCCGGACGCTGCTCGTCGCGACGCCGACGGCCCGGACCTCCGCAAGCGCGCCCAGATACGTCGCCGAGCCGAGGGCCGGCGGCGGCCCGAGCCGGAACTGGCTGCCGCTGGCAAGCAGGAACGGGCGGGCCCCGCCCTGCCCCGCCCGGACCGCCGGCCCGAAGGCGGGTGGCGTTGGCTGCCATACACCCGGTGCTGCCGGTGGTGGCGTGAACGGGATGTCGACCGAAGCGGTGTCGAGGCCGTCTCCGCCGCGCTGGGCGAGAACCGCCACCGCCTCGCGCTGGCCGGCGGCGATGCCGCTCTCCTTGGCGGTGCCGTCCGGCACGCCGGCGAGCGTCGACGCGAGCGCGGCGTTCAGCTCCGCTTGCTGGCCCGGCACGAGTGCTGCCAGGACATCGTGCAGCGCTGAGGCGAACGCGGCCACCGAGTACCTGGCGCCGTGACCCTGGCCGACAGCGCGGGCGGCCGCGAGCCAGCTCACGGCCCAGGCACGGCTCTGCGTGACCGGCTCCGGGTAGTTCGCGGCGGCCACGGCCTGAAGGGTGAGGTCATACCACTGGAGCACAACGCCCGAGCCGGGGACGGCACTGCTCGCAGCGGCCCTGCTGACCGGGAGGACTGCACCGGCCGTAGCCAGCAGGCCCGTCGTCACGGCATCTCGTCTGGATGGGAGCAGCCGGGCTTGCCGCATCGCAAGACCCCTTTCCGCTAGTACGCTAGCCGCCACTCCCGGCCAGCGCGGTGTTATCGCCATACTCCACTAAACCTACCGATTTAATCAAGATTATTCAGTGGGCATATCGCCTGACGCACCTCGGACGGCCGGGGAGATCACGTAGCGGCCCCTGGATGGGCGGGATCGCGGAATCGCACCCCGTTGTGACGCGACACGCCGGGCAGCGTTCTTCGGCCGCGCGGTGATCTTCGCTACCGTTGTCATCATGGCCACCCGTGCGCCTAAGGGTCCTGCTCGCCCCAGCCGCCCGCGGGGCGGGTCGTCCGGTGGTGCCCGCGAACGGTCGCAGGGCCAGCCGGGCGGCAGCGGCGGCGGTGGCAGGACGGGCCGTGGCAGCGGTGGCAGCGGCAGCAGGGGAAGCGGCGGCTCGGGACGTAACACCGCCTCCCGTTCGGCATCAAAGAGAACCTCCGCCCGCTCCGGCGGAAACCGGTCAGGCTCGGGCGGCCGGCGCGGTTCCTCCCGGAGCGGGCAGCAGCCCCAGCGCGGCGGTCGCAAGGGCGCCGCGCCGCCGCCAACCGCCGATCCCTTGCTGATCATGCTGGGCTGGGTCGCGGGCGCGGTGGGCGGCGCGTGGATGCTGCTCGCGCACGGCACCGGCTTCGCGGCGCGGGCGATCGGGAAGGGCGCGCGCGACCTGGACCCGGCGCATCGCAGGGACGGCGCGGGGCTGACGTGCCTCGGCGTGGCGATCATTACCGCGGCTACCACCTGGTGGCACATGGGCAACATCGCGGGCAATGTCATGACGGCGGTCGTGCGCGGCGCGTTCGGCTCGGCGGCATGGTCGGTGCCGCTGCTGCTCGCCCTGGTCGCCTGGCGCTTCCTGCGGCACCCGGACCGCAACGCGGAGACGGGCCGCGTCGCCATCGGCTGGTCCGCCCTGATCGTCGGCGCCCTCGGCCTTGTGCACATTGCCAACGGCACGCCGCAGCCGACCGACGGGGCGGGCGCGATGCGCGCCGCGGGCGGCCTTATCGGGTTCTTCGCCTCGGCGCCGCTCGTCGCGGGCGTGACGGCATGGGTCGCGGCCCCGCTGCTCGCGCTCGTCGCTTCCTTCGGGGTGCTTGTCATCACGGGAACGCCGGTGCACCGTATCCCCGAGCGGCTCGTCGAGCTGCGTGAGCTCTTCGGCCATTCCGAACGGGAGCGCGATGGCGGCTCAGGCACCGACGATGCCGGCACCGCGGGCAACGACCCCGCCGCCGCTGGCCGCAGGCCCTTCGGGCAGCTGACCCGGGGGCGGCGCCAGCCCGCCATCGAGGCGGGTGAGCGTGACAAGCCCTACGACACGCCGCTTATCGCGGAGCCCGGTGCGGTGAGGCCAGGTGCGGCGGGGCGCGGCGCGGCCGCCGGATCGGCGGCCGGTTCCGGATCCGCGGCGGCGCCCGCGCGGCACGTCCCGCTCGCGGCGGACGGCGAGAACGACGAGGCGCTGCTCGAGGCTCTCGGGTTCGGGTCGGCCGGCCCGAACCCTGATGGCGCGCAGGGCCCGCCAGGGGCGGCAAGGAAGGGGTCAGCGCAGGGGGGCGCGGGGGCGCCTGGAGCGCGCGATCCCATGGCTCGCGATCCCATGGCTACGGCGCGCCGCCCCGAGCAGCTGATGCTGACCGGGGCCGCGGACGGAAGCTACACGCTGCCGCCTGCCGCGCTGCTCAGCCCCGGCTCAGTGCCGAAGGCGCGCACCCGTGCGAACGATGTCGTGGTGGCGGCACTCGGCGAGGTGCTCGACCAGTTCAACGTGGACGCGCAGGTCACGGGGTTCACCCGGGGGCCCACGGTGACGAGATATGAGATCGAGCTCGGCCCGGCGGTCAAGGTCGAGCGCGTTACGCAGCTGGCAAGGAACATCGCGTACGCGGTGAAGAGCGCGGATGTCCGGATACTTTCCCCGATTCCCGGCAAGTCCGCGATCGGGGTGGAGATCCCGAACGTCGACCGGGAGATCGTGAGCCTCGGTGACGTGCTCCGCTCGCCGGTGGCCGTGGATGACCATCATCCGATGGTGGTCGGGCTCGGCAAGAACGTCGAGGGCCGTACCGTGGTGGCGAACCTGGCCAAGATGCCGCACGTGCTCATCGCGGGGGCGACCGGGGCGGGCAAGTCGGTCTGCCTCAACGGGCTGATCACGTCGATCCTGGTCCGGTCGACCCCGGACGAGGTCCGGATGATCCTGATCGACCCCAAGCGGGTCGAGCTGACGGTTTACGAGGGGATCCCGCACCTGATCACGCCGATCATCACGAACCCGAAGAAGGCGGCGGAGGCGCTGGAGTGGGTGGTCGGGGAGATGGAGCGGCGCTATGACGACCTGGCGGCGTCCGGGTTCCGGCACGTGGACGACTTCAACAAGGCGGTGCGGGCGGGGAAGCTGATCCCGCCGCCGGGCAGCGAGCGGGTGTACCTGCCGTATCCGTACCTGCTGGTGATCGTGGACGAGCTCGCCGACCTGATGATGGTCGCGCCCCGGGACGTGGAGGACTCGGTGGTCCGGATCACCCAGCTGGCCCGCGCGGCCGGCATTCACCTGGTGCTGGCCACCCAGCGGCCGAGCGTGGACGTGGTGACGGGGCTGATCAAGGCGAACGTGCCGTCCCGGCTCGCGTTCGCCACCTCCAGCCTCGCCGACAGCCGGGTCATCCTCGACCAGCCGGGCGCGGAGAAGCTGATCGGCCAGGGGGACTCGCTGTTCCTGCCGATGGGGGCGAGCAAGCCGGTCCGGCTGCAGAACGCCTACGTCACGGAAAAGGAGATCCGCGAGGTTGTCGGTCATTGCAAGAAGCAGGCAGAGCCGAGTTACCGCGAGGACGTCGCCGCGCCCGAGGGCCGCCAGAAGGAGATCGATGCCGAGGTCGGTGACGATCTCGAACTGCTCGTCCAGGCCGCCGAGCTCATCGTGAGCACGCAGTTCGGCTCTACCTCGATGCTGCAGCGCAAGCTACGCGTGGGCTTCGCCAAGGCGGGCAGGCTCATGGACCTGCTCGAGAGCCGCGGCATCGTCGGGCCGAGCGAGGGCTCCAAGGCGCGCGACGTCCTCGTCAAGCCCGACGAGATCGGCACAGTCCTCGGGTCTCTCCGTGGTGAGTAGCTGGGTGAGTGGGTAGATCTCCGTTGCCTGGATCGTTGCCCGCTAGTGGCCTAGCAGTCGTCCTTGGCCACTACGTGAATGTCTACACTTGGTGATGGTTCCCACACATCACTTGGTGATGGTTCCACACCCGAATACGGCACGCCATCCGACAAGGTAGTGGAGGCGCAGCGTGAGCATCGGTGACGCCTTGGCGGAAGCTCGTCGCCAGGCCGGTCTCACCGTTACCCAGGTCAGCCAGCGGACTCGGATCAGGGAGACGATCATCCGCGGCATCGAGCGGGGTGACTTCTCCGCGTGCGGCGGTGATTTCTACGCGCGCGGCCATATCAGGAGCGTCGCGCGGGCGGTCGGAACCGACTCCGAGCCGCTGATCCGGCAGTACGACGCGGAGCATGGAGCGCCGGCCGCGATCAGGGCGGCCGACGTCTTCGAGCCGTCGACGCCGATCAGGCTGAAGGAACGGCGCTCACCGAACTGGAGCGCGGCCATGATCATCGCTTTGCTGCTGGTGATCGGCTATGCCGTGTTTCACCTGGTATCCTCGCCCGGTTCCACGCACACGGCGTCACCGGGGCCATCCCCTTCGCATCCGGCGGCCAGCCCGTCGCCCGGTCACTCACCGTCCAGCTCTGCCAGCCCTGCCGCGAGTTCCAGCCCGGGGGCGAGCAGCGAGGTGGTAATCCACCTGACGGCGGCTTCCGGGGACTGCTGGGTGCACATCACGACCGCGGACGGGCAACAGCTGGTCGATACCACCGTTGCGGAGGGCATGTCGCAGAGCTGGACCTACCGGCAGGCGGTTACCCTGCGCCTCGGCAATCCAGGCGCGATCAGGCTGACCGTGAACGGCAAGAACCAGTCGCCTGGAACCGACCAGCCGGTCACGCTGAGCTTCGGGCCGGGGCAGCACGTATCAAGCTGACGACCGGCTGGCCTGGTAGGCGGGCTGGCCTGGTAGCAGCCCTTGCCGTCGCACAGGCAGGCTTACCGTAGTCTGCCGGTGTGTCATCGAGTCCGAGCGGCGAGCGCGCCGCACGCCGTACCGTCAGTCTTGTCACCCTTGGCTGCGCCCGGAATGAGGTTGATTCCGAGGAACTTGCCGCGCGGCTCGAGGCGGCCGGGTGGGAGCTGACCGACGGCGCGGACGGTGAAGAAGCGAGCGTCGTGGTTGTCAACACGTGCGGCTTCATCCAGGCAGCCAAGCAGGAATCCATTGACGAGCTGCTCAGCGCGGCCTCTACGGGCGCCAAGGTGGCAGCCGTGGGGTGCCTGGCGGAACGCTACGGCTCGGAGCTCGCCGAGGCGCTCCCCGAGGCGCAGATCCTGAGCTTCGACGACTACGGCGACATCGGCGCGCGGCTGGATTCCGTGCTGGCCGGCGAGCGCAGGGCCGCGCACACCCCGGGAGACCGGCGGCGGATGCTCCCGATCTCCCCCGCCAGCCGCCCCGCCGCCCCGGGCGCCCGGCCACCCGGGCACGGTACCCCACCTGACCTGGCGCCCGGGGCGGCGCCCGCGGGGGGCTTTGGGGGGCGCGAAGCGTCGTCCCCCCAGGCTGGCACTGCGGGGGGCTTTGGGGGGCGCGAAGCGTCGTCCCCCCAGGCTGGCACCGCGTCGGGGCCGAGGGTGCTGCGGCGAAGGCTCTCCGGCGGCCTGGTGGCGCCGCTCAAGATCGCTTCTGGGTGCGACAGGAGGTGCAGCTTCTGCGCGATCCCCTCGTTCCGCGGCGCGTTCGTCTCACGCCCCGCGCCCGACATCCTCGCTGAGGCCGGGTGGCTGGCAGCCGACGGCGTCCGCGAGCTGGTGCTTGTGAGCGAGAACTCAACGTCCTACGGCAAGGATCTGGGGAATCTGCGGCTGCTCGAAGAGGTGCTTCCCGCGCTCACCAGGGTGCCGGGAATAGAGCGGGTGCGGGTCAGCTACCTGCAGCCCGCCGAGGTGCGCCCAGGACTGATCGAGGTGATGACGTCCACTCCGGGCGTGGCCCCCTATTTCGACCTGTCCTTCCAGCACGCGAGCGGATCTGTGCTCCGCGCGATGCGGCGGTTCGGTGACGGCGAGCGGTTCGGCGCACTGCTCGACCAGATCAGGCAGTCCTGCCCGGAGGCAGGCGCCCGGTCCAACTTCATCGTCGGGTTTCCCGGCGAGACCGCCGCGGACCTGGCAGATCTCGAGCGTTTCCTCACCAGCGCCCGGCTGGACGCCATCGGGATCTTCGGCTACTCCGACGAGGACGGCACCGAGGCGGCGGCGCTTCCCGGCAAGGTCAGCCCCGAGGAGGTGTCACGGCGGGTGGAGGAACTCGCCGCGCTTGCCGACGAGCTGATGGCGCAGCGGGCGGCCGAACGCATCGGCGAGACCGTAGACGTGCTCATCGAGGAAGCGCTCGGCGATGGCCGCTATGAAGGGCGGGCGGCCCATCAGGCGCCGGAGGTAGACGGCACCACCACGGTGTACGCGCCGGGCGGGATCTCCGCGCAGGATCATCTGGTCCGCGCCCGGGTCACTGTGGCGGAGGGGGCGGACCTGGTGGCGGACGTGGTTGTCCCTGCTATAAGCGGCGGGGCCATAAGCGGCGGGCCGCCTTGAGCCCGGCCGCCGCTGACGACGGAGACGATGCCACGGTAATCCCCGCACTGCATAGACCTGTCATCGCTGCGCAGCCCGTTAGGCCTCCTGGTCTTGTCAATGTGGCCAACACTCTCACGGCGCTCCGGATGGCGCTCGTCCCCGTGTTGGTGGCCTGCCTGTTCGCCGGGGGCTCGGGGTGGCGGATAGCGGCCTTCGGGCTGTTCGGCGTGGCGTCGCTGACCGACGTGCTCGACGGGCGGCTGGCCAGGCAGCGGGGGATCATCACCGACTTCGGCAAGGTTGCCGACCCGATCGCGGACAAGGCGCTGACGGGTTCGGCACTGGTCAGCCTGTCACTGCTCGGGGAAGTGTCGTGGTGGGTGACCGGGGTGATCATGCTCCGTGAGGTGGGCGTCACCGGGCTGCGGTTCTGGGTCATCCGTCATGGTGTGATCGCGGCCAGCCGGGGGGGCAAGGCGAAGACGCTGCTCCAGGTGGTCGCGATCGGGCTATACGTGCTGCCGGGACCGTTCGGCCTGGAGCGCCGCGTAGCCATGGCGGTGGCCGTCGTGGTGACACTGGTGACGGGCGCCGACTACATTGCCCGTGCGATGCGCCTGCGTCAGATTAGCCGGACTGAGGCTGATTGCGGGGTATACGGACGGGAGGGAGCGGGAGTGACGGAGGAGGAATCCGGGGCGGCCGCGCTGCTCGGCCAGGCGCCTGAAGCGGAAGAGGGGGACGGCCCGGGCTCGGGCCAGATCGCCGAGCAGATCATCGGGCTGCTCGGCGGCAGGCGCCAGACGGTCGCGGTTGCCGAGTCTCTTACCGGCGGCCTGCTTGCCGCCGCGCTCACGGGCATCCCCGGGGCGTCCGCGGCTTTCCGTGGCGGCATCGTCGCCTATGCGACCGACCTGAAGGCGGCGCTGCTCGGCGTACCCGCGTCATTGCTCGAACGCCGCGGCGCGGTCCATCCCGACGTCGCTGTGGCGATGGCGGTCGGCGTGCGGGAACGCCTCGGCGTGACGTTCGGCGTGGCTACGACGGGCGTGGCGGGCCCCGACCCGGCGGACGGGCAGCTCCCGGGGACGGTGCACATCGCCGTAAGCGCGGATCAGGACACGGTTGTCCGCACCCTCGCGCTGGATGGAGACCGTGGCCAGGTGCGCCGGCTGACGGTCGAAAGGTCACTGGGACTCCTTCTCGGGCGGCTCCGGGAAGATAATTGACTGATTACAGCGTTACGTCAACAGCGAACACGGGTAGAGACGCTCTCGCGGACTGTCCGTGAGGACGGGTACGGTGGAGGTGTCGATAAAACTGCCTCGGGAGGGAGTGCGACGATGGTCCTGCTTCGTCACTTGCTCGGTGACGTGCTGCGGCGGCTGCGTCTGCGGCAGGGTCGCACCCTCCGCGAGGTGTCTGCGGCGGCACGCGTTTCGCTTGGATACCTGTCTGAGGTTGAGCGAGGTCAGAAGGAAGCATCATCCGAGCTGCTAGCCGCGATCTGCACCGCGCTCGAGACTCCGCTCTCGCAGGTGCTGAGGGAAGTCTCTGACAACTTCGCACTGGCCGAGCTGCAGAGTGAGTCCGTGCTCAGCGTGAACAGGGAACTGGCGCTCGGCGTATCAAGGGAGGCCGCGCTCGGCGTGAGCAGGAAGCTGGCGCTCAGCGTGCCGAGGGAGGCCGCACTCGGGGACGTGGCGCCGCACGTGCGCGACGTTACCGACATGGTGCCCGTGTAAGAGGGGCTAGCCGCCCCCGGGCGGGGGTCAGGCCCAGGCGCGCGGGTCGCCTACGAGTTGCTGGACCCTGTCGGGTAGCTGGCCGGAAACGACGTGGTCGAGCGTGACCTCCTCCAGGATGGCCCGCTCGTTCGCACGGAGCGCGATCCACACCTGCTGGAGCGGTTCCGCGGCACCGGGATACTCGATGTTCTCCGGACGCTCGCCCCGTACGCCGAGCAGCGGGCCGTCGATGGCCCGGATGATGTCGGCGAGCGCGATCTCGGAACCTGGGCGGGCCAGCCAGAAGCCGCCGTCGGGGCCGCGCTGGCTGCGTACGAGCCCCGCGCGCCGCAGCTGGGTCAGGATTGTCTCGAGAAATTTGCTCGGGATACGCTGCGCTCGCGCCAGCTGCTCGGCCGTTACATGACCGTCGCGAACCGAGGCGAGTTCGATGGACGCGCGCAGCGCATAGTCCGCGCGGGCTGAAAGCCGCATGTGAAGCATTATGCAGCGTCTCTCACCGGATGCTGACATCAGGCCGCCGGACCGCGCCCCGCTCGCAGGCCGGGGGGGACGGTCAGCGGGCCAGCGGGATCGTCCGTCCAGCTCGTCCGCTTGCGCCGTTTCACCAGCACCAACGGCCGGATGCGTCCCCTACCTGATTGACTGAATTCGCGGACCTCCCAGTAGCCTTGGTGCGGTCCGTCAGCGTTGACGTCATCCATCCCGATGGCCGGAGGAAGCCGATGGCAGGCTCGCGTGAGGTCACCGTCGAGATGACGGTGAACGGCCGCGCGTACCAGCGGCAGATCCCAGCCCGGACGCTGCTCGTCCATCTTCTCCGCGACGAGTTCCGGCTGACCGGGACGCACGTCGGGTGTGACACCACCCAATGCGGAGCGTGTACCGTCGCCTTGGACGGGGTCGCGGTGAAGGCCTGCACGGTGCTCGCGGCGCAAGCGAGCGGCCATGAAATCACCACGATCGAGGGCCTCGCGCGTCAGCCGGGACCGCCCGCTGACGCCGGCCGCGACGGACCTGCGGGGGGTATTGGGGGGCGCGAAGCGTCGTCCGCCCAGGCAATGCCCTCTGCGGGGGGTATTGGGGGGCGCGAAGCGTCGTCCGCCCAGGCAATGCCCTCTGCGGGGGGTATTGGGGGGCGCGAAGCGTCGTCCGCCCAGGCAATGCCCTCTGCGGGGG